>Ga0222650_1000125_pt1 | contig 69538 bp, 53 predicted proteins | sample AntAcemetagen367_FD_179820 | JGI IMG/M metagenome (GOLD analysis project Ga0222650, IMG submission 179820) | Saline water microbial communities from Ace Lake, Antarctica - #367 | ecosystem: Environmental > Aquatic > Non-marine Saline and Alkaline > Saline | place: Antarctica: Ace Lake... | reverse complement strand
GCGTTCCTGCAGTTTGGGTTTGTAGTCGAAGAGGTCGAGTTGGCTCGGGGCTCCAAGCATTGAGAGGTAAATGACCCTTTTAGCCTTCGGCGCGATCTTTTTAAGTTCAGCGGGAATCGTGGAATTCGAGAGTCCGCTGAGGGAGTTCGGAAGAAGGGTAGCGAGCGACGCGGCACCGAGACCGATCCCGTTTTTACGAAAGAACTGGCGGCGGGAGACGGCGGCGTTGAAGTCGGCGATGGTATTCATGGCTTACTTGGTGAGGGTTTCGTCGAGGTTGAAAATTTGTGAGGTGATGAGGGTCCAGGCGGCGAGCTCAGGTGTGTCGAGGGAGCGGTCCGGTGTGGAATCGCCAACGGTGATCAGTTGGGCGGCGAGCTCGGGACTTTTTTGATAGTAAGTGAGGTGGTGATCGAGGGTCTTCTTGACCACCTCTTGCTCTTCGTTATCGAAGGTGCGAGCCATGAGTGCCATTGTGATGAGGTCGAGGCGCTGGCTGAACGATGGGTTTTGCTTGATCGTCGTGCTCGCGAGGGCTCGCGCGGCCTCCACGAATTGGGGGTCATTCATGGTCACGAATGCCGCCAAAGGAGTGTTCGTGCGATCACGGCGGACACAGAAGACTTCGCGCGACGGGGCGTCGAAAATTTCCATGTTCGGGGGTGCGGCGGTTCGTTTCCAGATGGTGTAAAGCGAACGACGGTAGAGGCCTTCACCTTTGTCTTGTTGATAGACGCGGGTGTTGGAGCCTTTCATCGCGACGGACTCCCAAACGCCTTCGGGCTGATAGGGCTTGACCGAAGGACCCCCGATCTTATTGACGAGAAGTCCGCTGGCAGCGAGAGCCAAGTCGCGGATTTGCTCGGCTTCCAAACGGTAGCGGGGACCGCGCCAGAAGTAGAGGTTTTCGCTATCCTTGTCACGGTTGGCGGAGCTTGTCTTTTGCGCCTGCTGGTAGGTCGCGGAGGTCGTGATGAGTTTGATGACATGCTGGAGATTCCAACCACTTTCAACAAATTCCACGGCGAGGTAGTCGAGAAGTTTGGGGTGGGTCGGTTGCGCTCCCATGATTCCGAAATCTTCGGTAGTCTCGACGATGCCCCGTCCGAAGAAGTAATACCAAAGTCGGTTCACGGTGACGCGAGCGGTGAGGGGGTTTTTTTCCGAGACCAACCAGTCGGCGAGATCGGCGCGGGAGAGTTTGCGATCGCTTTGGTCAAAGTCGAAGACATCGGGAATGGCAGCTAAGACCTTGTCTCTCTCGAGAGTATAGTCTCCTCGCTCGAGAATATGAGCATAGGCGTCTCCGGGCTTTTCCGCCATGACCAGGGTGGTGGAGCCGTTCTTCTTGAGTTGATCTTGTTCAGTGGTCAGCTCGTTTTTTTGGGTAACGAGGGCCTGGGTGGGACCATCGAATTGCTCCATGTAGTAGTCGAAGAGAGCCTCTGTCTGGTTCTTGTCCCGCTCATCGGCGGGAATGGCGAGGAGGCGATTGAGAGACCACTTCCTGGCTCTTTTGGAAATCTCGTCGTTGGAGAGTTTTTTTCGGAAGAACTGTAGGGCGCTTAAGCTCGCCGATCCGGTGAGTCGGGCGTCGGGATGACGGGCTCCGAGTCGGGTGGGGGTCTCGGTTTCGAGAGTGCCTACCTTACTGGAGTGAGAATACGCCACCGGCATGGCTTTGCCATTAAGGAAGATGGTGAGGCTCTTTTTGGGTCCGGCTTTGCCATCATAGATGAGGGCAAAGTGATGCCACTGTTTGAGTTTGAGCGGCTCGGAGGTGACGCCCTTGATCGCTTGCTCGGGCCACTTTTCGACGAGGTGGGCTCCGAGTTTTCCGTCCTCGATCCAAAGATCCCAGCCGCGGTAGTCAGCCCCGGTGTCCATGCGCGAGAGGAGCGGGCCCGTCGCAGCGTCCTCGAGATAGATTTGTCCGCTGAAGGTAATCTGGTCCCGCGCCTCGAAGCGGAAGAGGTCGCCGAGATTGATGTTGGTGTTGGAAAGGATGGGGACTTGTGAGGAAGGTTCAATCTCCCGTTTTTCTCCCTTAAACTCCCACTCCTGAAAGGGTTCCTTGCCTTGAGTGCTGATCTTGCTGCCGTTGAGAGTGAGTGACAGTTGGGTGTCGGCAATGGCATCCGAAGGGTCTGAAGGCGAAGGGGTGAGGGTTTGTCGGGCGAGCCATGTTTTGAAATCACCTTGGGCTTGCTGACGGCGCTCTTGAATCTGTTTTTCGACTGTGGTGAGATCTTTGGCAACGGTCAGGAAGCGCTCCCGGTCTCCTTTGCGAGGTGCAAAAACGACGGGTGCGGGGTCGGGTCGGTTGCGGTCCATCGCCTCCATGGTGGTGTTGCGAAAGAAGGCGGTGAGGGCGTAAAAGTCCTTCTGCGAAATCGGGTCGAACTTGTGATCGTGGCAGGCGGCACATCCGGTGCTGAGTCCGAGCCAGATTGCCGAGGTAGTGGAAACTTGGTCGGCGGCGTAGATGGCCTCGTATTCCTTGTCGATCGCTCCGCCCTCGCCAGTCGTAGGGAGACAGCGGTTGAAGCCGGTGGCAATCTGCTGATCCAAGGTGGGATTTGGCAAAAGGTCACCGGCGATTTGCTCGCGAGTGAATTGATCGAAGCGCATGTTTTTTGCGAAGGCCGCGATGACCCAATCGCGGTAGGGCCAGATTCCCCGGTAGTTATCGATGTGAATCCCATGGGTGTCGGCGTAGCGCGCGGCATCGAGCCAATGGCGGCCGAAGTGCTCGGCGTAAGCCTCGGTCGTGAGGAGTTTTCCAATCGTCATTTCGAGAGCTGTCGAGAGATCCTTAGCGGCCATCTCACGGAATGAAGCGACCTCTTCGGGTGTCGGAGGCAATCCGGTGAGATCGAAGGTAAGGCGCCGGAAAAGGCGTGAGGGATCTCCGGGAGGGCTTGCTTCGAGGCCTTTTTCCCGGCGCTTTGCGGCGACGAATTGATCGATGGGGTTGTTTCCCCAATCGATCTTGGGCGGATCGGGTCGAGCGGGTGGGATAAACGACCAGTGCTCCTCATACTGGGCACCCTGATCGATCCATCTTTTGATGAGCGCTACCTCGTCGGGATTCAGGGGCTTCTTGTGGGATTCAGGGGGCGGCATGACGTCATCGAGATCTTTGCTTATGATTCGCTGGAAGACTTCCGAGGCTTCCGCATCTCCTTTGATGATGGCAGGTTTGCCACTGGGGCGTGTCAGAAATGCGGAGTCCTCACGATCGAGACGGAGGGGGTTTTTCTTGGGAGTGCGGGTCGAGGAATCGGGACCATGGCAATGGTAGCAATTTTCCGAGATGATGGGCTGGATGTCGTCGTTGAAGTCGACACGATCGGGAAGTGGTTTCCCCAAAAGGGAGGAAATCAGCATTGAGAAGGGGATCACAAGGAGGCGCTTCATGGTGTTGGCGCATCCTACACCGAATTGCGGGGAATTCATTCAGAATTCCAGAGGATCCCGCTGATGGGTCTTTGATATCAGGCGTGTCCGGACGTCTTGAGAAGCTCGATTCCACCGAGGCAGGCGTGAATTTTGAAATCAATGAGAACCCCGCGTTTCACGGCCTTAGCGAAGAATTCGCCAAGTTCTTCCTGTGGCACAAGGTGTGTCGTAATGTCCTCTCCGCCGACCCCGCCTCCCGGGGCCGTTTTGAGGCAATTTTCTGCGAGAAAGAAATGGGTCGTCTCGTCCGTCATGCCGGCCGAAGTGGGCGAGCTCAGCAAATGGGACATTTTCCCGGCGGTATAGCCGGTTTCCTCGATTAATTCGCGCGCGGCGCAGTCGATGATCGTTTCTCCGGCGAATTCCTCCTCATCGCCAATGAGTCCGGCGCAGATCTCCATGACGCGGGCCTGCACCGGGCGGCGGTATTGTTCGATCAGGATGACCTGCTGCTCCTTGGTCATGGCAAAAATCCCGACAACTCCGGTGGCATTAGGGCGAACCGCAAATTCCCAGTCGTCGATTTCGCGGAGTGACAAGTAGCGGCCTTCGTGCAAAGAGATGATTCTGGACATGTTTTCACAATACACCCAAAGAATCGATGGCCAAGCCACGTATGAGGAGCTAGATACAACAACTCAAATGAGCGCAGAGGATTTTAACATAACGGTGAGCTTTCAACACCGTATTCGATTTACCCGGGGAGCATTCTCCGCCGGGAATCGCATGGTGGCTGAGCTTTTGGAGACCAGGGGGCGGAGTAAGGTCCTGGTATTCATCGAGAACGGGCTCAGGGAGTTCTTCCCTGAACTAGAGGGCGAGATTCAGGATTACTTTTCGGATCTCAAGGGATTGAGGTTAACTGGGGTTGAATGGCTGGCTGGCGGGGAGGAGGCAAAACGGGATGATCACGTCTATCATGGTGCCATGGCTGCGATTGAGCGCCATCATATTGACCGGCATTCCTACGTCGTTGTGATTGGTGGAGGAGCCTTTCTGGATGTTGTCGGTTTTGCCGCAGCGACCGGACATCGTGGCGTTCGCTTGGTGAGATTCCCGACGACGACGCTTTCTCAGGATGACAGCGGAGTGGGGGTGAAGAATGGCATCAACGCCTTCGGGAAGAAGAATTTCATCGGAGCCTTTGCGGTGCCTTACGCCGTGGTGAATGATTTTCTATTTCTGCACACCCAGCCTGAGCATACGAGGAGGGCTGGCTTGATCGAAGCGGTGAAGGTGGCCTTGGTCCGCGATGGCGAGTTTTTTGCCTGGATGGAATCCAACGTTGCCGGGCTTCGTGCTCTCGATGAGGCGATTTTGGAGGAAGCAGTGCAGCGCTCGGCCATTCATCATGCCCGCCACATCGCGCAGGGTGGTGATCCTTTCGAGTTGGGCAGCAGTCGACCACTCGACTACGGCCATTGGGCTGCTCATAAGTTGGAACAGTTGACGGATTTTGGACTCAGTCATGGCGAGGCGGTTTCGGTGGGAGTCGCGTTAGATACCCTTTACGCAGCCAAGGTTGGCTTGCTTGAGAATTCGGAAGCAGAACGAGTCCTTAAAGTGATTGAAGAACTTGATTTGCCGGTCTGGCATGACGCTTTGGAACTCCGCGATTCTAAAGGACGTCGCTTGGTGTTTCATGGTCTTGAGGAGTTTCGCGAGCATCTTGGCGGTGAGCTGACAGTCTTGCTTCTGCAAGAGGCCGGGGTCGGAGTGGATGTCCATGAGATCGATGAAAAAATTTGGGACGAATGCGCCGAGGAACTGAAAAGCCGTTCGTTTTCCACGGTTTGAGCTTGAATTATGAAACGGATTGCAGTGCTCAATGTCGTCGGCCTAACTCGTTCGGTTTTAGCGCAAATGCCGCGTCTTCAGAAATGGGCCGCTCATCGGAAACTGAGCAGTTTTAAGCCGGCCTTTCCGGCCGTGACATGCACGGCCCAGAGTTCCTATCTCACTGGGAAATCGGTGGGTGAGCACGGCATTGTGGGAAACGGTTGGTATGATCGTGACGCTGCCGAGGTCAAGTTTTGGAAGCAGTCCAATCATCTCGTCAAGGGTGATAAGATCTGGGAGATAGCTGGGGTGACATGTGCCAAGATGTTTTGGTGGTATAACATGTATTCGTCCGCTGATTTCACGGCGACCCCAAGACCACTCTACCCGGCGGATGGCCGGAAGTTTTTCGATATCCATACCCATCCCATGGGGATGCGTGCGGAGATCAAGGCTGACTTGGGACCTTTCCCCTTCCCGTCGTTTTGGGGGCCCAAGGCGGGGATTGGATCGTCTTATTGGATTGCCAAAAGCGCGAAATGGATTGAGGAGAAAGAGAGTCCAACCCTGAATTTAGTTTACCTTCCGCATCTGGACTATGGACTTCAGAAGTTCGGTCCAGGGGCATCCGAGATGGCGGTGGAGTATGAGGCCATCGACGCAGTGACTTGCGATTTGATTGAGTTTTTGGAAGGAAGGGGCGTCGAGGTTTTAGTCCTCTCAGAATACGGGATTTCGAAGGTCTCGAAGCCGGTCCATTTGAACCGAATCTTCCGCGAGAAGGGATGGATCCAAGTGAAGGATGAGTTGGGGTTGGAGACGCTTGATTGCGGTGGATGCCAGGCTTTTGCGGTCGCGGACCATCAGGCGGCGCATGTTTATGTCAATGATCCTTCGATTGCCGAGGAGGTTCGCAAGGTGGTTCTAGCAAGCGACGGAGTGGAGGAGATCCGCGAAGGAAAAGATCTCTGGGGCGAAGGCGTGGGGCGTGAGCGTGGCGGAGATTTTGTGGCCGTGTCCGATGCTGATGCCTGGTTTACCTACTACTTCTGGCAGGACGACGCCAAAGCTCCGGATTTTGCGAGGTGCATCGATATCCACCGCAAGCCGGGCTATGATCCGGTCGAGCTTTTTCTGGATCCGGCGATCAAGTTTCCTCTTGCGAAGATCGCGGGGTTTCTCGCGAAGAAGAAGCTCGGGTTTCGCGGCTTAATGGATGTCATCCCGCTTGATGCGAGTTTGGTCAAAGGGTCACACGGGCGGGATACCGTTCCGGAGGATGAACAGCCGGTCGCGATTGGGGGCGATGCCGGGAAGGTGGGCGTAGCGGAGGATGTTTTCGGGTGGGTGAGAGGACGCTTGGCGTCTTAGGGCCTTGGTTCGTTCGCTTGCCTTGGCCAGGTTTCGGAGATATAAAAATCGTCATAACGTCCGTTTTCCGTCTAGTCTTCGAGGGGTGGTTTCCCGAAATGCCAGCGCGCGATGTTTCTCAGGTCTCGGGCGATGAGCATCAGTGCGGGGAGGAGAAAAAGGGTGATAAAGGTCGCGAAGAGGATGCCGTATGCGAGGGAGGTCGCCATGGGAATCAGGAACTGCGCTTGGACTTCTTTTTCCAAAAGGAGGGGGGCAAGTCCGAAGTAAGTGGTGAGTGAGGTGAGCAGAATGGCGCGGAAGCGGTTGATTCCGGCTTGAGCGAGGGAGTCTCGATAGCCCATTCCTTCTTTGTGGAGGTCATCGATGTGGCAGACGAGGACGAGGGAGTCATTTACGACGACGCCGGAGAGGGCCAGAATTCCGAAGACCGAGAGGATGGAGATTGGGACGTCCATGAGAGAGTGGCCAAGGAGTGCTCCGATAATTCCGAAGGGTATGACCGACATGATGATGAGCGGCTTGAGATAGCTGCGGAGGGGGATTGCAATGAGAATATAGATGAGGACGATGGAGAGACCAAAGCCGGTGAAGAGGGAATCGGTCGACTTTTTCCGTTGTTCGACTTCGCCCCCCTCGCTGCGGGAGATGGCGGGGAATTTTTTGCGCATCTCCGGGAAGTAATCAGTTTCGAGGCGGGTGAGGATGTCGCCGGGAGACGTCTTGTTTTTATCGACCGAGGCTTCCACTGAGACCACGCGCTTGTTGTCGTAGCGCTCGATGGAGGCCAGGGAGTCGGAGTATGCGGTGGTGGCGACGACCGAGAAAGGGAGGGTGGTGCCATCGGTCTTACGGATGCGCATGTCGCGAAGAGTTTCAAGTGAACCCCGTTTTTCGAGGGGGAAGCGGACCATGACTTTGACCTCTTCGCGCCCACGCTGGACGCGTTGTGCTTCACGCCCGAAGAAGGCGTCGCGCACGTTTTTGGCGAGATCACGTTTGGTGAGGTTGGCAGCTTGGCCGGCGGGAGTGATGGAGTATTGGATCTCGGGTTTGCCGGAGTCGAAGGAGTCGGTGACTTCAAAGACGTCGGAATAGGTTTTCATCACTTTTTTGAGTTCCGCGGCGGCCGCCTGAAGTTGCCCGAGATTGTCGCTTTCAAGTTTGATCGAGAGGTCGCCGCCGGGAGGCCCGGCCTTTGCTCGGAATGAAAGTGAGCGGGCTCCGGCGATGGCCCCGACTTCCTGGCGCCAATCCGATGAGATTTGCGAGGTCGGGAGAAACGCGCGTTCGGTGGATCGAGTCAACTCGGTGACGATGGAAGCTTTGGTGTTGGTGCTCGCCGAAATCTGGACCGCAATAAAAGGGTTGTGTCCAAAATCCTGTTGATAACGTTCACCAAGAATCTCGGTGGCGTCGGCGATACGTTCTGCGGACTTATGGAGGTAATCGACGGACTGTCCCTGCTCGAGTTCAAGGTTGGCGGTAGCGTTATCCTGATAAATATTTGGGAAGAAGACGAAGCGGAGTTTCCCGGCTGGGAAGAGACCAATGGTGAGAATAAAAACGGCGATGAAGCCCGCGAGGACAGCGTAGCGCCACTGCAGGAAAGTGCGGATGATTGGGGCGTAGATCCGTATGATGAGCCAGGCGAGGCCATTTGAAACGGAGCGCTGTAAGGCCACCCACGCTTTTGAAATGGGATTGCGGGGCTCTTTGTGGACGTTGATCCGTGCGAGGTGAGAAGGGAGGATGAGCTTTGATTCGATTAGGGAGAATGCGAGGCAGAAGACGACTGCGGTGGCCATTTGGCCGAAGACATTGCCCAGGCGTCCGCTGACCTGGGTGAGCGGCAGGAAGGCGGCGATGGTCGTGATGACGCCGAAGGTGGCAGGAGTGACAACCCGGCTCACGCCCCGGACGGTTGCCCGAAGGTGGGCCTTGGGGTCGTCGGGTTGGTCCTTCTGGCTCTCTTTTTCGGAGTAGATCGATTCGCCGATGACAATGGCGTCATCAACGACGATTCCGAGGACGACGAGGAAGCCGAAGGCGGAAATGACATTGACTGACAGATCGATACCGGGAATGGGAAAAAGAGCGACCGCGCCAGCGAGAGAGACCGGGATGCCGATAGCTACCCAGAAGGCAAGGCGAAGGTTGAGGAAGAGCATGAGGATGCCCAGAACGAGTAAGACGCCGATAGAGCCATTTTTGCCAAGGAGGACTAGGCGGTCGCGGATGTTGGTGGAGCCATCGAGCCAGCTGGCGAGTTCGATGTCAGGAGGAGTTTTGTAGCGGCGGAGAACCTCGCGGGCTTCCGCGACCGCTTTGATGATATCTTCCTCCCCTTCGGTGGTGATGTTGAGGCTGACGGTGGGCTTGCCGTTGAAGCGGTTTAAAAATTGCTGGTCGACGAAGGCGTCGCGGACGGTTGCGACGTCGCCTACGAAGATACGGGTGCCATCGGGGGCGGTGCGAACGGGGATCTTTTCGAAGTCAGCTTTGCGATAGGCTTGGTCGCGGGAGCGGAGCGCGATGTCACCGCGATCCGAGCGGACGACGCCGCCCCCGAGATCGAGGGAATTCTGCGAGATGGCGGTGGCAAGTTCGTCGAAGGTGAGATCGTAAAGGCGGAGTTTTTCTTCCGAGGGTTCGATGGAAATTTCGTAGTCGCGCGAGCCGAAGGTTTCGACCTTGGAGATCGAGGGTTGGCGAAGGAGGTCGTCACGGAGGCCTCGGGCTGCTTCCTTAAGAACGGTTTCGGGGACATCTCCGTAGAGCTCGACCCAGAGGACGCTGCGATTTCGTTTGTTGTCGAGGACGACCGGATTCTCTGCTTGTTCGGGGAAGGAGGGAATGGAATCGACCTGAACCTTGACGTTGTCGAGGAGTTTGGAGATGGCGTAGTTCTCTTTGGCCTCGATGGTGACGGTGGCTTGGCTATCGGTGCTGATCGAACGGATGTGCGAGATGCCATCGATTCCCTGCAAGGCTTCCTCTATTTTGATGGCAACGCCGCGTTCGACGTCCTCGGGAGTGCCTCCGCGAATGGGAACCTCGACCGTGATTGACTCGGATTCAAATGCCGGGAAGCCTTCCTTGCGGACGGTGAACGCGGTATAAATACCGGCCGCGAGGATCGAGATCATCAGGAGGTTCGCCACCACCGGATTGGAGGCAAACCAGGTGATGAAGGGGTGCTGTCGGAGAGGATTCACGGCAGGGCGAGAGTGGTCTCTAGTGTGACGGCAACGTGTTGACCAGGCTGGAAAGTGGCGAGGGGACGGGAGACGATGCGATAAGGAGGGTTTAGATCACTGGCCGGGACTTCGAGGAAGAGGTGGCCTTTCTCCGATGCGAGGCGCTTGGCGGGAAGCATTGTGAGCTTATTGTCATCGTCGAGAGCCCAGAGGAAGGCATCGTTGACGAGGGCTGCTTCCGAGACTTTGAGCGCAGCAGGAAGTGGTTTTGTCGAGAGGAAGGCATTGACGAAGAGGCCAATGGAGAGTGCCGGTGATCCCGGTTTGAATGGTTCGGTGATCTCGAGAATTGCGTTGGTGGTTTGACTCTCTGAGATGACCGGTTCCACGCGGATGATTTCGCCCATCCATCGGTGTCCCGGGCGGCTTGGGCTCGAGAGGACGACGCTTACTGGAGTTGAGAGATCAATTCGTGAGACTTGGTCGGGGGTGAGTGGAAGACGGACTTCAACGCGCGCGGTGGCGACGAGAGTGCCGATGGCCTGTTGTTCGTTGGCGAGGTTCCCTACGGAAGCGGTGCGGGAGGTGATAATGGCATCGAAAGGAGCAAAGATCTCGGTGCGAACCAAGTCGGCTTTGGCTTTGCGGACCGAGGCATTCATCGATTCGATCTTAGCCAGTGCGGCCTTGAGCTGGGGCTTGCGGAGGACGAAATCGGAGGCTGCCGTCAGATCTCGTCCGGAATCGAGCCAGTCCTCGATTGCTTGCTGGGCACGGATTTTTTCTTCGGCATAGACGAGTTCGGCGTCGGCAAGATTCGACTCTTGTTGGATCACAAGGGATTTGTAGGAACGTTCATCGATCTTGATGAGAGGGGTTTCTTTTTTGACGATGGCGCCAACCCGGAAATCAGGAGAAACTTCTACGATCAGGCCGGTGATTTGAGGGGTGAGGGTGCTTTCGAAGTGAGGTTGCACGGTGCCAAAGCTTGCGACCGTGGGCTGGTGTTTCGAAGGTGAAACAGTGATGATGTCGACTGTGGTAATCGTTTCGGGAGGGGCCTGACTGCGGGGAGGCTTCTTGAGGTCAGCGAGCTTTTGAAAGCCGAGATAGGCGAGGCCGACCAGCAGCAGAGGGAGGATGATTTTAGGAATGATCTTCACGATTTCTAGTAGGCTTTCCCCAAGGCAAGGGCGAGGGTGACCCGATTTTGGTAGCGTCGTTCGCGGACCAGGATGAGGGATTCTTCGGTATCGAAGGCGCGACGTTGCGTGTCGAGGAGGGTGAGAATTTCGACGAGACCAGATTCGTAGTTACGGAGGATTTGTGACTCAGCGGTTTTGGCGGCAGCGAGAGCATCGGCGAGGGCCGCTTCGCGAGTGGCGAGGAAGCCTTCCGATCCGAGGGCGTCCTCAACCTCGCGCAGGGCGGTGATGACGGTGGCGTGGTATTCGGCGACGGCGGTTTTGGCGCGGGCGTTGGCGGCTCCAAGCTCGGCCCGGACCGCTCCGTTATTGAAAAGTGGTGCGGTAAGATTCCCACCAAGCGACCAGACGTTGAAATCGGTATTTGTAAGGTCTCTCAGTTCTGAGGATTGACGACCGTTACTTCCAGTGAGGCTGAAGGAGGGGAAGAGGCTGGTGTGGGCGATCTTGACCCGAGCATCGGCGGCGCGAATGCGCTGGTAAGCAGCATCGATATCGGGGCGACTACGGAGAAGGGTGGCAGGAATCCCGGCTGCCAGTCGGCGCGTGAGTGAGGGCCAGGAAGAAACGGTGTGGGAGCGATCGGGAGAGCCACCGATAAGGGCTCCGAGGAGGCGACTAGCTTGGTCCCGGAGGTCGGTGAGTTCGGCAAGGCGGGCTTTGGCGGTTTCGACATCGGTCTTGGCCAGACTGACCTCGCCCAGGTTCCCAACGCCGATTTCAAAGCGCCGGTCGACGAGGTTCAAGGTGGACTCGAAGCTCGTCTGGCGACGTGTGGCGAGATCGGCCCGGCGGGTCGCTCCGATGAGTTGGAAGTAGGCCTGCGCGGTCTGGGCTGAGATGGATTGGAGGGCGGAACGGTAGTCGGCGATAGCGGCTTCTTGGTCGCGGGTGGCGGCGGTGACACCGGCGCGAATGCGACCCCAGAGATCGAGTTCCCACTGGACATCAAGACTCCCTGCGAAGCGCTGGGCATCGAAGGTCCCGGCGTCGAACCCCTGACCGGAGGAGTTGCTTTGGCTGCGAAAGCCATTGCCGTTTGCGCTGAGGGAAGGAAGGAAGGGCGCCCGGCTGGAGCGGGTGTTGAAGCCGGATTCCTCGAGTCGCGCGGCGGAGGCCTTGAGATCGGGATTGGCTCCGGCAGCGCGGGAGAGGTAGGAATTTAACCCTGCGTCTGAGAAGAGAGTTCGCAGGCTTGTCGAGATCTGCGGAACGGGGGGAGGAGTGGCGTCAAAGCGGGCCGGGACTTTTCGAACGGACGCCTTATTCGCAGGGAGGCTGACGCATCCTCCGAGAATGGGGAGGGCGATCAAAATGGGAACGAGCTTCAAGCGGGTCACGGAGAAGTGGGATTTTAAGACAGGCCATACCTATAAAGCCGCTCACCTTAAGATAAGATGAACGGCTTGATAAAAGTTGAACTTTCAGGCAATCAGCGTCGAGGCTGATTTATGAACCCATCTTGGCAGCCTTGGTGGCGCGCTTCCGCTCGTTTGGATCGAGGATGCGCTTCCGAAGGCGGAGGAAATTCGGAGTGACTTCGACGAGTTCATCGGGATCGATGTATTCGATGGCACGCTCGAGGGAGAACTTAAGAGCGGGTGGAAGCTTCACGGTGTTATCCTTTCCGGCGGAGCGGATGTTGTCGAGCTTCTTGGCCTTCACGGGATTGACGGGAAGGTCATCGGCCCGGGAGTTTTCTCCGATGACCATACCGGTGTAAACTTCTTCGGTCGGGTTAACGAAGAGGGTGCCACGGCCCTCGAGCGCAAGGAGCGAGTAAGCGGTGGCAGGACCGGTGTCCATAGAGACGAGTGTGCCGGCCTGGCGAGTCACGATGGTGCCAGCCCATGGCTTATACTCATCGAAGAGATGAGACATGATGCCGTGACCAGAAGTGATGTTCACGAGTTCGAACTCGAGGCCGATGATGCCCCGAGTTGGGATGCTGGCGGTGATGAGGGTGCGCTGGGATGAGTCGTTCGTGACCATGTCCTGAAGGGTGCCCTTACGATCATTGAGGAGTTTCAAGATGGGATTGGCATACTCGGCAGGCATCTCGAGGTAGAGAGTTTCCCAAGGCTCAAGACGTTTGCCTTTTTCGTCTTCCTTAAGAATAACGGTGGGGCGGGAGACCAGAACTTCGAATCCCTCGCGACGCATGGTCTCAACGAGGACGGCAATCTGCATTGCGCCACGGGCGGAGACATTGAAAACACCGGCCAAGTCCGAATCCTCGACATGGATGGAAACGTTGGTCTTTTGCTCGCGGTAAAGGCGCTCACGGATGACGCGGGATTGGACGTGTTTGCCATCTTTGCCGGCGAAGGGGCCGTCGTTGATGGAGAACTGCATCTGGACCGAAGGAGGGTCGATGTTGACGGGAGGAAGGGCTTCGGCGTCTTCTTGGGCGGCGAGAGTTTCGCCGATGTCGGCGTCTTCGAAGCCCGCGATTCCGACAATGTTTCCGGCAACGCCTTCGGCAACCTCTTGAATACCGAGGTTGGTGTATTCGAAAACCTTACCGATTTTGGTGCGGATCTTGGTGCCGTCCTTGAGGAGGCGGAAGACGGTGTCGCCTTTTTTGACTGATCCTGAGAGGACCTTACCGATGGCGATGCGACCAACGTAGTCATCCCAGTCGATGTTGGAGACGAGCATCTTGAAGTTTGGGTCATCGAGGACCTTTGGCGCGGGAATGCTCTTGATGATGGCATCGAGAAGGGGGACGCAGTCGCCTTCGGTGGCATCGTGCGAGAAAGAGAAAAAGCCGTTCTTGGCGGATCCGTAAAGAGTGGGCGCGTCGAATTGGTCTTCGGTCGCGTCGAGTTCAAGGAAGAGTTCGAGGACCTTATCGTGAACAGCGAGGGGATCGGAGTTTGGACGGTCGATTTTGTTGACGACGATGATGGGCTTGAGGCCTTCTTGGAGCGCCTTGCGAAGAACGAAGCGGGTCTGAGCCTGAGGTCCGCCGAAGGCATCGACGACGAGGATGACGCCATCGACCATTTTCATAACACGCTCAACTTCGCCACCGAAGTCGGCGTGGCCAGGGGTGTCGACGATGTTGATGATATGGTCGCCCCAGTGAACGGCGGTATTTTTTGCCTTAATGGTAATTCCTTTTTCACGCTCGAGATCCATGGAATCCATGGCGCGTTCGGTGGTGACTTGGTTTTCACGATAGGCACCGCCGGCCTTGAGGAGCTCGTCGACGAGGGTAGTTTTGCCGTGGTCAACGTGGGCGATGATGGCGAGGTTTCTGAACTGGGACATGGTGGTAACAAATAGAATTGAAAGGCCACCGAATCGGATGGCGAGCGCTGCTTGCCCCAGAAATGTGGGAAAAGCAAGAAATCGCTCGATTCGAGCGCAATTAGCGGAGTTGTGAATTTTGCTTTGGACCGATGCTTCGCCAAATAAAGCGGAGCCAGACTGGCGAGAAACCGATGATGAAGCTGTTGAGGGCCCAGATGCAGAAGTGAAGGTCCTGCGTAAATTCAGAGAGGTATCCAACGGGGAACAGGAGGACTTTTAGGAAGGGTGGAAAATCAGCAATAACCGATAATGGCGGTCTTTCAGGGACAAGAAGATGCATGGTCTTGACACCGTGGATCAAGGTGAAACCAAGCGTCACTAGGTAATGAAGACTACTAATCCCGATCCAAGGCCAGTATTTGGCGGGTATTGTTGGCAATTTCACCGGCAAGGCGTTGGGAAGTAAGGTGACTCTTAAAAGTCCGGGCGCATGACTTGAAGATCCGGGACCTGATCGAAATGGGCATCGGAAGTCAAAATGGAAGCGCCCGAGCGGAGGGCGCAAGTGGCGATGGCGATATCGGTGAGCGGTAGGACCCGACCTTTGCGGTCGAGTTGCCAAGCCAGTTCCCAAACCTCATCCCAGACCTTCGGCGGAATATCGGCAAATCGCATGACCTTGAAAAATCCATCGAGTCGCTCACGGGCCTTCAAGGACTTTATACCACGAAGAACCTCAGCTTTGACGACCCCGCAGGTCACCAGATCAGAGGAATCGAACCGGCTTAGCAACTCGCGGGCAGGATCTAAACCATCCTTCATGTAATCAATGAAGACGTTGGAATCAACGAGGATAGACTCAGGGTTCATTTCTTCTTAGGGGCGTTAAAGGTCACCTTCGTCTCCGCGACGTGGGATTCATGCGGAGAATAATTTTGGTAAACCGCCTCCTTTAATTCCTTGGGAGTTAAGCCCAGCCCCTCTTTCTTGTAGGCCCGTAATTTGGCGCGGCGATCGAGATCCCGCAGCGCAAAATCGATGGCTTCGGTTTTTGTGTCAAATCCGTGAGCCGACATGACCGCGGCCAAGACATGCTCATCAATATGTAAGGTCATTTTCATGCCATACATGGTATGGATGAATATTTGCAATGCAAGAGAAAAGTGGTCGAAGGGACATGGGGCCAAGGCGATTGTCGTCTTTGGACCAGAACGGATCAGGCCAAGTTCTTAAGGCTATTTTTGCCAGAGTGGAGGGATCGGTAGGCGATCAGTGAGGCGAGCCAGAACGTGGGAATGGCCCAAAGTAGGCCAATGAGCAACGCGAGAGCACCTGCAAGGAGGATCAACCAGCTAAGAAGGTAGAGGCCAAAAAGTGACATAGTATTTTGTCTTGTGAGGTGATAACTATATTTGAGTGCTTCGATGGGCCCGAGATTCTTATCCACGATGGCTTGGAGGTAGAAACCAAAGCGGAGGGCCACCCAGATTCCTGGGATGATCAGGAGAAGGGCGTTAAAGCCTCAACGCAGCTTCAAAGATCAATCTTTCAGTGGTCTCCCAGTCGAGGCATTGATCGGTAATCGATTGCCCGTAGGCGAGTTGGTCGAGAGGCTGGGGGAATTTTTGGCTCCCAGCGTGGAGGTGGCTCTCGAGCATTGCACCAATGACCGAGGTGTCGCCGGCGGCGCGTTGGCGGACGATTTCTTCGAAGACTGCGGGCATTTTCTGACAGTTCTTACCGCAGTTAGCGTGGGAGGCATCGACCATGATTCCGGGGGCGAGGTCGTTTTTGAGGAGGGTGTCGCGGGTTTTCTTGATGGAATCAGCGTCGAAATTGGGGCCATTTTCACCGCCTCGCAAGATGAGGTGGCAGTAAGAATTCCCGGCGGTCGAGACTGCGGAGGCCACGCCTTCCTCTGAAACCCCGAGGAAAGTCTGGGGTTGGGAGGCTGCTTTGATGGCATTGATGGCGGCGGTGACATCGCCCGAAGTGGTGTTCTTGAACCCCAGAGGCATGGAGAGCCCAGAGGCCATTTGCCGGTGAGTCTGGCTCTCGCTGGTTCGCGCTCCGATGGCAGACCAAGAGATGAGATCCGCGATATATTGGGGCGTAATGGGATCGAGGAGTTCGGTGGCGGTTGGAAGACCGAGCGAGAGAATGGCGGTGAGAAATTCGCGGGCTACCGTGAGGCCTTTTGGGATATTGTCCGATCCGTCGAGGTCAGGGTCCATGATGAGGCCTTTCCAACCGACGGTGGTGCGGGGCTTCTCGAAGTAAACGCGCATCACAATGAGGATCTTGTCCTTCACCTCATCGGCCAGCATCGCGAGCTTTTCTGCATAAATGCGGCAGGCGTCAGTGTCGTGGATCGAGCAAGGGCCCACGATGAGAAGAAATCGGGAATCGGGGACGAAGAGGCAATCTCGGATGGCTTCACGCGAAGAATGAACGAGATTTGCTTGCGCCTCCGTGCGTGCGACCTCTTGCATGAGGACCGCGGGCGATGGAAGTGGCGCGTTGCTGAGGACGTTAACGTCGGAGATTTTTACCATAAAGGGAGGAGTCTTGAGTTTTCGAGTTCAAGTATCAAGCCCGTCTTGCTAGAGATCATGGATGCAAGCCAAAGGCCTTCAACTTCTCGAATCTCTCACGCAAGCCCACAGTGTTCCCGGATATGAGGACGAAGTGCGGGAAATTTTTGTCAAAGAGCTCAAAGATCATGGGGAATTGGCGACGGATCGGAACGGCTCGGTGTGGTGCACCAAAGGAAAGAGCGGCCCGAAGGTTCTCGTGGCAGGTCATATGGATGAGGTGGGTTTTCGGGTTCAGAGTATTCTTCCCAATGGATATCTGAGAATGGTCCCGGTTGGTGGTTGGTGGGGTCACGTCCTTCTTTCCCAGCGAGTCGAAGTGAAGAATAGTCACGGCGTGAAGATCATTGGGACGATTGCTTCCAAGCCTCCGCATTTTTTAGGAGAAGCGGAACGAAACGCCGTCATTGGTGTTTCAAACATGTTTTTGGATATCGGGGCACGTTCGAGTCAGGAGGTCGCAGAATGGGGGATTCATTTGGGAGATCCCATTGCACCGTGGAGCCCTTGGACATCCATGCATCAAAAGGATTGGTATCTCACCAAGGCCTTTGACAACCGAGTTGGGATCGCGGGGGCGATTCAGGCGGGGCAAGTCGCGAATCCGGAGAATTGTCAGTTGATCGCGGCCGGTTCGGTGCAGGAGGAGGTGGGGTTACGTGGGGCAAAAACCCTCGCAAATGCCACCCAACCTGATATCGCGATTGTTTTAGAAGGGCCCCCTGCTGACGACACCCCGGGAATGCCCGCGAACGAGGCGCAGGGGGTGCTTGGGGGAGGAGTGCAAATTCGCCTTCATGATCCGAGTGCCATCATGAACCCGCGTTTGGCGCAGTTCGCGATCGATATGGCCCGGCAGGAAGGAATCCCTCATCAGGTCACCGTCCGCAGCAGTGGAGGTACCGACGCAGGGTCCTTTACACTCGCAAATGAAGGCATTCCGTCGGTCGTGCTGGGAACGCCCGCCCGCTACATTCACTCCCACAATGGTATTATTTGTGCTTCCGATTATCACGCCATGGTCGCCCTCACAATTGCGATGGTCAATCACCTTGATGAGAAGACGGTGGCAGGATTTACGCAGTTTCTATAATTATCGAGATGGTTTGTAATGGAGGTTTTTTCCCAAATCTGGTTTTCTCTTGTGCGTGAAGGAAATTTGGGAACAGAGTCTGATGAGTTACAACTTACCGCTGACGGTTTTGTTGGCACTTGTGCTGGTTTTCTGGATCGTGAGTCTCTTGGGGGTGGGTGGCTTCGATACTGACCTAGATCTTGACTTGGAAGGAGGGGCTGAGGCTGGCGGTGCCTTGGGATTTCTGCTTCGGGTTGTCAACGCCCATGATATCCCGTTGATGCTGATTCTAAGCCTTCTTTCGCTTCTGATGTGGGCATTTGCTCTCGCCTCCAACTACTCCTTCAATCCAAACGAGAGTGCGACGCTTGCGCTCGTCTATTTATTCCCGAATTTCATCGTCAGCGTTTTGGTGGTGAAGGGGGTCACCCATCCTCTCCGTCCGCTCTTCCGGTCAATCACTTTAGATCAGGAACACCATGAACCGTTGATTGGTTCCGGTGGGCACGTCAAAAGTCGAGTCCTCGATTCTGACTTTGGCCAGTGTGAAGTGGCCCGCCCCAATGGCGCGCCTGCTCTCCTGAATTGTCGCCTAGCTGAAGGTGATGAGCCCTTGGTAAGGGGGAAAGAAATCCTCGTCATCGCTTTTGACGAAAAGACTCAAAAATTTATCGTAAAAACAAATCACACTCTAACTACAGAATAATATGAAAATTGATACAATACTTCCTCTCGGGGCTTTTGGAGCCGAGTTCTGGATTGGCCTTGGTGTCGCTATCGTGGTTCTCATCGCTGCTGCTGCTTTTCTCCTGATGACCTTCTATCGAAAGGTCGAAAAAGGAACGGCCCTGGTTCGAACCGGGTTAGGAGGAACCAAGGTCTATTTTAACGGCGGAGTGGTTTACCCGATTTTGCATCGCCTTGACCATATCGACATCTCTTTGAAGCGCATCGAAATCGATCGCACCGGGAAAAATGGTCTCATCTGTAAGGATAATCTCCGTGCCGATATCAAGGTCGCCTTTTTCGTCCGTGTCAATAATGCCGCCGACGATGTCCTGAGAGTTGCCGAATCGATCGGTTGCGACCGAGCCTCGTCTGAGGAAGAAATCCGTGCTTTGTTCGATGCCAAGTTTTCTGAAGCCCTGAAAACGGTGGGTAAGCGCTTTGATTTTATCGCTCTCTATGAGGATCGCGACACCTTCCGGGATGAAATTTTGAAAGTGATTGGAACTGATTTAAATGGTTTCGTGCTCGACGACGCCGCCATTGATTACCTTGAGCAGACGCCGCTTTCGATGCTGGACCCTGACAATATTCTCGATGCCGAGGGTATCAAAAAAATTACGGAGTTGACCGCGATTCAAGCAAAGCTCGCGAATAATATCCAGCGGGACAAGGAAAGGGTCATCAAACAGCAGGACGTGGAGGCTCGCGAGGCAATTTTGGAATTGGAACGTCAGTTAAAAGAGACGGAAGCGAAGCAACAGCGTGAGGTTGATACCGTGCAATACCGCGAACAAGCGGAGGCCATGAAGGTGAGGGAAGAGGAGCGGCAGAAGTCCGAGCAAGCTCGGATCTCCGCCGAGGAAGAGATCCAAATCGCGGAAGAAAATAAGCAACGTCAGGTCTTGGTGGCCCAGCGTAACAAAGAGCGGACCGATGGGGTCGAACTGGAGCGGGTTGAGCGGGAGCGCATGCTCGAGGAAATTGAGCGGAAACGCGTGACCGAGCTGAAATCAATCGAAGCAGAAAAGGCGATTGAGATTCAGAAGAAGGAAATTCAGGAAGTCATTCGTGAGCGAGTGGCTGTCGAAAGGGGCGTCGTTGAAGAGCAACAGCGAATCAAGGATACCGAAGAGTTTGCCACGGTGGATCGATACAAGCAGGTCACGGTGACGACTGCTGAGGCGAAAGCCCAGGAGACCTTGATCCAGAGAATCAAGGAAGCAGAGGCCCAGAAAGAAGCGGCCCAGCTCAAAGCTGATGAAGAGGCTTACACCGTCGTTAAGGAAGCTGAGGCAGCCAAGACCGCCGCTGAAATGCGAGCTGTTGAGCGCGTCATTCAGGCTGAGGCCGAAGAAACCGCTTCGGCCAAGGAGTCGTCTGCCAAGAAGATGATGGCCGAAGCGATCGTCAAAGAATCCGCCGCAGAAGGGATGGGTGAAGCTGATGTTCGCCGTGCCCAAGGTCAGGCCGATGTGGAAGTCGCACTTGCCAAAGGTCAGGCCGACGCAGAAGTGATCCGCGCCAAGGGCGTGGCTGATGCCAATGCCATCGAGTTGAAGGCCGGAGCCATGAAGCTCTTCGAGGAAGCTGGTCAGGAGCACGAGGAGTTCAAACTCAAGCTTGAGAAAGCGAAGACTGTCGAACTCGCACAGATCGATGTCCAACGCCAGATCGCCGAGCAACAGGCGATCGTGGTCGGTGAAGCCCTTAAGTCTGCCAACATCGACATCGTCGGTGGCGAGACTCAGTTCTTCGACCGTATCACGAATGCCATTACAAACGGGAAAGTGGTGGACCGGACCGTTGGGAACAGCCAGGTCCTTGATGATGTTAAAGAAACCTTCTTCAACGGAGATCCCGACTATTTCAAGAGCCAGCTTTCCACTTGGATTGAGGACTTCGGAATCAAAACCGAGGACCTGAAGAATCTGAGCGTCGCGGCTCTTTTGGGGAACCTTGTCGGAACTGCCAAAGGAAATGAGCGCCAGAAGCTCGTCGGAATGCTGGGAGCTGCCGAGAGGTTTGGGGTCAGTGAGATGAAAGCGACTGAGCTTCTTAAGACCCTTGGCTAGGTGGTTTTTCAACCACGAATTTCCACGAATTCCTAGCGATGCTTGATTTGATTGATAAGGAAGAGTCCTATGGGAGTATCGGACCTTGCTTTGACGGTTACAACAAGTCCCGAAACGGGTTTGTGGCGCCAGTCTATCACGAGTCGCTTATTCTAGAATGTGGGTTTCGAAAGTTGCCCGCAGTTTCAGAACCTCAATTACGAGTGAACTATAAAAGGGAACCTTTGAAGGAAACTGGTAAGCCCGATTTTGTGTCTTTCAGCAAAATCGTTCTCGAAATTAAGGCGATAAAAGATCCTACCGACGAATACCGGGCTCAGGTCCTGAATTGCCTGAAAGTGCTCAGTTTTAAACTCGGACTTCTCGTGAATTTTGGTTCGAAAGACGAACTCCAATACGAACGAATCGTTCTCTGAAATACTCAAAGTTTCCTCCACCAAGATTCGTGCAAATCCCTGCAGATCAGTGGTTTAAATCCCTCATACACCCAAGCCCTTCAACCAAGCTCTCGTTAGTTTCGTGGTTGGCCTAAATCCAGATGCCAGAAGAAAAACAAAAGCTAGAAGGCGGAGCCTATGAGGTGATCCGTGCCCGACTTGAAAAGGGCGGCGGTGAACTGCAGTCCCGCCTGACGGATCTCAACGCTCAGCGACAGGAGGTCTTTGGCGCAGTCGAAACCGAACTGGTCTCGACCGAGCGCGTGTCAACCGAGCATAATTGTGTGCCTCGAGACATCATTGCAGTGGGGCACAATCGTTTCATCTTCGGCTACAATATTCAGTTTGGTCTCAAAGCCACGACGGCGATTGAAGATGTCTTTTCAGCTTATGACTATGATCCGGAATCGCACACCTTCAGTGCCGCCGATGTTTCCGAGGTTTTTGCTGATCCGAGTTTCTCCGACGACTTCAAGTATCTCTTCAAGTATTACCGTGAGACCGTCTTCGCAAAGTTTATGGTCATCGGGCCGCATCTCTTCATGGCGATGCGGATTGGCAAAGCCATCACCGATCTCAAGGCCTTTAAATGGTTGATCAAAGGTGATGGGACCCTCGGGTATGTCGGAAACCGGTTCGATCATGAGTATCAATTCCCACCACAGCAGGAATTTGAGTGGAAGCGCGCTCATCGCGACATGCAACGGTCGGGAGAGCACCCGCATATCTCGATCGAGGACCGCGTTTTCGTCGAGACAGTTGGGGGAGATCTCACGATCAAGGTGGAGGACAATACCTCATCGGGTTCCGGAATTTATCAGGAACCGGTCACGGAATTGGACCAAACGCTGGATGATGCCGAGATTCTCTACGCGACAGTCGGGCCCCTCATTCTCTTGAAGATCCTTCCTTATCGGGAAGAGCTGCATCGCTATCTGGTTTTCAATGAGAAAACACAGTCGGTGCATCGCATTGATGCCATCGGACACTCGTGCGTTTTGTTGCCCGATGACCAGGGCCTCATTTTTTCAAACGGCTACTTACTGCTCACGGGAGAGTCAAAAATCTTTGCGACCGATCTCACCGATATGCGCTTTGAGCGCCGTATTCTGAGCGCGAACGGTGAAGATACTCTCTTCGTCTTCTACAACCGAGTGAGTGGAGATTATGTTCTCCTCTCGTATAACATGATTTCCCAGTCGGTCGAGACTCCTGTGAATTGCAGTGGGTATTCGCTCTTTTCGGACGGGCGTATGATCATTTTTCGGGGCGAGGACGCGCCCTCGAAGCATCATGCCCTGCAAATTTGGCAGACCTCATACTTAAGCGACGAAGTGGCTGCAAGCCAAGCCTCTCAAAGTGATTCTCTTCTTTTTAAGATCGGGAACTCGGTGCTGGTTCGTGGAATGGCGGAGTGTCGCGAGGTTCTCACCCTCCTTCGTAAGGATGACACCTATGGCGATCTCTATCTCGACCTTTCCCAGAAAACCGGCGACATTATTGATTCCTACTTTTGGCTTGGGCAAAAAGAGGCCGGTGACCTCGCGCAACCACTCAAGGATATTCGGGGCGCTGCCACGGCTGCGATTGATGAATTTGAAAAGGTTCAGGGCTTGCGACGTTCGACAGGGGAACGAACGAAGACGGTTCGGGAATCTACTCACGAACTCCTTCGATCGATCCGACATTCTCCGCCCGATGATATCTTTGGGTTTGTTCATCACCTATCTGCGCTTCGTAAAAGCCGGGGTGAGGTCATTGGGCTTCGAGATTTGCGATATGTCGATGAGGTCTTAGTTGAGGAGTTGGAGAAAGAGATCGTCGAGGCAAGCGAGAAAACGGCAGGCAAGACGGTTGCGTTTTTGCTCAAGCCAGAAGCGCTTAATCCTTATCGCAAGGCGGTCGAAGACCAGGAAGCGCGAGTTCCGAAGTTGGCCAAAGTGGTTGAAGCCGATGAGGTGGCGGAGGGCCTTGATGCGGCAGGTCGTGAACTCGAGATGCTCATCGATATTGTCGGGAATCTCAAGATCGAGGACGCCACTCAAACGACCGAGATCATCGATAGTATTTCGACGATTTACTCCACCTTGAATGGCGTCCGGGCAGGGCTCAAGAACAAGCGCCTCGATCTTGCGAAAGGTGAGGGTGTCGCGCAATTCGGTGCCCAAATGAAGCTTCTGAGCCAGGCGGTCGTGAACTATCTCGATCTTTGTGACTCGCCAAAGAAGTGTGAGGAATATCTCACCAAGGTCATGGTTCAGTTGGAGGAACTAGAAGGAAAGTTTTCGGAATTTGATGACTATGTCGAAGAACTCTCTGGGAAGCGCGAGGAGATTTACGAAGCCTTTGAGAGTCGGAAACAATTCCTACTTGAAAAGAAGAATCGTCGGACGAATCAGCTTGTAAAATCGGCGGAGCGCATTCTCTCAGGAATCAAGAATCGGCTGGAAGGATTTGGAGAGATTAACGAGATCAATGGCTACTTCGCGAGCGATCTCATGATCGAGAAGGTTCGCGATATCATCGAGGAACTGACGGAGCTGGGTGATCCGGTCAAAGGGGACGACATTCAGACCCGGCTCAATACAACACGCGATGACGCGGTGCGGGCTCTCAAGGATCGCAAGGAACTCTTTGTTGATGGCAAGGCCATCATCAAGTTTGGCAAGCATCAGTTCTCAGTCAATGAGCAGGATCTTGAGCTCAGTATTGTGCCGAGGGAAGGGGAGATGTGTTTTCACCTCAGCGGGACGAACTTCTTCGAGCCGGTGAAGGATGAGGCCTTTCTAGCGACTGAGTCGGTTTGGGACCAGGAAGTGATTTCTGAGACCAACGAAGTCTATCGTGCAGAGTGGTTGGCATACGAGTATCTCCGAATCGGAGGGAGTGAGACCTTGGAGCAGTTCATGCAGCCTCGATACAATGAGGGATACCTCAAAGGGGTGCACGACCTGGATGCCCGCAAAATTATTGAGGTTCTCAGGCCGATGGAAGAGAACGCCGGACTCTTGCGCTATTCCCCGAAGCTTCGAGCAGAAGCGATTCTCTTTTGGCTCTCGTGGGAAGATTGTCCCGAGAAAAGGAGACTCGCGATCAAGATGGACGCCAGCGGGAAACGGGGGGCCGAAGTTGAGGTTCCCGTCGGATATCTCAAAGAATTGGAAAAAGGCATGAGTGGCGTGGAAGAGGTGCTGCGGCATCATGCCGCCGCTTATTTGGCTGAAGAAATCAGGCAGGGACAAGCGTTTGTAATTTCGGCCAATGCCGATGCTCTTTTAAAATCCTTCAAGCGATCTCAAGACCTCAGCGAGATTTTGGAGTCGCTCTCTGATCATGTGCCGAGTCAATACGAGGTTCTTTTGGACTACTTGGGAAATGAGGAGGCGGCGGTGCATTATCTCTTGGGAGATTACTCGCCGAGGCAGGTAAAGGATGTCGAACTTGAGGCTTCGATTGCGGGGCTCAAGGGGAGTCACGCACGGATCAAAGACGGGGTGATCGAGGTTGCTTACCATGAATTCATGGATCGCCTTGGTCGTTTTGCAGGGGATCAAGTTCCGACCTTCCGAGCCTATTTGAAGACGAAGCAGGATCTTGTTGAGACGAAGCGAGAGGAGATGCGGCTTGAGGAATTCAAGCCCCGGGTCATGTCGGCCTTCGTGCGGAACCGGCTCATCAATGAGGTCTACTTGCCAATGGTGGGTGATAATCTGGCGAAGCAGATGGGAACGGCTGGTAACGATTCTCGGACCGATCGGATGGGACTTCTCCTTCTGATTTCGCCTCCGGGATACGGTAAAACGACCTTGATGGAATACATCGGGAATCGGCTCGGGCTGACTTTTATGAAAATCAATGGTCCCGCTTTGGGCCATCATGTCACCTCGCTGGACCCGAATGATGCTCCCAATGCCTCGGCCGCGGAGGAGGTTGAGAAGCTGAATCTCGCGCTCGAGATGGGTGATAATGTCATGATCTATCTCGATGACATTCAGCACACCAACCCCGAGTTTCTCCAAAAATTCATCAGTCTTTGTGACGGGCAGCGGAAGATCGAGGGCGTCTACAATGGCAAGGCCAAGACTTATGATCTCCGTGGTAAAAAAATCGCGGTCGTGATGGCGGGGAATCCCTACACGGAATCGGGTGGCAAGTTCCAGATCCCGGATATGTTGGCGAACCGTGCCGACACGTATAACTTGGGCGATATTCTCGGTGACCATGAAGATGCTTTCAAGGTGAGCTTTGTAGAGAATTGTCTGACCTCAAATAGTGTGCTGAAGAAGCTGGCGAGTAAGAGCCAGAAAGATGTCTACGCGGCGCTGGCGGTTGCCGAGACAGGCCGCAGTGAGGGCGTCGATTTCGAGGGGAACTATACCCCGGCCGAGATTGAAGAATTTGCGCAGACCTTGAAGCGTCTTTTGCGGGTTCGCGATACCATCATGCGGGTGAACATGGAATACATCCGGAGTGCGGCGCAGGAAGACGCCTATCGGGTCGAGCCCGCCTTTAAGCTCCAGGGATCTTACCGGAATATGAACCGCATTGCCGAGAAGGTGCTGCCATTGATGACGATGGCTGAAGTCGAAGGATTGATCTTTGATCACTACGAAAACGAATCACAAACTCTCACGACGGGAGCGGAGGCAAACTTGCTGAAGTTTAAGGAAATGGAAGGTGTGCAGTCCGAGGTGGAAGGAGCGCGTTGGGCTCAAATTAAGAAGGGCTTTGGGAAGCACAAGCTGCTGGGAGCTGGAGGCGAGAATGATCCGGTCGCCCGGGTGGTGGCGCAGATGAGCCAGTTCAACGATGGACTGGAAGCGATTAGCTTGGGCTTGAGCCGTCCGCCGGCCCTTGCCGAGGGATCGATTGCCCAGCTCCGCCAAATCATCGAAGGTCTGCGGGCCGTTCCGGTGCAGGTGGATATCAAGGTTGTTCCGGTGCAGGATGATGATGACAGTATTGAGAGCATTTCAAAGCGTTCCCAAGCCGCGCCCATCGATATCAAGCCGGAGGTGCGACAGGGCGAGGACCTGAAATAAGTGGGAGGACTTAAGGTTTTGCGCTGTTTGCGGGAAAGAATATGACCGTCCGGTTAACGAGGTCGATCAGGAGCGAGGGGCTTGAAAGGGCTTCACTTTGCCGTTCTCGAGCGATCCTCCCAGCCAAGCAAGGAGTTGGTTCATTTCCGGGTGGTCGTTGCGGAGAGATTGGAGAGATTCCCAGCCGCAGTGGGTCCGCCTTTTTGCCGAGGCGATTTTTTCAATTCGGAGTCGTCCCATGAGAGCCTCGGTCTCGCGGTCCATGGCGTTTTGAATCTGGGCGGGATGGGGGAGGTCATCGAGATCGTGGGGCGTGAGTCCAAAGCTAATCACGCCAATGCCGAGCTCGCCGGCGAGGGCACGGACCTGATCACCAAGTGATTCGTCTTGGATGCTCCCGGCGAGGTAAAGGATCCCTTCATTGGCCCAGAGCGAAGCGCTCATGGTTTGGAAGAGGTCTTCGCGAAAACTATCGTGATTGGTTACGACTCGCATCCTGATGGAGGCGAGACGATAGGGCGGAAGGCCGAGAGTCTGCTTCAGGGCGAGGTGGGCCGGATCTAATGCCAGCCCGTCCTCATCGAACTGGCCGTGTTCCCAATCGATGAGAACCATTTCCGGGAATTTCCAAAGATTGCCGAGCGGGGCACCGGCGGAGAGGGACTCGCGAAATTCAAAAGTGAAGATGCTCCGGGTCTCGGCATATTTCTGAACAATCGCGCGAAACTTTCCTAATCGGAGCATCGCTTGGTCGACCGCGGTGTTGTCGCCCAGGTCGTCAAGGCGGCCCTGCTGCATCGCGACAAGTTCTTGGGCACCTGAGAGAGCCGGCATGGCGGCTCCGCGCTTGTAGTATCCTTGGCCCTTCTCGACCTTTGCGATCGGAGAGTTCGGGTCACAGGACATTACCGAGAAGTGGTATCTCAGCGAGGCATCCGAGTAGTCGCCATTCAGGCCGATTCGAAGAAGGCGAATGAGTTCGGTTCCTTTGATGGAATCCCGGGGATTGAGAGGGAGGATTTCGGCGAGAAGCTCGGAAAGCTGGGAACGAAGGCTCATGGATTGATTCGAAGCGTCGTGTGCAAGGGCGACGATAGATCCAACGAGATTATGACTGGTTTGGGCAAGCTCCAACTCACTAAATTCTTAAAAATATCAAGAAATTCGCAGGGATTTACGCCAAACTATTTAATTTTTCCTGAATGATTGCTTTCGTCTTGCCGTCTCAATTGGTGAACTGTTAAAAAACCAGCATGAAAACAATCGCCGTATTAGCCTTCTCGATCGCTCTCTCCTCGCTCTCTCTGGCCCAAACCGCTGAGCAAATCATGTCGGCAGTCCGTCAGAGCGCCGTGCTCCAAGAGAATCAAGTTCTACAGGGGGTCATTCGCAAGGGGCCCAAGAAGGTCCCGATCACTCTCTTCCTCAAAGGGCAGGACATTCAGTTTGTCATTGATGGTGGCAAAGAAGGATTTCATCTCCGCTTAAAGAAAGAGGAGCAAGAGCTTTGGGAAATCGTTGAGGGAAAGCCGCGCCGCTTCCAGGACGAGAAGATTGGCGCTCCGATTGCGGGGACTGATTTGAGTTATGAGGATTTGGCTCTTAAGTTTCTCTACTGGAAAAATCCATGGATTGTCGGGACCCAAAAACTGAACGGGATGGATTGTTGGTATTTGCATGTCATCAACCCGGATAAAACCGGTCGCTACCGTGAAGTGAGCGTGTGGGTCACCAAGAAGCACATGGCTTTGGCTCGGGTCCTTGGATACGGTCCCAAACCCGATAAGGCGCCCTTGAAGCAATTCGAGATCATTGATGTCATGAAGGTGAACGGGGTTTTCACCGTGGAGACCATGAAGGTGACTCAATATGCGAAAGACCGGACGGTGAGCGGCGTTACCTATCTGGAATTTGACAAATAGGGTCGCTGAAATTTATCGAGATTTAAAATTGACCAAGAAAAACCCGCTTCGGATCGACCGTGGCGGGCTTTTTTACGAAGGTGACGCCAAGGTGAAATCCCGTCACGACGTCTTGAAGACACCGGGCACTCCAGTGTCTCAGGACTTTAGATCCACCGAGGTTGCGCGATTTTGCTCTAATCTTACCGATAAAATGGCCGGCGCCTTGGCCGTCGAGCGCTCCTGTTTTGTCCCTTCTCCTAAAGAGAAATCACGAGTCGAGATTAAAGGCGGTGTGGACGACGCGCGCAGCTTCTTCGATTTGGTTTTCTTCGACCGTGACAGAAATCTTAATCTCGGAGGTGGAGATCATGCCAATATTGATGTCGGCCTGCCCGAGGGCGGCGAACATTTGAGCGGCAACGCCGGAGTGGCTGCGCATTCCGATGCCAACGCAGGAAAGCTTCGCGATACCAGCCTCGGTCTCGATCGTTGAATCACCGCCGAGTTGGGCTAGGACTGGCTTGAGGGCGCTTTGGGCCCGGCCGAGGTCGCTGGTGTGCATGGTGAAGGAGTGGCGAGCGAGTTTATCGTTGGCGATATTCGACACAATCATGTCGATGTTGACTTCGGCCTCGGCCAAGGCTCCGAGAATACGGCCGGACATGCCGGGCGTATCAGGGATGCCGGTGATCGTGACGCGGGCTTGGGAGCGCTCGATTGAGACTCCTCGGATGACGACTGATTCCATTGCTGCGTGTTCTTCGGTGACGATGGTCCCCGGGTTGTTGTTAAGAGATGATTTCACTTCAAATTTGACCCCGTATTTTTTTGCGAATTCCACGGAACGGGACTGCATGACCTTCGTGCCAACAGAGGCCAGTTCCAAGAGTTCATCGTAAGAGATTTCGGGAAGCTTACGCGCTTTTTTGACGACGCGGGGGTCGGCGGTGTAGACGCCATCGACGTCAGTGAGGATCTGACAAAGGTCGGCATTGATGGAGGAGGCCACCGCAATGGCCGAGAGATCCGAGCCTCCGCGGCCCAAAGTGTGGATCATCCCATCTTCAGTCATCCCTTGAAAGCCCGCGACAATGACGGTGCGGTCTTCAGAAATGAAGCGATTGACGAGAGTAGGTTCGATCCGTTCGATGCGGCCCCGAGTGTGGGAACCACTGGTGACGATGCCGGCTTGGCGACCTGTTGCGGACACGGCGTCGATCCCCATCTCGTTGAGTGCGATCGCAAGGAGCGCAATAGACTGCTGTTCGCCGGAGGAAAGAAGGACATCGAGTTCCCTTTCGGTAGGGTCGTCAGAGAGTTCTTTGGCGAGGGCGATGAGTTTGTCGGTGACTCCTCCCATTGCGGAGATGACCGCGACGACTTGGTGCCCTTTCTCGCGTTCAATCTTGATGCGCTTGGCTACGTTCTTGATCCGGTCGATGGAACCGACCGAGGTGCCGCCATATTTCTGAACGATGAGTGCCATGAAGATCTCCTCTGTAGAGAGGAGAGAAGAGTTAAGCAAGCTTGAGCAGAGGCAAAAAAATCCCCCGACATTGTGTTATGGCGGAGGATCTGGAAAGTGTGGGGTCGCTTTCTAGCGTCGACGGCGAAGGAGCCCGAAAAGAGCGAGGCTGCCGAGGAGAGCGGTGGTGGGCTCAGGGACAGGAGCGCTTGTGTAAGTGCCGATAGGAATCGGTGTTGTCGCGTCCGCGTTGTTTGATTCGCCGTCGAGAGCATTCGCGCCGGAAAAAGACCAGTTTGTAAGTTCGAAAATCGAGCTTTCGACTTCTGTTTCGCTATTTCTGGAAGCCCACCCATCAAGATATTCCCAATTTTCTCCGTTTCCGTCAACGTCGACGTCTCCGAAGATTTCGATCACGACTCCATTTTTGAAGAGTTCAATAGCATCGTCGCCATTGATGTTCGCGGCGCTATCCGTGAAATTGGGTAAAAACCCCAGAAAAGCCTGAAACTGGGAAGACTCAGAAGCCAGATAGATGAATTCACCAACCGTGGCGCTGCCAGAAAGCGTGAATTCAGGTGTTCCTGTCGCTCCTCCGCCATTGTTGGCCGAACTCACTCCGTAGATCGAAAGATCAGGGATGGCAGTCGTCGCGTAGAGTTCGATTCCCTTTGGCAATCCCCCGCTCAGGGGACCGTCAAAGACTCCGGTGATGATTAAAGATCCTTGTGACTGCGCCACGAAAGCGACTGCCGTTGTCAGTGCAAAGCAGGTGGTTTTTCCTGGAGAATTTTTCATGTTTTTTGCTGGGTTGTGTTGCTTGGTGTTTCAATCGGGGCTTGGTGGATGTTCTCGGATACGAGCATCGGGTGTGCCAAGTGAAAGGCGAAACGATTTCGTCACCCAAAGAGATTTCAAGGTGATTAAATCACGATTCAGTCAACTGTTTCAAAGAAGATTTAGAGGGCGAAGTGCTTGAGGACAAACAAAAAAGGATCAAAGGGTCTCAATCCGGAAAACAACGGGCCTGTCAGTCAGGCAGTCGAGATTTTCGACTTCGGCGAGGGCGTTTTTGAGCTTTCCAAAGGGACACGTGTGCAGGAGGAAGACCATTTCGACGAAGTCAGCGTCGGGGTTGTCGGCATCAATAGGGGAATGAGTCCCGGAAATACCGATTTTATGTTTCGCAAGGATGGTCGCGATGGCGGCAATGACTCCGGGTTGGTCGGTCACGGAGAAACGAACATAGTAAGAGGTTGAGGTGTCATCGATTGCGATGAGCTTGCTAGAATCCTCATACGGGAGGAATCCGCGGTCGCTGCTGGAGCTACGAGCGGCCTCGACGAGGTCAGCGACGACAGCGGAGGCGGTAGGGCCTTGTCCGGCTCCGCGGCCATAGAAAAGCGAGTCTCCGAGGTGGTCGCCCTTTACCGCGACGGCATTGAAAACGCCGTGCACGGAAGCGAGGATATTCTTTTTGGAGAGGAAGGAGGGCTGGGTCCGAATCTCGATCGCGCCGTTGTCACGGGCCAGCACAAGTGAGAGGAGCTTCACGACGTATCCGAGTTCCGAGGCAAATTTGATGTCAAGGGGCGTGACTTTTTCGATCCCCCGGACATAGACCTCCTTGTAATCGATGAGAAATCCGTGAGCGAGGGAGCCAAGCAAGATTGCCTTGTGCGCGGCGTCCCAGCCATTGACATCAAGGGTTTCATCGGCTTCGGCATAGCCTAGGCTTTTCGCCTCTTGGAGGGCTTCAGGGTAGCCTAGTCCCGCTTCCGTCATCCTTTGTAGAATGTAGTTTGAGGTTCCGTTGATAATTCCGGCAATGGATTGGATTTTATTTCCAATCAAGGATTCTTGGACGGCCTTAATGATAGGGATTCCCCCGGCGACGGCTGCTTCAAAGTGGATGGGGGCCTGGTGTTCTTTGGAAAGGGCAAAAAGTTCGGCCCCTCGTTCAGCGAGAAGGGCTTTGTTTCCGGTGACAACAGGCTTGCCGGCGCGGAGGGCTGCCGCGACGAGGTCAAAGGCAGCGTCGGTGCCCCCGATGAGTTCTACGACGATGTCGACCGAGGGATCATTGACAATTTCCATGAGGTCTGTTGTGAAAAGTTCAGGAGGGACGTTGCCTTCCCTCCTTTTGGAGAGGTCCTGGACGGCAATCTTCCGGATCTCCATACCCGCACTATTCTGGGATCGCGAGGCAATGAGGCCTCCATGTTCTTCTAAAATCTTCCAAACACCCGAACCAACGGTCCCAAATCCGGCCATCCCTATCCCTGAAACTAAGCAACTCACGAGGGACTGTTAGGGGGATTAACCGAATGAAAACAGAAAAAATCTTCAAGATCGTTGAATTGTCCCCTACCTTGAAGACGTTCTACTACTGCCAGATGGTTCGCGAATATTCTTGGGAAACTGCCAGCACCTATACTCCGCCACGCCGCGAGGGGTTGGGGTGGTACTTTTTGGTGGCGGTAATTTTGGCCCTTTCGATTCACGTAGCCGCTTTGGTGATGGCAGGAAATACCTTCTATCACGCCGAAATTACGGAACCGACCGAATGGGTTTCGCGAACGATTCGGGTCTCCGTTGATCAGAGCGAGCCTGAAGAGATCGCGGAGGTAGCACCCGAGGAGGAGTTGGAGCGGCCTGTGGATGACAGTGATTTGGTGGATGATCCCGAGGCGGCCATTGCCGAGCTCGAGGAGATCGACATTGATATCGACACCAATCTTGAGGACTTGTCCCTTCCCGAGATGCGGATTGAGAAGCCCGAGTTGGCGGGCGCTGACATTGGAGATCTTCTCAGGCCAACTCTGGGTGCAAATGTCAATCCCGATATCCCCGATCCAGGTAAGATCAAAATCGATTTCCCCGAGGCGAAGAGAGGGCAGATCGTGGTCGATGACGGCACTCCTCTCGCGGACGTCCTGGATCCTAATCAAATTGTCCAGGACTTGGGGGAAATGAAGGGCGCTGGTGGAAGTGATGCCGCCGGCGCAATCAAGGGATACACGGGCCTCAGGGCATACGCCAACATGTCCCCGGGAGATCTTCAGCGGAACAAGGCAACGATTGGGAGTGATCTTCTCTTTTCATTCAACAGCTCGACCTTGCGCGATGATGCCCGGATTACTCTTCTTACGGTGGCCCAATTGATCGACCGGAATCCCGGAATGTTCTGCTGGGTGGAAGGTCATACCGATTCCTTCGGCGGCGAGGACTTCAACCTTAAGCTTTCCCAAAAACGAGGACAGGCCGTGAAAGATTGGTTGGTAAGATCGCTCCAACTCGACCCCAAACTCATCATCGTGCGCGCTCTCGGAAAAGCCGAGCTCATCGTGAAGGATGGGAACCGCGACGTCCAAGCTCCCAATCGCCGCGTCGATATTAAGATGCGTAAAACTCCGCCCGATAATACCGTCGTGAGGATGCTCGTGACACCGGGGAAGGCGGTGCCGGTTCCGGACGACGAAGAGGAGATCCCAAGGGGGATTCCTGTCGAAGAGGAGGAGATTCCAAGAGGGGTGCCGGTTGAGGAAGATGACATTCCTGTCGCTATTCCAGTCGAGGAATAAGGTGAGAGTTGACCGGAGGCCTCTAAGTTTAGTTCACTGCAGCCGTGCTGAGAATCCTGCCTGACCCCCCTGCCTGGAAGGCTGTTCTCGGATTTGATTTTGACGACACTTTGGTGTTGAAAGAGGGGCCTCCCAAAGTCGACGAGCGATTCTTCGATTGCTTGAAGTGGGTGCGTTCGACTTATGGCGCCGCTTGGGGAATCGCGACGGGGCGTTCGCTTTTTCAATTAATTGAGGGCCTGAACGAGGCTCAGTTTCCATTCCTCCCGGACTTTGTCGTGGTGCGTGAACGGGAGATTTTCTTTCCCGGGCAATTTGGACGCTGGGTTCCACATGACGATTGGAATCGAAGATGCGAAAAAGATCATCATCGACTCTTCCGGAAGTGTAAGCGGGTGTTGGCGAAGATTCGCAAGTTTGTCGAGAGTGAGACGGGTGCCAGTTGGGTTTCGGTTGAAGGCGATGCCGCGGGGATCGTCGCGTCGAGTGTGCCTGAAATGGACGCGATTCAGGAAATGATCGAGAAGATGATCACCCATCAGGATCTCACTTTTGAGCGGAATACGGTCTACTTGCGATTCAGCCACCGGGACTACAGTAAAGGGAGTGGCTTGTTGGAAGCGGCCGAGCGCTGGGGAATCCAAGCCGATCAAATTTTGGCGGTTGGCGATAATTTTAACGATCTCAGCATGCTGCAGCCTGAAGTTTGCGAAGCCTGTGGTTGCCCCTCCAATGCTCTGCCTGCGGTGAAGGAGTTCGTGAACAACCGGGGTGGCAAGGTTGCTGCAAATCCTGGGAGTGTCGGGGTGATGGAGGTGATGAAGCACTACTTCGACCAATGACGGGAGAGTTGCTGGCGTTTGCCGTTGTGATGGTAATCGGGCAATTTAGTCCCGGACCCGATATGCTACTTCTGACCCGGACCTCACTTGCGGAGGGTTTAAGAGCCGGGTGGTCGATGGTCTTGGGGATTGTTACGGGGCTGACGGTGCATGCCACTCTGGCGATCGGCGGAATTGCCGTAATTTTATCACGCGGTGGACCGTTCGCGACTTCCTTGCAGTGGATTGCGGCGGTCTACTTGCTCTGGCTGGCATACGGTTTGTTCCAAAAGCGAACTGGCGGCGAGGAGGTGGTGGTTCCCAAGCGGAGTCCTTACTTGCGCGGGTTGTTTTGTAATTTGCTCAATCCCAAGGCATTAGTTTTTTTTGCGAGTGTGGTGGCCCCGTTTCTTGATAGACCACAACCGGACTGGTTCCCGCTGGCCCTCTGGTTGATCGTAGTGGGCGAAGCCCTCTTCTTTTGGAGCCTCTGGGTTTGGCTGCTTCAGATTCCAAAAGTGAGAGCGCTCTATCAGAAATCCAGTCGGGTGCTGGATCTTATCTTTGCGCTCATCCTCTTCTTGCTGGCGATCCACCTGATCATTCCGTGACCCTTCGATCACCGAGAATCGTGGATAGCTTTCTCGATACGTGGTCGTATCAATGGTAATCCATTATGAAAAACAGTTTTTTAAAAGCGTTGTTACTTTCTGCCAGTTTGGCTCTTCCTGCGGCCGCCGACCATCACAAGGATGATAAGAAGGATGGCTGGGCGAACCTATTTAACGGAAAAGATCTTTCGGGCTTTACCCAGAAGAACGGAATCGCCACGTTTGAAGCCAAAGACGGGACGATTGTCGGGACCACCGCGAAGGCCAGTCCCAATTCCTTTCTTTGCACCGATAAGCTCTACGGTGACTTTGACCTGACCTTCGAAGTTAAGGTGCATAATAGTCTGAATTCTGGCGTCATGATACGATCACAGACCAAAGGGGAGACGCCGAAAGGTCGTGTCACCGGTCCTCAGGTCGAGATTGAGGCCAGCGGGGCCAAGGGGTCTGAATCAGGCTACCTCTATGGTGAAGCCTGTGGGGGTTGGATGACTCCCAAGAACCTCCTTAAGCCGCATAAGCATTTCAAGGATGGTGAGTGGAACACGTATCGCATTCTCGCCAAAGGGTCCCGGATTCAGGTCTGGATCAATGAGGTGCAAATTTCCGATCTGGTCGACGACGCAAAATATAAGGCCTTTCCCAAGGGCTTCATCGGTCTCCAAGTTCACGGCGTCGGGAACAAAGGGCCCTTCGATGTGGCTTGGAAGAATTTGAAGATCCGCGAGCTTTAGGCGCTCGGTAAGGTCTTTAACGATCCTGCTTCTAGAAACGGCGCAGGACCCAAAGGGCAACTTGCGGCGACCGTTCTCTCGCAAGGCAGGGCAGCCCAATCGGAACGGAACTTGCTTGAAATGCCTCGGTGAAAGAAGGTCATTTCGCGGAAAGCCGCTTCAAGACGAGCAGCTCTGAAGGTGCGAAAGTTATTCGCCAGGGCCTTTGGCCGGTGGTAGGGGGCGGAACTGGAGAAGGGAGAAGGAAGCGCTTAACGTTAACGTCGTTCACGACTAGTTTCATAAAAAAATCCGGGGTCCAAAAGAACCACCGGATTTTAATTGATTGGGATATCAGTGCGAAATTATTCGCCGAGGCCGAAGCGGACGAAGCTATTGACGGTGAGAGTGTCACCGAGTTCTTTGCCGTTCGATTCGAGGAGAGCCTTGATCGTGGTGTCAGGATCCTTGACGAATCCTTGTTCCAGGAGGCAGCGCTCTGAGTAGAACTTACCGAGCTTGCCTTCGATGATCTTTTCAAGGATATCGGCAGGCTTACCCTGACCTTCCATCTGCTTGCGGAAGATATCCTTCTCGGACTCAACGAGTTCGGCGGGAATGTCCTCGCGCTGGAGACCTGCCGGTGAGGTCGCGGCAATGTGGAGGGTGAGGTCCTTTACGAGATTCTTGAACGTATCCGAAGAAGCGGTTTCAGCTTTTTCAGCGCCCACTTCGATGAGAACGCCAACCTTACCACCGAGGTGGATGTAGAAGGCGACCGCCCCTTCACCAGCGAGGGTGAGTCGCTCGAAGCGGCGGACCTTGAGGTTTTCACCCATTTCAAGGACCTTACCTTTGACGAAGGCGTCGAGGGTTCCGTCTCCTTTGGTTAAGGCAAGAGCAGACTCAAGGTCGGTGGCATCACCTGCGAGGAGCGTACTTGCGATTTCTCCGACGAAGGCTTGGAAGTTATCGTTTTTGGCCACGAAGTCGGTTTCGCAGTTCACCTCGACGAGGATTCCGGACTTGCCGGACTCCGCGATCTTGGCGACCACGATACCTTCGTTGGCGTCGCGTGAGGCTTTTTTCTCAGCTTTAGTTTCGCCGATTTCGCGGAGAAGTTTGATGGCGGCATCGATATCACCCTCAGTTTTTGTGAGGGCCTTCTTGCATTCCATCATGGCAACTCCGGTGCGTTCCCGGAGTTCTTTAACGAGAGAAGCGGTAATCATAGTGGTGTCTCTAGTATGGGTTGGTAAAATTATCCTTTAGCCCCAACGGAGATTCCGTCGACGAGGTTTTGGAGAACGATGCGAATGGAGCGCATGGCGTCATCATTGGCAGGAACAGGGTATTCAAGTTTGGAAGGGTCTCCGTTGGTGTCGACGATTCCGATGATGGGGATCTTGAGGCGCTTGGCTTCGGCCACGGCGATGGACTCACGGGCGGTGTCGACGATGACGACGGCGTCCGGGTATTTCTCCATGTCACGCACGCCATTGAGGTTGCGGTGGAGCTTATCTTTTTCACGGCCGAGAGAGGAGAGTTCCTTCTTGGACATGGCCTTGTATTCAGGGGCACGCTCGATGTCCTCAAGATACTTGAGACGCTTCACCGAGTTCCGAATGGTGGTCAGGTTGGTGAGCGTTCCGCCAAGCCAGCGGTAGTTCACGTAGTATTGCCCGGTGGCTTCGGCGGCTTCGCGGACCGCATCCTGAGCCTGGCGCTTGCAGCCGACGAAAAGGATTTTCTTGTTCTTGCTGGCGAGTGACGAAAGGAAGTCGGACGCCTTATCAAGACATTGCACTGTTTTCACGAGATCGATGATATAGATGCCGCCTTTATCCTTCATGAGGTAAGGCTTCATTTTCGGGTTCCACTTCTTGGTCTGGTGTCCGTAGTGGACGCCAGCTTCAACCATTTCTTTGATGAGTTCGTTAATCATTATATTTGGGTCCTCCGTTAAAGCACGAAGGCGCTTTTGGCGAGAAATTGCTGCAATGGACCTTACCCGGTTTCTCGTTGTTGTTAAAGCAGCTCGTGGGCAGGGAGGGGCGACTTACGGGGAAATCATCGCGATAGCAAGGATTTTTGCAGTGTGAGCTGCAAAAATGACAAAAGAATCAGAGATGGAACTAGGGCATGATTTAGCGGACCCTTGGCCTTGCTGACGACCTTGGGTTGTAGCGCCGGAATCATTGGAGGGCACTCAAGATATTGATTGCATCGCTACTCTTTTTTGGCTTTTTGGCCGCTGAGTGCTTGGGCAACCGCTTGGGCGATCTTGGTCGCTCCGCCGGTGTTTGGGTGGACGGTGTCGGGGATGAGTTCGTCGTGGCCTTCGAGAGAGGAATAGACGTCGATGAGACCAAGGTTCAGCTCCTTTGCAAGCTTGGTGATCATTGGGATTTGGTCACGGGTATTTGCGTTGTTGATACCCCAACGGCCGTCTTTTGCGATGTAGGGTGGAAGGGACAGGAAAATACGCGGCTTGCTTCCGAGTTGAGAGAAATGGGAAATCAGGTCGCGATAGTCCTTCTCGTAATCGGCTTCAAAATTTTTCCAGTTCTGTGGCTTGGTGTCATTGGTGCCAAGCATGATCACGACAATGTCCGGATTGGAGGCAAGGGCGGCCTTGAACTGGGGGCACTTTTGATAAGGGCTGTCACCGCTTTTCATCAGGGTAGTGCCACTGCGGCCAAAATTTTTGACCACCCACTTCTCACCGAGAAACTTCTGGGCTTGTTGGGGCCACGACTGCCCCTGCTTGGCACCGACGCCCTGCGTGATGCTGTCGCCAACGCAGGCCAACTTTGACGGTCACTTCAAATTTGGAGGGGTCAACCGGGGTGTTGTTCTGGGCATTTGCGAGGCCGAGAGTCAATAGGAGAGAGTAGGAAAGGCAACGAAGGGTTTTGGTCATGATGGTTTCCGCGTTATTTTTTGACCGACTGAAAATACTGCCAAATGGCTTCAAATTGTTTCTTCGAGTCGCCATCGAGGATGTCGGGGCGGAGGCCGGTGCCGTCGTCGGGGTTGGTGTAGCGGGGCATTTTGGTATCGGGGACGAGACGGGCGGGGTTGAACATCCACTGGTGGTAGAAGTCGGGGCGGAGGCGGTTGTAGGTGAGTCCGAAGTTGATGCCCTGCACCTCAAAGGCGGCGAGGGCTTTTTTATCATTGATGGCGTGGCAGGTGACGCAGGCGTAGCCGGTCATGCCGACGAGGTTCTCGCCCAGTTTAACTTGGTCGGCGTCGGGCTTTTCCGAAGAGGGCTTTGAGGCGGCGAGTCCGTGGTGCTGGCCGAGGCCCTCCGCCATGTGCTTGGCATGAAGGGGGAAAGCGGGCATGCGCATTTCGAGCCATGGGCGTGGTCGCGGTTCGGCGGTGCCGAGGAGCATTTTCTCAATATAGCCGGTATGGAGCATGGCTCCCATGTGGGTCAGAGGCGGGCGGGATTGAATGAGCCGTTCGTCGGCTTCGGTGATGTGGTCCAGGAGGGACTTGGTTTCGCCGTGCGTTGAGGAAAGGAGCGCTGACTTGCCATTGTAATTGTGGCAGGAGGTGCAGTTGAGGGCTTCAATTTGCCGGGAGGTGTAGGCTTCTACGGTGTCGAATTTTAAGGAAGGAAGAACGGCGGGGGTGAGGGCCTTTTTTTCGTTGTCGGTGAGGATGAGGCGAGGTGATTTGCCGCGTTTTTCGTCGGGTCCAAGGCAGCCGGCGGTCCAGTCCTTGAGCTCGGCGAGGCTAGGGGCTTTCGTCTTGGAGGGCGCGAGGCCTTCGTGGCAGGCGGAGCAGTTGAGGGATTCGACGAGTGATTTTCCGCGGAGAGAGTCGCCGGGAGGAAATTCGGAAGGATCGGGAGTGTGTTCACCGGTTGAGGTTTTGGTGAGATAGGCGGCGAGTGAAGAGGCTTCTTCGTCCGAGAAGCGGAAGTTGGGCATCTTGATCGCTTCGTGATGCTCCTGGGGATTTTTGAGGAAAACGATCAAGCTGCCGTCTTTGAATTTGGTCGCGACGTTGTTGAGAGGAATACGGCCGTTTTCGTAGTCGGGTTGGTTGGCCTCTGGTTTGGAGTGACAAGCGATACAGCCGAGGTTGTGGAAATGTTCCCCGCCTCTCTGGGCGAGTGAAATGTCAGGGGCCTTGGTGGCTGGTTTATCGGAGGTGAGACTCGCGAGGTAAGCCCCGATATCGGCGGCGCCTTGCGCACCTTCGGGTTTGGTGTGATCAACCATCGCAGGCATGACGGTGGTGGGTTTGAGGAGATCGGGCTGGGCGATCCAGCGGGTGATCCAGGCTTCGTTGGCCCGACTGCCAATGCCGGTGAGATTGGGGCCGGCGTATTTCAGTTCAGGCATAGCGGTGTTGCCGAGGTCGGCGGTGTGGCATTGCAGGCAGTTTTGGCTGGCGAAGAGGTGGGCGGCGTCGATGGGGGGAGCCTTATCGGTGCTGTTGAAGGCGGAGGCTGGAATGGGTTCGCGGGGGAATTCGCGGCGTTCCTCCCAAAAAAGGAGGAAGGAGCCGGCACCATTGCCGGGAGAGGTAAAAGTGAGTTCAATGGCAGTCTCACCCGGATTGAGGCGGAGCCGTTCTGATTTACCGTCGGTAAAGGCAACCTCGGTGCCATTCACCTTGAGGAGAACCTCCCCTTTGGATTCGATTGAGAAAAAGACCCGATAGCGTTTTGGGATGGTGAGGCTGCCGGTATAGGTTGCCACGAAGGGACCTGGAACGAGGCCGGAAGCGGGCGATTCACCTTCAGCAACGTAGAGTGATGGCAGGGCCACCGTTTGCGTGATCGTTTTGCCTCCGGAGACGAATTTTGCAGTAAGCTCGCCATGGGCCGATGAAGCGAGGCTGATCAGGAGTAAAGCGATTTGAGTGAATCTCATCGTGGTGAGGGTAACCTCCAAGAGAATCCCGACAAAAGAAAAAGTTACGATCCTGACGATTGGGCCTGAACTTCTTAGAGAAGTCCGACGGCGGAAGAGAGGGAGAGGTGGGTGGGCTCTCCCTTGCGGACGAGGCTTTTGCCGATGTTCGACTTTGGGAAATTGGCGACCAGAGTGGCTAGACCGGCCGAGCGCGTGTCGGCGATGTGAACGGTCCCTTGGTAAAGTTGGCCACCCCAGGGGTCGTGATAAGTGACGGCAAACGAGGTGGCGTTGCGAGGGAGCTTGGCAGGGAGGCCGGTGAGGACGAGGAAGTGTCGCTTGAGCGTGAGCCAGCTTTTGGTGTTCGATCCCTGGGGTGCACGCCAGGCGACACGACGGAGGCGGAGGATGGGGGGGAGGCCTTTCTTCAGCGAAGAGGAGAGGCTTTTGTGAACTCGTTTGAGAAGGTCGAGGTCGGCTTCGTGGTTCTCTTTAAAAAAGATCTCCTGCTTGACGGTCCTCATCCAGCGCTCGCTCCGCATCTCGTTCGCGATGTCAACGAGATCGAGGCCACTGATGCCCTGCCGACCATTCCAGCGGGCTCGTTTAGGATCGAGGCGGGAGCCACGGGTGGCGTATTTGAAGATGATTTTTTTGACCTTGGAGGTGTCAGAGATGCCTTCGAGTTTCCCCGCTGACTGGCGCCATTTCTTGCTACCAGAGCGGAAGGCATCAAGAAGGCAGGCGGGCCCGCAAGCGTTGCCATCGGTGCGGAGTTGGTCGACCGGAGGAGAATCCGGAGCCGGGGCTGCCAACCAATTGGGGGCGGCGGCGAGAGGGAAGATGGCGAGCAGGAAGAAAAAAAACTTAGGGGCCATTGTTTGGTTGCGTGATCACTTCCTGCCGCTGGTCATTCGCGGGGTTGGCATCGCGCTGGCCATTTGAGAGCGTGACCTCGGATGATACGGCGAGTTGGCCTTCCTGCGATAAAGTATTGAGCCCGGACGGAATGGTCACGATCGTACGTTCGTTGGGCCTGAGTGTTTGAATGGTGTAGGGAAAACGGTCGCCGGCGATGCTGATATCCACGGTAGATTGGTAGACGGTTTCAGTGCCGCGATTTTCGATGTTCACTTGCAGGCCCGAGGTAGAACTGGTGGCACTCGGAAGGAGATAATTTTGCGAAGCCACCGCGATGTCGATGATTCCCGGGGTATCCCGTTGAATCGCTCGTCCGACATCGATGATGCCAATTCCAAATTGCGGGTCATTGCCTGGAAGTCCTGCTTCGTTGGTATGTCCCTGGAGAATTTCAACCGCCCGTTGTGCATTCATCGGGGCGGCGCTCTCAGACATGATGGCCGCGACTGCTCCCACTGGGAAGGCCACTGCTCCTGAGGTGCCCGTAAATGAGGTGACATTATCTCCGGGATAAGCAGCCTGGACTTCGAAGCCCGGTGCCGTGAAAGCGAGGTCACTGTCGGTATTGGAGAAGTTGAGGTGGGTCCCGTTGGCATCGACGGCCCCGACTGAAAAGACATTGGGATCTCCGGCCGGGAAAGCGGATTGGGATGAACCCTCATTGCCGGAGGAGGCAAAGATGACCGCTCCTTTTGCGTTGGCGTATTCGACTGCTTGGCGGACCAAGCGGCTGTCTCCCTCGGATCCCATCGAGATGTTGATGATCTGGGCCCCCGCGTCGGCGGCTGCGATGATTCCTTCAGCGAGGATGAAGGAGCTGGAGGAGCCTGTTTCGTCGGCCACCCTGACCGAGATAAGATCAGCGGCGGGAGCCACGCCTTTCATATTGGGGTGATTCCCAGCAATGAGGGACGCGACAGAAGTTCCGTGGCTATTGGGCGAAACACCTTCTGGTAATTCGACGAGGTTGATATGCTGGATCTCACCAGTAAGGGAAAGATGGGCTCCGATACCGGTATCGATGACGGCGATCTTCACTCCGCGGCCCCATTCCGAGTTGTCCGTGGTGATGCCGAGATAATTGAGGGCGCCGCTTCCAAATCCCACGATGCCATTTTGGGGGGTAACTTCGCGAAGTTCCGGGATGGTGACGGGGTAATTGAATTGAATATCGGCGGGATCGATGCCGAGATCATTGAAGGCGTTGATCGTGTTAAATCCGACCCTTACCGAGCGGAGCGCGTCGATCTGACCTAGGATTCTGAGGCCGGAGGCACCGAGTTTCTTGAGGAAATTACGATAAGCCTCTTCGCTCGAAAAACCGACAATACGCTCGTAAGGAATGGCGTTGGGGTCAAAGCCAGGATCACGGTCTGACTTTTCCTGCGCTTTGCGGTCGCTGGCAGGGCCAGGCACAGATGGCTCGAAGGTTTTTTTGACAATTTTTTGAGATTCCTGAAGCTTTTCGGCGCTTGGGGGGGGCTGAAGAAGGAGCCAACTCAGGAGAATCCCGATAGCGAGGGCGAGGGTGGCGATGGAAAAGCGCGAAGACATCTTATTTGAGGTTACGATATGAAACCCTATTGCGCGAGAAAAGTTGCTCGGCATTGTTAAGGGAGAAGTTTCCAAAGAGGTTCCGGGGAAATGAGAAGAGCGCACGTTTTCGAGTGCCCAAAAAAGTGTCATGATTCCTTCCAAAGGGAGAGACCCACTGAAAAGAAAATGAACAAATTCACGACAAAATTACAGGAAGCGCTCCAAAGCGCCCAGCAACTTGCGCTGCGCTCAGCTCATCCCGAGTTGCGAAGCACCCACCTTTTATTAGCTCTTTTGCAGCAAGAAGGAGGGCTTATGACGCCCTTGGTTGAGAAAGCGGGCGGTAATCCCACGGCACTCAAGGCCGCGGTGGCAGGTGCTCTGGAAGCGGAACCGCGAGTTCAAGGTGCGGGGTCGCAGCCCCAGATGAGCTACGGACTCCGGAGTGCTCTCGATCAGGCGGATCAAATCCGCGAGAAGATGGGGGACGACTTCATGAGCGTGGAGCACGCCGTGCTGGGTATTCTGGAAGATGATTCGCCAGCCGGGAAGCTATTGAAGGAGGTCGGGCTCACTGCGGGAGGTTTTAAAAAAGCGCTCAAAGAGATTCGGGGATCGCAAAAGGTGGTCGATGAGGATCCGGAAGGAAAGTATCAGACCTTGGAAAAGTATGGTCAGGATCTTACCGCGAGAGCGCGCGAAGGAAAAATCGACCCTGTCATCGGGCGTGACGAAGAGATTCGCCGGGTCCTCCAGGTGCTCTCCCGCAGGACGAAAAATAACCCGGTTCTGATTGGTGAACCCGGAGTGGGTAAGACGGCCATTGTTGAAGGCCTGGCCCGCCGAATTGTGAGCGGAGATGTTCCCGATTCGATGAAGAATAAACGACTTATTACCGTTGATCTTGGGTCGATGATTGCCGGCGCGAAATATCGTGGCGAGTTTGAGGATCGCTTGAAGGCCTTCTTGAAGGAGGTCACAGATTCGAATGGCGAAATTATTCTCTTCATCGATGAGCTTCACACCATCGTGGGCGCGGGCGCAAGTGAGGGAGCCGTTGATGCCTCGAACCTCTTGAAGCCGCAATTGGCACGTGGAGAACTAAGCACGATTGGCGCGACGACGCTCGATGAATACCGTAAGTATATTGAGAAGGACGCTGCGCTGGAGCGCCGGTTTCAACCGGTCAAAGTGGGCGAACCGAGTGTGGAAGACACCGTCGCTATTCTCCGCGGTTTGAAAGACCGGTATGAAGTGCACCACGGGGTGCGCATCAAGGATAGCGCGATCATTGCGGCGGCGACACTCAGTGATCGTTATATCGCGGATCGTTTTCTGCCCGATAAGGCGGTCGATCTGATCGATGAGGCAGCTTCGCGGCTTAAGATCGAACTCGATTCTCTCCCGACCGAAATTGACCAAATCGAGCGGCAGGTCATGCAGTTGGAAATGGAACGACAGGCTCTTGAAAAGGAGACGGACGAAGGGTCCCGCAAGCGTCTTGCGACGGTGAAAGAGGAGATGGCAAATCTCAAGGAGGATTCCTCCGGTCTCATGGCCCAGTGGCGGAAGGAAAAAAAGAGCTTGGATGAAATCCGGGGCTTGCAAGAAGAGATCGACGCTCTCCGGACCGAGGCGGAACAAGCGAAGCGACTCGGGAATTTGGGGAGGGCTTCCGAAATTACCTACGGACGTTTGCCCGAAGCGGAAGAGGCGCTCAAGAACTTGGAGCAGAATCAGGACACTTCACGTCTTCTTCGCGAGGAAGTGACCGAAGAAGACATAGCCAAAGTGGTCGCGACTTGGACGGGAATTCCGGTGAGCCGTCTCCAGGAAGGAGAGCGAGCTAAGCTTGTCAAGATGGAAGAGCGACTCGGTGCTCGAGTCATCGGCCAGGTCCAGGCGGTGACCGCCGTTTCCAATGCGGTGCGCCGTGCGCGTGCGGGTTTGCAAGATGAGGATCGCCCGATTGGATCCTTCCTGTTTTTGGGGCCAACGGGCGTGGGGAAGACCGAACTCTCGAAGGCGCTGGCGGAGTTTCTCTTTGATGATGAGGGTGCGATGGTGCGGATTGACATGTCGGAATACATGGAGAAGCACGCCGTTTCCCGGCTCATCGGAGCTCCTCCGGGATACGTGGGATATGATCAGGGTGGGCAGTTGAGTGAACATGTCAGGAGGAAGCCCTACTCAGTGGTTCTTTTTGATGAGATTGAAAAAGCGCATCCGGATGTCTTCAATGTGCTCTTACAAGTTCTTGATGACGGACGGATCACCGATGGTCAGGGACGAACGGTCGATTTTCGAAACACCGTTCTGATTATGACTTCGAACATCGGGAGCCAGCACATCATAGGGGAGTCGAACCCCGAGCAGCGGGAAGCTCTTGTGAGGGAAGCCTTGCGCGGTCATTTCCGGCCGGAGTTTCTCAACCGGATCGATGAAACGGTGATCTTTGATCGTTTGGATCGTGCTGAGCTTTCGGAAATTGTGGCGCTCCAACTCGACCGGGTCCGGGTGCGGCTCGAAAAACAAGGACTTGTTCTCAAGCTGAGCGACGAAGCGGTCGCGTATGTCGGAACCCAAGGGTACGACCCGGTTTACGGAGCACGCCCACTTAAACGAGCGATTCAGAAGTACCTTCTTGATCCTTTGAGCCTCTCCCTCCTCGAGGGGGAGTTTGTCGAAGGAGACGAGATTCGGGTCGGGGTCGCCGACGATCGTCTTACCTTCGAAAAGTAATTCGGTGCCGCTGGGTCCTAGAACGTCCCGTTGAGCTTCCGTCCGATCCAGAAGATCGCAAGGAGGATGACAAGGAGGGTGGGCGCGAGCCAGTGGGCCCAGAGCTTGATCGAGTCGACCAGTGGTTGGGGCTCGGGGAGGGCCTTGATCTCCTTGACCAAGTCATCGAGCTTGGCGGGGGTGACGAGGCGTCCGCGCGAAACCTTCGCCATTTCCTGTAAGACCTCGAAGCGCGCCGGGCGTCCTGTTTTCTCGATCGAGTCGGTTTGCGAGATAATCTTGGCTTCCACAAAGGCCGTGGGTTCGTCGGGAATGAAGGTTTTGAGATTCCACTCGCCGGGCTGGGAGATTTTGAACTGGCCGGTGAAGCGTCCCCAACCACCGTCTTTTTTCGGCAGTTCAATGCGAGTGATCTCTTTGTTGGGCGCGATGAGGTCGACTTGCAGGACGCCTTCATTCAGAGGAGCGCCGCTGCCATCAAAGGCGTTCGCGGCGAGAGAGACAAAGTCGCCGGGCTTGGGTCGCTCGGGAGTGTAGAATAGGCGAATGCGTTCTCCTGCCGCCATGTTCCGTTGGTAGGACATCCAGCGTGCCACTTGTCCCCAAAAGCGATAATGATAAAGGTCCTCAACCCCGCGACGCCAGCGCCATGCTGAGTCGATGGCCATGTAGAGAACTTTCCCGGAGCCGGCCCGGGAGGTGACGACAATCGGAAGACGTCCCCATTGGTTGCGGCGCGCTTCATTCTCAGCAAGAATGGTCGAACCGGCCTTGGCCCGGACAACCGGAGCCTGCCAATAGAAGCCAGGGAGATTTCGCCAAATCGTTTCGTTTTGAACCTCGCTGTCACCGAGCATGGTGAGGAGGGATTTTTCGCCCTCGGGGGTGAGGCGCATCATGGTTTCGATCGATTCGGCAAAACCATCTTTATGGTCGTCATCAAGTTTTACAGGAATGAGATCGCCGAGATCCGATTGTGAGAGGGTGAATTGATTGCCTGCCGGTCCCGGGATGAAAACGACGCCACTGGCTTGGTTTTTGACGAGACCCGCGATGAGGTTGGCTTGTTCCACCGTGAGTTGGCCGTCACCAATTCCGACATCACCAACAAAGACGACGTCGTATTTCTGCAGGTCCTCGAGCTTCTCGGGAAATTCCTGGATGTAGTCGGGGCCATCGCCTTTCCCGAGATCGGGGTGGAGGAGAAGGCAATCGACCGTCACCCCGGGGTCGCGGGAGAGGGCATTGCGGATAAAGCGGTATTCCCAGCGCGGGAGGGATTCGATCACGAGGACGCGAATAGATTCGGGCTTGCCGCTCACTACGAAATCGCGCTCGTTGTTATTCTCGATGAGTTCGCCATTCGCAAAGGGGAAAGATAGCTTGAGGGTGGTGGCCCCTTTTTTTTCGACGCGCCAGAGAATAGAGTCGTAGTGAGTGGCGTTGGCGCGGATCGTGATATCCTTGAAGCGCTCTTCTCCGCTATCACTCTTAATCCGGACTTGGGTGCGAACGTCTCGTGCGAGAGATGACTCGATGGTAAAAGGAATCTGCACGTTTTCATTGACGATTCCGTAGGTGGGGGCATTGACCGCGACGAGTTCGAGATCGGGAACGCGTTTGTTACTTCCGGTGGCGAGAGTATAAAGTGGAGCGTTCTTGAGTCGAAATTGTTGGGCCGCGGCAACCGGTGAAGTGCCGATGTTCCAGTCGCCATCGCCGATGAAAATGGCGGCGCGGAGGTTGCGGCCGGCAGCGAGGACATCGACGAGGGCGTCGTTGATATCGGTTCCACTCATGGCGAGTTCGAGGTCGTTGGCATCTGCGGGGAGGGCACCAAATGAAGACAAGGTGACACGATTGCGGCCGTCTTCTTCGAAGGCTTCCCAGAACTTAGACTCGCGGAGTCGCGCCACCAATTCGCGGCGTTTCAAGACGGTTTCCGAACCTGCCATGTTAGCGGGACGGCGCGCGTCCTCGGTGTCCATGGAGATCGATTCGTCAAAGATGATGGCGATCTCCGGTTGAAGGTCGGATTCCTGAACGGTGCGCCATTCCGGGCCGAGAAGCATCGCGCATACGAAGGCCACGCAGAGAAGGCGGATGGCTTCGAGTGTCCCGGTTCGCTTGGGGCGGGAGGAACGTCGGATCGCCATGATGCTGAGGGCAACGGTGGCGATGAGGACAAGAACAACGAGGACGAGCGTCAGCGTGCTCGCCTGAAAATGCAGGGGGCCTAGATTAAAGTGCTTCACAAGGCAGATGACGTTTTTGAGGGGGCTTTCCCGATAGCGGGTGGGCCGGTTGTTTTGGGCTGAAGACAGAGAAGGGCCTCGGCAATCAGGAAAAAGAGAACAGCGATGAGGAAAGCGCGCCACGCTTCGGAGACGAGACGATCCGAGCTCTCGTCGTTTTCGAAAAGAGTGTAAGGGATCCCTTCGAGGAGTTCATCGAGCGTTTCTTTATCGACGCGCAGAGGGGAGTTTTCGGAGGCGGGTCGGTTGACCGCGACGGTGCGCTCGCCCAGACGGTAGACCCCAGCCCGATAGGACCCGAGAGCGGGATCATAGTCTCCGTAGGTGTCGATACGCTCGCGGACTTCGTCGTTGCGGGTCTTGGACTTTTCGCTGCCGGCAACGGCACGGTATCCGGCGTGGAGACGGTCGCTTCCTTTTTCGAGAAGGCGCTGGATCGCGACGAGGTGCAAGGCGACGAATTCGATGTTCGACCAGCGGTCATCGGGAAGGGTGTTGATGAAAATTGCGGTGCCGATTCCCTCGAGTTGGCGGTAAAGGAGTGGTGAATTATCATCCCACTCAGCGAGGGAAGAGCCCTCTCCCTGAATGGCCCGGCGCTTAAGTCCACGCACTTGATTGACGGGCATGGGCGTGTCGTCCATGCCGCTCTGCCAAGGGCCGTCATCCTTAATCCAAGAACCATTGATGAAAAATTGGTCGGCGGGGGCATCCTGGATTTCACCCCAAGAGGTGCCGAAGATAACCTCGGTCGAAGTCTGGGTCGGTGGGAAAAAGAGGGCCGAGCCACCGGAGGTCACGAATTCGGTCAGCTGGGCGGCCACTGCCCCGGTGGGGAGCGGGGCTTGCCAGATGATGAGCGAGGCGGTTGCCCAATCGATTTTAGTGGTCTGGGTCGGAGTCAGGATTTCGCAGCTGTAGCGTTCAAATCCCTCGGGCGCAGCAGCCTTGCGGAGAAACTCAGCGGTAGGGCTGTTGGGGTCCTCGGAGACGACCCATGACTTGACCGGTTCTTTGCCGCCGAAGGCAAAGTAGACGCTGTTATCGCGGAGGTTGTTATCGGCGGGGATGCTGATCCAGCCGTAGCCCTCAGTGTCAGCGGCGGTCAGCGGGATGCGTTTTTGAAAGCGCACTTCTTGGCCGTTCATGGCGAGGCGTTCCGAGGAACGGGCCCCCTTAAGAGAGAAAGTGACAGGAATGTTGGTGGTGCCCTCGCCCTCGCCGCGCGTGATTTTGATATCGAGGAAAAGGTCGTCCTCAATGCGGCGAGAAGAGATTAGCTCGATCGCAAAGTTCTCAAGCGATTCATCGCGCGAGGCGAGAATACGCAGTTTAGGACTGGTCGTTAGGCCTTCGTGCCCGGCCCGAACCGCTCCCCAACGGGAGTCGCTGGGTCGCCAGTCACCGCGTTGCAAGTCGGAGGCAAGCCAGATCTCGGCTTGCCCCGGGTTAGTTTCGTTAAGGTAGTCGATGGCCTTGGTGAGAAGGGTGGGAATGTCGGCCTTAGTATCGGTGGCGAAAGTGGTGGAAAGTTCCGAGAGGGCATCGGGTGACGGCACTTCTTGAATGTCCCCAGAGGCGCTATCGATGAGGACGAGGCGAGGAGAGCCAATCTCTTCGACGGCTTCCCTGACTTTGGTGAGGTAGGCCTCGCGACGACTTGGCTCACCGCTGCCGGACTGGGTTTCCATGCTCGCGGAGCGATCCAGAACAAAAATCACGGTGCCGACGGCACCGCTCCCTGAGCCCAGAAATCCACCCACGAGAGGGCGGGCGACAGCGAAAATGAGGGCCGCAATCGCAAGGGCGCGACAGGCGAGGATTAAGAGGTGCTTGAGCTTCTTTTTGCCGCGGGATTCGCGCGAGGCTTTGAGCAGAAAGGTCGTGGCGGCCCAGTCGACGATCCGAAAGCGGCGACGGTTGAGCAGGTGGATAATTACCGGGATGGCGGCCGCAAAAAGGCCCCAGAGAATCGGTTGTGATAAAAAGCTCAAGGGGTGAATCTAGCGTTTTGAGTTAAGACGAGTGGTGATGAAGTTGGAGATGATCTCCTCGTAATCGGCACTTGTCTGGAAAAGGTGATAGTCGGCGTGAACGTCGTGGCACTTACGCTCGACTTTCTCGAGAAACTCCTTGAGGGCGGCGTGGTATTCCTTCGCGATCAAGTTGGGTTCGGCAACGATGGTTGTTTGATCTTCGAGATCGACGAAGCGGTGAGGACGTTCGAAGTGGAAATCGACCTCTTGGGGATCGAGGAGGTGGAAAACGGCGATGTCGTGCTTACGGAAACGAAGGTGCTGGAAGGCTTCTCCGAGTTCGTCGACATCGGCGAAAAGGTCGGAGAGAATGATCACAAGAGCGCGTTGCTGAACTTTTTCGGCAATTTGGTGAAGCGCGGCAACGAGGCCCGTGCCACCGGTCGGTTCGAGATTCTGCAGCGATTCAAAGATGGCTTGAAGCTGCGCGGCGCGACGGCTGGGCGGGATTTCAAGGTGGATCTTTTCATTGCAGCAACTCAGTCCGGAGGAGTCGCCTTGGTTGACGATGAGGTAGGATAAGGTGGCTGCGATTTTCTTGGCGAACTCGATTTTGGTCGGGTGATCGGCCGAGGAAAAATTCATCGACCCGGAGGAGTCCACGACGAAGTAAGCACGAAGGTTCGTGTCGGCTTCGAATTCCTTAATATAGTAGCGATCCGAGCGGGCGTATGCTTTCCAATCAAGTCGGCGGGTATCGTCGCCCGGGACATACTTACGGTATTCCGCGAACTCGACTGAGGAGCCGCGGTGAGGAGAACGGTGGCGCCCGGTGACATTCCCGATCATGGGAGTGCGGGACTCCAAGGGGATCACCCCAAGGCGGGCGAGCACATCGGCATCGAGGAAGTCGTATTTCATGGGAGTGAGCGGGGAAAGCAGCGAAGCGGAAGCGTGGATGATGAGTGATGTCGGGAACCGCTTTCGGTTCAGAATAGTCTGAGCGGGCCCGATCGTAGCCCCCACCGATTCCAAGAGAGAGGGATGATGATTATCAGGGTGATCCCAGCCAAGAACATCTTTCTTGAGCGCATGGGTGAAATTAAATCTCGTCACGCATCTCTTCGACGAGACGGGCAACGATCTTCTTGGAAGTCATCCCTTGGGACTCGGCGGCGAAGTTGATGAGGACACGGTGGCCTAGGACGGGACCGGCGACTGCTTCGATGTCTTCGAGCGAAGCCATGTAGGTCCCCCGGAGCGCGGCGCGGGCCTTACATCCGAGAATGAGATACTGGACGGCACGGGGACCAGCACCCCAGCTGACATATTCCTTAAGCCAATCCGGAGCTTCGGCGCCATCGGGTCGAGTGCGGCGGACGATCTCGACGGCGTAGTCGTAGATGTGGTCGGGAATTGGAACCCGGCGAACGAGGCTCTGGAATTTGAGGACTTCTTCTCCGGTGAGGAGCGCATTGAGAGGCTCTTTATCGACGCCGGTGGTTTCCCGGGCAATGCGCTTTTCCTCGGCAGCAGAAGGATATTCGACCTCGATGAGGAACATGAAGCGGTCAAGCTGGGCTTCTGGAAGAGGGTAGGTGCCTTCTTGCTCGACGGGGTTTTGGGTCGCGAGAACGAAGAAGGGGGCATCGAGCTTGTAGGTCCGGCCGAGCACGGTGACACGGCGTTCCTGCATGGCTTCGAGCATCGCGGACTGGGTTTTGGCGGGAGCTCGGTTGATCTCATCAGCAAGGACGATGTTCGAGAAAACGGGGCCTTTGACGAACTCGAATTCGCGGCGTCCGGTTTCACTGTGCTCCTGAATGATGTCTGTTCCGGAAATATCGGCGGGCATTAGATCGGGAGTGAACTGAATGCGCTTGAAGCCGAGGTCCATTGTTTCCGCGATGCAGGAAACAAGAAGGGTTTTGGCGAGTCCGGGAACCCCCATGAGGAGGGCGTGACCGCGAGCGAAGAGGCAGATTGCCAGTTCCTCGATGACATCTTCCTGGCCGATGATGACCTTACCAAGTTCGTCCTTGAGCTCCTGGTATTTCCGGCCGAGTTCGTCGACGGCCGCAACGTCGTTGGCGGTGAGAGAGCTGTTGGCGGGATTGCTGGCGACGACCGAATCGGCGGCAACCTTGGCCGCAACTGGGGCTGACGCGGTCGTAATGGCAGAATCATTATCGGAAGGAAGCTCCACGATTGGCATGATTGGGGGAAGATTCACCAAATAGTGGACGAGCTTCGCGTTAATCTTTCGCGGTGTCGGGGGAGTGGGAGGAACGTAGATGTTTGACACGGTTTTTTTAGGAATCGATTTCTTGAGAGCTTTGGCGAAGGGCGAAGAATTATTGGTGGGAATCTTCATGATGACCGGCTTGGTTTGCATGGGCTCTTCCAGGGCCGCATTTTTAACCGGAACCTTCTTTTTTGCAGGGGCCGCCTTCTTGGGATCTTGATTTTGAGAAGCCGCTTTTTTCGCCAAGGCCTCTTTTTTTGGAAAGGTCACTTTCTTGGCGAGGGCTTTTTTGGCGGGAGCCTTTTTTTTAGCGATTTTTTCTGCGGCCACGTTCTTTCCCTCCGATTTCTTAGCAACCTTATTTTGGGGCGCTTTTTTCTGAGCAGCCGTTTTCTTGGCGGAACGCCTTGGGTTTTTGTCGTTCGTCATAGGATCGGCAGGGTGAGCAGAGACTGGCAGATTCGGGTTTGGATGGAACGTGAGTGGAACGGAGATTCCTTCGTGAGGGTGCGGAATGAATCAGCAAATAGATCTGAAGCAGACACTACATTTCTGTTCTCCTTTGGCAAGCGCGTGAACCCCTTCAATTTGTCTGCCTGATTCGCATGAAAAAAGGGGACGCAGGAAGCTGGAAATTATCTCGTATTTTTGCGAAAAGACGGTCTGCCGATGAATGCTCCCTACGAGGTCCTCCTCTATTACAAATATGCCCACCTTGATGACCCTCAAAGCTATGCGGCGAACCACCGTAAACTTTGCCAGAGTTTAGAGCTTCGCGGGAGGATTTTGATCGCGCGTGAAGGGATTAACGGGACGGTTTCAGGGACGAGGGAAAACTGCGCCCACTATCGTGCGGCTCTTGACGAGGATCCCTGCACGGCCGGGATTGCCTGGAAAATTGATGAAGAAGTCGGGCATGTTTTTGCGAAGATGGCGATTAAGGTGCGCGCAGAGGTGGTCACCTTGGAGCTGGGCGATGAGGATTTTAATCCAGTCGACCTTACTGCGACCCATCTGAAGCCCGCCGAATGGCGGGAGGCCATGAAGGAGGATAATGTCGTCTTGCTCGATGCGCGGAATGACTACGAGTGGGAAATCGGCCGTTTTGAGGGCGCGATTCTCCCAGAGGTGCCTAGTTTTCGAGATCTCCCGAAGTGGGTTCGGGACCATCGTGCGGAATTAGCGGGCAAGAAGATTCTGACCTATTGCACCGGAGGGATTCGGTGTGAGAAATTGAGCGGGTTTCTACTCAAGGAAGGATTTCAGGACGTCTACCAGCTTGAGGGAGGAATCGTGACCTATGGCAAGGATGCCGAGGTCAGGGGCGAGGGATACGAAGGCGAGTGTTATGTCTTTGATGAACGGCTGAGTGTGCCCGTGAACCGGACCGAAGGAGCGAAGGTGGTGTCCAAGTGTCGTCATTGTGAGGCCCCAAGCATCCGATATCGAAATTGCGCCTGGATGCCCTGTAATGCCCAGTTCCTGCTTTGCGAGGATTGTGAAGAAGCGACGGGCCGCTACTGTGAGACGCTCTGTAAAGAGGTCGATTTAATAAGCCGGGCCGCTGTCGTCGGTCTCTAAACAAAGCGGCGAATGATGAATCGCCAAATTAGCCACGCGAGAACGAGCGCCAAAAGCGCGAGAATGGTCCAGCCCCACCAAGGAACGGGGAGTTCCATGGTGAAGGACATCGCCATCGGGGCTTCGAAATGCTCATTGAGGATGAAGGTCCAACTTACCGTTTTGCGATCATCGGTGACCTCATGGGCGTTGGTCTCGATGACCTTTGCGGGCAGATGGATGATGTATTTGAAGGTCGAAGCCCCGAGCATCTTGGGGCGCCTGCTTACGATTGAGGGAAAGATCTCTGAGGGGCTGACAGTGCGTTCGTAGGTTGGCGTGAGGCCCTTGATCTCGAAATCGATGGCCCCGGCAATGCCGTCGATTTTCTCAGGATCGCACCCTGTTTCCGCGAGGAAAAGTGCTTCATTTCGGATCGAAATGCTGAGGATCTCGCGGGCGTCTTTGAAGGTGGCTTCGAGGTGAAAAATGGCTTTGCTTCCTTTCTTGATAAAACTGAGGTCAGTGATCTGAATCTCATCCTCCCTTTCGTCGATCAAGGTGAAGGCCCTAACAAAGTCAACGGGGTCGCCAATCTGGGCCAGCGCAATCGAGGGGATTTCGTAATGGGCGACCAGATGCCCGGAACCATCGGGGGTGATCCAGATTTCCTCTTCGCCCTCGACGCATGAGGTGAAAATCAGGGCGGGCAGCGCCAGAAGAAAGGGGAGGAGGAATTGACGAATCACGTTGCACGTATTGAAGGTAAGTCGGGGGGATTCGTCAATCATCGCGATCGCGAGCTTTTTTTATTTGCATCTCCTTAGGTTCCGGACGAGCTTGCCGTGTCGACCAAACTTGATAAAGGTTATCAAGTTAGTCATCTTTTAAAGCGCGAACCGCCTCAGCCAAAATGACAGACATCAAACTTTCCAAGAACGAGTATATTAAGATCAAGAGTAATTATCTCCGCGGCACAATCGCCGAGGGGCTGGCCGATGAGTCGACCGGATCGATTTCAAAGGACGACGAGCAGTTGCTCAAGTTTCACGGGACGTATCAACAGGATGACCGGGATATTCGGATTGAGCGAAAGCGGGCAGGGCTAGAGAAGGCCTTCAGTTTCATGATCCGGGTCCGCGTCCCGGGTGGGGTTTCCACTACCGGGCAGTGGCTCGAGATGGACCGGATGGCGAGCGCTTACGGAAACGAAAATTTCAAGCTGACCACTCGGCAGGCCTACCAACTCCACGGAGTGATCAAGAAGGAGCTCAAGAAGACGATCAAGGAGATCAATGATTCCGCGATGGACACCATTGCGGCCTGTGGAGATGTCAACCGAAACGTGATGTGCAATCCCAATCCGGCGTTGTCCTCTATCCACACGAAGACTCTCGAAGTCGCGCAGGCCATCAGCGCTCATTTAACTCCGGCGACCGGGGCTTATCACGAGATTTGGCTCGATGGCGAAAAAGTTGAATCTTCGGAAAAGGAAGTGGAGCCGATTTATGGCAAAACCTATCTGCCGCGGAAATTTAAAATCTGCATGGCGATTCCGCCCAGTAATGATGTCGATATCTACTCGCAGTGTCTTGGCTTTATCGCCATCGAGGAGAATGGGAAGCTCCTCGGATTTAACGTCACGGTTGGCGGCGGGATGGGAATGCACCATGGACAGGAAAAGACCTTTCCGCGGATCGCAGATGTTCTCGGGTTCATCCCGGTTGAGAAAGCGGTCGAAGTTGCCGAGGAGGTGGTGAAGATCCAGCGCGATTTTGGTGACCGGACTGAGCGGAAGCACGCCCGCATGAAATACACCATCGATGATCGCGGAATCGCGTGGTTCAAGGAGGAGATCGAAGGCCGCTTGGGCTATTCTATTGATAGTCCACGTGCCTTTGAGTTTGTCAGCAACGGCGATACTTACGGCTGGACTGATACCGAGGACGAGAAGAGCCAGCTCACGGTCTTCATCGAAAACGGTCGGGTCGTGGACAAGGACGGATACCAGCTGCGCACCGGACTTCGCGAAATCGCCAAGATTCACAAAGGCGACATGCGCCTGAGCTCCAATCAGAATATCATCATCGCCGGAGTGGCGGTTGAGGACAAAGCAATCATTGATGCTCTCATGGTGAAGTATGGCATCGCGGCAAAGCAGAATCGCTCGGCATTGAGATTAAACTCGATGGCCTGCGTGGCACTGCCAACCTGCGGACTTTCCCTTGCGGAGAGCGAACGCTACCTCCCGACTTTGATCGATGAACTCGAAGAGATTCTCGACGACGTCGGCCTGACTCAGGACGCGATTACCATCCGCATGACCGGTTGTCCCAATGGTTGTGCCCGTCCCTACATCGCGGAGATCGCCTTCGTCGGGCGCGCCCCCAGGAAATATAACATTCACCTTGGAGGTGGCTTCGTGGGCAACCGGATTGGTGGAATTTGGAAAAGAAGTGCGAAGGATGAAGAGATCGCAGGCCTCCTGCGCCCCGTTCTTAAGCAATATGCCACTGAGCGGAATGAGGGTGAGCGTTTCGGAGACTTCGTCATCCGGGCCGGGATCATTCACGAAGTGACTCACGGAAGCGAGGTGCACAAGGAACACACTCCGGCATGAAGATTTCTCATCCACATCCACATCCATCTGCGAGCTCGAGCAGGGAGCCGGCGGCTGGGGAATTGTCAGCGATTCTGGCGCCTCTCAAGGCTCATGAACGCATCCTGCAACTCAAGGAGATCTACGGAAACCGCTTGGTGGCGAGCACAAGTTTCGGCCTCCAGGCTTCCGTGATACTTCATCTCATCAAGGAGCACGCCCCGGAAATCCCCATCATCTTCGTCGATACCGGATATGGTTTTCCGGAAACTTATCAATTTGCCCAGAGCTTCATCGAGAACTGGGGGCTTGATATCCAGGTCTTCACCCCCGCGATTACGGCAGCCCGCCAAGAGGCTCTTTATGGTAAGCTATGGGAGCAGGGAAAAGAGGGGAATCAGAAGTATTCTCTTCTTAACAAAGTCGAGCCAATGAACCGGGCACTTTCCAATCTCGGGGGAGACGTTTGGTTGAGTGGGCTACGCCGGAGCCAGTCTGCGAGCCGGGGTGACCGGGCTTTTTCGGAGCAACAGAAGGCCACGACGAAAGTTTACCCGATTCTTGACTGGGCCGATGCCCAGCTCTCGGCTTACTTCCATGAGCATGATCTTCCCAGACATCCGCTGGAGAAGCAGGGCTATCTCACGATGGGGGATTGGCACTCCACCCGTCTTCCCAAGGCCGGAGAACGTGCGGAGGAGACTCGCTTCGGAGGCCAAAAATATGAATGTGGACTTCACGAGGATTCGGGGCAACTTGATTACCAGATCTAAAAACCAAAGAACTATGAGCATTGCGTCAAATATTGTCGATACAGTCGGCAACACTCCCCTGATTAAACTGAATAAGGTCACCGAAGGAATCGATTGTGAGATCTTCCTAAAGGCAGAGTTTTTTAACCCTCTCTTCAGCGTGAAAGACCGCATCGGTAAGGCCATGATCGAAGACGCCGAGGAGAGTGGAAAGCTCAAGCCGGGTGGCACGATTGTAGAGGCGACTTCAGGGAACACTGGGATTGCGCTCGCCTTTGTGGCCCGGGCCAAGGGATACAAGTGTATCCTGACCATGCCGGAGACGATGTCGGTTGAACGCCGTATCCTTCTGCGCTGCCTCGGCGCCGAGATCGTGCTAACTCCTGGGCCTCGTGGCATGGGGGGGGCCATTGCTAAGGCCAATCAAATCCTTGCTGAAACTGCAAATTCCTTTGGACCCAGCCAATTTGATAATCCCGCCAACCCACAGGTTCATCGCGAAACGACCGCCGAGGAGATTTGGCGTGATACCGACGGAAATATCGATGCCATCGTCGTGGGGGTGGGAACCGGAGGGACACTGACCGGAGTGGGCGAGGTGCTGAAAAGTCGGAACCCTAATTTCAAAGTTTTCGCGGTCGAGCCTGAGAACAGCCCTGTCATCGGGGGCGGGTCACCGGGACCTCACAAAATTCAGGGAATTGGGGCCGGATTCATTCCTGGCAACCTCAACACCGCAATCATCGATGAGTCACTTACGGTGACCAACGAGGAGGCCTTTGAAATGGCACAGAAGCTGGCTCAGTTGGAAGGAATCCCCGCGGGAATCTCCACTGGCGCCAACGTGGCAACGGCCTTGAAAGTGGCCGCGCGCGCTGAGTTCAAGGGGAAGAGAATTGTGACGATCGGATGCTCGTCCACCGAGCGCTATCTCAGCACACCCCTCGCCGAGACTTACCGTGAAGAGGTCATGAATCTTCCGGTGGCAGACCTACCCGAATAGACTCGTCCGACCGTTTACTTTTAAAAGAAAACTCCGGCCTTTGATGGGCGGAGTATTTTTATGGGGAAAAAGCAGGGGATTTGGAAGCCAACTTCCGGAGGTCACGTTCCGCCCATGAGTTGTGAGGGAACGGGAAGAACTTGCTGATAGTAAATCGATAGACCCAAGACAGAGGGCCTAACCCGCGAGGAGGAGGACAGACTCCGCCATGCCCTCGTTTCGATGAAATCCAGCTACGCTCCGATGAGCCAGTAGATGGGCTGAGGCCAAATTCCCAAGACGACAATCAAGCCAGTAAGGGTGGCAATCGTGTAGAAGGAAAGAGGCTTCGTCTCGAATGGTGACTCATCGAGGGCGTTTCTCCAATACATCGAGCGGATGATCTGGAAGTAGTAATAGAAACCGGCAGCCACTCCAATGAAGCCGAGGACGACGGGGACCCAGAGGCCAGCGTCGATGGCTGTTTTGAAGGCGAGGAACTTCCCCCAGAATCCGGCGGTTAAAGGCAGGCCAGCAAGGGCACCGACGATGATCGCCGTCATGAAAGCGAGGAGCGGGTTGCGCTGACCCAAACCTTCGAAGGCTGAGATTTCATCAGATCCGGTATTCCGGTGGATGACCGCGAGGACAAAGAAGGCCGCAAAGGTCATGATGAGATAGATCGCGAGGTAAAATGCGATCACTTGCTTCGAGGTAAGATCGCTATCGCCGGTCTGCCAGGCTGCCAGAGGTAGCAAAATGAAGCCGGCATTGGCGATGGAGGAGTAAGCGAGAAGTCGTTTGAAGTTCTTCTGCGGGATCGCGGCGAGGTTCCCCAAAAGAATGGTGGCACCGGCCAGAACGGCGAGAATGAAGGCGACCCTTGGGGCCAAGATACTGCCCTCACTCAGGAATGGCTCGACGACCCGGATGGCAATTGCGAAGCCAGCAGCCTTCGAGGCAACCGAGAGAAAAGCGGTCGTTGGCGTCGGAGCCCCTTGATAAACATCAGGAATCCAAAGGTGCATGGGGACGGCACCCACTTTGAAGGCCAGTGAGATCAGGACGAGAGCGAGACCAAAGAGGAGATAGGTTGCATTCTCCTCGGTGATGTTCTGTCCGATTTCGGCAAGATTGGTGCTGCCGGTTGCACCATACATCCAAGCGATTCCGTAAACCAAGAAGCCGGTCGAGAGGGCACCGAGGATGAGAAACTTAACGCCAGCCTCGAGGGATCCGACACTCCGACGCATGAATCCGACAAGGATGTAGGAGGTGATTGTCGTTAATTCCAAAGCGACGAAGAGAGACACCAGATCAGCGGCCGAGGCCATCCACATCATGCCGGCGCAGGCAAAGAGGAAGAGGCAGTAATACTCGCCAGTGCCGTCCTCGGAATCGGGGTTGGCGGTGAAACGGGAAAGGGTCTTTCGGTAGTCGAGAGCGAGGATCAGAGTCAGGATCGTCGCCACGATGGTGAGGATCTTGAAGAAGCGTGCCATCGGATCAAAGGCATAGTAACGCGTCAGTTCTCCGTTTTCCTCGCCGAAGCCTTTCTCGGCCAAGAAGACTCCGATGAGAGTCATGATGAGTACGAAAATCGCGGGAACTGCGATGGCCGACTTCCGCTTGGGCGAAAGGAAAGCTTCGAGAACGAGCAGGACAAGACCCGCAAGCAGGACAATGATTTCTAACCAGTAGGAAGGCAGCATGAATTCGAGTCGTGAAAATTAGTGAGAGGCTTGCTCAGTGGGAGCTGGAGCAGCCGGTTCCTCTTTGAGGAGATTGAGAAGGCTATTTGGGTAAATGCCGACGACGAGTAGGGCAATCGCCAAAATGGCAGCAGGGATCTGACAGAAGGGACCGAAGTCCTTCACGTGTTCGGAATTCGTGTGATCGACAGAAGGTCCTTGGAAGGTCTGGCGGTAGGCGCGGAGCATGTAGACGGCACTGATCACCACTCCCCAAAGGGCCAGGATCGTGGCAATTTGGAGACAGCCCAGGGTGCCACCTTCATATCCCCAGAAGCCCGAAAGGAAGACGAGAACCTCACCGGAGAAGTTGGCGAGACCGGGAAGTCCGATTGAAGCCATGGCGGCGAGGCCAAAGAGGAAAGCAAGGCGGGGAGCGGCTTTGGCAAGGCCTCCGAGTTCGGCCAACTCGACGGTGCCGGTCTTCCGACGGATCGTGTCGGTGAGCATGAAGAGAAGTGCGATGCTGATTCCGTGAGCGAACATCAAGACCACGGCGGCGGGCTTGGCGAGGGGATTAGCCTCAAAGCTGCCGGCGTGAATGAGTGCGGCAAAGGCGAGGAAGATATAACCCATGTGCATCACCGAAGAATTGCCGAGCATGGTATCAAGGCGCTTTTGGTTGATCGTCACGAAGCCGACCCAAAGGATATTGCAGAGGAGGAGAACGATGAGCCAGACGAGCCAGTCCTGCATCCCGGATGAAACCATGGGGTAAAGACGAAAGAGACCGTAGAGTCCGAACTTTTTAAGAACGCCAGCGTGAAGCATCGCAACCGGAGCGGGTGCCGCAGCGTAAGCCGGCGCGGCCCAGGAATGGAAAGGGAAGAGCGAGATGAGAACCCCGAAGCCGACGATCAGGAGAGCGGCGATGCCGGTCTGCTCCCCGGGATCGATGGAGGAGGCAAGGAGGTCCTTGAAGAGCCACGTCTCAGATCCGCTCGCGGAAACGAGCCAGATCAAACCAGCGAGAAGAACGATGGAACCGAGGGCCAGATAGATCGTGATCTTCCAAGCAGCTTCCTTGCGCTCACCGGAACCCAGTATTCCGATCATGAGGAAGGTCGGGATGAGCGCGAGTTCGTGGAAGGCGTAGAAGAAAAAGAGATCGGTCGAGAGGAAGGCACCCAAGGCACCCGCTCCGATAAGGAGGATGGAAGAATACCAGAGTTTCTCGCGGCCCTCCGGGCATTTCCCGGACATCACCGCAGTGAAGAGGACGATGACACTGAGAAGAACCATGATGACACTCATGCCATCATAAAACCCAAGAGAAAGGTGGATGCTGGGCTTGCTTAGGACCTCCCAGAAAAAGGTCCAGCTTTCGTGTTTCCAGCAGAAGACACAACCGAGTCCCGGGATAAGATTGAGGGCAGCGGCACCGAGAGCGGTAGGCTTTGCCTTGGCACCGCACAGAATGGCGATGGCGGCAGCGATAGGAATGAGGATGAGAAGAATGCTCATGAAAGGAAGACCGTAAGATAAATTACCAAGAGAACACCAAGGCCGAAGAGAACGGCGTATCCTTGGAGATTGCCAGACTGGAGTCGCCCGAAGAGTCGACCGAAACCGTCGGCAGCGCGGGTGAAGCCTCCCACGATAAGACCGTTGATGATAAGCTCATCGAAAAAGTGGACGAAGGCTGCCACGGAGTCCTGATCATAAGAGATGAGCTTGGCGTAGGCTTCATCGATGTAGAACTTGTTCCGGAAGATCTTGAAGAGACTCTTTTCGGCGAGTGGGTCTTCCTTGGCGTTTCCGTAGAGTTTGTAAGCGAGGAAGGCTCCGATCAAAACAGCAGAGATCGATGCGATGAAGGCCGGAGCTGCCGGGTGGAACTCAAAGGGTTTGTAGAGAGGAGAGATCTTCCCTCCGAGGAACTCATAACCAGAAAGAAGGGCCATTGCGGCGAGGGCGATCAAAGGGAGGGCCATCAAAGGGCCGACCTCTTTGGCGTGGTTGGCCTTCTCGCTCCGCGAGTCGCCAAGGAAAGCTACGAAAAAGAGGCGGAGCATGTAGAAGGTCGTCAGGCAGGCCACCAGAGCTGCGATGCCGAAGAGAGCCCACTGTCCACGGTGCGCCGCGGATTCAAGGATGTGCTCTTTCGAAAAGAAGCCGGAGGTGAAAGGAACTCCGCAAAGAGCGAGCGTCCCAAGCAAGAAGGTCAGTGAGGTGACGGGCATTGTCTTCTTGAGCCCGCCCATCTTCCAGATGTTTTGTTCGTGGTGGCAGGAGAAAATGACGGCACCAGAGCCGAGGAAGAGTAGGGCCTTAAACCATGCGTGAGTGAAAAGGTGGAACATTCCAGCCTCCGGATCGAGCAGGCCCACTGCCATCACCATGTAACCCAGTTGAGACAGGGTAGAGTAAGCGAGGATCTTTTTAATGTCATCCTGCTGAGTCGCCATGAGGGCGGCTAGGAGCGAGGTGATTCCGCCAATCCAAGCAATCGTTTGGCTTGAAAATTCTGGAACGATCAGGTGGAGATCAGCGAGGTCGGGAGTGAGCGAAGTGAAGAATCGCGCCATCATGAAGACACCGGCTGCCACCATCGTGGCGGCGTGAATGAGGGCGGAAACCGGGGTCGGTCCTTCCATCGCGTCGGGAAGCCAAACGTGAAGAGGAGCCTGCGCTGACTTCCCCATCGCTCCGGCGAAGATGCAGAGGATCGCCACGCCAAGGAAGAAGACGGAATGATCAGGGCGGGCGACGAGATACGATGCGAGTTCCGAAAAGGTGAAGGTTCCCGCGATCCCCCAAAGCATGAGAATGCCGATCATGAAACCGAAGTCTCCGATTCGGTTCGTCAAAAAGGCCTTCTTGGCAGCATCGGCGGCAGTGTCCTTCTGATACCAATGTCCGATGAGGAGGTAGGAACTGAGTCCCACCAACTCCCAGAACATGAACATCATGATGAAGTTGGATGCTAGCACGATGCCAATCATCGAAAACATGAAGAGCGAAAGCCCGCAAAAGTAGCGCGCAAGTGCCGAGTCGTCCTTCATGTAGGCCAGCGAGAAGAGATGGACCAGAAAACCCACGCCCGTCACGATGAGCAACATCCCTCTCGCGAGTGAATCGAGTTCGATGCCGATTTGAATGCCCTTGAAACCGGCGATGTTTACCCAGTCAAAGCCGAGACTGAGAGTCTCGCCCTTGGAGACGAGAAGAAGAGTCAGAATCAAGCCGACGGCCGCGGAGAGCGTCGAGACGAGCGCGGCAATCGGTTGTTTTCTCTTCAATCCGAGATGGATCAAAGCTGCCGTGAGCAGGGGAAGGCCCAGGATGAGCCAGAGGATGGATTCCATGATAAGACAGAGTTCAGAAAGTTAGCCGCGCATCGAGGTGAGATCCTCGACATTGATGGTTTGGCGGGCCCGGTAAAGTGCCACGATGATGGCAAGTCCGACGGCGACCTCGGCAGCCGCGACCGTGATGATGAAGAAAACGAAGACTTGCCCGTTGTAGTCAGGAAGACCGTCCTTGAGATGAAATCGGGAGAAGGCCACAAGGGTCAAGCTGGCCGCAGCGAGCATGAGTTCGAGGCACATGAAAATGACAATGATATTCCGCCGCAATATCACACCCGCGAGACCAATCGCGAAGACGAGACCTGAGACAAAAAGAAATTCGTTGAGAGAAGCCATGGAAAATACGTGAGTTCGTTAGGATTCGGAAGGAGCTTGCTTGTTCGATCGTTTCGAAAGGACAACGACGCCAATCGTGGCAACGAGGAGGAGAGCACCCATGACCTGAAGCGGGAAGTTGTAGCTCTTGAAGATGGTGTGTCCGATGAGATTGGTATCAGGAAGCTTAGGGCTCTTTTCGTGAGTCAGGCTCTTGTAGATTGCCGATTGCTCGGAGAGGGGAAGTGCTTTGCCGTCTCCATCGTTGCGGACAAACTTTTCAGCGGAAACCTTCATCGAAGCACGATCGATTTTCTTGAACTCAGCTTCCTCACCTTGGTGGCCAGCTTGAATCACGCCGAGGACCTGCGCGAGGAGAAGGAGGGGAATGATGATGCCAGCGAGAACCGAAGATGATCGGAATTTGACGTTCTCTTCATCATTCAAGTCGAGGAGCATGATGATGAAGATGAAGAGGACCATAATCGCTCCTGCGTAGACAAGAACCTGAACGATGCCGACAAAGTAGGCATTCAGACCGATGAAGAGGCCGGCGAGGCCCACGAAGGAAAGGACCATCGCGAGCGCGCTCGAGACTGGGTTACGTAGGGCTACCAGAAGGATGCCGCCGGCGACCGAGAGAAAGGCAAATAGGTAAAAAGGAAGGGTGTTCAGGGTGTCCATGGCTGGTTACTTAAGGTCATTCCACTTGTTGACGAGACCAACGCGCTTGCCACCGATTTCGTAGAGTCGTTTTTTGTCGTGGACCATTTCGCTCCGTTCAGTGCCGGTGATGACGTAATCAGGGCGAAGGTAGATCGCTTGCTCCGGGCAGACTTCCTCACACATTCCGCAGTAAATACAGCGGATCATATCGATATCGAATTCCTTCGGGCGCTTTTCAACTTTGGACCATTCGTCGGTCGAGGGAATTTCGGCCGGCGTGATCTTGATCGCCTTAGGAGGGCAAATGAACTCGCAAAGCTGGCATGAGACACACCGTTCGCGGTCCAGTTCGTCGGTCACCAAAGCGGGCGCGCCACGATAATACTCGGGAAGTTGGTCATCCCACTTCTGCTCGGGATATTGCATCGTGATGCCCAAACCGGAAGACTTGAGAGCCTCCGCGCCGGTCGACTTTCCGAGCAATGATTTAAAAGCGTGCCGGAGGGTAATAACCATGCCCTTGAAGATGGAGCCGAAGTAAATCTTTTCTCCAACGGTGAGCTTGGGACGTTCAACTTTGATGATAGCCATGGAATGGAAGAGCTTTAGGGAGGTGGGGTTAGACTGCGGTGGCCGAGGGCTTCTTGGTAGCGCCCTTGGCAACTGTGATCAGGAGGATTGTCACGACGAGTAGGAGAATGAATCCGATCAGCACACCCCAGAGGCCGATGCTTGGATAAGCAATGACAAGCGCGGCCAGGAAAACATTGATGAGGGCGGCTTCGAAGAAAACGATCCAGCCAAGATTCATCAACTGGTCGTATCTGAAGCGAGGAACGGTCCAGCGGACCAAGACGAAGAAAAGGATGAAGACGGTGACCTTGCCGAGGAAGACTCCGAGGTGGAGCAGACTTACCCACCACGCTCCGGCGGGGAGGAGGTTATCGATCCCGAAGCCGATAGACCATCCGCCGAGGAACAGCGTCACGATGAGGGCTGAGCCAACCACCATTGCCGCGTATTCGCCCATGAAGAAGAGCGCAAATTTCATCGAAGAATATTCGGTGTGGTATCCCCCCACTAATTCGGTTTCACATTCGGGAAGATCGAAAGGCATCCGGTTGGTCTCGGCAAAAATCGAAGTCGTGAAGATCACGAACGAGATCACAATGGGAACCATGAGAAGCAAACGCTGGATCGCGGACTGCGGATCGTCCCAATACCCGGAAGAGAGAATGAAACCACCGTCATTCCAGAGCGGGAGGAGAAGCCAGCCGTTCGCGACTTGATCTTCAACAATGTGCCCAAGATTCAAGGTCCCGAAAAACATCAGAACAGGAATGACGGAGAGGCCGAGAGCGATCTCATAGGAAATCATCTGAGCGCACGCCCGAACCCCGCCGAAAAAGGGGTATTTCGAGTTGGAAGCCCAGCCGGCTAAGGTGATGCCATAAACCGACAGAGAGGCGATGGCGAAGATGAAGAGGGGGCCAACGTTAAGGTCCGCAATCGCCAACGGGATAAATTGACCACCGATTTCCATGGGGCTGCCGAACGGGATGACCGCCATCGTCAACAGAGCAGGGACGACGACCAAAGCAGGAGCAAGCCAGAAGAAAAACTTCCGAACGTAAGAGGGGGTGAAGTCCTCCTTCAGGATAAATTTTAAACCATCGGCCACGGGTTGGGTGAGACCGCCGATCGGGAGCGCGAGGTCCTTTTTAAAACCCAAGATAGTCAGCGGGATCATCGTCCGGTTCGGACCCACCCGGTCTTGGATGATCGCCGAAAAGCGACGCTCGAAAATCACGCAGATACTTACGAAGGTGAGCGTGATTCCGATGAAAGCGGCAATTTTGATGGCCGCTGCAATAAGAAGAAAGGTATCCATTTAGAAGGAGTTCGTGAAAGTGGCTATCCGACGATGAGACCGGACTCGACCCGCGCTTTTTCCTGCTCAAGGAGCGGGATCGTGACGCCGGTTTCGGTGATTTGGACGCCAAGGTCGCCGATCGAACCAAAGGTCTGTCCTTTGAAGGCTTCGATTTCGGAGGCGAGAGAGTTGAAGACACCATCCATGGAGGCTGGTATCTCGTATTCCTGATTCAACTGGGCCAGGAGAGCGGCGAGAGATTCCCAGTCGTCGCGGGTTTCACCCGGAGCAATTACTGCCTGATTTGCTCGTTGCAGCCGACCGGTCACGTTGACGTAAGTGGCCCGCTTTTCGGCGAAACCAACCGCCGGAAAGACGACCTCGGCATGAGTCGCCGTCGCATTGGCATGAGTGTGACTCGAAATAAGATGAGAGAGTTTGTTGAGATCCTCGGCTTTGAAACCAGCGTCAGCGAGGAGATCCTCCTGCAGAACGATGAGAGACTTAATCTTGCCGGAAGCAACACCTTCGCGAATGGCATCAATCTTGGCCGCCGGATTATCGGTTTCCCAAATTAAGGACGCTCCGGTCGTGTTTGGATTACGATCGGCAGAGATGAGCTTGCCATCGCATTCCTCGAGGCGCGGCACGATGGTGAGCAAGTCTGTCCCGAGAGCTCTCGCGATTTTCTTGGTAAGATAGAGTTCCTCGTTACTCATGCGCCCGGAGGCAACGATCGCAACTTCCTGACCTTGGCACATTCCCAAGCCTTCGGCAGCCTTGGCGGTCGCTTCCATCCAGCTCGTCCCAACGTGCTTGCCGTCTTTGAGGACAAGTGGACTGGTGAGCCGGTCGTCGGTTTGCAGAGCATGGAAAGCGAGACGATGGCTGTCCGGCATCCACGCTGAGTTGACCTCGTCGTTTTGTCGCGGGGTGATTCGGAAGATCTCATTCCCGCGGGTCCAGACGACGGTGTTTGCTCCGGTGCCGCAGTTGGTGTCGATGCTCTTGGTTTCCTTCAGGAACCAAACGCGCATTTGGAAGCGGAAGTCGTTGGAGGTCAATGCTCCGACCGGACAAATATCAGCGGTGTTGAGAGAGTAGTTGTTATCAAGACGATAACCAGGATGGACCGTGACCGAAGTATGAGTGCCGCGTTGGGTGAAACCAAGAACGGGCTCATCAGCGACCTCGTCCATAAAACGAATGCAGCGGCTGCACATTATGCAACGCTCGTCGTCAAGGCGGATATTTTTACCAATATCGACGTTTTTGGGCTTTTTGATCTTGGTTTCCTGAAAGCGGGATTGTCCCCGACCATGTGCGACCGAGAATTCCTGAAGCTTACATTCGCCGGCTTGGTCGCAAATCGGGCAATCAAGAGGGTGGTTGATGAGAAGAAACTCCATCACCCCTTGCCGGGTTTCTTCGACGAGGTCTCCGCTTGTCCGGATGCCCATATTTTCCGCCACCGTGTTTGCGCAGGCAATGACGGGACGGGGCATCCACCCAATTTCTTGGAACCCGTCGTCACCGTAATCAGGCGAGGCTCCGGGAGCCGGCCGGGGTGGCATCCCCATTTGGACCAGACACATTCGGCAGTTGCCAGGAGAGGATAGCTTTGGGTGATAGCAATAGTGGGGAATTTCTTTCCCGACCATTTTGGCAGCCTCGATCATGCGAGTCCCGCGTGGGACTTGGATCCATTTGCCATCAATTTGCACGTTGACCATGCCTTTGTCGGCGGCCAAATCCTTCGGAAGCTGCTTTTCAGCCGTTGCGGTGTTTGCCGGAGCATCGTCACTCATCGTGTATTCGCGCGGTTACAATTCGGTGCGCAAGGATCCAACTCAGATCCTGCACGGCGGGACTATGCAAGCGGACCTGCGGTCCGTAAAGCGACTTTGTGAAATATTTCACAAAGTCTCGTCATGATTCGGAATCACCTGATTCCAAACGGGAAAGGCTATCTCCTTGGAACCTCCTTGAGGAGGGGAGAAGCGGCCAGATCAGAGGGCGCAACCACCGGTTCATTTGCGGGAAGTTTGCCGATGTCCCCGTAGCGTTGTTCGATCACTCGCCGGACGGCGGGTTGGTCTAAAACGTAGGATTGAAAGGTTCTGGGCTCACACAATTTTAGGCCGGTCGACTTCTCATAAACCTTCCAAACCAATTCGGAGCAATAGAGCGTTTCGTCATCCCATTGGAAAAGTGGGTCGTAATCCTTCCCAATTTGCTTCCGGCCCCACGCTAATCCTTTCGCAAGGGCGGGAACATCGATCTTGCCGGGATCTTTCAACCGACGGGCGTGGAAAACCTGCGACCTTCCCCGGAACTGGCTGAGCTTAACGACCGAAACTGGTTGGACCGCTTCCAGAACATAGAGCGTTCCATTTTGCTCAAAGACCACCCCGCAATGAGTGAACTTAGAACCGGTGGCAGCCTCGACAGCTTCGCCCTGTTCTCCTCCGGTATCTTGGAAAACGATGTCTCCGGTCTGAAGCCGTTCATAGTTGGGCCCCCGTTTCTTGAAGACGAAAAAACCCCCGAGTGCGGTGCCGGTGATCAGAAGGAGGATAAGCAGGTGTTTTCGCATTCCCCCTTCTATCATAGGGGCAACTGCCTCCGAACATCGATTCGCCTGATGCTTGAATCAGAGAAATTGATCGTAAAAGAGTCACTTTCTTCTTGCTTGATTCGGCCAGTCCTCATATTTCACCGCCGTTGCTTCGCTGCAAAGCAGAGGAATCCACGAAAAACTTACAGGGGTAGGTGGCCGAGTGGTTAAAGGCGGCAGACTGTAAATCTGCTCATTAACGTGTACGTTGGTTCAAATCCAACCCTACCCACCACTTTATAGAGAAGGAGTTACGAGGAATCGTAACTCCTTTTTCTTTGGCGTGATTTTGGGCACTGCCCGAATACTGCCTCTAAAAGCCGAAAGCCTTGAGCTTTGCCGCAAAAGTCACCCTCTTACCCAAAGGCTCTACGTGCTGTCGTTCCTAGGACGAGTCTGCGATATGGACATCGAACGAATTCAGAAAGGAGGGCTTCGGTAGAGGCAATAAAGGCAGCAAGATATGCAGGCTTTATTGACGGGGTGTCGCAATTCGACTCGAAAATCAGCCGCCGATGGGTGAGCAAGTATCGAGAACAAGCCCAGTGTAGGAGCAATTCAGTGAAAAAACTGCGACAAACCTACGATCTCTAAAACATCTATCCAAGACTGTGGTGAAGATCATTCAACAGGATCGTCGAAAGGAGAGAGGTGAAAAGAGGGGGTTACACAGGGGGGGGGCGGATGCTGGCGGATACAGAGCTTCCCCAGAGGTGATGAAACCTCCTTTGCGGTAGCGTTAGGGCCGGGGCTGACCAAGTGCATGCCTAGGGAGTTTTCGAAGCTCAGCGACGTGACGGCACCGTCAGGTCGGTCAGTGGCCATTCTGGCGATGCTGAAGTCCGCCACAGTGCAAAGCTTGCGAACACATTGCGCAGCGCTTCTTTTGGAATCAGGAATTCTTGTTAGCCCCGTCTGGAGCTGCGCCTGAAGTCCCGGTCAGTGAACCAGCACCCGCTTGGTCGCTCCACGTCGGGTGACGAATCGCGACACTATCGCCCGTTGTCGCCCGTTGTCGCCCGTTGTCGCCTGCTTGCACCTTTGTCGCCGGTGTCGCACGCTGTTTCGGGGCGCCCGAGGAATTGTTCCCAAAGGCCTCTATTTTTGCGTGTGTCTTACGATATAAGCCTCCCGCGCTGTGGCAGCGCTCGCGCAGCCATAGCCCCGGACCGCTGCTTACACTTCGAGTTGTAGGTGCCCAACCGAACCCGACGGTAGCGTCTTGCCCTCAATCCGCT
>Ga0222650_1000124_pt1 | contig 69718 bp, 64 predicted proteins | sample AntAcemetagen367_FD_179820 | JGI IMG/M metagenome (GOLD analysis project Ga0222650, IMG submission 179820) | Saline water microbial communities from Ace Lake, Antarctica - #367 | ecosystem: Environmental > Aquatic > Non-marine Saline and Alkaline > Saline | place: Antarctica: Ace Lake... | reverse complement strand
GGAAATGTGGAACTATCATCCCGACATCCGCCACCTCAAAATGGACGCGCACCGAGGCCACCAACCCCTTGAAGACACTTGGATTCACCTCTTAAGTTGACGCAAATGGCTGCCCACCCTAACCAGATTCCCCCGACTTCACAAAGTCCCACTTGTCCTTTTCAGTCCCGCTCTCATTCTTCCCTTCCTCTTATAGATCATCTCCCGATTCTCATTCTATTCGCTCTCGTCATTGGCGCCGCTTACTGGTTTGGCACCACCGTGACCAAGCCAATGGGGAAGCCAACGCCAACCGAAAGCGAACCACCAGCCGAGCCTCCTTCCGCCCCCTGAAGAAGAAAAAATCAAAACCGAAACGGGAGCGGAAAAGAAAGCGAAACCCCGAAAGCAAAAAGACATTTACGCTTGGTCCAAAAAACTTTGCCACGACCTTCTCAAAATAACCACCACCCGTGGCCTCCTTGAACACCCCAAACTCCCCAGAGCCGTTAAGAGACTCAGAGCCCAAAACATCCACATCGTCCACCCACCGGACTATCGTCGCGCTTCTCGGCATCCCCACCCTCTTCAGTGGCCCCTCAATCGGATCAACATTCGCCACCCTCTACAGCCCGTGGGAGGACTTCCAAATCGACAAAGCCCTCTGCAAGTTCGTCGCCGAACGTCTCGATGCCGGAGAAGACCTGACCTCTTGGAATCAGAAATCATTTTCCCCTTCCGCTCACCCCTCAATGAGCGTTATTCTCGGCGGCCTCCCACCCTATCAATTTCATGCTCAAAGCACTCACCCTCATGACGGCTCTCTCCTTCTCGCACCTCCCCGCCCTCGAACTCCCGAATGTTCTCGGCACTCCTCCTTCGCAGACCAAAGAGGACTGGATCAAGACCGGGCGACCACAGACCCTCGAGCTCTTCCGCAAGCATATCTTCGGACGCGCACCCCTCGGAAAACCTGAGACCCTTGCCTTCAAAGTCATCGAAGAAGATGCCACCGCCATGGAAGGCGCGGCAACCCTGAAAATCATCGAGATTTCATACTCCGGCCCCGGCGGAACCAGTCAATTCAAGCTCATCACCTTCACACCGAACAAAGCCACCAAGCCAGCCCCGGGCTACCTCCTCATTTGCAATCGCGGCATCGAGAACATCGACCCCACCCGCGAAAAAAAAGACGACTTTTGGCCAGCCGAAACCATCGTCGCCCGAGGCTACATCGCGGCGGCTTTCTTAAACTCTGAACTGAGTATCGATAAGAATCTTAACTTCGACAACGGTGCCCATAAAGTCTTCGACCATTATCCCAAAGAACGTCCCGGTGATGCTTGGGCCACCATCGCGGCCTGGGCTTGGGGAGCTTCGCGCGCACTCGACTACTTCGAAACCGACCCGTCCATTGACGCGGCTAAAATCGCAGTCCTCGGTCATTCCCGGGGCGGCAAAACCGCTCTTTGGGCCGGTGCCAACGACGATCGTTTTGCCCTCACCATCTCGAACAACTCGGGCTGCACTGGGGCCGCTCTGGCTCGCCGAAAAAAAGGTGAATTGGTCGGTCGCATCAACACCGCGTTTCCCCACTGGTTCTGCGGGAACTATAAGAAATTTAACGGCCGCGAGGAAACTCTCCCGGTTGACCAACACCAACTCATCGCCCTCATCGCTCCGCGCCCGGTCTACGTTGCCAGTGCTTCCGAAGATGGCTGGGCCGATCCCGAAGGCGAATTCCTTGCTGCCGCCCACGCCGAACCTGTCTACCGACTCTTTGGACTCAAAGGTCTCAACACCCTGACGATGCCGGAACCCGATCAACCGATTCATACCGGCCACGTTGGCTATCATGTCCGCACTGGTAAGCACGATCTCACCGGCAATGACTGGGAGCACTATCTCAACTTTGGTGACCTCCACCTTAAGAAATAAAAGTGCTCCGGTCCCCTGATCTTTGCCACGGCGCGCCTCATTGCGAGAGGAGCGACCGCGGGCGGCGAAACATTCCGCTCCACGGTTGATGAAAAGGACATCCTGAGGTATTTTTTTCCAACCGCCTCACCATGAAGTTCCTTCTTTCTCTGCTGCTCTTCCTTCAGACCTGCCTTGTTTTACCTGCTCAAGAGGATCCCGCTGCAGGAGCAGGAAGCAAGGCGACCGAAGACGCCACACGCCCCAATATCCTCTTTATTTCCGTCGATGATTTAAACGACTGGATCAGCCCCCTTGGCGGGCACCCCCAGACCCTCACGCCCAACTTCCAGCGCCTCGCCTCGCAGTCGGTTCTCTTCACCAATGCCCACTGCCCCGCCCCTGCCTGTGGCCCTTGCCGTGCCGCCATTCTTTCGGGCATCGCCCCGCACCGCTCGGGCCTCTACGATAACATGCAGCCTCTCCGCGAGGTCATGCCGGATGTCACCTTGATGCCCCGACACTTCGCAAACCATGGCTACCACGCCGCCGGTTCGGGGAAGATCCTGCACTACGTCATCGATCCCCGATCGTGGCACGACTATTTCCCCGCCAAGGAAAAGGACAACCCATTCCCGCGCACTCTCTATCCCGAAAAACGCCCCGTTTCCCTCCCCCGTGGCGGCCCGTGGCAATATATTGAAACCGATTGGGGCCCACTTGATGTCACTGATGAGGAATTCGGTGGCGACTACTCGGTCTCGCAATGGATCTCGAAGCAACTCCTCGAGCCCCCGTCCGAAAAACCCTTCTTCCTCGCCTGCGGACTCTACCGCCCCCACGAGCCCTGGTTTGTCCCCGCCAAATATTTCGAACCCTTTCCTCTCGATAAGGTCCAACTCCCACCCGGCTATCGGCCTGATGACCTTGATGACATTCCTCCCGCTGGTCGTGCCATGGCCCGCAACCGCTACTTTCCTCACATCCAGTGGCAGGGCGAATGGCGGGCCGCCGTGCAAGGCTATCTGGCCTCCATCCACTTCGCCGACGCCATGCTCGGCAACGTCCTCGATGCTCTCGAAAAATCACCCCGCCGCGAGAACACCATCGTAGTTCTCTGGTCCGACCACGGTTGGCATCTCGGCGAAAAAGAACACTGGCAAAAATTCACCGGTTGGCGCGCCTGCACTCGCGTCCCACTCATGATCCGAGGCCCTGAAATCACCTCCGGCATTTGCGACCAACCGGTCTCGACGATTGATCTTTTCCGAACCCTCGTCTCTCTCTCCGGGATCCCTGAACGGGAGAACATCACGGGTCACGACCTCACTCCCCTTCTCAAAAACCCCGCTGCCCCTTGGCCCCACCTCGCGCTCACCCAACTTCGCGGCCCCAAAAGCTACGCCCTCTCCGGCAAAAAGTTCCGCTACCTTCACTATGCCAATGATGACGAAGAACTCTACGACATCTCGGTCGATCCCTACGAACTTAAGAACCTTGCCAAGGATCCTACCCACGTTGCGACCCTCGTCTCCTTCCGCGAAAAAGCCCCTAAAAATGGTGTTCCTAAAGAGAAAGCAACTCTCTCGGGTGCACTGAAAAACGCTCCCCTCGTCCAGCTCACCACCACCGCTAATCCACCCCCTTCAAGACCCAGCGAAGATCGCGCGCTCATCCGAATCCGAAACTCCTCCGACAATCATCTCGATCTCATCTGGATCGATCTCAATGGCAAACGGAAGTCTTTCGGCCAGGTTGCCAAAGCATCCAACCGCCTCCTCAAGACAAAAGTGGGCCACACCTGGCTCGTTCAAAACAAAGAAGGCAAATCTCTGGGCCACCTCGTCGTCCCAAAAGGTGGGGCCCGCCTCCTTATCGAATAGATTTTTGTGACGCGCTCAAGTCCGAGACCACAAAAGTCCCGTCAAAGGACCCGACGTGTTCTCCTTCACTGGTGAGTTGACTGGACAATCGAATGCGACCGATCTTTTTTCGGGTGAGGGCCTTCAGCAAAAACTCCCAGTCCTTTTCAGAGCCGAGATGACAAGTGGCGGTGAATTCGCCAAGGACCGGCTTGAGGTAATCCATCGAGTTCCGCTGAATGACAATACGGGGAGTGATCTCCCGGTGCTGTTTTAAGCGACAATGAATAAACGACCAGGCCGAGAGAATGCAAAGCGCGGAAGCGCTCCCACCGAAAACCGTTTCGCGGTGATTTATGTTGGGAGCGATGGGAGCACGCAGGGACAAGGATGACGTGGCAATTTCCCCCACTTCAACCTTCATCGCGCGCGTGAGCGGGATGTGGTCATAGAGATAATCACGGAGCAAATCGTTTTCCATCAGTGAAAAATTCTAAAATTCGCCACGAAACGAGCACCTTGCGGTGGGTGTTTCGAAGATTACAATCTCGCAGAGCCCCGGAAGGTCACTTTCCAACTTTCGCCAAAACCACGCAGCCATGATCTCAATCGTCGGGCTTTCAAGGCCCTCGATATCATTCAAGTAGCTATGGTCCATCATTTCGAGAAGAGGCTTCATGGCCACCGAGATGCATTTGTGGTCATAAACCCAGCCAATTTCCGGATTCACCTCGCCCTCGATGTGAATCTCGATCTTAAAACTGTGGCCATGCATTTGACGGCATTTATGCTCTTCAGGTAAGCTGGGCAGGGTGTGGGCCGCTTCAAAGCGGAAGTCCTTGATTATTCGGGCGCGCATGGGATCGGTCTTGTGAGTGAGGATAGACTTGTCTCACCCGCCGTCCATCGTCAAGTTCCCTTCAGTTTATGGTAAATCGCATCGACACCACCTTCGCCCGCCTACGCGAGCAGAACCGCAAAGCCTTCGTCGCCTACGTCGCCGGAGGAGATCCCGACTTCGAGCGCTCGCTCGAGATTCTCCACACCCTCGCGGATGCCGGAGCTGATGTCATTGAGCTCGGAGTCCCCTTCTCCGACCCCATGGCCGACGGAATCGTGAATCAACTCGCCGCTGAGCGAGCCCTCAAATCAGGTATGAATGCCCACCGCATCATCGACCTCATCAAGGCCTTCCGAGAAAGCCGTGAGACCCCGCTCGTCCTCTTCACCTACCTCAATCCAGTCTTCGCGTATGGATACGAGGCCTTCCACAATGACGCCGCCGCGGCCGGGGCCGACGGCATCCTGCTCCTCGACCTGCCACCTTCGGAAGCAGCCTTGAGTGCCGACTTTGCCCACGGCGAGGCCCTCCATCATATTCATCTGATTGCTCCGACGACGCCACCTCAGCGCCGAAAAACTCTCGCCGAGTCATCGCAGGGATTCATTTACGCCCTCTCTCGCACCGGCGTGACAGGTGGACATTCCGCGCCTTCCGAAACGATTGGAGCGCAGGTCGCGGAAATTCGCAAACTCACCGAGACCCCGATTTGCGTGGGTTTTGGCATCACCACTCCGGAACAAGCGGCCGAGGTTGCAGGACACGCCGATGGCGTTATTGTGGGGTCGGCGATCGTCCGGACCGTGCAGGACAATGCGGGGGACCCGAATGTCGCGCAAAAGCTTAAGGACTTCGTGACCCCCTTGATCGAAGCCACGCACTCAGTTTAAGACCCATGACCCTGAATTTCACCAAAATGAACGGAGCCGGTAACGACTTCGTCGTGATTGACAATCGTGCTCTTGACCGGAACCTCTCAACAGAGCAAATCACGCATCTCTGCGACCGACACCGGGGCATTGGAGCTGACGGCCTATTGGCAGTAGAGCCCGCTGAGAATGGCGCGGACGTAAAGTTTCGCTATTACAATGCCGACGGAGGAGAAGCGGAAATGTGCGGGAACGGAGCCCGTTGCTTTGGCCGCTATACCGCCCGCCTCATCGGGGGAGACCGCACCGAGATCACCTTTGAAACAATTGCGGGAACCCTTAAGGCTGAATTAATCGGTCACGAGGTTCGCATCGATATGTCCGACCCGATCGGACTTGAGATGAACTCACCCGTAGAATCAGTGGCCGCGGTCCACAATCTCAACACCGGGGTGCCCCACGCGGTCGTCTTCGTCAAAGATCTCCAAAACTGCGATATCGTCAAAAATGGCGCCGCCATCCGTTACCACGAGCATTACCAACCCAACGGAACGAATGCCAACTTCGTCGGAGTCCTCGCTGCCGATCATCTCGCCGTGAGAACCTACGAACGTGGCGTCGAAGGCGAGACTCTTGCCTGCGGAACAGGGATCACCGCCTGCGCTCTTATTCACAATCTCCTCACCGGAGCACCCTCCCCCATCAAGATCGATGTAGAGGGCGGAGAAACCCTTACGATCGGCTTCGAGCCCGAAGCGGAGCAAGCTTTTTCAAAGGTCACTCTGAGCGGACCAGCGGATTTCGTCTTCGACGGTCACATCACGATCTAACAAATGCGGCTTCCCTCATCGGCAGCCCTGTGCTTCTCTTACCCACATATTCATGGAACTCGATTTCACCGACACCCCCTTCGACACTAAGGCCATCAAGCCTCACGAGATTGAAGAAGTCTTCGAAGACCCCTTTTCAATCCGTCTCTTGCCGGACAACGATCGGGCCGACGGGGAAGCACGGTTTTATTTGGTTGGTAAAACGATTGGAAGGCGGGGACTCTTCCTTGCCTTCTGGTCCAACGGAAAAAAGGCCCGCGTGGTATCAGCCCGCGACTTGGCGGTTGATGAAGAAGCCTACTACGAGCGCAAACTTGCGGAATTGAAGTAACCCACCCCCTCCCTGAACGACATGAAAACCATCTCAGACTGGAACGAAGTTCCCGATTTCGATACCGACGAAGAAGAACACCAATTCTGGAGCGTCCACGCGCTCAACCCCCGTCTCATCAACGCCTCGGTCCATGCACCTGATTCCAAGGAATCCACGACCATTACCCTGCGATTCGATCCACGCATGCTCTCTCGCATCAAGCGGATCGCGCGCTCCCGCTTCCTGAACTACCAATCGATGATGAAGCAATGGCTTGCGGAACGGATGGAGGAAGAAATGCGCCGGAGCGGAGATCAAGATTCCTAGAGTCTTCGTTGCGGTCGCCGAATTGATCAACTCATGCTGCAGCATTGAGATGTTACCCAAAATCATCCGCCATAGTTCACGCTTTTGGGGCCTCTGCTTCTTACTGTGGTTCGTCTTGCTGAACCTCCTTTCCCATGGCAACAAGTTCCATCCCACGGGAACCTTCCTTTTTGACATCCCACATTTCGACAAAGTCGTCCACTTTGGATACTTTTTTGGGGGCGGCGGACTTCTTTCCGCAGCCTTCTTTTTCGCGGAGAAACCCCGATGGCGTAAGCTCATCGTTTATGTCACAATCACCCTCTCCCTCATCGGAATTTGGGACGAATTCCACCAGTCCTTCTTCGAAAACCGAACAGGCAATGACCCCGGAGACTGGCTCGCCGACACCGTGGGCGCCATCTGCGGAGCACTGGTATTCCGACTCATCCACAAAAAGCTCCTTTAAAGAGGCCCTTTTGAAAGACAATAGGCTGTCATTCCTGAACCATTTCCACTTGCTTCCTGACGATTTACCCCGACCTATAGACCCCTCGATATGATCTCATTTCTAAGCCATCCGGTCACAACCTTCATCGGGGGAGCCCTCTTCGCTCTCGTTGCTGTCGGACTGTTCCTAAATTCCAAGGGAGAGGCCAATCAAACGGCCCAACTCGTCAAGGACTACCAAACGGCGATGACCAAAGCCGGAGAGGACGGGCCCGCGGCTGGGACAAGCGAAGAAGCGTTGGCGATCAAGCGTTTTACCGACTTTCTTAAAAATGTCGGCAGCGAAGATTACCTTAACGAAAACACCTCGAAAGCCTACGCCGAGGGGGCATACCTCGACGACACAATCGTCACTCATTACGGGCCCGACGAAATTAAGGATTATTTTATCCAGACCGCAGAAACGATGACGAGCTTCGAGGTGAACATCCTCGATACGACGCGCTCCGGACCTGACCACTACATCCGCTGGGAAATGATTTTCGCCGCCCCAAAGCTAAGCGGCGGCGAGCCCATTCACTCTGTCGGCGTGAGTCAAGTTCGCTTCGACTCCGAAGGGAAGGTCGCCTTCCACCAAGATTTTTGGGACTCCGGAAAAAATATTTATGGCCAAATTCCGGTCGTTGGTGGATTGATCGCGGTAATTCGCAGCAGAATGAAATAATTTTACACTATGTCCGAGACCTCCCAAATAAAAAAAGGCCCTATCTCAACGCTCTCCAGAGCGGTCGGTCAGTGGTTAGATTCCGACTTCCGCAGGGAAGAAATCCCTGATTCCCAGGAACTTCCTGATAAGGTGAACTGGGAGCGGACGCTCCCCTTTCTCATCCTCCAACTCGGCTGTCTTGCCGCTTTTTGGGTAGGAATTAATTGGACCGTGGTGATCGCCGCGGCCTTCCTCTACTTCGTCAGAATGTTCGCGATCACGGGATTTTACCACCGCTACTTTTCACATCGCACATTCAAAACCTCACGCTTTGGTCAGTTCCTTTTCGCGGTCGTCGGTAATAGTTCGATGCAACGCGGACCTCTCTGGTGGGCCGCCACCCATCGACATCACCATCAGCACTCCGACGAGGAATCTGATGTTCACTCACCCGTCCAGCACGGCTTCGCGTGGTCACACATCGGATGGCTTACTTCGATGAAAAACTTCCCGACCGACTACAATCGCATTCCCGATCTCAAGAAGTTTCCCGAGCTCGTTTTTCTGAATCGCTACGATCAAGTCATCCCCTTCCTCTATGGCCTCACGATGCTGGGGATTGGGGCCTTGCTGGAATACTTTGCGCCATCGCTTGGGGTGACGATGTGGCAGTTTTTCGTTTGGACCTTCTTCGTGAGTACGACAGTCCTCTTACACGGCACGCTCTTCATCAACTCTCTTGCCCATGTTTGGGGGAAACGGACTTACGAAACGGAGGACGACAGCCGGAATTCCCTTCTCCTCGCCCTCATTACCCTCGGCGAAGGGTGGCACAACAACCACCATCGTTACCCCCATTCAGTTCGTCAGGGGTTTCGCGCAAGGGAAATTGACATCACCTACTACGGCCTAAAAATGATGTCATGGCTTGGTCTCATTTGGGATCTTAAACCAGTCCCTCAGCGCATCAAAGAGGAAGGACAGAAACCCTAATGAAGGGACGACGGGAAAGGATTGCCGTCATTGGTTCGGGGATATCCGGAATGGCATGCGCCCATTTCCTGCACTCCCATTTTGAGATTACCCTCTTCGAGAAAGACGATCGTATTGGGGGACATTGCCACACCGTGATGGCCGGAGATGACCCCATCGATACGGGCTTCATGGTTTACAACGAGGTCACCTACCCGCTCCTCACCCGGCTCTTTCAAGAACTGGCAGTGGAAACCAAGCCGACCTCAATGTCGTTTAGCGTTCAACAAGTTGACGATAAACTAGAGTTCAATGGTGGGAGCCTCAACCTCCTCTTTGGTCAGCGAAGAAACCTCTTGCGCCCTCGATTTTGGAAAATGCTTTTCCAAATCAACCGCTTCAATCAGGAGACTGTTGCCGAACTCGGGAAAGCGGAGGAGACAAAACTCACTCTCGAGCAATATGTTGAAGCTCGCGGCTACGGAAAAGACTTCCTGCGCTGGTATCTCTCTCCAATGGCCGCGGCCGTCTGGTCGAGTCCGCCCGAGAGCATTGCCCAGTTCCCCGCTGTCACGCTGATGCGTTTTTGGCACAACCACGGCTTCCTTGGCCTCGACACCCAACATCCTTGGCGCACCGTCGTGGGGGGATCAAAGGAGTATGTCAAAAAGATGACGGCGCCTTTTCAAGATCGTATCCGTCAAGGCGACCCCGTAGTCGCTATCAGCCCGGACAACGAGGTCACCCTAGCCTCAGGAAAACGCGAGACCTTTGATCGCGTCATCAGCGCCGCTCACGGAGATCAAGCTCTCAAGCTGCTGGAGCAACCCACGAAATTAGAGAGCGAAATCCTCACGGCCTTCCCCTACCAACCCAACAAGGCCGTCCTTCACACCGATGAGCAATTCATGCCCAAGTCACGACGCTGTTGGGCCTCTTGGAATTACCGCACCGATCGGGGTAACCATTCCACGATCTACTGGATGAATCGTCTCCAGGGAGCCCAGGCTCCGAAGAACTTTTTCGTCTCAATCAATCCTTCAACTCCAATCGCGGAGAAGCATCTCATCAAGGAACTCGACTACGAGCATCCCCTTCTCGACCTCGCCAGCATTGCGGCCCAGAAGCGCATCCCCGAACTCCATGCCGCCGGAACAAATCGCTACTTCTGCGGAGCGTGGCAACGCTACGGGTTCCACGAAGACGGCCTCTTTTCGGCGGTGCAACTCTGTGAAGCAATCATGGGAAGGAGTCCGTGGTCATGAGCGCCGGCCTCTACGAGTGCGACGTCATGCACCGCCGACTAAAGCCAGCACAGAAACGCTTCAACTACCGCATCTTCATGCTCAGCGTTGATCTGGCAGACTTGCCGAAAGTCCCCCTCCTGGGACTGAACCGCTTCAATCTTTTTTCTCTGAACGATCGCGATCACGTCGATCTCGGAAAGCCCGGCGGTATCCGAGCCAACCTCATGGCATGGATCGAGGAAAAAAAAATCGAGTGCCCACAGAATGCCCGCATCCGGCTTGTGACCCTTCCCCGCGTTCTCGGCTATGCCTTTAATCCGGTCTCCTTCTACTACCTGACTTCGGTCGAAGGCATCCCGCTCTTCGCCATCGCCGAAGTCTGCAATACCTATCATGAGATGAAGCTTTATCACATCGCTGGCCGAAAAGACGGTTCCTGGCAAAGCAAGATTGCCAAGGATTTCTATGTTTCTCCTTTCTCAGATGTGCGGGACTTCTTCGACTTCCGCCTCGGGGCGCCGGGTCAGAAGTGGCACATCAAGATCAACACCCTTAATCAGGAGGGCGTCACGCTGATGTCCGCCATCGAAGGCCACAAGGTTCCGCTGAGCACCCCACGGCTCCTCTGGTTTGGGTTTAAATATCCTTTTCTTTCGCTAAAAGTTATCTTCATGATTCACTGGCAGGCTCTTAAGCTTTGGTTACGAAAAGTCCCCTACTTCCCAAAAGCCAAGAACCGAGAGTCACAACGAGACGTCCTCCGCCCCCACCCTTCACTGACATCCACCGATGAGTAATTCCACCCTTCCGATTCAATACGGATTCCCCGAACGCATGGTTGTTGGTCTCCTCGCCAAGATGCCCGTGGGCCGCCTACAAATGACCTATGCCGATGGCAAAGTCCGCGATTTTGGAAACCCCGACCTCGAAGTCTCGGCCTCGGTCAAAATTAACGATGACCGGGAGTTCTTCAAGCGGTGTGCCTTTTATGGAAACATCGGGATGGGCGAAGCCTACACCGACGGCCTCTGGGATACTCCCGACATTCGCGCCGTCATCAGCTGGTTCATCACAAACATGCAAGCCTTGCAGGGAGCGGACACTTCGTCCGACAAACTTCCCGGGGTGGGCCTGCTCAAAGTGGTGAATTGGTTCCGCCATCTCCGCCGTGCCAATACGGTCGGGAATAGTCGCCGTAACATTTCGGAACACTACGATCTCGGCAACGAATTTTACGGCCTTTGGCTCGACGCCACCATGACCTATTCCTGCGCAAAATTCGAAGACTCTGAGCAGGAATTCGAAGACGCCCAGAACGCAAAATACGAGGCCCTTTGCCAGAAACTCAAACTCAAAGCGACAGATCACGTCCTAGAAATCGGATGTGGCTGGGGAGGCTTCGGCACCTACGCGGCCAAGACCTACGACTGTCGTGTCACCGGAGTGACGATCTCGGAGGAGCAGGCCAAGTTTGCCCGAGAGCGCGTAAAACGCGAAGGCGTTGAAGATAAGTTCGAGGTCCGTATTCAGGATTACCGCCACATCGAGGGGCAGTTCGATAAGATTGTCTCAATCGAAATGATCGAGGCTGTCGGAGACAAGTTTCACAAGTCCTTCTTTGCAAAATGCCACGAGGTCCTTGCCCCCGATGGCATCATGGCCCTGCAAATGATTACCGTCCCGGACAATCGCTACGAAAGCCTCACCAAAGGAGTTGATTGGATTCAAAAAACGATTTTCCCCGGGTCATTGCTGATGAGCGTGGGCCGGGTCAATGAAGTCCTTGTCAAAACCAGCGACCTCTTCCTCCACGATCTTGAGGACTTCGGGGCTTTCTACGTCCGCACTCTCGACAATTGGCATGATCGCTTTAATGCCGCCAAGGAATCGCTCCTCAAACTCGGTTTTGACGAACCCTTCATGCGGACGTGGAACTATTATCTTAAATACTGTGAAGCCGGCTTTGCCACCCGTAACATTTCCGTGGTGCAAGCGGTTTACACCCGCCCTAATAATCCGGCCCTAATGGTGTGAAGATAGCGACTGACAAAAAGGATCCCTGGTGGAAAAGGTGGTTCGTTCACCCGATCATCAAACAACTCACCCAAGGGATCAGCGCCGATAAATTGGCTTGGACCATCTCCATCGGTTGTGCGCTGGGGATCTTCCCTGTGATGGGAACAACCTCGGTGGTGTGCTTTCTCGCTGCAGCTTACTGGCGGCTGAACCAACCGGTCATCCAAGTGGTCTGTCACACTCTTTGGCCTGCCCACCTTGCCCTGATCCTTCCCTTTATCACGCTCGGGCAATGGATCCATGGCGACGCGCTCATCACCATCTCGATTCCCACTCTTCTAAAGGAGTTTTTTGCGAGCCCTTGGCAATTTGCGCAAGATTACTGGCTGGCCGCCTGCCAAGGAGTCGTCGCTTGGTTCATCATTGCGGTACCTCTCGTCTTCATCGTCCGTGCCATCACCCTCCCACTTTTAAAAGTAACGGCGGCCCGTATTGAGAAACGAAAGGAGGTGCGAGCGTGAATGACTTCACACTTTTCGGGATCGTGGCGGCCTTCGTCATTCTCGATTTTGCGGTCGGATGGTGGTTCGGCGGAAAGATCAAGAACTACTCACTCGTCGATGCCCTCTGGGCCGGGTGGATCGGCTTGGCGGGCCTGCTCTACGGTCTCTTTGGAAACGGTGATCTCCCAAAGCGAATCGCGGCTGGAGCGATCGCCGCAACTTGGGGATTTCGCCTCGCCTACCATCTCCAAAAGCGCATTCGCAAGCACCACCCGGAGGAGGACTCGCGCTACCAAAAGCTTCGCGAAATCTGGGAAGGTCGAGTTCCGTCCGCCTTCTTTTGGTTTTTTCAAGCGCAAGCCATCTCGGTCCTCCTGCTCTCACTCCCCTATTTTTTGGTCGCCCGTGATTCCTCTCCTTGGGGGGTTTTTGAAAGCTTCGGACTCGCGGTGGTCATCATCGGAATCCTTGGCGAAGTTCTCTCCGATCACCAAATGGCCTGCTTCAAGGAAAGGGATCATCGCTCCAGTTCGGTGTGTCGGGAGGGCTTGTGGAAGTATTCCCGCCACCCCAATTACTTTTTTGAAATGGTGCTCTGGATCGGGATCTACCTCTTCGCCTGCGGATCGGCCTGGGGCTGGCTGACCTTTTTCGCACCGGTAACGATCACCTTTCTCCTCCTCAAGGTCACCGGCATTCCTCCGACCGAAGCTTCGGCGGTAAAGCGCAAGGGCGACGCCTACCGCGACTATCAACGCACCACCAGCGCCTTCATTCCCCTTCCACCAAAATCATGATCAACATCGACGACCTCCTCGCCAAGGACATCATCCCCGATGCCCTCGTCCGAATCGGCATTCGCGCGCGTCTCAAAGACACTCTCAAACCCTTTGAAAAACTCGACTGCGAGGGACGCCAGGAAATGATCATGAAGCACGTCCGTGAATTAAAGGACAGCCCGATCGCAATCGCGACGGAAGAGGCCAATGAGCAACACTACGAACTCCCGACGGCATTCTTCGAAAAAGTCCTGGGACCCCATTTGAAGTATAGCTCCGGCTACTGGGACCCCGGCACGACCGACATCGAGACCTCTGAGGCCCGCATGTTAAAACTCACTTGCGAGCGCGCCGGACTCGAAGACGGACACCGCATTCTTGAACTTGGTTGCGGCTGGGGCTCACTCACCCTTTGGATGGCCAAGGAATTGCCCAATTCAAAAATCACCGCTGTTTCAAACTCTCGAACCCAGCGCGCGCACATTGAAGGTCAGGCAGAGAAAAGAGGCCTTACGAATATCGAGGTCAAAACCGTCAACATGATTTCATATGAGGGCGAGGGCGAAAGTGTCTTCGATCGAGCGGTCTCCGTAGAAATGTTCGAGCACATGAAAAACTACCAACTCCTCCTCGAACGCATCTCCAAGTGGCTCAAGCCGGGCGGAAAACTCTTCGTCCATATCTTTACCCACCGCGAGTATGCCTATCATTACGAGGCCAAGGACGAGAGCGATTGGATGGCGCGCTACTTCTTTACGGGCGGCCAAATGCCTTCCGACGATCTCCTGCTCTACTTTCAGGATCAGCTTTCCATCGAGGATCACTGGCAGGTCAGCGGGACTCATTATCAGAAAACCTCGGAAGCCTGGCTCACCCGGATGGATGCTGCCAGTAAGGAACTGAAGCCACTCATCGCGGCAACCTATGGTGACGCTGATGCCACGAAATGGTGGGCCTGGTGGCGCTCCTTCTTCATGGCTTGCGCCGAACTCTGGGGTTATCAAGGGGGCGACGAATGGATCGTCTCGCACTACCGTTTTGTAAATTTCAAGTAGTTCCTATTCATCGGAACCCGTGGGTCGGGGGGCCGGAATTGCTTCGCAGGCTTCGCGCCAATTCTCGAAGTTCCAGCGATTGGGAAAGCCAGTGCATTGGTAGGGTTTGACATCCTGAAGGCGGCAATCGATGCCGTCCAACATGATGCACTCAGTGGATCCTTCCTTATCGATCAGGGAAAGCCCCTGACGATTATCGCGAAGGCGGGTGTATTTATGCACAAATTCGAGCGGAGAAATTTTTAGAAACTCCGCCATTTTCTCGACATCGTTGTCGGCAAGGACGACGTCCCCCTCCCACTTGCAGCAATTGGTGCAGCGCCGGCATTGGAACCAAACGCCTTCGTTATCCTCGACCATCTCTTACCGCTTTACTTTCCGGTCATGCCACGGCGATAAACCTCGACCACCTTGAGAAAGCCCTGCCACTTCGCGCCGGGGCGTCCATTGGACAGGAGAAAATGCGGACAGTTTTTATTGGCGGGCTTCTTCCCATGGCGCGGCCAATTGTAGTGAGGGACCACGCGGGAAACCGGGAGCTTGTGTTTCACACAAAGCCAGGCTGCTAATTTTGCGGTCCGCTCGAGCGTTTCGCTTCGGCTGTTCCCCGGATGCTCGCACATTTCAATCCCGATGCTGTAGCGATTACCCGGGCCATCGTAGTCAGCGTGATTGCCGCGCTCACTGGTAGGCAGGTGTTGAACCGCGCGATCTTCATCAACGGTATAATGCCAAGAAAGCCGACCCAGGGCCCCGTTTTTGAGAGCCTTGGAATGCCTCAGAGCATCTGCGCCCCGACTCCAGTTCTGTGTCGAGTGAATCGTGACGTATCGGGGTGACATACTCTTCCGAGAGCGACCACGCGCTGAGTAAGAAAGATAATCCCGCTGGACATTAACCTGCTTGTAAAGTGACGAAGAACTCGTCGAAGAGCTTCGACTTGTCGACTGGCTTCGAATCATGGGGTCGCGACCAAGGGATGCCGTGGATGGCCCCGCCGGAGTAACGGTGCGACCATAGACCTCTTTCCAAGTTGTTGCCCGACGATCATCGGTGCGACTCTGGATTCCCGTATAGGGGTTCCGGGTGCTTGCCCAATAGGGAGTGTAGGCATCACTCACGCTGACGATAGGCGGATCAGCGGAACAGGCAACAAAGAGCGCGACACCCAATCCTGAAAGCGAGAACCCTAGTGATTTCATTCGCATGATTGAAAATTCATAGCAGCTTAACGAAGAGAACGGAAGCATCGAGTTCCTGAAAAGCACATTTTGTAGTGTTTTTTTGACCTCCCCCCACAAGATCTGCCGAGTCTGCCGGAAAGCTGGTCAGGCCCTTTTAACCATTTTCAGGACCCTTGACGGCGTCCGCCGGAAGGCTGCCCCAAATGAGCGCAGGAAGGTATTGCTTTTTCGGCTGGTCATGCTCGCATTCCCGATAGAAAACGACCTGCCTCAAGGGCTCCCTTTCATTTATGAAACCTCGCAACACAGTCGCACGGACTGAATCATGCACTCGGCTTACTCTGGACTTTATTGAGCATGACGGCCGCTATTTCCTCGAATGTGAGGGCCGTCAGGTCGATGGCAGCAATCTGGGCCACGCGGCGCGCAAACTCGTCGAGTTGATGAGCCGCCCCTTTCGCCCGGCACGCCAACCACGCCTTCTCTTTCTCGGATTGGGAATGGGGCACGCCATCAAGGCGGCCCGCGAAGCCCTCCCCCAGGAAAAGTCTTCCTTTGTCGTCCTCCCGGAATCTCCCGAAATTGCGGGTTGGCTTTCGACTCACCTGAGCGAAAATCCCCTCGATGATGAACGGGTCCGCTTGGATAATCTCAACCTCTTCAGCCCTCTTCCTGCCGAATATGCCGGAAGCCAGGGAATCTTCGCCGACCTCGACCATCTCGAAGCGCTGGCCCCCAAAAACTGGAAAATCACCTCGCCCGAGATTCTTGCAAACTTCCGGGAACGCCTCAAGGATGGGGGACTCCTCGGCCTGATCTCGACCCGTCCCGTTGCCGGCCTTGAAAAAGAACTTCGCAAAGCTGGCTTTGATCTTGCGACGGACCTCGCGCCGTTCTCTGAAAAATCCAAGAAAAATCGGATCCTCTACCTCGCTCGCAAGGGACACTATCAACGCACTCACTAAGACTCATACCCCAGATGAAATCCGCCCTTCTTCTCTCAGCGCTCTTGATGCCCGCCGTCCATGCCGGCGAGTTGACCATTAAATCAGCTCCCCTCGAAACCACCCTTGAATTGGATGCCCTCTTTATTCCGGCCAACGTCACGGTCTTCAAAATCGAAGCCAAGCAGTGGACCCAATTCACCGTTTCCGAACTCGTCGCGCACGGATCAACCGTTACGAAAGGTGACCCCGTTCTAGCCTTCGAATCCGAGGACTATCAACGCCAACTCACGGAGAGTCAGGAAGCCGCCAAAGGACGTAAAATCGCCTTCGCAAAGGCCGAACGGGAACTTGCGGACGTCAATCTTACCACTCCACGAAATATCGAGGGGCTGAAGCTCGCTCGTGATCGAGCCGAGGAGACCCTCGATTACTTCACTCAGACAGGTCGAACACAGGAGGAAGAAGATGCCAAGGAAGGCTTCGAAAGAGCGAAACGCAGTCTTAGCTATCAGGAGGAAGAATTGAAACAACTTCTCAAGATGTATGAAGATGATGGTATCACCGAAGAAACCGAAGAGATCATTCTCAAACGGCAGCGCGCTTCGGTCCAAAGCGCTCGTTTTTCACTGAAGAAAGCCGAGCAGAGTTCAGCCTGGGCCCTCGCGAGAACCATCCCGCGCCAAGCAGTCGATCTCAAGCGAGTGTTTGATGACGCCCTTCTCGCCTACGAAACCGGGTTGCTTAATATCCCCCGTTCACTCGATCAGAAAACTTTAGCGCTTGCCCAGGCCAAAAGGACGGAGGCCCAGGCCGATCAAGACCTCTCCGAACTTGAAGCCGACGGGCAATTTTTTACGCTCAAAGCACCATCCGATGGCGTGATCTATTTTGGTGAGATCAACGATTCCTCTTGGTCTCTTGGAGGGACTGGCAAGTTTCTCTTCAAGTCCGGCACCGCTCCCAGCAAAACGATCCTCATGAGCCTCATCCCAACCGGCACCCCCCTCACTCTGCAAGGGTCGGTGGGACAGAGCGACAGACTCAAGCTTCCTGCCGACGCCAAAGGAACAGCCTCGGTGGATGGCGTGGACGGCTCGGCGTATCCTGTCGAGGTCGGTGAACTCGATATCGCGCCCAACGCCGAAGGGCGCTATGGCGTCGCTCTGAACGTCGAACTTCCAGAGGGCTCCCCGATTGTGACTGGAATGAAAGCTAAGGCCAAGCTCATCACCTACCGCAACGAAATGGCGATCAGCGTGCCCAAAATTGCCGTCACCATGACTGATGGAAAATCGACCATTAAGTTAAAAATGGCCGATGGCAAACACGAGTCCCATGAGGTGAAAACTGGACGGACTGTGCATGATCTCATTGAAATTCTTGACGGTCTCGAAGTCGATCAAGTCATCTTCGTTCCGGAGGCCACCAAGTAAGGAGAGCCCAATGCGCACCGTCATTTCATTTCTTCTGATTCTCATCTCGGCATCTCTACACGGACAAAATCTCTCGAAGCTCGGCCCTCTCCCCGCGGTTGTCCCCTTGCAGGAAGGTGAGCTTGCCGCAGCCATCAGGGGTGGCGTCGATTACCTCATCGGCAAGCAAAACAAAGATGGCTCATGGGGTGGCCCCACCCGCACCAAGGGCTTAAATATCTACGCTCCGGTTCCCGATTCCCATCTCGCCTTTCGGACCGGTGCCTCCACTCTTGCCCTGAGCGGTCTCCTCGATAGCGGAGACCGACGCCCCGAGGTCATTGCGGCCATCGACAAAGCCGAAGTCTGGCTCTTTGCGAAACTCCCAAAACTCAGACACCTCGACCCCACCACCACCTATAATGTTTGGGGACATGCTTATGGACTGCGCGCCATCGCTAATCTCTACGAATATCGCCAAGGCGATGAGGCCAAACTCTCCCGACTCAAGCAACTCGCAGATCAGCAAATTACGATGCTCCTTAAGACCGAAGACATCAACGGAGGATGGGGCTATCTCGACTTTGAAGACCACACCGCCCACTTCTCGGGAATACCAACTTCGTTTACCACTGCGACGGTGCTTCTCGGGATGAAGGATGCCGAAGAGACCTTTGGTCTTCAGCTCCCCCAAAAAGAAGTCAAACGCGGGCTCACCTCCATCAACATGCAGCGTACCCCCGATTGGTCTTTTGTGTATTCATTGACCCATCGCTACCGGCCACGCTATGGCATCAACCGGCCGGCGGGATCGCTCGGGCGCTCGCAAGTCTGCATGGCGGCAATGCGCAAGTTTGGTGATAAGCGGGTCACCGATGACCTCCTTGCCCACTGGCTCCATCGTCTCTGTCTTCGCGAAGGCTGGTTCGATATTGGTCGCAAACGCCCGGTTCCTCACGAGACTCATTTCTCTATTTCGGGCTACTTTTATTACTACGGTTTCTACTATGCCACCGAGTGTCTCCAAATGCTCCCGCCGGAACGCCAAAAGGAATTCATCCCACACCTCGCGCGACATATCCTCGAGAAGCAGGAAAAGGACGGGTCATGGTGGGACTACCCGCTTTACGACTATCATCAGCCCTACGGGACAGGTTACGCACTCACCACTCTTTCCCGATTACGTTCGAAGTAAAAAGGCCCTGCCAGTCTAGCGCACGATCACGTCATCATTAGTCCAGTGCTTCCGGTCGAGACCTGCCGAACGGAACTCGAATCTCATACCACTCAGGCGGTGGAAAAAGACCGGGGTGCCATGACGATCGAGAAGCTCCCCCGCGGCATTGATGGAATCATGTTTCGCAGGAATCCACGCAAGTTTCTCAGGATTGAATCCTTGAAGAAATCGGGTGATCTCGGGATTCCCCGGCAAGTGATACCGATCAAAATCCTTCAACAGGAGCTGGCAATCAGTGACGACATCCCGCAAGGCTTGCAGATCGGCCAAGTCACCTCCCTCCTTCTTTCCATAGTCTTCAATAAAAGGATTCCGCTCGATCAGTTTCACTCCGGGAAGCGGCGCGTCTTTTCCGATCGGTTCATCATTTAAAGAAACTCCCGTTGACTCATTGCCCCCAAGCCTTGTCTCGTTCTTCCGACAAATGAACCACAGCACGGCCACGACCAGCAGCACGACAGCCCACCCTCTTTTCATGGTGCAATCTGCATGAAGCCAAGAGGCGCACCGTCTTGTTCGACATCATGAAAATTTCTAAGATTGGGCATGACAATCTCAGCAAGACTTCCTGGGGAAACACCCATCCAGAGAGCCAGATCCGCCACATATTCATCAACCGAAGTCGTCGGAATAAAACGTCCGCGTCCGGTATCGAGAGCATTGCCAAGGTCCAAGAAAGGATACTCGCCGTAAATCTTCCCGCCATCGACGCCCCCCCTACCACGAACTGGTTTCCACCCCACGCGTGATCAGTGCCATTTCCGTTTGGGGTGAGGGTTCGTCCGAAGTCTGATGCCGTAAAGAGGGTCACCTTATCTTCTAACTCCAATTCCTCCATGGACTGGTAAAACTGTCCGACAGCCTCGCTGAGCTGCCCCAACATGGCAGGATGTTCATCGAGCCCATTATGATGATCCCATCCTCCCAGTTCTACGAAGAAGGTCTGTCGTTTTTTGGCGAGACTCCCCCTCGCCGCAATCGTTTCCGTAACGGCCCTTAGTTGAAGTGCGAGACTGTTCAAAGGGTTAAATTCGGTGACCAAAGGATCCTGACCTTCGAGCGCCATACGGTATTCCGTACTTGCGGCAATCGCGGCCTTCTTCCCTCCCGCAAAGGACTTCTCAAAGGCATTGTAATACTCGGCATTGAGCATTGATTCGTTTGCCGTCCGCTTATGGCGATGAACCCATCTTTGCCAATTGCGAATCTCGGGCACACTCGACGACGTCCTTGTTAACACCGAGGTGGTGGCACCACTTTGAAAGAGATTCAGACCAGCCAGCGAGATATTCATCGAGACCTGACTTTCTCCGTTCAAGTCGTTTAGGAAGTCCGCCATTCGCCCCCCCCAGCCATTAAGTGGAGAACGATTTTTTGGAAGTCCTGATTGCCAGTGAAGCTGTTGATCGGAATGAGAGTAGAGTCCAAGCGGGAGATTTGCCGATTGGTTCAGGACCTCAATTTTAGTGACAGGTTCGACCAACGTTCCGACATTATTAACAAAGGCCGCTTTGTTGCGATCAAAGAGCGCCTTCAACTCCGTCATCTCATTGTGAAGTCCCAACGTCCGCCCGTCAGGCGCCGGGAGAGGATCGCCCAGGGGCGTGAAATCCGTATTAGAGAGAGCGACCTCACCACGAGCCGCAAGGTATTGGGGATATCCCAGTCCCCCATCCACCGGGGCTAGCATGTTAAATGAGTCATTCCCACCGGCCAAGAAGACACAGACCAGGGCCTTATAGTCCTCTTCTTCAGTCTCAACAGCCGCGATACTCCCGGTGAGGCGAAGGTTGATTAAAGCCGATAAGAGCGAGGTCGTCCCCACCGCTGAGCAACTTGTTTGGCCGAGAAAGCGTCTGCGATTCATCGTGGTAGTTTTTGGTTTTCCCTTCATCACTTGAGAATAGTGGCGGACATCGATTGACTCACTAAATAAACCGCGCTGCGAACTTTGGTGAGGTCATCAGGCTCGTTGCCAACCGCCGTGACGATCGCCGTGCGGGCCTCGACGCCCAACCGCCCCCCTGTCAGCAGAAGATCCACCCGATCGACCAAAGCCTCGGGATCATCAACAAGGAGGAGTTCCTTAGAAAAATCAAAAACGTCGCTAATCCCCGACTGTTCAATGGTCGCGGCAAAACGTGAGTCGGATTGTAAATATTGGCTCATCGATCCCAGCTGCAGCTCGGGACTTGCGATACCAGTTTCTCGAAGTTCGCCTTCCGGAGAAAAGTCAGGAAGATAGAAGTTGAAGACGCTGGGTGACAAGGTTGGGAATTGACCAAAGTCATTTCTGATTGAGTCAACCGCAAGGGAATACTTGCCATCAGCGCGGGCCAGATGAAAGGCTCTCGCCAAACTTGCGAATCGTATGATCGGTTCGCGCACCTTCCCTTTGAAGCGATTCGAGGATTCATCATTCAGGACTTCCGGGTCCAAGAGAATTGCTTTGATGACCTCACCCAGGTCTCCAGGATTTTCCGCTGAGCCAACCTTCCAGGCGCTCGTGACCCGTGCGAGGTAACCAGGCCCCGGATTGGAACTCGTAAATCTCTGGATCAGTAAACGGCTCACAAAAGGAGCGGTTGACTGGTGCGTCACCAAGGCATCGAGGGCGGCCTGAACTTCTTCTTCCCCGCTTTGGGTTCCATCCAACTCCACCCCATTGATAATCACTTTGATGCCAGGTTCATGTTCCTCATCCCAAACGAGCATTGGATTCAGGTAATCATTTCCTCTTGCGACATCGTAAAAGCTCGTCGCCGGGCGCCCGTTGTTTGAGGTCGAATGGCTCATCCCGGTAAAGACCTTGGCCATCTCGGTGATGGTGTCATTATCATACGTCGGAATGAATTCTCCTTCCAAATCGAGTCTACGGGAACCATCAGAATTTAATTCCCAGAGCCCAATCGTAAATAACTGCATAATCTCGCGAGCAAAATTTTCGTCAGGAAAACGGGTGGGATTGACCGGATCATCCGTTTTTCGGTTGTTGAGATGGGATAAATAAAACCCCATCACCGGACTATACGTGACCCCCTCCAAAACATCGCGATAAGGACCAAAGGCCCCATTAATATAAAGGTCGTAGAATTTGGTCTGATTCAGGGTATTGTCGCCCACGACACTCCCCCCACCCATATTGACAACCAAGATCTGACTCAAAGCATAGGCCATTCGCTGTCTCAGTTGATCTTCCGCGATATTCGCCGACCGCCACCAGGCATACCGGGCGTTTGCGCTACTCAGGGTGATGCCATTTCGGAACATCGAAGTCCGAAGCCCCAGGGCAGGAAGCTCCAGTTGATGATCGATCCATCCAGTGAATCCCATTGCCATCACCTCGGCGATTGATTCCTCTGTTGGCCCGAAAGTTGCACGGAGTAAAAATCGCGCGGCCTTCTTGTCATCGGGCCGCCATCGGGGAAGCCTCACTCCGTTTGTCAGCAAAGCTCCTTCCTCCGATTCAAGGAGCCGAAGACCGGCGAGGTAATCGCCCTCGGCAGATCCACCTAAAACTACCGGGTCTTCATCGCTCGAACCGAGCAATCCTTCCTCCCATGCGCTCAAGCCGTCGCCGTCAAAATCGATATCGGATGTCGCCAGTCTGAAGATGCCACCCGCACCCGTCTCCGGAATAGCCAAAACCCTCGGTTCAGTGATCAGAGAGGGAACCGCCACCGCGGACTTTTGCCAGCGCCCGGTCTCATCGTTCCACTGTTCAATCTCGTAAAGTTTCCCCGCTTCGGCCTGCCAAGAGAAATGAATCTCGCCATCCTCAAGGGCAAGATCCCCCAATCTCAAGAAACTTTCTTCGTCCGATGGATCCGTCCCCGCAATGGCCTCATCACGATTCGAAAACCCATCTCCATCGAAATCACTGGAATCGGGCTGGACCTCAGTGTGTTGCAGTTGCCAGAGTTCGGAAACCCCATTCCCGTCAAAGTCGACGCTTCCAAATACCGGTCCCGAAGACATCAGAACTGGAACAATCAGATCTCCAAGCCGTAATTTCTTCAACAATTTCCCACGTTTAAACATACCAGTGGCGAAAACTTAAATCCCTCAGAAGCCTTGGCAACCTCAAAATCAGACGAACCTTCGGGCCATTTCTCCCCTGAAATAGACCCTCATCTCCTTAATTTCCAAAGGGTGTGGCGAAGGGTCATGCCATCGTGAAAATGGCCCACTCACGAAAGCCCCCTGATTTCTGCGAAAAGAACCTCTTGCACGAACTCGCTTGCTAGCTTCTAATCCTGCCGCCTTGACGAACGCTATCCTTGCCCTTGAAGACGGCCGCACTTTCCACGGTCGTGCCTTTGGTCATTCCGGAACTACCTCCGGGGAGATTTGTTTTAACACCTCAATGACTGGCTACCAGGAGATCATCACTGATCCCTCCTACCGTGGTCAAATTGTGACGATGACTTATCCCCTCCAAGGGAACTACGGAGTGAACCCTGACGATGCCGAGTCAGCATCACCTCACGTCCGTGGTTTTGTCATCGGCGAACTTTGCGAGATCCCCTCCTCCTGGAGATCACAGCAGTCACTGGCCGAGTATTTTTCCGAACACAAAATCATCGGGATCGAAGAGATCGACACCCGGGCTCTGACCAAACACCTCAGGGACAAAGGCGCGATGCGAGCCGTCATTTCGACTGAACTTTCTGACGAAGATGCGATCAAAGCAGCCAACGAGGCTCCCCCCATGGAGGGCAGCGACTTCGTCAAAGAGGTCTCAACGGGGGAGCCCTACCTCTGGGAAGGTGAGTCCCGGCTTTGGACCATCCCCAGCGTCACCACCAATCAGATCACGAACTACCTTGATCTCCCTCCCGTCAAATACCGCATCGTAGCTTATGACTTTGGGATCAAATACAACATCCTCCGTTCACTGCGGCAGGCGGGCTTCGAGGTAGAAGTGGTAAACTCTCGCACTCCCGCCAGCGAAGTTCTCGCCAAGAATCCCGACGGAGTTTTTCTCTCAAACGGCCCCGGCGACCCCTCCGCACTGGCATACATTCACGAGGAAGTGAAGCAACTCATCGGCAAGACTCCCGTCTTCGGAATCTGCCTCGGCCACCAAATCCTCACCCACTGCTTTGGCGGCACCACTTATAAACTCAAGTTTGGCCATCGTGGCGGAAACCATCCCGTCAAAGATCTCCGCTCCGGCAAGGTCGCGATCACCGCACAAAACCACGGGTTCGCGACTGATGATTCATCACTTCCAGACTACATCGAGGTGACCCACCTCAATCTCAACGACCAAACGGTCGAGGGAATGCGCAGCATCAAGGACCCCGTTTTTTCAGTTCAACATCACCCCGAGGCCGCTCCCGGCCCCAATGATGACAAAGGATTCTTTGACGAGTTCATTTCACTGATCGAGTCGTCCAAATAAAACAACCTTTCCATGAACACCATCATTTGCGGCCTCCAATGGGGCGACGAAGGCAAGGGCAAGATCGTTGATTTCCTGACTGAAAAAGCGGACCTCGTCGTCCGTGGTCAAGGCGGAAACAACGCCGGTCACACCGTCATTGCCAAAGGCAAAAAATACGTCTTACACCTCATCCCTTCCGGCATCCTCTGGGACAAACAATGCGTTATCGGAAACGGAGTCGTGATGGACCCCGTCGGTCTCTGCAAGGAAATCGAAAGTCTCGAAGCCGAAGGTGTCGCCATCACTCCGGAACGCCTTCTCATCTCGGACCGGGCCCACGTCGTCCTCCCTTACCACCGCGAATTGGATGCAGCCCGCGAAATGTCGCTTGGGGACAAAAAGATCGGCACCACCAAACGGGGAATTGGTCCCACCTACGCCGATAAAGCCAATCGGATCGGCCTCCGCCTCGCCGACTTCCGTGACCCGGTAAAGGCCAAGGAACTCATCACCATCCGCCTCGAGGAAGCAAATCGTACCCTCGCCTACCACGATCTTCCGACCTTCGAAACCGAGGCCGTTTTCGCCGAAGTAGAAGCTGCGATCGACCGCCTTCGCCCACATTTGGCGAACGTCATCCCGATCATCCATTCATCTTGGAAAAAGGGCGAAACCGTTCTCTTCGAAGGCGCTCAAGGGACTTTTCTCGACATCGATTTCGGAACCTACCCCTTCGTCACGTCCTCCAATACCACCTCGGGCGGCGCCTGCACTGGTTCGGGAATGCCTCCAAATGCCATCGACCGTGTCGTCGGCGTCTGCAAGGCCTACACCACCCGCGTCGGCTCGGGTCCCTTCCCCGCTCAGAATGATGAGATCGCCGAGTTCTTCCACTCACGCGGCATGGAATTTGGCGCCACCACCGGCCGGCCACGTCGCTGCGGCTGGCTCGACACCGTCCTTATTCGCTACGCCGTCATGGTCAATGGCGTCACCGATCTCGCCGTCACCATTCTCGATGGACTTGACGAACGGGAAACCATCAAAATCTGCGTCGGCTATAATATCAATGGCGAAATCCATGAGTTCCCGCCCGCCGAGCGCGATCACTGGGACCATATTATTCCCATTTACCAAGAAGTGCCCGGGTGGCAGGAATCCACAACCGGATGCCGCACCTACGATGAACTTCCACAACTCGCGAAAGAGTACCTCGCCCGCATCGAGGACCTCACCGGAGCTCCTGTCTCATACGTTGGGGTCGGTCCTGATCGTGAGCAAACCATCATCCGCTAACACGCCATGGGCGCAGCCCTGCCAGAATCAGTCCCCGAACACGTCGCCATCATCATGGATGGCAACGGTCGTTGGGCACAGGCACGTGGCCTCCCACGCAAGGCCGGACATCGCGCCGGTGCCGAAGCCGTCCGTGAAGCAGTCGATGCCTGCCTCGAACTCGGTGTCAATTTCCTCACCCTCTACGCCTTTTCCTCGGAAAACTGGAACCGTCCTCAAAAGGAAATTGACGCCTTAATGAAGCTTTTGGAACAGTTCCTCAAAAGCAAAGGCAAGGAGTTCAGCAAAAAGAACGTTCGCCTTCGCACCATCGGTCGCACCAACCTCCTCCCCCCTTCCTGCCGCGAGCAGCTGGCGAAGGTCATCAACGACACCTCAAGCAACACCGCCCTAACCGTCATCTTGGCTCTCTCCTACGGGAGCCGCGAGGAATTGACCGATGCCACCCGACGGATTGCTCTCAAAGTCCAAGCAGGCGAGCTTAACCCTGCCGAGATCGAAAAAGAGACCATCGCCCAGCATCTCGACACCGCAGAGTTCCCCGATCCGGATTTCCTCATCCGCACTTCAGGAGAACTACGCCTCTCAAATTTCCTTCTTTGGCAACTGAGCTACGCCGAATTATTTATCAGCCCCAAAAACTGGCCTGATTTCCGCAAAACCGACTTTCGCAAAGCACTTGAAGAATATTCTCGTAGGCAAAGGCGCTACGGGAGAGTCTGAAGCCGCAAAAAAAAATTGAGCAAAGAACCGGAACATCACCTTCTCCTGGTCGACCAAGACCTCGACTATCTGGAATGGGCCACCAAGCACCTCGCTGCCGATGGTCTCAAAATCTTGCGCTGTAATAGCGCCGACAAGGCAGCACAAGTCATTAAGAAAGCCCCCATCGATGTCGTCATCTGCGACATCAAGCTTGACCCCTTCGATGGCGTCGAACTCCTCCAGCGAATCAGAGCCTCCTCTCCGGAGACCATTACCATTCTCACCGCCGTCTCCCCGAGCACAACCCAGATCATCGAGGCCACCCAAAAAGGGGCCCTCGATGTCCTGCGCAAGGAGTCACTCGCTTTCGAACTCCGACACGTCGTCGAATCCGCCTTACAAACCGTCGATCAACGCCGCGAGATGGGCCCTTCCACCGATGAGCGCCCCGGCCTCTCCGGCAAAGCCACCATCATCGGAGTCTCGCGCCCTCTCCAGAATGTCATGAAAGTGGTGGGGCGCGTTGCCCAATCCGATGCCCCCGTCCTTGTCACCGGTGAAAGCGGAACTGGAAAAGAACTCATCGCTCGCTCCGTGCACGCCTACAGCCCGCGTAGGAAAAAAGAAATGCTCGTCATCAACTGTGGCGCCATTCCTGAAAACCTCCTCGAATCAGAACTCTTCGGCCACGAGAAAGGCTCCTTCACCGGAGCGATCACCCGCCGTACCGGTCGCTTCGAGGACTCCCACGACAGCACCCTCTTTCTTGACGAGGTCGGCGATCTCCCAGCGAGCGTTCAGGTGAAACTCCTCCGCGTCCTGCAAGACGGCAGCTTCTCAAGAGTCGGGAGTAACGACATGATCAAGACGGATGTAAGAATCGTGACCGCCACGAACAAGGACCTTGCCAAAGAGGTCAGTGAAGGTCGCTTCCGCGAGGATCTCTACTACCGCCTCAACGTCGTGGAAATCGAGCTTCCTCCGCTTCGCGACCGACAAGAAGACATTCCAATTCTCGCCGAGTTCTTCCTCGATCGCATCGCCCGCCGAAACGGAACCGCGCGGATGAGACTCACCGGAGAAGCGATTGAGCACCTCCAAAAACACCGCTGGCCCGGAAACGTCCGCGAATTGGAAAACACCATGGCCCGGGCCTGTGCCCTCGCCCTCAGCGACATTCTCCTGCCCGAGAACATTCCCATCGGTCGAAACCCCGCCACTATGGGCGGGTCGCTCAAGGGCGCTCTGGGCCTCATTTTAGAACTCTCCGTCCGCGACGGGAAAAACGCCCTCGAATTCGCGCGCGAAGAACTCATTCGCTATACCCTCGAGAACTGTAAAAATGACTTCCGCGAAGCAGCCCGCCTCCTCGGCGTCACCCAAGCCGCGCTCAAGAACCACCTCTCATCCCAGCCCGATGACTGATCTCCAGGACCACCCTTTGATTAGTGACCGCATGGCGAAACTTCGCTCGGTTGATTGCCCTCCCCAAGATTTCCGAAGACACGTTGCCGACATTGCCCGCCTTCTCGTCCTCCCAGTCACCGCGACCTTCAAGACCGATGACATTTCGGTCACGACCCCTCTCACCACCATGACCGGGCGGCAAATCGCACGCCCCATCGTCCTCGTCCCGATTTTACGCGCCGGCCTTGGCCTCAGCGAAGCCTTCCTGCAAATGCTCCCGGAAGCCAATGTTGCGCACTATGGGATGGCTCGGAATGAGGAAACCCTCCAACCTGATATCTACCTAGAGCGCTTTCCCGATGACGTCTCAGAATCTGAAGTGATCATCCTCGATCCCATGCTCGCCACTGGCGGAAGCGCGGTCGCCGCCATCAACGGCCTCAAAAAGCGCGGCGCCACACATCTGCACTTCGTTTGCATCGTTGCCAGCCCCGAGGGACTGCGGAGCCTCGCCGCCAGCCATCCCGATGTCCCCGTCACCACCGCAGTCGTCGATGATGGCCTCAACGAAAAGGGATACATCGTCCCGGGACTGGGAGATGCCGGCGATCGCATCTTCGGAACCTTATAAGATGGCGTAACCTTTCACATGGGTTTACCTTCCCCCCCGTGCTAAAATTAGGTCTCATCTTACTCATGTCCCTGCCATCCTCGATGGCCGGGGAGTCAGAAACTTGGGCCAACGTTCAACAATCTTCCGACTTCCTCGCTGCGAAAAAATACCTCGCTGATTACCTTCCCGATCTTGCCATTCCAAAACTCGAAGAACTTCTCGTCCGTCCCACGATCAATGAGACCGCCAAAATCTCGCTTCTCACTCTCTTGGGCGAAGCTCAAGTGCGGGCCGGAGACCCGGGCATAGCGCTGACTACGCTCGACAATAAATTGCTAAGAGAATTTAGCCCGGCCCACTTATGGCGGAGCTATGCCCTCGTCCGACTCGGGCGCTATCGTGATGCCATCGGCGAGCTGGGGAAGATCGACCGGCGCACCATGATGGAAAACGCCAACCTGCAAACAGGCAAATTGCAGCTCGCTCTGGGGGACCTCACGCAAGCGCGAGAGAAGCTCGGCCCCCTCCTCAAATCAAAAAACCCCTCCATCCTCAAAGAGGCCACGTTACAACTCATCTCGGTCGCCCTCTCGCAAAATCGCCTCGATAATGCCACCGAGCTCATTAAGAGATTCAACCCAAGCACCCCGGTCGAGGAAGGCCTGGCCCGCTATCTCGACGGGCGCCTGCAGCTTGCCAAAGGGAATCGACTCCCCGCTGTCGGAGCTTTCCAAACACTCCTCAATGATCCCGGGATTCGCAAAAACCTCCCTGCCGCACTCTTCCACGAATCGACAATCGCCTTGGCCGACAGCCTCGCTCTCGACGGAAACGAAGCCGCCGCCGTCATCTCACTTCTCGAGACTCTCAAAAAGTATCCCGACTCGCCAAAACTCGAAGGGATTTTTAATCGACTCAGAGTGTGGTCTGAGAAAATTGAAATCGTGACCTTGGTCAACACGCTCTCAAGCTGGCTTCCGGCCCTCCCATCATCACGGAGCCTCTACGCCCTCGAGTTTCTTGCCGACCTCAACCTGCGCTCGGATGAAGTCGAACTCCGGCGACAAGGTCGGCTCCAATCTGCTCAACTCCAACTCATAAGCCCTCCCGAATCACACTTGGTCAGTCGCTCCCTCCTCGAGTTGGGAATCCTCGAGATGAAGGAAGAGCGTTATGACCAAGCCCTCACCATTTTCACCCGGCTCGCAGAAAGCAACGCCGCTCCCTTAGTCAGAGCTTACGCCAAAGCCCTTGCCGCCAAGGCAAACTTCACCATCAAAGATCCCACCAAAGCCAGCCAGCTCTTTCTCGAAGCCGATGAAATTGCCCACGAGATTCGCGAAACTCAGCTTAGCTCCGTGGCGGCCCTTAATGCTGGCATCACCCTCCTCACGACGTCCCGCTCCAAGGAACTCGATGAGATCACCAAGAATCTCGATAGCCCCGAGGCCCGTTCCTTCCTCATCCTCGAACGCGGTCTCTTCCTTTCCTCGAAACGCGATCCCGCCGCGCGCGGATTTTTGAGCAACTTCCTCGAAGACTACCCCGACAACCCACGTAGGCCCGAAGCCTCCCTCGCTCTTGCCGAAAGCGCGATCTTCACCCCGCCCTTTGATCGTGAGCTTGCCAAAGAACACATCAGCCAACTCAAGTTCGACCTTCAGTCCCGCCCCATGCTGGAAGCCCGACGCATTCTCGTCCTTCTCGCTCTCAACACCCAAACCCAGCAGGCCCAAGAATTCCTAACCCGCTCACCCGACCATCCCCTCGCCGCCCGCGTTCTTTTCCAACTGGGCCAGACTTATCGTGATCCCAGCCGCGAAGGTGATCAGGAAAACCTCGGCAAGGCCAACCTCCAATTCGAGATACTCATCAAGAAGTATCCGGACAGTGAATTTGCCGATGCCGCACGCTACTACAGCGCGCTCACTTCAATCGTGCTCAGAACACCCTCTGCCAACAAAAAAGCCGAGCTTCGTTTTCGAGAACTCATCGATCAAAAAGGAGTCCTCGCGAACGAGGCGGCCATCAACCTTTGCAGCTTCCTTATTAGCGATAACCAACAAGAGACTGCTCTCACCGAAATTTCAAACTTCCTCGAGACCCTCAAGCTCCCCGAGAGCGACCGCTGCCGCTTCTTAATCCTCGGTGCCCTTGCCGCGAACCAAGTCGGCCAACACCCAAAAGCCATCGCCTTCCACGAAGACCTTCTTAAAATGAAGGACCTCCCCGTCTCGACTCGAAATCGGGCAAACTACATTCGCGGGCAAGCTCTCGAGAAACTCGGTCGCACCAAAGACGCTCTTGAAGCCTATTACGAAGTGCTCGATCGCAACTTCGACCCCCATCAGCCCACCACCCTCGAATGGAAGTGGTTCGATAAATGCGGCATTGAAGGGGCCCTTCCTTTGCTCGAAAAACAAAAAAACTGGCCTGCCGTCGTAAAACTCGCGGAAAGACTGGGCCGCAGCGGCAGTCCCCGTGCCCAGGACGCCCGCGATATCGCCGAGCGCATCGGCTTGGAACATTTCATCTACCGGGGCCGCCCACCGACCCCTCCCGAGGAAACCCCCGATCCCAACCAGTAGGCCTCCGTCACTCCTTCATAAAAGTCGGACTCGATCTTGCTCTTCCCGATTTTCCCGATTTTCCCGATTTTCCCGATTTTCCCGTCTTTCCCGATTTTCCCGTCTTTCCCATCGATGATCCGGCGCCTCTGGAGCGCCTTCTGATCCCTCTTTTTCCTCGGCATTTCCCGCTAAACAATCGCAAATCGCCCTTTGTCGGAAACGCGATAGTCCTCGCCCTCGCTCAGCGATAGCTTCTTCCCTTTGGCAAAACCGAGTTCGCATATTTCTTCCTTCCATTGGAACAGCGTCGGCTCCTCCTCCGATTCCCGCATCCAAATGGAACCTTCGCCTTTAAACCGTCTTTCCACCAATCTTACGGGATTTTCAACGGTGGATTGTGTTCATAAACGAACGCCTCGGACTCCTTGATCACTTTGCCGCTTTTCCCCTCAATCAACATTGTCATCCCCTGGGCTGCTCCAAATATTTTTCGATCTTCCGGCCAACCGTCGGGAACAGGCACAAAATCGATGATCGTCTTGCTCACCGCAACCCTCCCCTCACCGACATACTCCACAGGCAGTCGGGAAGTGCCCCGCCAAAAGTCTTCACGACACTGACGCCTCCAATCACCTTGAGCCACTTGCCTCCTTTGGGCAGAAACCAAAGAACGAATCCTTTCCCATCCTCGCTAGAGCTAAAACCCCGTCTCCGCCACCCTCTCCCGCGAGCTCAATCCAAGTTACCCCCAACACCTCGCTCTCTGAAATCCCATCGGTATAAGAAAAGGTCAGCTTCGTCTTCTCCATCATCCCTGTCGCCGGGGCATATCGCACCAAGCGAACGTCCTTCTAGCCCTTGCGATTTTCCTCCCCGAACAACATTCCCTCTTTTCGCGCCCTGATCCAAAAATAATCTTTCACTTCCTCCCCTACGATCCCCTCGGGATAGTAATACCATGCCCACTTATCTTCCGGCTCCTGATTCGGATCGAGGTTGATTCGCGAGAAGGCCCAACCAGCGATAAGCGGAGTCAGTGGGCCCAAATCATGATCATTTCCCGGACCCCTGAAAATCCGAACGAGCCCCTTCTCGGAAAAAACCGGGATCATAAAGCCACTCGAAAAACGTTTTCGCCTTTAGTTACTAAGCCTTAGCCGTTATCCAGCTTCCCCTAAGTTCCCCCCCCACTCAAGCTCATGTCGCAAACCGCCACCCCTCCCGCAAAAGAGAATCATCTTCGCAACGCCGTCATCCGGCTCGCCGGTAATTCCCAAGACGGAATCTAATCCGTGGGAGCCTTTCTCGGACAGTTGGCGGGAACGACCGCCCAGGAAGTCATGACCTACATGACCATTCCCAGCACCTTCTCCAGGAGCCCGTCCATCTTTCAGGTCCACCTCGGCTCGGGAGAAGTCCTGCACCCCGGTGATCAGGCCGACACTCTCGTCGCCTTCTACCAGCACTCTTACGAAGGCCGCCTCCACACCCTCAAGGACGGCGGTATCTGCTTCTACGACAGCGACAACGTCGAGGAAGTGAAAGAAGAACGCGGCATCATCCACATCGGCGTCCCCTTCACCTCCGCGACCATCGAAGCCATCGGTGGCAGCGCCAAATCCCGAGGTAAGAATATCTTCGTCCTCGGCCTCCTTTGTGCCGCTTACCAACTCGACCGCGATAAGATGAGCGCCATCATGGAGTTCCTCCGCTCCGAACTCCCTCTCATCGTGGTCAACATTCAGCGTGGTGGACCTTCCACCGGCCTTCCGACCTCAGTGGAGCAATCCGACCTCATGCAGGCCATCTACGGCTCACACGGTGACGCCCCGCGCATCGTCCTTGCACCCAAAAATGTCGAAGACTGCTTCTACACCGCTCTCGAGGCTTGCCGCCTCGCCCGGAAATATTCCACCCCCGTCTTCATCCTTTCGGACCAAGCCATCGCAACTCGTCTCGAGGCCTTCGAAGAGCCCGATCTCTCGATTCATTGGGAAGATCCGGTTCTCGATATCTCTGAACGCGGTCCCGACTTCAAGCCCTACCCACTCGATAAAATCACCCGTCACTCGCCTCCGGGAGCGCGCTCCTCCGGGGGCAAATACCCTGTCGTCACCAGCTTGGAGCACGACGAATGGGGCCACCCCTCCGGCAACCCGAACAATCACCAAAAGATGACCGAGAAGCGACGCAACAAGCTCGTCGAACTTGCGGAGTCACTCCCCACTCCCCACTCCCCACTCCCCACTCCCGAGGCCCACGGCGAAAAGGAAGGCGCACTTCTCGTCATCGGTTGGGGCTCCACCTACGGCCCGATCAAGGAAGCGACCGACCGCCTCAATGCCCTCGGCCACGAGGTCGGCTCCATTAATATCCGCCACGTCCACCCGCTTCCAAAGGGCCTCGGCGATCTCTTTGACAAATACAATCACATTCTCGTTCCCAAGATGAACGATTCCGGCATGTATGGCTACGGTCAACTCGCGACCCTCCTGCGGGCCAAAACCTGCAACCCCAAGATCCAAGCCCTCAACAAGGTCCAAGGCATCAGCTTCCGTGTCATCGAAATCACCGAAACCGCCGAGGCTCTCATTGCCGAAGCCTAGTCAAAGTGGCATCCTATCCTCGCTATGAACATGGAAGTTTTAGAAAAAGAGATCCTATCTCTCCCGAGTGATCAACGCGAAGCTCTGATCGAGCGAATTCTTGCCTGTGGTCTCGAAGACTCTGAGACGGAAGCTCTTGCACGTGAAAAAGCTTGGGACAAGGACCCTTCGCTCGGAATCAATCTTAAGGAACTCAAACAATCTGTTGGTCGTGGCTAATGCCTATGAGCCTCGGTTCCACAGACTTGTTCAAACGGATCTCGATAACGCCCTTACCAATTTCGAACAGGCGGCAGGCAAAAAAGTCGCCCACGAATTTTTTGAAAACCTGATAGCCGCAATCGAGAAAGCCTCTCTCCATCCCGAAGGAAATCACCCCACTCCAAATGGCCTCCGCCGCTGCAATCTTTTGCGCTTCAAATGCCATTTCCTTTACCGGATCACTGAAAATAAAATCCAGCTCCAGGTCTTAAAACACAACCACCGACACCCCAACTTCGGCCTTCGCCGCAAATTTCAAATCCTCCCACCATGTCCGACACCACTTCCTCTGCCCCCGCCGAAAAGCTCACCAAAAAGCAACTCAAAGCAGATCACCCGACTTGGTGTCCTGCGTGCGGAGACTTCGCCGTTCTTGCCTCATTCTTCAACGTCGTGCAAAAGCTCGGCATCCCTCACGAGAAAATCGTCTGCGTGGCCGGCATCGGTTGCTCCTCACGCTTTCCTTACTTTGTGAACACCCACGGGATTCACTTCATTCACGGACGCGCCCTTCCACTTGCAACCGGGATCTCGCTTTCCCGCCCCGACCTTCACGTCTTCGTCTTTGGCGGTGATGGTGACGGATTCTCCATCGGGGGAAACCACCTTTATCGCCCGCACCCACGCGGCTCAGGTGAAGCACATGAACGAGATGTTCGAGCGCGCTATTCTGCACCCCGGCTTCGGCGCCGTGGAAACTCTCTCCGAGTGCACCCTGTTCAATCCCGGTTCATTCGATGACAGCATCCCGAGAAAAGGCGGGGTCTTCGAACTGGTCGACGAGGAAACCCAGGATCTCGAGTCCATCGGCGCCATCGAACTTTCTCAGGATCTCTCACCCGGCAAGTTTGGCGTCTTCTACGAAACGAGGCGCCCCACCAAGAACGAGCTCGAGCGCGAGTGGCTCACCGATGCCCAGAGCAAAATTGGAGACCTTTCCCAGCAGGACCTACTCCGCCAACGCTACGCCTCGATGCGCTAGTCGGAAGGGCACTCTCCAGAGCGCCCCTTAGCAACTCCTCAAATCAGGGCGATCAACAAAAGGTCGCCCTTTACTTTTCATCACCTCAACTGAAAGCCTTCCGCGAAAAAAGCGCGCTGGCAAAAAACCACCGCGCTCTGGAAATTTGTGCGGTCGGACTATTGGATCTCCATGCCACTCTTGGCATAAACCCAACGCTCGACTTTGCCACCCTTGATCAAGGCCTTGGCCTGGACAGGACGAACTCCAAAAATTGTCGCGGCCTCGTAAGCGGCTAGGCCGGTCTGATACTCGGTCCCATCGATCGTCTCGTCACCATTGACTTTCCAGCCATTTTCTTTGATCTGATCGATGGTAAACTCCTTCACTGCACCTCCTGCAATGCTCTTTTTCATGACCTCGATGATCTCTTCATCGCTCAGTTTACCCCCACCCGCGGGCACTGGAGCGGGCGTGGGAGTTGGCGTTGGGACCACGACTACCGGCATGGGGGTGGGAGTCGGCGCTGGCGTCGGAGCCACCACCGCAACGGGAGGAGGGGTTGGCGTTGCCACCGTGGTAGGAGGAGCGACCGGAGGCTGGACCTTCGCGACCGCGTTCCCCGCTTCCTTGTCGTAGACTTGCTTCGCCAACTGGACCCAGAGATCGGTATCATCCGGCGCCACCGTGCCCTTGCCATTGGCATCATCCTTCGTGATGAACAGCACATCATCCTTCAGGTTTAAAAGAGCCACCGTATCGCCTTTTCTTAGCTTCACCGTCCCATTCCCACCCTCTGTCATAATCTCGGTAGGATTCTCAATCGTCAGCGTCGCGGGCAAATCTGAATCGCGAAATTCCGCGAGATTGATGGTGTAAATAGCCCCTTTATATTTGACGTCCCGGATCAGACCGAGCGCTTTTTCCTGAGGCTTCACCAACATTGGAGTGAGGGTCGGACCGAGGACGTATCCTAAAAAGTAGAGGACAAAGACGACGGCAGCAAATTTCGCGTATTTCATGAAGGGGTCGAGGTGTTGGGGGGAAACTAAGGGGGGATTCCCCACTTGTCACGCCGTCAAAACCACCAATCTGCCTTTTCTCCGTGACCTTTTCCGCCGAAAGCCGGACTCTCCCCGCCATGGCAGAGACCCGTTTATTCCTCCTCGATGGCATGGCCCTGGTTTACCGGGCCCATTTCGCCTTCATTCGGAATCCCATCACCAATTCCCAAGGGATCAACACCTCCGCCATCTTCGGCTTCGCCAACACTCTTCTCCATATCATTGAGAAGGAAGCACCGACCCACATCGCCGTCGCCTTTGACACCTCCGCCCCCACTCCGCGCCACACCCTCTACCCCGAGTATAAGGCCCAGCGCGAAGCGATGCCCGAAGAACTCGCGGCCGCCATACCCGAAATCAAAAAACTCTGCCAAGCCTTCCGCATCCCTGTCCTCGTCATCGATGGCTTCGAGGCCGATGACATTATCGGGACCGTCGCCCTGCGCGCCGAGGAGGATGGCAATTTCAACACCTTCATGGTCACTCCGGATAAGGATTTCGCCCAACTTGTGGCCCCGCGCACCGCGATGTGGAAACCCGGGCGCCAGGGAGCGGATCACGAAGTCCTCGACCTCGAAAAAATCCTCGCGAACTGGGAGATCAAATCACCCAAGCAAGTCATCGATATCCTCGGCCTCTGGGGAGACGCTTCGGACAATATCCCCGGCGTCCCGGGTATCGGCGAAAAAACCGCTAAAAAACTGGTCGCAAAATACGGCTCGGTCGAAGGCCTGATCGCCAACGCCGACAAACTCAAAGGAAAGCAGAAGGAAAACGTCATCAAATTCAGTGACCAAGCCCTCCTTTCCAAGAAACTTGCCACCATCATCCTCGATGTCCCGGTCGCGGAAACCTTCGCTGATTTCCTCCTCGAGAAACCGGACGAAGAAACCCTGAGGGGCCTCTTTGAAAAGTGGGAATTCCGAACCCTGACCAAAAGAGTCTTCGGCGCCCAGAAATCCCCTGAGACCCCGCAGGCCGCTCCGCTGTTCGAGAGCCTCAAGACTCTCACCGACGTCCCGCACACTTACCATCTTGTCGAAAACGACAAGGAGCTCGAATCCCTCGTCGCGAACCTCCTAGCGGCCAAAACCTTCTGCTTCGACGTCGAGACCAATGGGCTCAACCGCTTCTCCTCCCGCCTTCTCGGCATTGCGTTTTCAATCAAACCTGGCGAGGCCTTCTACCTTCCAGTCACCGACTGGCGCGCCCTTCGGGAAAAGCTTCTCCCCGTCTTCAAGTCCCCCGCGCTCAAGATCGGCCACAATCTTAAATTCGATCTCGCCATCATGCTCTCGCACCGCGTCGCGGTCGTCGGCCCGTTCTTCGACACCATGCTCGCCCACATCATGGTCGCGCCGGATCAGAAGCACAGCATGGATTCCCTCGCCGAAAACCTCCTTGGCTACTCTCCCGTCAAACTCGTCGATCTCTTCTCCACCGAACAAAACGACGAAGATGATCTCTTCGCCGCCGCCGCCAAAAAGAAAGCGGCGAAGGGCGATCTCGACCCCTCCGAACTCCCCCTCGAAACCCTCGCCGAATACGCGGCCGAGGACGCCGACGTCACCCTTCAACTCTACCATAAGCTCCTGCCCGAGCTCAAAACCCTCGACCTCCTCCCCGTCCTCGTGGACATCGAAGCCCCTCTTCTTCCCGTCCTCGTGGCGATGGAAGCCGAAGGAATCACGATGGACCAAGGGGTCCTCGATGACGTCGGCAAAGTCCTCACCCGCAAGATCGCGACCCTCACCGTCGACATCGAAAAATCCGCCGGTCGTCCCTTCAATCTTAATTCGCCAAAGCAGCTTGGCGAGATCCTCTTCGGCGAGATGAAGCTCGTCGAGAAGCCCAAAAAGACCAAGACCGGTCAGTTCAAAACCGACGAACAAACCCTCTCCTCCCTCGCACCGAAATACGCCATCGTGGCAGATATCCTGAGTTACCGCGAAGCCAGCAAGCTCAAGTCGACCTACGTCGACGCCCTCCCCCATCATCGCTCGGAGCACTCCGGCCGGGTCCACACCCACCTCCATCAACTTCTCACCTCCACCGGCCGGCTTGCCTCCTCCGACCCCAACCTCCAAAACATTCCTGTTCGCTCCGAAATGGGCCGGGAACTCCGCCGGGCCTTCATTCCCCGCGGCCCTGAATTCACCCTCATGGCTGCCGATTATTCCCAAGTCGAACTCCGCGTCATGGCCGCCCTCTCCGGTGATCCCGCCATGATCGAGGCCTTCAAGAACGACCTCGATATTCACCGCGCCACCGCCGGCCGTGTCTTCGGAGTGGCACTCGATGAGGTCCTTCCCGAAATGCGCCGCACCGCCAAAATGGTCAACTTTGGCATTATTTACGGGATTTCGGCCTTCGGCTTATCCCAGCGACTCGGCATCGGCCGCAGCGAGGCGAGCGAAATCATCACGACCTACTTCGAGCAGTATCCCGCCATCCAACAATTCATGGAGGACACTACCGAAAGCGTTCGGGAGCTCGGCTTCGCGCAAACCCTCGCCGGTCGTCGCCGCTACTTCAAGGATATCAAGTCCGACAATGCCACGATCCGCGCCAACGCCGAGCGCGCCGCCATCAACAGCCCGATCCAGGGCACCGCGGCCGACATGATCAAACTCGCGATGGTCCGCATCCACAGCCTCATCGCGGGCCACAAATCCAAGATGATCCTACAAGTTCACGATGAACTCCTCTTCGACCTCCACCAGGATGAGCGCGACGAACTCCCGCCTCTCATTGTCGAGGCCATGGCATCCGCGATCGCGCTCCCCCATGATGTCCCCATAAAAATCGATACCGGATATGGCGACAACTGGTTGCAAGCTCACTAGACTTACCTAAACTCACCCTCAGTTATGAAATTACTTCTCACTCTCGCCCTTGTTGGTCTCTTTTCCTCTTTCACCTTCGCCCAGGAACCCACCGAGCCTGTCGCCCCTGAAAAAAAGGAAGAAGCCCCGGCCCCTGCTCCCGTCCCCGTAAAGGAAGTCACCGTCATCATATCCACCACCATGGGAGACATCCACCTTGAACTCGATTCTCAAAACGCCCCCGGCACCGTCGAGAACTTCCTCAAATACGTGGACGCCAAAAGCTATGACGGCACCATTTTTCACCGTGTCATTTCAAACTTCATGATCCAAGGCGGTGGTTTCAAGATTGAGGACGACGCCTTTAAAAAGCAAAAAACGAACGCCCCCATCGAAAACGAGAGCGCGCAGACTCCGAGCAATATGCGTGGCACCGTTGCGATGGCCCGCACCTCGGCTCCGAACAGCGCCACCAACCAGTTCTTCATCAACACCGTCGACAACCCCTTCCTCAACCACCCCAACAACGGAGGCGGTTACGCCACCTTTGGGAAGGTCACCAAAGGCCTTGAAATCGTGGACAAAATCAAGGCTACTCAAACGGTCTCAAAAAACGGAATGCAAGACGTCCCCGTCGAGACCATCACCATCAACGCCATCAAGCGCGCCAAGTAGTCCTCTTTTCCCAAGCCCCAACGGGGCAAATCCAAGGGAGCGCGAGGCAACTCAAACCGTCCCGCCATTCCTTCGCTCAGCAATTTTAATAAAAACTCATCATGAAATCCCTCCTTCTTCTCTCCGCTTCCCTATTCTTCATTTCCTGCAAAGGTGGCAATGAGGACAAAAAATCCGGCGATCCGAACTCAAATAGCGAGTCCGAACGCACCGTCTCACAGCGCAAGGACCTGAGCGCCTCCGACATCATCATCGAAACCAGCATGGGCACAATCGAGGCCAAACTCCATCTCGACACCGCTCCCATCACCACTGCGAATTTCCTGAGCTATCTTGACAAGGAGCACTTCGACAACACCATCTTCCACCGCGTGATCTCGAATTTCATGATCCAGGGAGGTGGCTTTGACCTCAAAAACGAGGTCGCGAACGAGAAAAAAACCGGCAATGGCATCCAGAATGAATCAGCCCGCACCAAGGCAAATACCCGTGGAACCCTCGCCATGGCCCGCACCCCAGACCCTAACAGCGCCACCGCGCAATTCTTTATTAGCGTCGGCGATAATCCCAACCTCGACCACCCCGCCTCGGGCCAGGGCTTCGGCTACGCCGTCTTTGGCGAGGTCACAAAGGGTATGGATATCATCGATAAAATTAAAGCCGTCCCTGTCGGAACGACCTATATGAATTCCCTGACTCCCGCTGGACGCCTCGAAACCGGCCCGCATCAAAATGTCCCGGTCGACCCCGTCATCATCAAGTCCATCCGCCGCGCTCCTAAATCCTAGCTCCCTCTTTATGCCCTGGCTCCTCATTCCTCTTGGCTTCCTCTCAGGGTCCATTCCATTTGGCCTCCTTTTGGGAAAGCTCAAGGGAATGGACATTCGCGATCATGGCTCCGGAAATATCGGAGCCACCAATGTCTTCCGTATCCTTGGTAAAAAATTCGGGGTTCTGTGCCTGATCCTCGATCTGCTCAAAGGCTATCTCCCCGTCTTGCTCGCCACCCAGCTGGCACCTGACACCACGATGGGCCAAACCATCGAGGTCCTCACCGCCCTCGCCGCCATTCTCGGCCACAACTACTCTCCGTGGATCGGCTTCAAAGGAGGGAAAGGAATTGCCACCACCACCGGAGCGATCCTCCCCCTTATGCCCGCCGCCGTCGTCCTCCTGATCCTCATCTTTGTCGTGGTAACCTTTACGACCAAGTATGTCTCGATCGGCAGCATCGCATGCGGCATCGCCCTCCCGCTTCTCACCTTCTACGGTTCTTACTTTCACGGCAAAATTGCCGATGGCACCTGGAACAAACCGCTCTTCATTTTCTCTCTCATCGCCGGGACTCTCGCCGTCTGGAAACACCGGAGCAATATCGCCCGCCTCCGCGCCGGTACCGAGAGCCGCATCGGACGAAAAAAGGAGCCTACCTCATGAAATTTCAACATCCCGTCGCCATCGGCTCCGGCTCGTGGGGCACCGCCCTCGCCGTTTTTCTCGCACACAAATGCCCCCAAGTTCACCTCGTCGGCCGCGATAAAAAGACGGCCGCAGCCATCAACGAATCCCACTGCAACGCCCGCTACCTCCCTAAGATTGCCCTCCCCTCCAACCTGATCGCCACCGCCGACCCCTCCGTCGTCCGCCAAGCTGACCTCGTTCTTTTTGTCGTCCCAACCTCCGCCACCCGCACAACCGCCACGATGCTCGCAGAGTTCGGGATCCCCAAAAACGCCGTCCTCGTCTCGTGCGCCAAAGGCATCGAACGCGAGACCGGCAAACGCATGTCGCAAGTCATCGGGGAAAGCTTCCCCGAAAATCCCATCGCCGTTCTTTCCGGACCCAACCACGCCGAAGAAATCGCGCAAGGCCTCCCTGCCGCCGCCACCATCGGCTGCTCCGATGAGGAAGTCGGCGAGGCTCTCCAAGATGTCTTTGCCAACGAACGCTTCCGTTCATACACCAACCACGACATCGCCGGCATCGAACTCGGCGGAGCCATCAAAAACGTCTACGCCATCGCCTCCGGCGTCGCCATGGGCCTCAAGCTGGGCGACAACGCGATCTCCGCTCTCGTCACCCGTGCCCTCGCCGAAATGACGCGCCTTGGCACCGATCTCGGCGGACAAACCGAGACCTTCGCCGGGCTCTCCGGCCTAGGAGACCTCATCGCCACCTGCTTCTCGGTCCACTCCCGAAATCACAAGGTCGGTCTCGCCCTCGGACACGGAAAAACCCTCGAAGAAGCGGTCAATGACCTCGGCATGGTCGCCGAAGGAGTTCCCAACACCCTTTCGATCTACGAAGCGGCCCGCCGTGTGGGCTCCCGTACTCCCATCCTCGACGTCGTTTACGCCATGCTCTACGAAAAAGTCCCGCCCGCCGAAGCCCTCGACCGACTCTTCCGCCGCACCCCGCGCAAGGAGGTCGAGTAGCCCCGTCTCGCTACAATCAGCGCTCTCCCAGAAGCATCTCCCGAAATCCCTGCAATTCAGCGGAGCTCTCTCCCGAAGCCACGGGATACTTCATCGGTAATGGTTCCAACTTCTTATGAAGAATGTTGGAAACAATGACGCTCTCGTTCATGCCGAAACCCTAATCAATGCCGACTACGAGTGCAGAACCTTTCCGCAAAGATCCTTTCGCGCACATTCCAAAACTGGAAGTTTGACGCCTGATCGTCCGCCTGACAACGTCCCGCGCCATGCTCGACACCCATCACCACCTGTGGGCCTACAACCAGGAAGACTATTCGTGGATTCCCAAAGACTCCCCCTTGGCTCAAGATCAACTCCTTCCCCAACTCGAGGCTGCCACCGCCGCTGCTGGAGTCACGGGAACGGTGGCCGTGCAAGCCCGCCAGATCATCGCGGAATCCCATGACCTTCTTAAGATTGCCGATCAAAGCGATTTAATTCGTGGCGTCGTTGGCTGGGTTCCCCTTATTTCAGACTCAGTGGCCCGCGATCTCGATGAACTATCGCCCCATCCTCGCTTCGTCGGAGTGAGACACGTCCTCCAAGAAGAAGGCGATGACTATTTTCTTCGTGAGGACTTCCATCGCGGTCTGTCGAAGCTGCCCGCTCATAATCTTCGCTACGATCTCCTTCTCTTCCAACGGCAACTTCCTGTCGCAACGCAATTGGTGGACCGACAACCAAATCTCGGGATTATCATCGACCACATTGCCAAACCCGAGGCGCGAAGCGGCCGCGTCGAGGCCGGGTGGCGCGCGGGCATGAAAGAACTGGCGAAACGTGACCACATTCTTGGTGTCAAATTCTCAGGTCTTGCCACTGAATTTCCTGATGACGACCCCATCGCAGCCGAGACTGTCCGGGCCTACTTTGAAGAAACCTTGGAAATATTTGGAACCAAGCGAGTTATGATTGGCACGGACTGGCCGGTTTGCCTCTTAAGATTAGATTCTTATCAGCAGTGGATAGAGACTGTAAATGGCCTGATTTCCTCCCTTTCAAAGGATGAACAAGACCAGATTCGGGAGCAAACAGGACAAACTGCCTACCAGTTGAAAAGTTAGGCTGGCCAGAAATACATTTTCTCTCTTTCATCCCCCCCCTCATCGTCCGTTTCCCGACAACGTATTTGACAAGTTTGTAACATTTAAATCATTTGAGCCTCAACCGCACAGAATACAAGTATCTGATAAAGCTTCATGAAATGGAGCAAATTCAGGAAGACTTGGATGATCGACTCGTCGTTGATAGCCTCGCATCCGAGGACGGTTGTTACCCCATCGTGACCGAGTATTTTGAGACTCCCGACCGCGAGTGCTTTTGGGAGAAGGAACGCAGCCTCGCAAGCCGACGTAAAATCAGAGTGCGCATTTACGGATCCGAAGGGGGTAAAATTCCGCCAACCGGATTCATCGAAATCAAGCACAAACACTTTGGCCTTGGCGCAAAACGCCGCCTCTTTTTGCCCGTCGACGAAGCCATCGCATTTGCAAATGGCAATTACGACGTTCTTAAATCGGTGAAGCGGGATTGGTCCCGCACCCAGCGCATGATTATCAAAGAACTTTTCGATCTCATCGAAAGGCGTAAATTCGAACCGGCGATCCAACTGCGCTATGATCGCAAGGCTCTCATGACTCCAGATGGTCAGCTTCGAATCACCTTCGACACCCGCTTGATGTGCCGGTCAAACCTTCTTCCTCTAGAGGCGGACGACCAACGCTTCGAAACCGACATCGTCTCGCCAGAACACTCCATTTTCGAGGTCAAATCGATTGGCCCCGTCCCCTATTGGTTCCGTGAATACGGTGCCAAAAAAATGCTCGTCCGCAGAAGCTTCAGTAAATTTTGCACTGCCATGAAGGTTGTCGACCCTGTCTTAAGACGTCAACTTGGTCTCAACAAAAGACCGGCCGCGTAGAACCTCTCACTCATCTCCACCCACATACCGAAAACATCACCTATGGATCCCGTTATCGCATCATTCGTAGACAGTATCTCCAACACTCTCGAGACCATCAGAGCAAGCGATCCGAAGCCTCTCGAGGTCCTCGGAGCAATGGCCCTTAGCTTCGTCCTCAACATGTTGGTCGGACTTCTCTACAAGACAACCTACAAGGGCACCCGCTACTCACAGGATTACGTTCACACCCTAGTCATCATCGGAACGGTCACGACCATCCTCATTATGGTCGTCAACGGGAATCAAGCCGTGGCCTTCGGCATGTTTGCCGCCTTTTCCATGATTCGCTTTAGGCGCAATCTTGGGCAGTCACGAGATCTTGCCTTTGTTTTCTTTGCCATGGCAACCGGAATGGGTGTCGGAGCCCGCCAGTATGAAATCGTTCTCGTGACCACCATCATCGTCGGTCTCGCCATCTGGTTCATCTCCAAGCAAGACGCCTTCGCCCCCAACCGGGCCTCCCACCAACTCCGGATCCGAGTCAATAATGACGTCGATTTTTCGAAAGCCTTTAATGACATCTTCGACAAATTTACGGACGCGAACGAAATGATCAGCGTCGAGTCGGTGCAAGCCGGGATGATGAGCGAACTCCGCTATGGCCTCGTTCTCAAGAACGGCATGCAAGTCTCCGACTTCATGGAAGAAATCCAGATCGCTTGCGGAAACAACCGCGCCATCCTGACGTCCACCATCCGGGACTTGGAATTCTAAGCCGCCGAAGCAAATAAACTCTTTCGTAAATCCCGACACGCCGACAGGCGGTCGGGATTTTCTTTTCGCTCCAGACTTGAAAGCTCCCCTCACTCCCACAAGACTCCCGCCCTCATGTGGAAGGGCCGATTTTCAAAAGCAACAGCAGATCTCGTTCAACAATATGGAGAGTCCATCTCCTATGACTGGCGGCTCTATCCGCACGACATCGCGGGCTCCATCGCGCACGCGAGAGCTCAGGTCACGGTTGGAATCCTGACCCAAGATGAATTTACGCAGATCGAAAACGGCCTTCACGAGATCGAAAAGGAAATTGCCGCCGGTCAATTTGAGTTCGCCATCGAATACGAGGACATCCACATGAACATCGAGGCCGCCTTGACCAAAAAGATTGGTCCTGCCGGAGCCAAGCTTCACACCGCCAGATCTCGCAACGACCAGGTCGCGACCGACACCCGACTCTACTGCCGGAATGCTGTCGACAATCTGAGCGACCTCCTCTCAGGCCTTCAAGGGGCCCTTCTGGATTGTGCCGATCGCTACGCTGCCACCCTCATTCCGGGCTACACCCACCTCCAACGCGGACAACCCGTGACCGTGGGACACCACCTCCTAGCTTACGTCGAAATGCTCGCACGAGACAAGGACCGCCTTGGCGACGCTCGCAAACGCCTCAACGTCTCCCCACTGGGCTCCGGAGCTCTCGCCGGCTCCACCATCAATTTGGACCGCGAAGCCATCGCCAAAGAACTCGGGTTCGATTCCGTCACGACCAACTCGATGGACGCCATCTCGGACCGGGACTACGTCGCCGAACTCCTTTTCGACTTTGCCCTCATCGGAGCCCATCTCTCCCGCCTTTCCGAAGACCTCATCCTCTGGTGCTCGAGCGAGTTTGGCTTCGCCACCCTCTCTGATGCCCACACCACCGGGTCCTCACTGATGCCTCAGAAAAAGAATCCTGACGTCTGCGAACTCACCCGTGGTAAGACCGGGAGACTTTACGGAAATCTTACCGCCATCCTCACTGCCATCAAAGGCCTCCCACTCACTTACAATCGCGACCTGCAAGAAGACAAGGAACCGCTCTTCGATTCCATCGACACGCTCACGCTTGCGCTCCGGGTAAACACCGAGATGATTTCTGAAATGGCGATCAACGTTGAGACCTGCGAAGCCGCCGCTTCCGATCCGCTCCTCCTCGCCACCGATCTGGCAGACTGGCTTGTCAAGGAAGGAGTCCCCTTCCGCAGGGCTCACGAACTCGTCGGCAAAGCCGTCGCGGCTGCCGTGAATTCCAGCACGCCGCTTGACCAACTCGACCTCACGCAAATCGATCCCGCCTTCAAACCTGAAGCCTCAGCGGTCTTCTCTCTCAAAACCGCCCTCGCCGCTCGCACCAACCCCGGTGCTCCGTCGATCGAAAACGTGAAGGCCCAAATCGCCCGCTGGAGAAAAGGCTAGGGCGTCAGGGCCCTCAACGCCTGACCGGTGGCAGACTTTTCCACCTTCATCACCTCGGCCGGGGTTCCTGTCGCCACGACATATCCGCCTTGCTCGCCCCCCGTTGGACCAAGATCGATCACGTGATCGCAAACCGCGATGACATCCAGATTGTGCTCCACAACCACCAGCGAATGTCCCGCATCTCTCAGTCGAAACAACACTTCCAGCAAAACCTGCACATCTTGATAATGGAGCCCGGTCGTCGGCTCATCTAAAAGATAAAGGGTGTGACCCGGAGTGGACTTGGCAAGCTCACACGCCAATTTCACCCGCTGCGCCTCCCCTCCCGAAAGGGTATTTGCAGCTTGCCCCAACCTCACATACCCCAGACCGACATCAGCAAGCGCGCTCATGATCGCATTCAATTTGGGCACCGCCCCGAAAAATTCCTTACCCTCCTCAATCGTCATCTCGAGCACATCGGCCACGCTCTTTCCGCGATACCGGATATCGAGCGTCTCGCGATTGTAACGATTCCCCTGACACGCCTCGCACTCGATCCAGACATCGGGTAGAAAGTGCATATCAATCCGTAAAGCCCCGCCCCCCTGACACTTCTCACAACGCCCCCCCTTCACGTTGAAACTGAATCTCCCCGCCTTATATCCCCGTTGTCTCGAAAGCGGCAAATGGGAGAACAAATCACGCACCAAATCAAAGCCCCCCGAGTAGGTCGCAGGATTTGAACGCGGACTCTTCCCCAATGGACTCTGATCCACCACCACCACCTTTTCCAAATACTCCAATCCTTGAATCCCTCCATGCCTCCCCGGTTTATCCTTCGCGCGATGAAATTTACGCGCCATCGCACGCCGCAGGACACGATCCACCAAAGTTGATTTGCCACTCCCGCTCGGTCCGGTCACCCCGACCAATTGCCCCAGCGGAATCACGACATCTTCTCCCTTCAAATTATTCTCTTCAGGCTTCAGAATTTTAAGCTCAAACGACGATTGCCGTTTTCTGTCATTGACCTTTTGGATCTCTCTCCGCAACCACCGACCCGTCGCCGTGTCCATTTTCGCGACCTCATCGGGTGTCCCTTGAGCCACCAACATCCCGCCATGATCACCCGCCGCCGGCCCCACTTCCACCACGTGATCAGCTGCGCGAACCATGGCCTCATCATGCTCCACCACCACCACCGTATTCCCGGCATCACGGAGCCGTAGTAAGGCACTGATGAGCCGATCATTGTCGACGGGATGGAGTCCGATACTGGGTTCATCCAAAACATAGAGAACCCCCGCCAAGCCCGCTCCCAGTTGTGTCGCGAGCCTTACCCGCTGAAATTCCCCACCTGACAAAGTCCCGCTCGCCCGGTCCAAACTCACATACCCCAGCCCCACTTCAGCGAGAAACGAGAGCCTCTTGGCCACTTCAGCCACCACCCCTTTCATGGCCACCTTCTTATCCTCCGGAAGTGCAATCCCACCCAACCACTCGCAGGCCCTTTCAATCGAGCTCGCACAAAAACCATCAATCCCCTTCTCACCTCCGGAACTCTGTAAGGTCACCGCAAGATACTCCGCCTTCAACCTCCGGCCCTCGCAAGTCTTGCACTGTCTCGACGTCATGAACCTCCCCATACTCCGCTTCACACTCTCACTCTCAGTCTCTCGATAAAGACGTTCCACTTGCCGACAAACCCCCTCAAACCCCTTCTTCCATGGCACCGCCGTCCCGTCCTTCTCCCAAATTACGTCAATCTTCGTACTTCCTGCCCCGAAGAATAGGGCCTTTCGAAACTCCTTCGACAGTTTGTCAAAGCGCTCATCCACACTGACCCCAAAGTGTTTCGCCAAGGCCTCGATGTGCAACTGGTTCCATCCCTTCTTTTTCTTCGATCCCTTGGTCCAGACCACCACCGCACCTCCCGTGATTGACTGACTTCGATCCGGCACCGCCAGGAAGGGATCACAAAAAACCTCGGTCCCCAATCCATGACACGCTTCACAAGCACCCAGGTGCGAATTAAACGAGAAATGCCTCGGCGTCAGCGCCGGCAACTCAAAGCCCGTTTCAGGATTCCGAAAGCTCGTCGCAAAAGAAACCTCCTCCCATTCCTTTGCACCTTTCACCTGAGTCAAAGCCCGCACCTCAATCCCGCAGATCCGCAAAGCAATCTCAACACTATCAGCGAGACGCGATTCCAACCCCTCCTTAACCACCAAGCGGTCCACCACGATCTCAATCTCGCCCGCTTCCTCCGGCCAATACTCCGCCGCTTCTTCAAGTTCGTAGATCTCTCCCGCAATTCTCACCCGCACAAACCCCTGCCTCTGCAGATCGGCAATCATCCCCGCTCCCTCACCCTCGACCGCCAGCGGGGCCAGTAGAATCAAACGTGTCCCGATTTCGCGGCCACAGAGACTTGCGACAATATCCTTGGTCGTCATTCGCGCGAGGCGCTCGCCCGTCACCGGATCGTGCGGCACCCCAGCCGCGGCATACAGGATTCGTAAAAAATCGTGAATCTCCGTCACGGTCGCAATCGTCGAACGCGGATTTCCCGATCCACTCCGTTGCTCGATCGCGATCGCCGGACTCAGCCCCTCGATGGTATCTACCTCCGGCTTCTCAAGTTGATCCAGGAACTGCCGGGCATAGACTGAAAGCGACTCCACATACCGCCGTTGCCCCTCGGCATAGAGAGTATGAAAAGCCAAGCTCGACTTCCCACTCCCACTCACCCCCGTGACCACGATCAATTTGCCGCGCGGAAGATCGACATCGATCCCCTTGAGATTATGCTGCCTCGCTCCCCGAATTTTGATCACACCGCAATGTCTCACCTTTCGGGAGATACGAGTCAACTTCCGCCAAAAAGAAAACGGGGTGAGGTCTCTCACAAAGCGGTTTCAGAAAAAACGGGGAGGCTGAGGCGAGCAGCGCACCACCGCGCTTTCCCGCGTTCTTAAAATCATGAATCCCGAGAGACTCTCTCGCGCTCGCATCAACCTGAAAGATAAGGGCCCGTCTGGTCCCTTTTTTGTTTCGCCGCTGTATGGGTGCGCTATCTTTCCCATTGTCATACTAACTTCATGAACGCCGCACACCCTTCTATCGCTCTCTTAACTTCGATCTTCCTGATAAGCGCAGGGCAGGCCTCGATTTTCATCAACGAATTTCTCGCTGGAAACGATTCCATCACAGTTCCAAACGCGGAGCCGGGGCGCTTCGATGACTGGATCGAGCTTTCTAACCCGACCGGAACCGCGATCGATCTTGGGGGCTGGAGACTCACCGATCGCCCGGATGATCCTAGCGCCTGGATTTTCCCTTCCGGCACCACAATTTTGCCAAACGGCTACTTTGTCGTCTTGGCCTCCGGCGACGGGGTCCCCGATGGCAATGGCAACCTCCACACCAATTTCAAACTCTCGAAAAGCGGTGATTATGTCGGACTCGTCAGACCTGATGGCACCATTGCCTCCGAATTTGGGCCGGAAGGCACTCCTTATCCCAACCAATCAGATGATCTTTCCTACGGCCAGCATCCCAACACCACCGAAGTCGTCTTTTTCGTCACGCCCACTCCCGGAGCCGCCAATAGTGAAGAAGGCATCGCCCGGGCCGCTGCTCTAGAAGTCTCACCCCAACGGGGACTCTATCAAACCGCCCAGCAGGTCACGCTTTCGACGACCACTCCCGGCGCCACCATCTACTTCACGAATGATGGCACTCCGCCTCTCAGTAGCGCTGGACTCCCTACATCCAACGCCACCCCCTATTCAGGTGCAATCACGGTCGCTCGCACCACCGTGATCCGTTCCGCCGCCACCGCCCCCGGACTCTCGCCCACCCCCTGGCAAGCTCATACCTACCTCATTCTCGATATCGACAACGCCAATCCAAACGGCACTGACGCCAACGGATACAATACCCAACTTCTCCGACAAACCCGACCGGCAGGGTACGGAAATTTGTCCTCTGGAGACTACGAAATGGACACCCGAGTCACCGGTTCCACCGCGACCTCAGCGGGTCACGGTGGCCTCACCGTGGCCCAAGCGATGCTGCAAGGGATCAAGGAGGCACCAAGTCTCTCCATCTCAATGCCCCCAGCTGACTTTATCGACATCTATGCCAATACCACGATCCAAGGACGGGAACGAGCGTGCTCCGCCGAGTTCATTCCCGGAGAAAATGACAGCCGCGCCGGCTTCCAGGAACACTGCGGCCTGCGGGCCCAAGGGGGAGCGAGCCGAAATCCCAGCAGCTCTCCCAAACATTCCCTATCGTTTCGCTTCCGCTCGGAATATGGCTCCGGCCGCCTCAGACAGGTCCTTTTCCCCGATATCGAGCTTGCTAATTTCAACTCGATTGCCCTGCGCGCGGGATACAATAACTCGTGGATTCACCGTGACCAAGGACAACGCCAACGCGGCTCCATGATCCGCGACCAATGGATGCGCGAAAGCCTCCGCGACATGGGCAATGAAGACGCCGGAGGCGGCTTTCTCGCCCACCTCTTTGTCAACGGACTCTACTGGGGGCTTCACAATATCGCCGAGCGGCAAGACAACACCCACTACGCCAACTATCATGGTGGCGAGGAAGATCTCATCGATGCCCGGAATGGTTCGACCTTCGTGGAAGGAAACGCCACCGCCTGGAATGCCATGCGTGCCACGGTCTCTGGCAGGAACTGGGGTGACATCCAGCAGGTCCTCGATATCGACTCATACATCGACTTCCAGATCATCCAACGGTTCGGGGGAAACCAGGACCTCAAAACCGACGGAAACTGGCGAGCCGCCGGTGGTGGCCCCTACACCACGCCCACTGAAATGAGGCCTTGGAAACTCTACTCCTGGGATGGTGAACGCGTTCTCGAATCCCCCACCAATTCAAGCGTCCCCCTCGACCCCATGAACATTCGCAATGTCCTAGAATCAATTCCAGAATACCGCCAGCGATTTGCCGATCGCGCCCACTTCCACCTCACCGGTGAGGGCGCCCTGACCCCGGCGAAAACCCAGGCAAGATGGCAAAAATACGCAAGCTCAATCGATAAGGCTGTCATTGCCGAGTCCGCCCGCTGGGGAGATCATCGGCAGTCCACGCCCTACGATCGTGATGACTGGCTCGTTGAGCAAAACCGCCTCTACAATTCCTACTTCCCCGTCCGCACCGCGAACGTCATCTCCCAACTCGAAAACGCCGGACTCTTCCCTGACGTCGAAGCCCCGGCCTTCGCGATCAATGGCCAAACCTCCGGCGGAGGATTTGTTGGCCCCGAAAACAAGCTCACGCTCAATGGCGATGCCGGCATCATTTATTACACTCTCGATGGGAGCGATCCCCTCCTGCCTGATGGCTCCTTGCATCCGGGCGCACTCAGCCTCGCCTCCGGCGTCGCGACCGAAACAGCCTTTCCCTTCGAGTCCAACGGTTGGCACTATCTCAACACCGGAGCCGCGCAATCATCGAGTAATCGCGTGGTAGGAAACCCCGCTTACGACGCCCGCGATTGGAAACATCCTGATTTTGACGACGCCTCCTGGTTCACCGGCCAAGGTCTCATCGGCGGCCGCATCAAAGGAGCTGTCGGGGCTGCCAGTGCCAATACCGTCATCGGGATCGGACCTCTTGGAGACGGCTATCCCACCGTCTACTTTCGGAAAGAATTTCAAGTCACCGCTGCCGATCAAGCCATCGCCGTGAACCTCGCCATCATCCGGGACGATGGCATCATCGTTTATCTGAACGGAAAGGAAATCTATCGGGAAAACATGCCTTCAGGGACCGTCACCTACAATGATTTCGCAGTCGGTAATGCCGATGAATCCTTGATTCTGGAACACACCCACCCACTCGCTCCCGGCGACTTCGTAGAGGGCACCAATATCCTCACCATCGAGGTCCACAACGCTTCCGCTGGAAGCAGCGATCTCGGACTGGATTGCACCCTTTCGTTTTCGAAACCGGCTGGCGCAGCCGTTCTGAATTTGAGCGAATCGGCAGCGATTACGGCCCGACTCAAGGTCGGGGACGATTGGTCCGCGCCGATCGGAGGCACCTTCCTCCTCGAGAAACCCGCCGATGCCACAAACCTCATCATCAGCGAGATCAACTACCACCCGCGCGAAGCGAGCACGCTTGATAAAATAGCCGCGTCCCCCCTCCTCATTGAAAACCGCGACCAGTTTGAATTCATCGAACTCCTCAACATCAGCGCTGAACCGCTCAACCTCGGCGAGGTCTCTTTCTCCGCAGGCATCTCACTGACTCTCGACCTCCGCGCCTTGGCACCAGGCGAACGGGGACTCGTTGTAAAAGATCCCGAGGCCTTTTTCACGCGATATGGCAGCGAACTCGCAGCCGCAATTGTCGGCACCTACTCGGGATCACTCGACAACGATGGCGAACCCCTAACACTCATCGAGTCCGACGGCACACTCATCAGTTCCGTGACTTTCAACGATGCCGGTTCTTGGCCAACCCGCCCCGATGGCGATGGCTCTTCCCTTGAAATCATCGACTTCACCGGCAATCCCAACGACCCTGACAACTGGGCTCCCAGTGTTTCCTTTCACGGCTCGCCAGGAGTCAACGGCCTCCTCCAGGACCAACGCCTCGTTATTAATGAAGTCCGCTCCAGCGACGCCTCGGGAGACTTCATCGAAATCCACAACACCACCGCGTCCCCCATTGATATCGGAGGATGGCTTCTCACCGATTCCAAGAAAGTTTACCGCTCCTTTAGAATTCCCGAAGTCATCTTGGGGGGACTTGAATACCTCACCTTTAATGATAACGAATATCACCCCTCCATCCAAAACGGAATCGTTGATTACCGGGGTGCCTCGGGTCGGGCACCCACCGCCGTCACGAGTAGTGCCCATGGCCTGACCACGGGCACCCTCATCACCATCGATGGTTATAACGGCTTCTCCGAATTCAACGACAGCTTCGAAGTCACCATCATTGATGACGACAATTTTTTGATCGATGCGGCTTTTCTCGATAATGCCGCCATCAAAGGGGCTTGGATGAGAGACCGCCCCTTCGGAGTCAACGGAGGCGGAAACGGAGAGAGCCTTTGGTTGGTTGAAGCCGATCAGAATGGCAATCCTTTGAACTTCGTCGATCAAGTCAATTTCGGCGCCGCCATCCCCGGAACAACCTTGGGCCGCTGGCTGGATGGCATGGGCTATAACACCTTGTCTTGGATGACCGAACCGACACCCAACGCCCCCAATAGTGGCCCCGTTCTCGGTCCCGTTTCCATCTCAGAAGTCCACTATGCTCCGCTAGGATCTCGCCGCCATGAATTCGTCGAACTCACAAACCACGGCGACGAATTGATCTCGCTCGCCTTCTGGAAATTGCGCGGTGGCCTCGACTTTGATCTGACTTCCGACCATGCACTCCCACCTGGTCAGTCTCTTGTCATCGTCACCTTCGATCCCACGATCGACATCGCGCTTGCGACCAATTTCCGCGAGACCTTCGACCTCGCCGAATCAGTCACCCTCATCGGACCCGCCACTGACGGACCACTCAACGACGAGCGCGGAACGGTTCGCCTGCAACAAGGGAAGGGCCTCACCGGCAACGACCAGGTGACCGTCGATGAAGTCCGTTACCTCGCCTCCAACCCATGGCCGATCGCAACCGGTGGACTTTCCCTCACCCGTAACGGCGCTCTCGAATTTGGGAATTTCCCGACCTCTTGGAATGCCTCACTCCCCTCACCGGGAGTCGTCATCGGGACCGAAGACTACCCCACATGGGCCAGCGTGAATCGTGTTGGGACCGGGGAACTCGATCCCGATGGCGACCTTCTCACCAACCTTCTTGAGTTTGCTCTTGGCACGGATCCAAACTCCCCGAATGCCCTTCCAGCCTTCGCCATCGCCGGGACAAACGGAATCATCGTCTTCCCCAAACATCTCGCTCGCAGTGGCGTCTCTTTGGAATTCCAAACGTCTTCCGATTTAGAAATTTGGACCACCCAAAACACCACTGCAACTGGCGTAAACGGCTCAATTCAAAGTAACGAATTTTCTCTCAACCTCGCCGGGAACCCCAAAATCTTCTGGCGTCTGAGAGCACTCGCTTTTTGATTTTTCGGCTCACCGCATATGAAACAATTCATAATCCTCCTTCCCTTGATCACCCTCCTTCAGGGGCAGGTTTCCGTCGATTCCGACAGCGACGACCTCGATGATGCCTGGGAACTGACCTACTTCCCAACCCTGGAAACCACCACTGGATCCGGTAACGCTGATGGCGATTCTTTGGACAACCTTGCCGAACAAACTGCCGGCACGAACCCCACCAATCCCGACACTGATAACGACGGGTTGCCAGATCATGTCGAGACTAGCAGCGGAATCTACGTCTCTGCCACCAATACCGGCACCGACCCTTTGACTCCGGACAGCGATGCCGACGGACTCCTTGATGGCGAAGAAGTGACCCCGGCCGCCGGCTCCGCCACCAACCCCAACGATGAGGACAGCGATGACGATCAGTTCCTCGACCGTATCGAAGTAGAGAGGGGCTCCGATCCCAATAATGCGACGAACACACCCACAGGCCTGCGGCCACTGACGATCAACGAGATCGTCGTCAGCAATGAAACAGGACTCGAAGACGGCAACGATCGCCGCTCGGATTGGATTGAAATTTATAATCCGAATCCATCCGCCCTGAACTTGGCGGGATTTCATCTCACCGACGATCCAGCCGATCTCACCAAGTGGACTTTCCCCTCCGTAAGCATCAGGGCCCGTGCTTCTCTCATTGTTTTTGCCTCGGGTGACAACATGACCGATCCCGAAGGCAACCCCCACACCAACTTCCGACTCTCGGCGAGCGGCGAATATCTCGCCCTCGTAAAACCCGACCCATCGCAGATCGAGGACATGATCCGACCGAGCTATCCAGAGCAATTCACGGACATCTCTTACGGGCGACCCTCGGGCGGAGGAGGACGGCGATTTTTTGCGTTACCCACCCCGGACGCCGCGAACACGGGGGCCGGTTCTCCGGGCGTGGTTAAGGACACCAACTTCAGCTCTGACCGGGGATTCTACGATGCTCCCTTTGACCTCGAAATCACGAGCACTACCCGTGGGGCGATCATTCGCTACACCCGAGATGGCTCGCTCCCCACGCTCACCAACGGCACCACTTATTCAGGACCTCTTACCATCAGCACGACGACCAACATCCGCGCCCTCGCCTTCCTCGGCTCACGGAATTTTCTTCCCACAAATGTCGATACCCACACCTACATTTTCCCTGATGATGTCGGAGCTCAAAACGCAACCGACATGATCGCGAAAGGATGGGCTCCCAACTGGGGATACGACAGCCAGGTCCGCCGCGTCATTCCCGCAGATTACGATATGGATCCCCGTGTCGTAAATGATGACCTCAATCTCCGCAGCCCCGGATACTCGCTTCGCGATGCCCTCCTCGATGTCCCATCCGTTTCTCTGACCTTGCGCCAAGAGGACTTTGTCCAAACCCGTGAGGGCACCTCGACCTTTCCTCGCAGCCTTTACGGAACCCCGAGGGAGCGTGATTTCGAACCCGCCTGCTCGATCGAATACCTTCTCCCAAATGGCGACCGCGGCTTCCAAGAAGACGGCAAGGTTGAGACCCACGGGAATTCCTCACGCACCCCCTCCCGGATGCAGAAACACTCGCTCCGCCTCACCTTTTCCACGGCCACCGGAACCGCCAAGCTGCGTTACAACCTCTTCCCCGATTCCCCCGTCGATGAGTTCAATAAACTCGTTCTCCGGGCCTGCTTCACCGACTCTTGGGCCTTGGCCTCCTGGGCCCCCAATCGATACCGCCCCAACGACTCGCTCTACACCCGCGACGTCTGGATGAAGGAACTCTTCAACAAGATGGGCCAACCCTCATCCTATGGTAATTTTGTCCACCTCTACGTCAATGGAGCGTACTTCGGCGTCCACAATCTTACCGAGCGCGTTGAGGATGACTTCTACGCCGATCACCAGGGCGGTGATAAGGATGACTGGGAAGTGAATGCCGACCTTGCCACCCCCGGCCCCCTCTGGAACGCCATGATGGCCACCCTCAACTCCGGCGTGACTTCACTCGCCGCTTACAATGTCGCTAAGACCCAAATCGATGTCGCCAACTATGCCGACTGGGTCATCCTCCACCTCTTCGCCGACTCGGAAGACTGGCCGCTCAAAAACAGCTACGCCGCCGCCAATGCCATCAGCGGAGACGGTCGATACCGCTTCAACGTTTGGGATCAGGAAATTGCCTTCGATCAATACTCCTGGAACCGCTATGACGATAATCGTGAAGGAATGAAGCCATTCCAACGCCTCCGTCAAAACGAAGATTTTCAGATGCTCTTTGCCGACCGCATCTACAAGCACCTGCATGATGACGGAGCACTGACCGCCGCAAATTCAGCCCATACCCTCCTCAACATCAACCGCCAGATCGATAAGGCCATCGTTGCCGAGTCCGCGCGTTGGGGTGATGTTCAAGCGACCACACCTTATGGAAACACGCCCCAGAGTTCGCCGAGTATCGAAAACGATGCTTATCCTCCATTGCTCAATAATCCGGTCTACTTTACCCGCGAACAACACTGGCTGGTGGAACAGGAAAACGTAATCACGAACTACCTGCCCACTTTGCATGATCCCGAGGATTCCCGGTCCTTCATTCGGGAAGTTCGCACCCGGAACCTGTATCCGGATATCGATCCTCCCGCGTTCTCCCAACTTGGCGGAGTCGTTCCGAACAACTTCTCCCTCCAACTCACCACCCCCGTCGGCGCAGTCTATTACACCACCGATGGCTCTGATCCTCGTCTCGATGGCGGCTTAATGAATCCTTCCGCGAGCAGCTTTGGAGGCCTCATCGGAAGCGAGGTCATCGACCTCAATGACTTTGGTTGGACCTACCTGGCAGGCTCCACGGCCCTCTCAGCCAGTAACGTGGTCGTTGGAAACGGCAGCTATCATGCCGGCGATTGGAAACACCCCGCCTTTGACGACCTGACGTGGGCCCCCGACGTTCCGGAAGGAGCACAAGGCCCCTTCGAGGGCCGCCTCCCCGGCGCGGTCTCTGGGATCGAGACCGCAAATACCCTCCTTGATATCGGGCCGTTCGGAAACGCCTACCCCACGATCTATCTTCGGAAAACTTTTGAGAGTGTCGAGTCATCCAAAGTTGTAGACCTCAACTTCAGGGTCATCCGAGATGACGCCATGATCGTTTACTTAAACGGTCGCGAGATCTACCGCGATCCATTCCCCGGCGGTATCGTGACCTACTCCGACTTCGGGCCCTCGGACTCCGAATCAGAACCGACCGAATTTCGATACCCCTTGAATCCAGGCGACCTCCTCGAAGGTGAAAATGTCCTCGCCGTTGAACTTCACAACGAAAGCTCAGGAAGCTCTGACCTCGGTCTCCAACTGGCAATGTCGGCCCGCAAAGAAGGTCCGGGTGGAAACACTCTGAATCTGACCCAAACCGCGGTGGTGAAATCTCGCGTCCTTCTAGACGGCGAATGGTCCGCTCTCCGCGAAGCTGCCTTTATTGTGGGGACCCCAGCAGCGGCCGGGAATCTCGTCATCTCGGAAATCATGTACAATCCGCAAGGAGCCGATGAAAACCTCGAGTTCATCGAGATCCTCAACATCAATCCCGAGCTGACCATCGACCTCACCAAGGTCTCTTTCACCGACGGAATCCTTTATGCCTTCCCCTCCGGATTCACCCTCCCAGCCTTGAGTCGGGTTGTCATTGCCAAAGACCGCGCCCCCTTTATTTCAAGCTATGGCACGAACGGATTCCTCCTGGCTCCCGGTAATTTTGAAAGCAGCCTCTCCAATAACGGCGAAACTCTCACTCTCTCCGCAAACGACACCTCGATCATTCACAGTTTCGACTACCACGATGAAGCCGCAAACGGGTGGCCAACTGCCGCGGATGGCTTTGGCCCCTCTCTTGTCTTGATCAATCCCCTTTTCAATCCCAACCACGGTCTTGGAGCGAACTGGATGGCTTCGGTCGTATCGGGCGGAACTCCGGGCCGCCCGGATGTCCCTTATCCTAATGATCCCGAAAGCGATGATGACGGTGATGACTTGAACAACCTCGCCGAGTATTTCTTCGGAACCAATCCCGCCCTCGCAAATGGTAATCCCCTTTCAATTCTCGCGGGAGAAGGCGGACTCACCCTGACCTTCAGCCACAATCCCTTCCTCGAAGGTCTCACTTGGGAGATCCAAGCCTCGAACGATCTTGAGGCCTGGGAGTCACTCGATTCCAGCGACCAAGCTCCTGCCGCAACCGCAACTGGCCTTCTGCAGGAATCAGTAACGATCGAAAACATCGCAGCCCAAAACTTCTACCGTATTCGCGTAATCACCACTCCTTAGGAAGGGCCCTTTCACGTTCGCAAGACCAGCAGGAAACTTGCGCCCTTACCATCGGTTTCACCAAGCTTGAGTTCACCACCCAGAACCCGGGCCAGTCGGCGACAAAGTGCCAATCCGAGTCCCACACCCGGTTTGTCATGAGCAGCCTCGTGGGCGCTTTTATGAAACGCTCGAAAGAGTCGCTTCTTTTCGGCACGGTCAATCCCCCGTCCTTCATCGCGCACCTCGAAGATCACGCCCCCCCGTCCCTTATAGACCTTGAGCGTGATCCGCCCTCCGTGTCCTTCCGGCAATCCATATTTACAAGCATTATCAATCAGGTTGAAGAGGATCTGCTCCACCGCCGTCACATCGGTCTCAACCCACAGCGGGTCATCTTCCATCTCAATCGACAAGGCCGCATCCTCTTGGTCAACACGCCGCTGGAGCACCGGGCGCATCCTCTCGACGAGATCGCCCACCGCAAGTTTCTCAAAATGAGACCGCGCATTTCCACGCTCAATTTGTGAATAGGATAGGACATTTTCGACCAAGTGATTGAGGCGTTCTGATTCACTCAGCATGGTCCGGAGATAGTCTTGGCGCTTTGCTTCATCCGTCACCATGCCTTCGACCAACATCTCGGAATAGAGTCGAAACGTCGTCAAGGGAGTGCGTAACTCATGGGTCACCGAGGACACGAAAGCAGCCCGCCTTGCACTCAACTTCATCACCCCCGCAAGGAGGAGACACAGTGCCAGCAGCGCCAGCACCGCCGCCACCCAACCAGCGATGAGGGTCTTCCGCAACGGGGTGAATGGTGGCATCTCAACCTCCGGAGTTGCCCCTGCAAGGAGAGCCCAGGGAAGCGAAACAAGACGCGCCGTCCCCTCGGCCGCCTCGTCGCTTCTCACCAGGGAAGCACTACCCAAATCCACCGGCACCTCGGCCATGAGGGCACTTTCAAGAACATCTTTTTTGATCCATAGGCCCTGAAAGACCCGGCTTCTCATCCGCCTCACTTCACGCACAAAAAAGAGCTCTCCTCCCTCCCAAATCGGCATGAATGGTGACACGCTCATGATCCCATCGGGGTTCGCAATTGGCACCGGAGTGAGCGATTTGGCATTATCCCATCCCGACGATTTCTGCGCAGCCCGGTCAATCCGGCTATTGATCGATTTGGAGCGGGATGCTTGTTCCTGTTTGGCCAAACTGTCCTGATACTTTTCCTTCACTTCAGGCTTCCGAGGAGCAATTTGTTGGGCGTTTTGGACCAACCAAAGGTTGGCTTCCGCGGCAACATCGACCTCCGACTCTGCAATTTTCAAGCCCTCGCCAAACATCGCGGCAACTTTCGGCACCGTTGGCAACACCGTTTTAAGTTGCGTAAAGCGAGCATCCATTTCTTCAAGCCGCCCCTCGCTCAAGCCCGCACCGAGTGCTCGCTCCCGTTGATTTCCCAAGGGCACTTGCGGCGAGGTCACCCGACCATCCGAAGCGAGTTCAAAATGAAGTGCGACAAACTCCAGTTTCTCAACCAGTAGCGGCGATGGTTGAAGAACCACCCCTTGCTCGACATTCTGATAGTGGTTGGTCAGAATATTGGACGGGGAAAAGAAGGCGCGATAAACCATCGGAGCTCTGAGATTCTCCGCCACCAAAAGGTCAGATCCGATCCCGTCCATCCGCGAAAGTGATAAACGGACCCGCTCTCCCAAAAGCGAGGCGGCCTCGGCTTCAACCCTCTCTTTTTCCGAGATTAAGGCCCGCTGTGTGATCCACGCGAACATCCCTAAAATGAGAAAGGCGCATCCCGCCAAGACCGACCAAATAAGCCACGAACGATTCATAATCCTGATACCAGCCGATACCCCCGGCCCCTCACCGTTTGTAAGATTTCCTGGGTCTGATCACCCATCTTCTTGCGGATGTGCGCGATGTGCATATCTACGGTGCGGGTCTCAATCCTACTGGGATCAATCCCCCAGACATGACGCAAAAGCTCATCACGGGGCACCGGACGCCCGGGATTTGCAATGAGGTATTTCAAGACTCCCACCTCCCGCACGGAAAGCTCATGACGTTCCCCGTTGTGAATAATTTGCGAACCACTAAAATCGATGGTCCGCCCCGCAACGTCATGCCTCTCCCCCAAAGCCTGCCGCTCGGTGGAACGGCGCAGAACGGCATTCACCCGCGCCAAAAGTTCACGGGCACTGAATGGCTTCATGACATAATCATCCGCACCCATCTTGAGCCCTTTGATCCGGTCATTCTCCTCGCCCTTGGCCGAGAGAATAATGACGGCCTGTCCGGCACGATTTCCCTGCAAAGCTTCCAGGATTTCAAACCCCGTAAAGTGCGGTAGAATTAAGTCAAGAAGGAGAAGGTCGTAGCGCGCACTCAGGGCGGCTTCCCGCCCCTCCCGACCATCGGCGGCCGAAATCACGGTGTATCCCGAGAAGGTCAGGGCATCGACGATCCCCTGACGCACGGCGGCATCATCTTCGACAACAAGAATAGTGGGAGCTGACATTTTGTCTTACTTCCCAAACTGATAGCCTTTTTTAGCCGCTTGGTCGCGCACTGTTTTTGTGACCGCGACATCCAGAGTCTCCTCACCACCCTCGGCAGCTTTACTGAGTTCCTCTGCCACGAACTTTGAACGGGCCTCATTCAGAGTCTGAATCTCTTTCTGAACCTTGACCCGCTTTGCGCGTTTGTCGGCGACAAACTTCTTTTTACCGTCGAGATCGAGTTCCTTCATTTCCTTGGGGAGGTCCTCTTTCTTCACTTTCGCCCAGTCGAAGTCTTTCTCGGTCGAACGATCAACAAGATCCCAATTGGCATTCCAATAGTTCTGACTGGATTTGGCGACCGCACGCTGCACCGCAGCTCCCGATTTTTTATTACGATCGGCATTTTCATCCTGAGTCGTCTGGGCCACCTGCTTCTCATTTCCGATCCGGCCAAAGGCGATGTAGGTCTGATTCAACGTCTTATTCAGGGCGACAATCTTGGCATCCTGAGGGGCTTCAATATGCACTACCGCAGCATTGTGATTGATGACAAGGAAGTTCCCGTCCGCAAGCAATGCCCCCGCTTTCCATCCTCCACCAATGCCAGCCTGCTCGTCACCACAGTGAATCGTATTCACGATGATTCCCTTCGCGATCGCGGCCTGACACGCCTCCTCAGGATTCATCGGGCCTTGCGTAAACGGTTCGTTCCCGGCGATAAAGATCGCTTTGTAGACATCAGGTGAGGGATCCCACTGAAGTTCGGTCGTCGCCTCGGAAATGACCGCGCCACAGTATTCCGTCCCGCCATTGGTCTTGAGTGCAAAAAGATCTTCGCTGATTTGATCAAGGTCACGGGTCAGGGGCTGAATCGCCCGCAGATGGTGAGGCCCCGGTCCCGATCCGTATTCGTAAAGGGCCACTTCCACAAAGGGAACCTGCCCGTTCTGCTTGGCTCCAATAAAGGTGTTCACGACCTTCCACAGTTGCGTCTTTGTCTGCTCGATCAATCCGCTCATGCTCCCACTCGTATCGAGTAGAATCGCAATCTGAACTTTGGACTGACCTTCTTTGGGAATCACTTCCTCTTGGGCCTTTGCCGTGTTGAACATCAAAGCGCTTCCGAGAGCGAGGAGTGTTTTTGGGTATTTCATTATCATTTTTTTGGGGGTTAAGATTTCGATTTAGCGAAGTTGGTAAAGTTTCCCATCGACTACGAGATGGGTTTGAGGACCGAGCGAAAGGGTGCTCTGCTGATTCAGGGAGACCAAGCGGTCGACCAGTACGAAAAAAGCCCGACTTCCGATCTCAATCGGAATAACATCTTCGGCGCGAGCATTGGCGGCATCAGCATCAACCCACTCCTGACCGCGGGCATAGAAGGTCTTGCGACCCACCTGCTGCACCTTGGTCACCGCTTCCTCTTGTAGATCTTCATTGACCCAGCGGTTGAACTTATCGACCGTTCCTGCACTCTTCCACCTCTTAAGATTCATCTCCTGATTCACGCCGGCTTTGCCACTGCGTTGCTTGAGCGCCCGACCGATAAAGTTACCGGTGGCAATCTCGTTTTGAACCGCGCGCGAATGAAAGACTTCACCCTCCCTCGCCAGGAAGGCCGTGTATTCGGTTAGGATGCCATGTTCAGTCGAGAGCCTGACGATCTCATCGACCAACTCCGTCACTCGAGGATCATGAGGTGAGGTGGCATTTCCCGTCAGGTCCAGCATCGCCGAATCGGCCCCGAGATCGCGCAGAGCTTCAGTCAACACGGCAATCTTACGGGTCGCCCAGAGTCTTGGCACGAAGTCGGAGTTTTTCTTCGCCGTCGGCTTAAAGGCGAATTCAAAACGCTTCTCCTCCCGCCCATCACTCCCGGTAAGCACAAACTCCAGATCCTCTTTCCCGTGGTATCGCCCCACCAAGACAATTTGGTCCTGCGCAAAAAAATCGGGCAACGCGGAAGGCAAGAGGTCGCTTATTCGTCCCGGGGTCCCTTTGACCGTAAGCTTGGGAGTCCTCAACACCGGGCCCGCAAGCCTACGGAAAACACGGGCCACTTTCAACTCCACGTCTTCGCTGGGCAAAACAAATGTCGCCACGGCCCGGCTATCATCGGCCAGACGCGAAAGTAGTGGCGTATTGACATCCACCCCCACTCCAAAGGTAAAGATCCGACGCCTCCCTCGATTCACCTTGGCCATCGATTCCCTGATCTTCACCTCCGAGGTCTCGCCAATTGTCGGGAGCCCATCAGTGAGGAAGAGAACCATGGGCAGGAAACCCTCCCTCGTCTCCTGTGAGAGCGCATTCCCGAGAGCTCCGTGAATGTTCGTCCCTCCACTGACACGCAAACGGTCAAGGAAGAGATGGGCATTCTCACGAACCTCAGCGTTTAATTCAATCGGCTGATCGCAAAATGACTCGACCGATTCATTATAAGTAATGAGGTTGAAGCGTTCCCCATCTTCGAGCCCCCCGATGACTTGGCGTGCCGCCGCCCGTGCTTGCTTCAATTTCTGTCCGGCCATGCTTCCGGAACGATCCATCACCACGGTGACTTCACGCCTCAGCTTGGGAGCGTCATCATCTCGCTCGGGCGGCGAAAGGAGCATCAAGAAGTATCCCTCATCATCCTTTTCCGGATGGCATAAAAAACTCGCGACCGCATTCCGCTCACGGCGCCTCAAAATCGAGACCTGAAGGGGCCCCGGATTAATCTTCCCCTCCAAGCTGAAGGAAATCCGCTTCCCCGATTCACGCTTCAACGCAATCTGGTGGGACGGCGAATAGAGGGTCCTGATCCCGGCACCATCTTTCCAATCCACGGAAATTTTCCAAGGGGGCGCATCACTCGCCATGGCCTGGGTTCGAGGCAAAAGGTAATCCACGCGATCACCCTCAACCTCCAAGAGTTCCTCGTAGACGATACGAAGCCGAGCCGTCGCTCGCGGCGCCACCGGGAACACCCCCGTCTTGACCGCCCCGAGGCCCGCAAACTCCAAGATAGCGGGATCCTTGAGCTGCCGAACAATCTCATCATAAATCTCGCGGGCTTCCTGACGAGGCAGGAGCTTTGCCTCCAGCTTCCCGCTCGGCCCCTCCATCGCAAAGGATTTCAACGTGGCGTCCGCCGGGACTGGTAGGAGAGCCCGCCCCTCCTTCGCCCGTCCATCGGGATTGTGAAAACTCAAAAGCAACTCAGTCGTCGCGATCTGTCCCTTGATCGCGACCTTTGCCGCGATCCCCGTCACCGCCAAGGTATCCGGATGATGCGGACGGGCCCGCACGTGCGACAAAGTCCAGTTCGGATGATCCCGATGCTGACCTTGGACTGGCAACCAAATCAATGCTCCACCCCCTGCCAGAAAGGCTCGTTTTGTGAAATTCCCTCGTGTCATGGAAGGAGAATATCCCCACCTGGAATCGAGATGTGTAAAGAGGAGGTAAAGGCTTCCTTGCCAGACCCGCATCGATGGTTTCAACTCGCGACACACTATTATGAAATTTGGAATCATCGGAGCCGGAATGATCGGCCACTTCCACGCCAAAGCCATCACCGCAATGACTGGCGGGACTCTTCACTCGGTATTTGACCTCCGCCAAGAGGCTGCCGACAAGCTTGTCGGAGAATACGGAGGCAAAGCCTTCTCCAACATGGCTGACTTCTTGGCCGACCCCGAACTGGCGATTGTTACGGTGGGAACTCCCAGCGGAGCACACCTCGACCCCACTCTCGCCGCCCTGAATGCCGGAAAGCACGCCATCGTCGAAAAACCACTCGAGATCACCACCGAACGTATCGACCAGCTGATGGCGGCAGCAAAAGACAAGGGAAAAACCCTCGCCGCGGTTCTCAATCGCCGCTTCCACCCCGGTATGAATGCCTTCAAAAAAGCAGCCGACGAAGGCCGCTTCGGCGTCATGACCTCGGCCTCCGCTTATATCAAGTGGTTCCGCGATCAAGCCTACTACGACTCCGCCGGCTGGCGTGGCACCTGGGCCCTCGATGGCGGAGGTTCCTTGATGAACCAGTCCATCCACACCGTCGATGCCCTCATCTACCTCGCCGGCCCCGTCAAAAGCGTGCAGGCCAACACCGCCCTCTTGGCTCACGAAAGAATCGAAGTCGAGGACCACTGCGTCGCCATCGTGGAATTCGAAAACGGAGCCCGCGGCGTCATCGAAGCCTCAACGTGCACCTGGTCCAAAGACGGTCACCCCGCACGCGTTCAGATCGCCGGCACCGAGGGCTCCGTCTTTCTCGCCGACGAAGCATTCGAGATGTGGGACTTCCGCGACGAAAAACCGGAGGACTCCGAAATCAGAAACTCCCTCATGAAGGGACAGCAAGCAGGCCTTGGTGCCAATGATCCCACCGCGATCAACTTCTACCAACACCAACGGAACTTTGAGGAAGTCGTTTCCGCGATTCACGAAGGCCGCGAACCCACCACCTCGGCGACCGAAGCTCGTAAATCGGTCGAAGTGATCACCGCGATCTACAAAAGCGCGAAAAACGACGGTCAGAAAGTCTTCCTCTAATACCGTCTCGAGAGTATCCCAAAGGATGGGCTCTCTCCAGCGGCCTCCTCCAGCAAGCGGCCCAAGCCCCAAAGGGGGCGATCAAACGTCGCACCAAGGGCCCCCAATCAAACGGTTCAACAGCCCTGACTGAACGATCTCCTTTTCTCCGATGCCAAGTAAGAACGCGGCGAGCGCCATTTTGAGAGTGTCCAGGATGATTAAGCAGCTCCCCCCAAATGTCCGTCAAGACTGGGACAGCGCGACTCACAGGGAGCCAAATTAGTTGATGCCGTTTTCGGCTTCCTTTTTATCGATCATCCCATCCTCATTTGTATCAAGACGATCGAAGATACGCTCACGCAAAAACTCTGGCAGCTCGTCCTTGCTCACTTTGCCATCATCATTGTTGTCAAAACGGAACAGTCTCTCGACCGGGAACCCTCCTTGAGGAGGCCCCCCTCCTCCCGGAGGACCACCCTGGCCCGGACGGCCCCGTGCATCAAACGGGCGCTCCCTCCCGCCCCGGCCGGCCTCGGCCTCTGCTTCGAGATGGATGAGATAAGTTTGCGTCACGAGTTTGCACCAACCTTCATCGTCGTTGCAGGCGAAATAGCGGACGGTGAGTTCGAGAGGTTTTACGGCATCACCACCCTCAATATTCAAGAGAAATTCGCGCGGATCGATGTCGGCCGCGGCCTTGACCTCAGGGCCTTTTCCAGATTTGGGTGAAACGCGTGTCTCTCCCTCAATTTTAATTTCATACTCGATCGGAGCAACGAGATTATTCCAGTGCACCTTGTAAACCGGATCTAGATGGAAGCTTAGGAACGACGCTGCCTTTGCCGGTCTTGAGGAGCTCGTCGTCGGCTTTTGCCTGCAGTTTGGAATAATGTGGATTGGCAGGCTTGTCCTCCTCAGGGGCATTGGGCGTTACCTTGATCGATTGGAAACCTTCAGGGACATCGAGACGAGGGACACTTCCGTGCGCTGCCGCAGGTGCCGGAACTTTATCCGAGAGCTGCAAGTCAGCGACACTTGTCGCCTTCTCGACGGGCCCGACAAGCTTTTCGAGATCGGCTCGTAATTGTCCTGGAGAACTCCAGTCACGCAGAACGACGATTTTGCCGTCAGGATCGAAGATGAATTCTGAATTGTTTGCCCCTCCCAGCGCTTTCTCCAAATCACCCGATATGGTGTCACAAAGCCAGGGCATGGTGACTCCTTGAAAGGTTCGTTTAGCCTCCTGGATGTGCCCCAGGCGATCTGCGAGCGTAATCGCATTGAGGTAGTCGTTGCGTCCGGGATGGGCGAGCGACTTGTAGACGAAAAAGAAGTGAACATTCTTCGAAGCGTAATCACGATTGATGGCCTCCAGACCGGAGACATTTTTTCGGAAAGGAGGTCACGTGAGACACCCAAAAACCAGAACGGCATACTTCCCTTTAAGGCTGCTCGTCTTGAACGCTTTGCCCTTCGCGTCAAAGATCGTGACCTCAGGCAATGAAGACCCCACTTTCAATCCCGCTCGATTCAAACGAACGGGTTCCCCATTCCCGCTGAACGGGCCGAATCCGCCACGCCCTCTCTCCGGAGGCCCACCGGGTTTCCCCTCCGGGGGCCCACCACGGCCTCCCGCGTTCCGCTTTTCTCCGGAATTTTCCTTTGTCGCCACTTGCTCCTTGTTTGCGGTCGCAAAGCGCTTCTCCGCAGACTGGCCTCCCGCGCGGGCCCATTGGCCCCAGATCCGCAGGTATTCTGGCACGACGATTTCCTTGTTGTCGTCCGCATCGAGGGCAGCGAAGACTTTTCCCGTCAATTCAGCATCCAAAAGTTTTGCATTCGCATGCTCGATGAATTCCGCACGCTGCACCACGCCATCCTTGTCATCATCCATCGCTTGCACGATCGCCTTCCCCTCATCGGTGACAATTCGATTGATGACATACTCCGCTTTCGAAACAAAACCATCTTTGTCATGATCGGCTGCGTTGAAGATTCCGCGACGCGCCTGGGGTGTCATGTAATTGCTGTTGTCGACATACTCGACCGTGGAATGTCGGCCATCGCCATCGCTATCAACGAGACCGAAGTGCCGTGAGTAGCCGGTCATTACATCGGAAGGAACACCGTGCTCCATTTTTGCGCCCAGCCGCTCGAGAATTTTTGCGACCGTCGCGCCACCGATCTTAATCTCATCCTGGGATTGATCCAAGACCTGCTGGGCATCCCCTTGTTGAACGGTCAGAATGGAAAGAGTCGCCGCAATCGGCAATGATAACAAAAATGAGAGGCGCATGAGTAATCGGTTTTTATATGAGGGTAACATGGAATCTCTGAAGGTCAGTTTCGGAGGGGACTCAAACAGGGTTCTCCCTATTTTTCCTAATCGCCTCACCTTAATGTTCAACCACCAGATTCGAAAGAAGTTGCGCCGAATCTCATCTCGACACGAGATTTAATTCACTCGCAGCCAACACGTCGGCTTTGATCCGACTCCGAACCTCCCGGCCCAGCTGGGATTTTTTTCCTTTCTCTAAATCCATGTAGCACTGCACCGAGTTGTCACCGCCCGCAGCAGCATCCCAATCGAAATTAGAATCGATAGCGTCCCCCCACCCACCGCAGCAATTCGCTTCTGGGAGTGTTTTTTATCGCTAGCAGTTTCTCCCGTTCTTCAACGGGACCGCGGGGGCGCAGCCTTTGACGCGGCGGTTCATTCGATTCACAGGGGACTTCAACCCCTTTGGGATCATACCCATGCTGGGCACCCATAAAGCACGGCAGAGGGTCCGAACCCACGCCACCAACCATACGGGTTTGCCTTCTGTTAAGCTAAAATGACTTCGTAGGAATCAATTTGCTTTGGTTCGATGACCTCACCCTCCGGGCTACCCTTCGGTCGTCTCACTCGCTTTGCTCGGCTCTCGCACATCAGTTCCAATTCGCCACGTATTCCTCTTTGCGCCCTTTCGGGCCGTTGGGGTAACAACCGGCCAAAGGGAGTTAGCTGTGCGACGACCATTTGTAAAATGGCTGACAATTATACCGCGCGACGACCTTCCTCTCCCAACACCAAAGGTGTGATGTCATTTAGCCCAAGGTTGGCGAAACAACGCGGAGCCTCCCTTGGGTTTCGCACGACCGACCCACCACGCCCAACCGGGGTTGCGTCCACCGTCACCACCGAGAAATCTACCCTCCAGAAACACGCGACCTACTCTCAAAGCCAGAACCAAGTCGCGTGGGGCGCAAGCCCTCTACGCGACTCAACCAACCGCATCCAGCGGACTCACCACCCCCAAACCATGCGCCCCCATCGAGACATGCAGATAAATTTCCGTCGTCGTAATATCTTCATGCCCCAAAAGCTCCTGGATTGTTCGCAAATCCGTCCCCGCCTCGAGTAAATGCGTCGCGAAACTATGCCGCAAGGCATGGCTCGTCACCCGTTTTTCAATCCCCGCCGCTTCGGCAGCGTTCTTGATCGCGCTATTATAGACTCCTCCGTGGAGATGATGCCGCCTTTTGATCCCGGATTCCGGGTCCTTCGATTCTCGGGTCGCCGGGAACAAATAGAACCACGGAAAGGTTTCGCCTGCCCTCCGAAACTTCCGCCCCAGCGCCCCAGGAATAAACACCCCCGGCCGCCCCGCATCGCGATCCTTCTGCCAAATTTCGCGCGCCCGCTCCACTTGCTCCTTGATCTCATCGCGCAGGCTCGCCGCTAAAACCGTCGTACGATCCTTGTCTCCCTTCCCTCTTCTTACCGTCACCGTCCCACGCTCTAGATCAATATCTTTGATCCTCAACCGGACCAGTTCGCTCAGTC
>Ga0222650_1000123_pt1 | contig 70475 bp, 69 predicted proteins | sample AntAcemetagen367_FD_179820 | JGI IMG/M metagenome (GOLD analysis project Ga0222650, IMG submission 179820) | Saline water microbial communities from Ace Lake, Antarctica - #367 | ecosystem: Environmental > Aquatic > Non-marine Saline and Alkaline > Saline | place: Antarctica: Ace Lake... | reverse complement strand
CCTCGAAGTCGATAGTGTGGTCGTTATTGACCCGTCGCGAGGTGCGCAGGGAAAGGTGAAGATCCAAGAGTGCGAAAGGCGGGCAAGGACGCATTGATGGAATGCCCTAATTCGGGTCAGGCATGGTTTATTGTCACAAATGTCAATAAACCATGCCTGACCCCTCGCTCTTTTAATAATGCGGCCAAGACCGATACCAACGGGCTGTGGAACAGCAGTATGGGCACCGATCTAAACATCGCCGGGATCACACGGGCGGGCAACTCGGGCGCTCCCATGCTCTGTCGGCGATCATCAATGCCGCTCCGGCCAATCTGCTCGTGCTCGCATAAGGAAACGATTAACTCGGTTCCAGACGGGCCGTAAGTTGAGCCAGAGAGAGAATGGTCACGCTGTCCGTGGCGGCAAAATCCTCGAAATTTCGAGTCACCAGAAAGGGGATGCCCGCACTCTCCGCAGACGCGGTCTGAAGTCCGTCTTCGAAATCGGCGAAATTCAACTCCAATGCTCTGGAGACGGTGCCACATGTCAGCGGACAGAGTTGAAATTTCATTCGCAAGAAGTCGATTGGGCCCTGGATTCGATCTGATCGAGATCGTCCGATAATGTAAGCGATGTTCGCCAGCGACAGAGTGGACAACCAAGGCTCCTTGGTCCGAGCCAGAGCGAAGGCGGCATCGGAAAAACCCGGTCGCTTGAGCAGGATATCGAGCACCACATTGGTGTCGAAGAGAACTTTCATCGCAGATGTTTCTCGGCCAAAGCCCGCCAGCGGGGATCGTCCCAATGCTCATCAAACGGAAGGGCCACGCCGATGGCATCCGCCGTTGCGGGATCGATCATTTTAATTTCCCGAACGGTGGCATTTTCGGCCTCCCTCTCAATTTGCTCCCTGAACCAACCCGAAAGTGATTTCCCCTGTCGGGCCGCCACGGTCTTACCCAACCGTGCAATTTCTTCTGGCACTGAAAGCGTCACGTTCATATGTGAAGCGTGCCATCGCTCACGTATTCATGTCAAGCACGAGAAGGGCGGTCATTCAGGACTTGAAATCGCGTTGCTCAAACACGAGCCACCCGATCAGAAACAAGGTGGCATTGATCCCCGCCAGCCAGGCGTAGTTTTCCAGCATCATTTCCCAAGGAATTCGCGGATCAAAGACATGCACCCAGACCGACATCCTCCGGGTGACGAAGTATTCGCTGATACTCTCAAAGAACGGAACGTTTTTTAAGATCGTGTCGGCAAAGAGCACCGAAAGAGTGATAATGGTGGCCGTGGACGGCTTCATATTGAAGCAGGAAAGGCAAAACGCGAGCGCCGTGATCGTACACAGGCTCAGAGACAATAACGGAAAGGAGGCCAGATAGCGGAACAGTCCTGGCCAAAATTCATGGAGGGCAAAGACTTTTTCGAAGGGTTCATAGACAAACAAGGCTCCGAAGCCCTTGTAGGTAAACCCCACGATCAAGGCGGTGAACATGACGAATCCCGTCAGAACAAACGTGTAAAACACACTAACGATCCCCTTGAGCCACAAGATGCGTCCCCGGGAGACTGGTCGGCACAGCATCATCCGTAAGGATCCGTCCTCGACTTCCTTGCTCACAATATCGCCGGCCACCAGGGCGAGAAAAAGCGCTTCGAGGAGAAAGACCGTCCAGACCACGACGAGAAATCCGATGGTGAGCCCAGAAAAATAATCTCCGGAGCCATAGCCGGCGTTTTCCACCACCCGACGAAAGCTGGCTTGGACCCGTTCGAGCCGGAGCAGGAACAAGATCAAGAACTCAAAGGCGAGAAAGACCCCAAAACCAATAAAGGTTCGTTTGCGGGCAAAGAGCTTTCGCAATTCGCCTTGGAACTGAGCCAGAAACAACCTCATCGGGAAATATGCTCCAAGTAGAAATCCTCCAAAGTCACCCGCACGGGCTCGACGCTCCGCACCCGAACCCCAGCGCCCACCAGGGATGCCACCACATCGGCCATATCCACCTCGGGGGGCAAAAGCAGGGTCCCCGGAGCGGGCACCGTCACCCCAGCTGATTGAAAAACCGAAGCGGCCCGGTCCCAATGATCCAAATCCAACTTCCAACGAAGCTCTTCACTTTTCCAAGACCCGCAAAACATCATTTTTCCTCGATGCAATATGGCCACGCGATCACAGAGCAACTCCACTTCGGAGAGCAAATGGGACGAAAGCATCACCGTGAGCCCTTCTTGGTCCCGAAGATAACGAATCATTTCCCGCATCTCATGGATGCCCTCCGGGTCGAGACCCTCGGTGGGTTCATCGAGAAGAATAAACTCTGGATGGGGCAATAACGCCTGGGCCAAAGCCAACCGTTGACGCATCCCATGGCTATAGGCCTTCACCGGATCGTGAATTCGTTCTTCCAAGCGAACCATGCGCACAGCTTCTTTCAGACGGTCCTGGGAGACCAAACCGGTGAGCGAGACAAAAAACCGCAAATTCTCCCAGCCGCTCATGTAGTCATAGAATGCCGGCGCTTCAAAAATGGCTCCCACCCGCTGGAGGGCGGCGGCCCGTTCTCGCTGGACCGAATGCCCGGCAATAAAAGCTTCGCCCCCGTCGGGGTGAATCTGGCCCAGCATCATCCCAAAGGTCGTGCTTTTCCCCGCCCCATTGTGACCCAATAGACCAAAAATCTCGCCCCGCTCAATCGTCAGGGACAGCTCGCTCAGGGCCATTCGGCCCCGAAACGATTTGGAAAGTTTCTCCAGCCGGATCACGTCTATTCCGAGAATAACCGCAGTTCGTTAGTGGCATGACCATCCGCAAACAAGTGATTCACTTTATCCTTGGTCTTTTTATGCCAGCCCTCCTTGTCCACCAAAACTGGAATCTTTGATTGATCAGGGGAAAAAATCAAAAATCGCAAACTCGCCAGCGGCTGCCCATTGAGAGTGCTATTCCAAAAATAGCTCGTTCCGGTGGCCTTGCCTTCGTGCGAATCGGAGGGACAAAGAAAAACCCGAGGCGAATTCACATAGACATCAAGGGTATTGTCGATCACCGCAACCTCCTCAGTTTTGTCGGCCCGAGCCGCTTTCATGGTCGGCATGGTCATTTGATTCTCCGCCAAATAGCTGCTTAGCGCGACCCCCAGTGAACGCAAATTTCCGAGACAATTGGTGGAGTCCGCCCGGGCGCGGACAATGCTGACCGAAGGCACCAAAATGCCAAGTAGCACCGCAATGATCGCGATGCTGATCAATAATTCGAGCAAGGTGAATCCCCTTTTCATCGAAATCCCTTGGAAGCTTGCTGGAGTCGTTCGATGACCGGCGCAAAATCTAGTTTCACCTCCGCACTGGCCTCGCTGTAGAAGGCCTCCATCCCTTGGGCGACGAATTTTTCCGCGTCGGCCCGATCGACCGGATCGACGACATCGGGATCACCATCTCTGATGTCACTCAAGGCCCGATCAACAATCTTTTGACGCTTTTCCGGAGTCATTTTGTTGAGCGACAACATCAGCTGTCGAAAACCCTCCGGAAGGGTCAGATCCAAAAATCGCCGACGTTCTTCTTCCGTCAATTGCTTGTAAAACGACCGGTCAACCCGTGCTTTTCGTAGTTTTTCGCGTTGCTCGAAATCCAGGGCATTGATTTGCGCCGCGACCTGATCGATCATTTTTTCCCGAGCGGTTGGCGCGAGGTTCGCGATTGGATTCTTATCCATCAAAGCCGTCACCGACTCCACTGTGGGTTTCGCGCTCCGCGACCATTTGACAGTGATTCCCACTACGATCCAAACCACCGCGATCGCAGCAATGATTTTCCAGGAAATTCTCATGGCACTATCGATTCTAGCCCCGAAGAGGTTTCTTGCCAACCCCCCGATCGAGGATTCGTTCGTTTAATGGCCTCGGGGCAAAAGAACCTGACGGTTTGCTTCCGGCACCTGGTCGGAACCGCTTCGAACCAACAACAAATCGCGGTCCTCGCGCATGAATGGGAACCCGGGATCGGGCCGGAACGAAAAGGTTTCCGCTGGAGATCCCTCGAGAGCGCTCTTGGGTTGATCGACGGCGGCAACCAAGGGACCGATCTGAGTGACCTTCACCGTGGAATCGCTGCCAATCCGATCAAGATTGCGCATGGTTCGCCAAACTTGAAACCCTCCCACCACCGCAAAAGCCGAAATCACCAGAAGGGCCAGCACCGGCATGAGGCGACGACGGGGTTGGATCCTTCGGGCCATCCGCCAGACGGCGGGCTCGGCAGGAATTTCTTTCAGGTAATCGTATCCCTCGCATCCATAACTGCCCGCCTCAGGCAAAAAAGCACGGATGTCCGCCAGCGGAATCCCCAAGTAACGGGCATAATCCTGCATAAACAAACGGGCATAGCTAGGATGGGAAAACTGCGACAAATCGTTATTTTCAAGATCCTGAAGCCGCTGGACCCTAATCCGGGTGGCCCGGGCCACTGCCTCAAGGGGAATTCCCCGTTCCTCACGCCGGCTGGACAAAATCCCTCCGAGGGATTTTCCATTGTAAGCAGGAGGTGTCGGAGCGGATGGTCTAGTCATGAAAAAATACAGGCACTGATAAAATGTTTGGCCGCGGGCTCGCAAAAAGTGTCGGCTGGCGATTGGGCGAAATTTCTCGACTGCCTTTCACTCATTGCAACCGAATTTCTATTGGCCCGTTTCCTCGTAAATGCAAGGAAAAACCGTCAAAATGCGGCAAAGTATTGGCCTGCGATTTTATCCGCAGCAACGGATTGGGCCTAGCCGGAACGGCCCGACTTTCCACTCGCGTCGTACTCCGCTTCGCTCCGGTTGCCTCCCGGCCAAACATTTTGTTGTCTTCTATCAGGATGCGCTACCGCGCAGGGTTTTCAGTCATCTGGGTTGAGGGTGACGAGAATTTCCCGATCCCTCGCCCCGTCCCGAGGTCCGACAATGCCACGTTGCTCGAGGATGTCCACGATCCGGGCCGCCCGGGAATATCCCAGTCGCAAACGACGTTGAAACAGGGAGGTCGAGGCGCGACCTTCCTGGCGCATGACATCAAGGACCTTGTCCACGAGGTCCTCGTCTTCATCGCTGACGTCATCTTGTGGCGAGGTGGGGTTATTGAGCTTGTCGTGGATGCTGGCCTCGAATTTGGGTTTGGCCTGCTTGGCCACAAAATCCACCACCGCACGAATTTCCTCGTCGGTGACCAAGACCCCTTGGGCCCGTTGAAGGGTGGAAGTCCCGGGAGGCAAATAGAGCATGTCGCCCATGCCGAGCAGCTTGTCGGCGCCCTTTTGATCGAGAATGACCCGGCTATCGAGTCCGGACGCCACTTGGAAAGCGATCCGGCTGGGGATATTGGCCTTGATAATCCCGGTGACGACGTCGGCCCGAGGGGTCTGCGTGGCCACGATGAGGTGGATGCCGGCGGCTCGCGCCATTTGGGTGATGCGTGCAATGGCGGATTCGACATCGGCCGGGCCGGTTTGCATCAGATCGGCCAACTCGTCAATAATGACCACGATGTAGGGCATCCGGTCGGGAATGATCAAATCATCGTCGCGGGAGTTGGAAACCGGCGGCACCTCGTCGGCCACTTCGTCCGGGGCCTCCTGCTCTGGGTTTCCTGGGAGAAGCGAGGCTTCCGGGCCAACCGGCTCGGCCGAGGCTTTTGCCTCTGCGGCCTCCGCATCCAGCTCGGCCTGGGACTTCGGCAAAGGCCGGTCATTAAAGGCGGTGATGTTGCGCACCCCGGATTTGGCAAAAATCTGATAACGCTGCTCCATCTCCTCGACCACCCAGCGCAAGGCCAGGAGAACCTTTTTCGGATCCGTCACGACCGGAGTGACCAAATGCGGGAGATCATTGTAGATCTGCATTTCCACCACTTTGGGGTCAATCATGATGAAGCGAAGTTCCTCCGGGGTGTATCGGAAGAGCAAGCTGGCAATGATGGAGTTGATGCAGACACTCTTCCCGCTGCCCGTGGTGCCGGCTACGAGACAATGGGGCATTTTCGCAAGATCTGCGATAATGGTGTTGCCATAGACGTCCTTGCCCAGCGCGAGCGGAAGCTTGGCTCCGGAGTGGAGCCAGTTTTCAGTTTCCAGCAACTCGCGCAGAGTCACTTTGACTTTCTTGTCATTGGCAATCTCGATCCCGACCGTGTCCTTGCCGGGAATGGGGGCGAGAATATTGATACTGGTGGCCCGGGTCGCTCGGGCCAAATCGCGCTCCACGCTGGTGATCCGATCCACCCGAACGCCTTTTTCGGGATAGACCTCATACCGGGTGATGGTCGGCCCCTTGGTGATGTCTCCGGCCCGGGCTCCGATCCCAAAATGCTTCAGGGTCTCCAAGATCGTGTTCTGGATCGCGAGCAATCCCTCGTGATCCGCGGGCCCTCGTCCCTCCTCGTCGACCGGATCCAGCAAATCGAGCGGCGGAAGTTCGTAGTTTTCCAGTCGGAGTCCGGCCAAGTTCGGTTTCAACGTCGCTTGGGACTTGGCCTTGCGACCCGCCTCCATTTCAGCCAGCGAGGGCCGTTTATCGGACGGGGTATTGGAATCGATAATCCTGGGTGCGGGGAAGGAACCCTCCATGGTGGGCTCCGGATCCTCCTCGCGCGCAGCCGCCGACGGCTTCTTTTTCAACTGCCGCTCCAGCTTCTCCGCCTTCTTGGACAGCTTGCGTTGTTCTTCTTCCATCCGCTCGGTCTCTTCCATCTCGGACAACCGCGTTTGTTCACGCACCTTGCGGTAATTTTGGAAGCGGGTCCAGGCGCGGCGGGCGACATGGAAGGGATGAAACCCAATCGCGAGGACCAGACTGACGACATAGATCACGATCAAGACAATGGGACCTCCGACATCACCCAAGGGGACGCCAAAGGCCTTGCCCAACCAAAGCCCGAACCAACCGCCAGGACTGTTGGCACAAAAATTAAGGTTCCTCCATTCCTGAAACGCCCAGGGCTGGAGTTGCAGGAGGCTGGTTCCCGAAAGCACAAAAAGCACCGCCCAGCCGCCGCGTTCGCGAATGGAAAAATCCCGGGTGGTCAGTTTGGCCACCCCGTAGCCACCTGCGACGATAATCCAGAGCCAAGCCGCAGCTCCAAAGAGAAAATACAAATAGCCCGCCACGACGGCCCCAAGAACTCCGCAGAGGTTGTGGGTGACGGCATTGGAGGCCGTGGTAGAACTGATGAGAGGAACCCAAGAGGGAATATCCCCCGGATCATAGGAAACCAATGCGATGAGCAGTAAAAGGGCCAGACCCGTGAGGATCAATCCGATCACTGCATCCCATTTTCCCCGACGTTTAGACTTGTTGACCATGAAAACGCGCATTCTCACCGATTCTGCGCCGCGCCGCAAGCGTTGCGAAAGCCTGACAAAGGATTTGCAGATCGGTCCGGTCTGTACGAAAAGATGAGACCATGTCCACCTCGGCTCCGCTCATTTTCGAACCCCTGTTCATGGAACGCGTTTGGGGGGGACGCCAACTGCAATCCCTCTTTCACAAAGCCCTCCCCAACGGGACGCCGGTGGGAGAATCCTGGGAGATCGTTGATCGCGAGGCCGCCCAAAGCATCGTTCATCTCGGAGCCCGGCGGGGAACCTCACTCCATGAGCTTTGGACCAGCCAACGGCGGGAGATTTTTGGCCCGGCCTACGAATCTCATCCCTCCCCCCGCTTTCCCATCTTGATCAAGCTGCTCGATGCCCGGGAACGTCTCTCGCTCCAGGTACATCCCCCCGCCGCCATCGCCCCAAGTCTTGGCGGCGAACCCAAGACCGAGATGTGGTATTTCGTCGATACCCAACCGGGAGCGACCATCAACGCGGGCCTCAAGGCGGGAGTCACCCGGACGCAATTTGAGTCCCTCTTGCGGGCCGGACAGGTCGCTGAAGCCGTCCCCACCCTCCCGGTCGAAGCCGGCGACAGCATCTTCATCCCCAGCGGTCGCCTCCATGCCATCGGCGGCGGGAGCGTTCTCGTCGAAGTCCAGCAAAACAGCGACACCACCTACCGGGTCTTCGACTGGAACCGCACCGGACTCGACGGGCATCCCCGGACGCTTCATATCGAAGAATCCCTCGCCGCCACCGACTTCAACGATTTTGAACCGGGCCTCCACCATCGGACCGAAGGGATCCTGGCCGATTGTTCGTTTTTCAAAGTCGAAAAGATCGCCCTGACCGAGTCCATTTCCGGAGCCAGCCACGGACAATTCGCTATCATCATCGTCCTGACAGGGATCGTCACCTGCGGCGAAACGAATTTTTCGGCTGGGAATGTCTTCCTCGTTCCCGCCTCGTCTGTTGAGACCAAAATTACGCCTGGCTCCGGTACGAGCGAAATTCTCCGCTGCACCCTGCCGGCCTCGTGAGGTCCCTATGTCCTCCCCGGTGGCCGTCTTACGCTCCCTGCAGCGCCTCCATGCCCGGGGCGAAGCCTTTGTTTGTGTAACCCTGGCCCGGGTTTGCGGCGAATGCTCCCTCGAGGCCGGAGCCAAAATGCTAATGACCACTACCGGTTCGACTGAGGGAACGCTCGGCGGTGGTCCGGTGGAAGAAGCCGCCCTCGCCCATGGCCGCCAACTCTTGGAGCAATCGCGAACGCGATCCTGCCAAGTGGTCACCTGGAAGATCCGGGATGACCTGAATCTCGATCAGAACGGCGAGGTCACCCTCGTCTTCGAGCACGAACCCTCCGCTGGCTGGCCCATCGTCCTCTTTGGGGCCGGACATGTGTCCCAAGCTCTCGTCCGTCTGCTCGCCAGCCTACATTGCGAAGTGACGGTCTATGATACCCGTCCGGAAATGCTGGCCCGACTCGCTCACGCCCATCATATTCATCCCCGAAAAGTGAAGGTCCTCGCGGAAGCGGTCCGTGACATTCCTCAAGGGGCCTTCGTCGCTCTAATGACCCAGGGCCACCGCACCGACAAGCCAGTCCTCGAAGAAATCCTCAAAACCCGTTCCTTCCCCTACCTCGGCGTGATCGGCAGCGCCTCCAAGGCGGCCGTTCTGCGCCGGGAACTGCGCGAAGCCGGTTTGTCTGGCGATCTCAAAACCGCTTTTCGTTGTCCCATCGGGCTCCCACTCGGAAACGACACCCCGGAAGAAATCGCCATCAGCATCGCGGCGGAAATGTTGCAGGTCCGGGATGAGATCAAATTGTGAGCTAAGAATCCCGCGGGGCAGTTTTAGGATTCCTTCCCCCAAAATCCGCACGGAATAAGAATACCCCAGAAACTCGTTCCGAGTTCCTCTACATTCCGCCTTGTCCCGCGGTCATTGTAGCGGAAGACGGAACGTTTTTCGTTCGCGACGCCTTGTCACGCTTCGCCAAACTGCCGCAGGCTGGCGTCTGCGACCACCTGCGATCCGGCCCGAGCCAAGAGCGTTCGCTTCCAACTGGCTGACAACGCCGGGCAGGCCGCCAGGGCCCCAGCCGCATCCCAATCGGTTTTGCGATGGTGCATGATGTCATTGGCTTCGGCCAAGGACCACTCAGGATAAGGACGTTCCCGAAGGACCAATTCCTGCGGAGCTTCTACCATCCCCAGCGTCAGCACGCGCAAATACCATCCGGTCCGACTCGAGCACCTTCGGTAAACCGACTTGGATGCTTAGCAATTTCATTTCTCGGCGGCCTGAGGACGGTCCTTTCGAAAAATAGACTTGAGCGGATGTTCATCGAGCACATTGGGCTGGATCCCGCCAAGGCGCTCGGGATCATAGAGCTGGATCCCGACATAATAAAACAACGGACAAACCGGCATTTCTCCGTCCACGAGAACTTCTTCGGCTTGACGCAATATCTCGAAACGCGCCGCAGGATCCGCCGCCCGGGTGGCGTCGGCAATGAGGGCATCGTAAGCCGGATCGCTCCAACCAGTGCGGTTGTTGCCCCCGCCAGTAATAAACATATCCAAAAACGTATTGGGATCCGGATAGTCCCCGACCCAACTGGAACGCGCGATGCCATAGTCGAGATTGGAAAGCGAGTTGAGGTACACCTTCCACTCCTGGCGGGCCAGGTTGATTTCAATCCCCAGTTGTTCCCGCCACATGCTTTGCAGTTCCACCGCAATCGCTTCATTGAGTTCGCCCTCGCTGTACAGATAGGTGACAAAGGGAAACCCTTCGCCGCCGGGAAATCCGGCCGCGGCCAAGAGCGCCCGCGCCCGCTCCGGATCAAAGTCCGGAGCCTCCGGAGAAACATAGCCTGCAATGCCCGGAGGGACAAAACTCCGGGCGGGTTCCTCGCCGGCCCGGGTGATTTTTCGGGTAATCACCCGCTTGTCGATGGCAAGCGAAAGCGCCTGGCGGAGGCGAACATCGTCAAGCGGCGGCTTGGCGCAATTGAACCGCAAAAAATAAATCCCCAGAAATGAAGCTGCATGAAAGTCCGGACGTTCCCGCAAATCGTCTAAAAGCGCCGGCGGGGTCAGCCCCTTGTCCATGGAGAGATCGGCTAGGCCACTGGCGTAAAAATTGAAAGCCACATTCGCCTTGCTGATCGGGAGGATGTCGATCGTATTCAAGGCGACATTTTCTGCATTCCAATACAAAGGATTTTTCCGCAAACGGATCTTGTCATTGATCCGCCAAATCTCCAGCAGATAGGCGCCATTGCTGACGATGCGGCCGGGCTTGACCCAGTCGTCACCGTCCCGCTCAATTTCCTCCACCGGAACCGGAGCCAACGGCGGGGTCGCACACAAATCCAGAAAAAACGGGGTCGGGCTCTCCAGAGTGACCCGCAACGTTCTCGCATCAAGGGCGGTCACCCCCACCTGGTCAAAATCCGTAATTCCGCCTTCGGCAAATTTCTGCGCGTTGCGGATATAGAACAACTGGTAGTTGTAACTCGCCGCGGTCTCCGGCGACAACGTCCGCTTCCACGAGCGCACAAAGTCCTCCGCGGTCAAAGGCCGCCCATTGCTCCATTGCGCCTCCGGGCGCAAATGGAAGGTGTATTCCCGCCGATCCGGCGAAATCTCCCAGGATTCCGCCATTCCGGGCCCGGGTTTCCCGGCGGCATTAAAGGTCGTCAATCCTTCGAACAAAGAATTGACGATCCGGCCCTCCGGTTGCCCGGTAATGATCGCTGGGTCGAGAGTTTCCGGCTCGGCCCCATTGAGGAAGACGAGGTCGGCCCTTTTCCCCGAAGGTCCGCACCCCGCCAAGACCATCACGGCCGCCACAATGATTCCCCATCTGCGCATGGCTCCAATGAACCCAATCTCCCCCGACTCCGCAATGCTTTGTCGTGTGCGCTCTCTTCTACTCCCAGAGTTTTAGAGCGTTTACCCAGATCGCCACCCTCGATCCAGCGACAATATATCGACATCCATTCCCGGATGAAAACGACCACGGGTTTTCCCGACGATCCGACGATCTTTGAAGACCAGTCATGAAGCGTTCTGCCGTTCTTCCCGGCAACCTCGTGGACTCCCGAAAGCTTTCTCGCGATGGCAAGGTCACCGCGCAGGCCGCCATCAAGCGAATTGCCGCCACGTAGGGTCAGGTCCACCCAGGCGGAGTAATCGGTAGACTCGATATTTTTCGGGCCAATAGTTGGCCTCAAGGCGGAATCGGCCTTGCTGGGAGAGAAGCTCGACGCAAGGATCGGCTTCTTGGTCGCGGCCAAGTCGGTGTTGCGATTCAAGGAGGCCGAGAATCAGGCCCTGGCTGAATATATCCTCATCGGCACGCGGTGGAGCTTCACTCTGACCATCGCGCTCTCCTGGGTGAAGACCCAAGCTCTGACTCTCTTTCCGAGTTCTCTGCCCATTCCCTCAACAAGTGGAGGAGGACACGATCGCTCCCGCACTCACTGATATCCCGAAACTCAGCTTTCCGGGCAACTCACGTTTCCGCCCCTGGTTTCGGCATCGGCTCTGCGTCCGAGCAATTCCTTGCGATCTGCCATTGCCTCAACCTGTTTGGGACACGATACTCACTCCTTATGCCTTTTGAGCTCGCTTCCAGCTATGCCCCCTGTGGCGATCAGGGTCAGGCGATTGAAAAGCTGACCCGATCCCTCCAAGCCGGCAACCGGCATCAAACCCTCCTTGGCGTCACCGGCTCGGGGAAAACCTTCACCGCCGCCAATGTCATTCGCGAATTGAACCGCCCGACTTTGGTCATGTCGCACAACAAGACGCTCGCCGCCCAATTGTACAGCGAGTTCAAACAATTCTTCCCCAACAACGCGGTCGAGTACTTCGTCAGCTACTTCGACTACTACCAACCCGAGGCCTACATCCCGCGCTCCGACACCTACATCGAAAAAGACAGTGCCATTAATGAAGAGATCGAACGCCTCCGGCTCTCGGCCGTGAGTTCGCTTCTCACCCGTCGGGACACCCTTGTCGTCGCCAGTGTCTCCTGCATCTATGGACTCGCTTCGCCGAAGGACTTTCTCCAGATGTTGGTCACGATCAAACAAGGTCAGACCCTCACCCGGGAAGCCTTCCTGGCCAAACTCGTGGAGATGCTCTACGAACGGAACGACATCGCTTTCGCCCGGGGAAAATTCCGGGTCCGAGGCGATGTGGTCGAACTTCACCAGGCCCAGGTCGATGACGAAGCCATTCGGGTGGAGTTTTTCGGCGACGAAATCGAACGCATCAGCCGCTTCGATCCCCTCACCGGCGACGTCCACGACACCCTCACCACCCTGACCATTTTTCCGGCCAAGCAATTCGTCACCCCCCCCGATAAACTCCAACGCGCCATGCGCGGGATTCGTGAGGAACTCGACATCCGGGTGCGGGATTTCGAGCGCGACAATAAGCTCCTCGAGGCCCAACGGATCAAACAGCGAACAGAATTCGACCTCGAGATGATGCAGGAGATGGGCTTCTGCACCGGGATCGAAAATTATTCCCGACACCTAACCGGCCGTCCCCCCGGGTCGCGTCCTTACACCCTGATGGACTTCATGCCGGAGGATTTTCTTCTCGTCATGGACGAATCGCACGCCACCGTCCCTCAGGTCGGAGGCATGTATGCCGGGGATCGCTCGCGAAAATCCGTCCTCGTCAACTATGGCTTCCGGCTTCCCAGCGCCCTCGACAACCGACCTCTGAATTTTTCGGAATTCATGGATGTGACCAAACAAATTGTTTACGTCAGTGCCACTCCCAGCGAATTCGAAATCCGCAACAGCAAGGTCGGCAATCAGGCCTACGTGCCCAATCCGGAGAAAAATCCCCGCGCGCCCCGCAAACCCATTCCGCCACCCACTTCCATCACCGGTCCCTTCGAACCCGAACGGCCGGGAGCACCGCTCGTGGTGGAACAAATCATCCGGCCCACCGGGCTCCTCGATCCCGCCATCCAGATCAAGCCGTTAAAGGGTCAGATCGACGCCACGATTGAACTTTGCCGACAGCGCGTCGCCATCGGCGAGCGAATCCTCATCACCACCTTGACCAAACGGACGGCGGAAGACCTTTCCGATTACCTCCGCGACACGGGGCTGAAGGTTCGCTACCTCCACAGCGACATCGATACGATTGAACGGGTCGAGATTCTCCGCAGCCTCCGCGCCGGGGACTGCGACATCCTCGTCGGCATCAACCTCCTCCGGGAAGGCCTTGATCTTCCGGAAGTCAGCCTCGTCTGCATCCTCGATGCCGACAAGGAGGGCTACCTCCGCAGTCAAACCAGCCTCATCCAAACCGCCGGTCGGGCCGCCCGACACATCAACGGCGAGGTGGTCCTCTTTGCCGATACCGTCACCCGCAGCATGCAGGCTCTTCTCGATGTCAGCAACTATCGCAGGGAACGCCAGATGGCCTACAATAAAGAGCACGGGATCACTCCCAAAAGCGTGGTCCGGGCCGTACAGGAAAGCCTTCACGTCATCCTCCAAGGGCAGAAAGTCGAACAAGGCATCGTCAAAGAATCTCCCTCCGATTTCAATTTGCACGAACTCATTCACGAACTCGAAGCCGACATGTCCGGAGCCGCGGCCAACCTCGAATACGAGCGGGCCGCGCTCCTCCGCGACCAAATTGCCGAACTGAAAAAAGGGGCAGGGATCACCAAAATCGATCCCAAAAAACGCCCCTACCCCAAACCCGGACGCCGGGGACGGCGTCCCTCCACCGCCTAATCTGGAGGGACATCGGCCTCGATGTCCGCCAGTTTCGTGTTACGACTATTCCTTCGGGATCTCTTCAATCTTTGCCTGAGAAAATTCCTTCCACTCCCTGACGACTACAGTCGGGAGTCCTGACCCGGACGCATAAGGCGTTCGGCGGAAGAAAAAATGAGGGCCAGCGGACTTTTCCCGGGAAGCGGCCCTTGCACAATGGAAACATCCACTCCCACTGGAGCCATGGCATAGAGTTCGATCACGTCAAGCGATCGCATTCGGATACAGCCGTAACTCGCGCGGCGACCTAGGTTTTTTTCATCAGGGGTGCCGTGAATATAAACACAGCGGCGATAAGCATTGCGATTGCTGTCTTCCTGTCCGTCGAGCCAAAGAATACGCGACACAATGGGGTCGCGTCCCGGAGCATTGGGAGTCAAGACCTCGCCAGTGGGAGTGCGGCGTTTCAATACGGATCCTTCGATGAGCCCGTCGCCGATCTTCTCCCGGATCTTCAGGCGACCGAGCGGCGTACGATAGCTGCCATAAGTGTCTCCCAGACCAAAGCGGGAAGTTGAAATCGCGTATTTCTTGTGCACCTCACCATCCACCATGAGGGCGAGTTTCTGCTCAGAGACGCTCACCACAATCTCCAAGGTCGGAGTCGCCACGGATTCTTCCGCCGCCGTCAGCGGGTGCAAAAGAATCAGCGCAAGGCCAACGGTCAGAATGGGACGAAAAAAGGACATGATCGGTAAACGAACGGCGCAATCTGCCAGATTTTTCCCCGGACGCAAGTCCAGCGAAGAGAATCTTTGTCCCCGGGGGGTTGGGAGCTGAACTGCATTCTCACTCGCGAAAGCCATTTCGAATCCATAACCATGAATATTGCAAACTGCTGGCCAATGGCCGTCCCGCTTGCCAAGCTAGTTGATCGGCGGTATCTTTATGACAAATGAAACTCCGGCTGGATCTTCTGAAGCACCTGACGGCGGAGGACATCGCTCAAACGGCGGAGGCGAATGTTCACCGTTTCAAACCCGAGCCCCTTTTCTCGCAAACTGGGACTGGCAGTCTATTGTCGGCATCAACAAGCGAACGTGCGAAAGAGGTGGCGCACAGCATGGAGTTAACTCAGAAACTGGAAGCGCGTGCGCAGAAGAGTGGGAACAGATCCGAAAGAGAGAACTGACCCTGGCCGAAACCCTCGACTTCCTTAGGGCATGCCATCGCGGTGCGCCTTTTTTATTTTTCAACGGCAACACATTCTCTTCCATCGGCCGGGAACTTGCTTTGGCCCTCTTCAGCGAACTTCCCGCCGTCCGCAAGCGGGAAACCGGTTCAGCCGTCGCACACTACATCGCTGGAGTGCTTGATCGGCAGTCGATGATCTCCATCGTCGAAGCTCTTTGCCACTCCGCATTTTTCAAACCCGGAGATCGGGTAAAAACACTCAAAGGAACCCTTCGTGGCGAAATTATCGAAACCCTCGACGACGGGCGCGCCAAATGGCAGGCAGAGACAGGAACGGTCTTTCTCACCCTCCCCGAAAGTCTCGTCGCCGACGACTAACTTTATTCCGTCAGCCTGCCCGCAATCTCTCCAGAGCCGCAACCATTTGCTTTTCATAAAAAGCCAGTGGTTCCAGCAATTCATCGGCTTCGGCCAAATCAATCGGGGTGGAATTCGTCCCGTCGAAATCAATCGGCCCATAACGCGAAGGCTTCCCGGATTTCGTCAGATACTCGACATAGCAATCGCCCTGCGAATAATGCCAGAATTCCCAGGGGTATTCCTTCCAGCCAAATTGCTGAAAAAGATCGGTGATCTTCAGGCGGTTCGCGCGTTCTTCCTCGGTGATAAATGGGGAGTCCATCGGCGTGCGCTCGGAAATTTCCACATAAGTCGGGCCACGACCACCCCGGGGAAATTCCAACCGGGTTTCGCGATCAAGAACAGAAATATCGATGGCCGATCCCGAGACATGGGTTCCTACCCGACAACGGGTGGCGATGACGGCACTCATCCGCCGGAGGAGAAATTCCGGGGTTGGCAAGACGCCGCCCAATTCCCAAATCGCCATCTTCAAAACCAAATCAAAGTGCTTCGGATTGTGGGATTGGGCTCTTTGCATCGTCGGGGACCGATAGCCATCTTCCACCTTCAACACCCAGCCCCGTTCGTTCATGGCGCGGGCCACCGCTTGGAAGGACGGAATGAGACCTTCGCGGCAAAAATACACCCGGGGGTGACACCCATTAATCATCGAGGTGGAAAACTCCACATCGAGACCATCGGCCGCCTCGCGCAGGGACCGCATCGGTTCCCCGCATTCTTCGACCGGATAGGTTCGCATCGCTTCCTGGAATGAAATTGCTTCTTCCATTTTCTGGGTCCAAAAGGACCGGGCGGCAATGTCGTCGTTCATCGTCTCATTTTCACGCGGATTCAATCAGGCTCTCCACCGTGGCCGAGAGACTTCCCTTTTTCTTTGCCAAGCGTTCCAGCTTGCGGCGAATGGCCGGGGCCAGCAAGACCGTGGTGCGCACATGGGGCCGAGGCTTGCGTCCGGCTCCCAACCTGGCCCCGCCTCGCATCTCACGCAACGTCTCTCGCGCCGCTTGACTGAACACGTTAACCGTTACGGCGTCGGAGTATTCGGGCTGCGCGGTCTCGTCAATCGCGTCTTCGATTTCCTGCTCATAGGCAGTCAAAGGAACCCCCAGAGCCTTGTTTGGATCATAATTGTTTTTTTTCATTTTTGATACCGCTTCTGGTTTTTCCGGGATGGCCATGCCGTGATGACCCTCCATGTGTCCCTACCGACCTGCTCACAGGGGGCGCAGTGCATATACCCTTCAATATCGATGATGACCACGATTTGCCCTGGTCGAGTCGAACTCGGATATTGATGCACAATCCCTCGTTCGATGGCCTCCATAATTTTTTCAAAATCCAGCCCCCGCGCCGCCAAACTTTTCTTATTCGAATCGCCGGGGATGAATCTTACGATGAAAACCGTATCCGCATTTCAAACCGAGTCAACATTTTTTGCGGACCTCCGCCCGAGGAACTATCTCTCCGCTCCCAACAAACGCCCTTGGGCGCTCCCATCGGCAATGGGATGAATCAGCCCGCCATCCACCGTAATCGTCTGGGCGGTGATCCCCCCTCCCGCCGTGCTCAGCAAGAGACAAATCGGCCCCAAGAGGTCCGCGGGAGTCAGGCGCCTTGGAATCGATTGCCAGTCAATGATCCTGCGATTTAATTCCTCATGGAGGTTTTCTTTTTCCACCTCAATCGCACCGGGCACCACGCAATTCACGGTGATCCCGGTGCCTTTCAGTTCATGAGCGAGGGAATGGGTCAGTCCCACCACCGCACCCTTGCTGGCCGCATAGGCGGAGAGATAGGCGGTCCCCAATTCGAAGACCACCGAACCAGTGAAAAGGATCCGCCCCTGGGCACTCTCCCGCAAGCGAGGAAGAATCAACCTCGTCAAGGTGACGGCCGAAAAGAGATTCACCTGAAAAACATTCAACCAATAGGCATGATCTCCCTTTTCGATTGTCTCTCGGGGATCAATGGCAGCGTTGTGAAGAATGCCATCAATGGGCCCCGCCTCCTCAAGAAGCCAGCGACCGGTGGCCTCCACAGCAGCAGGATCGGAGAGATCACATTCCCGGAGAACAAGGCGTGATTCATCCACCCCCAGTTCAGCCCGAATGGCCACCATTTGTTCCATTCCTCGACTGATCGCGATGATGCGAAGCCCCTGGGCAAGCAACCCTCCAAGGATGGCTCGGCCGATCCCCCGGGTCATCCCGGTCAAAACAAGCGTCTTCCCGTTAAGATCCTGAAATTGAAATTCTGATTTAGCCATCATTCTCTTTATCTTTTCTTCTCTGCGATCCGGCAGTTGCCGGACGTAAGGAAAATTCCTTCAATCCCGCGACCACTCGGTTTTCCGATAATCAAAGCGATCCGTAAAGAGATCGGGGTTCAATTTGACTCCCAGCCCGGAGCGTGTCGGGAGGGCAATGTGCCCATCGGCAATGGGGAGAAATTCATCGATGAGATCCTTGTAGAAAGTGTGAATATGCGCCCTCACAGTTTCTTGAAAGCAACATCCCGCCACCGAAGCGTTGACATGAATGCCCGCGAAGACGGTGAGAGGACCCGTACAATCATGCATGGTGCAGGGAATATTAAATCCCTGGGCAATATGAGCCAGGCGGGCGCTTTCGGAAATCCCTCCCACCCAAGTCGGATCGACCATGATATAATCCGCCGCCTGTTGAATGAGCGCGTCGAGATAGTCCGCCCGGCTGAGCAACATCTCACTGGCAGAGACCGGAACCCCGCATTGACGCCGAAAGTCCGCCAGGGTCCGGATATTGTCCGTTTTAAGGATATCCTCCAACCAAAGCGGCTTGAAGGGCTTTAAAGCCTCGGCGATGCGTAAGGCCGCCGGCAACATAAAGAAGCCATGCCCGTCGATCATGATTTCGAAGCTGTCCCCGTGGGCCTCGCGAATTTTCTCCAAGGGCCGCACCGCTTTGGCGATGAATTCATTAGAGATTGTCATCCCCCCATCGCGATGGGCCGCCTCGTCAAAACACCACGTCTTCATCGCCGTGTAGCCCGCTTCCTTAAGTTCGGTCACCAGCTCGACCGGATTGTGGAAAAAATTGTAGGAATCTTGCAAAGGCCCCGGTTCGCCCTCGGAGCCATAACCCGGCCAACCGACCTTCCCATCCGGACTCCGCCCATAGGTCGGGTTTCCACAGCTGTTGTAAACCGGCACCGACTCGCGCACCGGACCTCCTAAAAGCCGATAAACCGGCTGATCACAGACTTGTCCCATGATGTCCCACAAGGCGAGGTCGATGGCCGAGATGGCCCGCAACTCCGCCCCCCGGACGCCAAAATTGGCGAAACGTTCGTAGAAAAACCGCCAATGGGATTCGATCGCCAGGGCATCTGCACCCAAAAGGCGCTCCGACATCCAATCATGAATGAGCGACACCACCGCCCCGGGGCCATAGGCGGTCTCCCCGACTCCTTCGCGTCCATCTTCGGTGCGAATGCGGACAAACATCAACCAGGGCATGATCTCCGTAGGCACCGAAGTTTCGATCGAAACAATCCGCAAAGGATTGGGAGTTGGACAGGCCGGGAGATAGGAACGGGTGGTCATAGGGAAAACATTGGAAGTGAAAGCATCGTAAAATATTTCATCGGACGGCACCAAGTCGATGACGCACGAACCTGAAGAAGGCAAACCCTAAGTCGACTGGACAGGTCTTGGACAGGCACAAACTTGCCCGAAGATGGCATTTCTTGCGGCGGAGAGAATTTTTCTTTTCGCCTCATGGGAGTCGGCTCCATGCTTCTTCGAAGCTCGATGCCAACAATCTCTCCACAAAGCGACAACTTGGAAAATGTGTCCGAGTCCGTCGGACTCTCCTCCGCCACGGTTTTCAGCCGTTTCTTCAAAACCCAAGCCGAATTGTCCCCTGCAACCTGGCGGAAGGAAAACCGTTTCGAAATCGAATCATGAACCCTGCTCTGGATTCCCTGGCGACTTGCGAGCACATTGATTTGCTGGTTGGCGTCGAAGCCAATTTGTACTTTGACGCCCTTCTCCCCAGATCGATCACAGAGGAATGGGAGCCCTCCATTACCTGCGAGTTGGGTGAACACCGGGCCGATCGATGGAGGCTCCTCCCGGAAGAATCTCAAATTGGCCGCCATCCGTTCCTTCTCAGCCTGAAGGATCCCCGGGACGGCCACCGTCATACTTTCGCCAGCGAACTTCATATTCACGGCCCGACGAAAAACCTCCACCCGCAACAATGGCTCCCCGTCGGCGACAGCATCACGGCAACGGGTCTTTACGCCGAGGCCCTGTGCAAGCGTTCGAAACACTGCGGCCCGCTTGTGCAAAGCGTGGGGACCCGAACCGGCAGCGAGGCCCCAGCCATCCGGCACGAAGGATATCCTGGTTGGAAGTATTTGGATTTCCTCAGAAAACGCCCGGCCACTCCGGGACCCAATTTCCGCGAAGAAATCGATCCGCCCTTTTTGAGTTCCTCATCCTTCGGGGAGTGCCTGGACTTTGCCGCCTATCGGCATACGCACCTCGCGGGCGAGGAGCCCGACTTCATCACCGTGTTTCTTGGAGCCAACGATGTGGCGCGCCTTGACGACAGCCAACTTGATGAAGAGATTCCCAAGATTGTCGAACAAGCCGTCACCCTCGCGAATGCCTTTCTCCAAGACACCTCGCAATCCCGAATCGGCCTCATCCCTCCCCTTCCGCCTGCGGTCAGCCAGGACGCTTTTGGGATCAACTATGGGTGCCTGATCCCACGCTGGCGCTACCGAAAATGCCAACACGCCTTGTTGCGCGCCCTCCAAGGGCAATTCGAAAAATTCCACCCCCGACTTTCCCTCATCCCCGCATTCCTTCACATCGATCCGGTCACTGGATACCCCATGCGGAATGAACCGGCCAATGGGCACTCCAATGTCATCTGCTCAGTCGCCAGCAATTCCGTCCATCCCACGCCAAGCGGATACAACCAAATCGCCGACGCCATTTTGGCCTGGATGGCCGGGCAGACCCACCTTCAGCCGCTGCCAGGTGTCCGCTCGAACTCGGCAGCAGAAAAGACTTTGAGCACACTTCCGCCTCCGATGAGGAAGCCGCTCGAAACCTGAGATGGAACCCTTGCTTTTCTACGGCCTTTTTGCCTTTATTTTCCTGCTTGCCGGACTCAAACAGGGATTAACAGGCTTTGGGCTCGGTATCGTGGCAATGGCGCTTTTGCCGATGATCGTGCCAGTTCCGGAAGCGATGGCCGCCGTCACCTTGATCGGCGCTATCAGTATCCTCGGAAACCTCGGCCCATTTTGGAAAGCCGTGGTCTGGCGGGAGGCCACTCCACTTATCATCGGAATGATTGTGGGAATTCCCTGCGGGATTTTCATGCTTCGCTCCATTTCACCAGAAGCTATCACCCGGATCTTGGGGGCGGTCTTGCTGCTCACATGCGCCACTCAGGCATTTCTTCCCAAAAATCAAAACCTCCATCTTCCCAAATTCCTGGGACTCCCGATGGGAATCCTTGGTGGCGCACTCGGAGGGGCGTTCAATATGGGAGGCCCTCCCGTGCTCATTTTTCTTCAAAGCCGTCCCGTGACGCCAAAAGCGCTTGTCGCCACGCTACAAGTGATCTTCGCCATCTCCCTGATCTTCCGCTCCGGCCTGATCGCCACCTGCGGTTTCGTCACTCTTCACATTCTGCTCCTTGTCGCCATTGGCATCCTCCCCGCTTGGATCGGAATTATGATCAGCGCCCGTTTTCAAAAATCGATCTCGCAGGAGGCACTCCGCCGCATCGTCCTGATTGCCCTTTTTCTCATGGGCCTGAAATATTTGATCCTTTGACCAAGCGGCCAAGCCGTCCTGAGACTACGCCACGGTCAATGTCGCACTTTCTGTTTCGAACTCCCCGAATGATTGGGCACTGAAAAATACACGGTGAGGCGGCGAGTGAGAAGGAATCAACCGCCGCCATGCGGATGGCAGACGGCGGGGGGGCGGAAATCGCCGGGGAAGGCATTTGCACATCTTTTTGTGCAATCAATATTGACGCCGCACATTTTCTTGTGCAGACTTTTCTCATGAGCAAGAGCGAAAAAGCCCTGCGCAAACTCATGAGCGGTGAGTCAGACAAGAATATCACAATGGACGAAGCTCTCTATGTGCTCACCCGGTCCGGTTTCGTTCTCGATGGAGGCAAGGGAAGTCACCAAGTTTATCGTCATCCTGATGGCCGCAAAATGGTCCTCCCGGTGCACGGCAAAGACATCAAGCCCATCTATATCCGCCAAATCCGAAAAATCCTATGAAAGCAAAATATCTCACAAAAATCTACTGGAGCGATGACGATGAAGCCTACGTCGCGGAAGTCCCCGCCCTCCCTGGGTGCGTGACTCACGGCGAGAGCTATCAAGAAGCGGCCCGCCGCATTGAGGAAGCTATGAAATTATGGATCGCTAGTGCCCACAAGCATGACGACCCGGTTCCCGAGCCGGATCTGGCAAGTGAAGAAATCTCGCGCCTCTCGCCGTTGCTGAATGTCTCCAAGCTCGCCCGCTTGGCCGGCATGAACAAGAACACGCTTGCAAGCAAGCTGCGCCGTAAGAGCTCATTCACATCTGAGGAAGCGCGTCGTATCCGCGCTGCCGTGGCCTCAGTTTAGCAGGCGACTTTTTCGTAGATGGCATCCTCGGCGGAATCGTCGCGCAGAAATTGGTCGTAGGCGGCATTGTGCCACGCGGCGTCTTCCTCGTCCAACCCAGTGAGGATGATGATGCGGGCACGCCCCGTGGCCGGAAGCTGGTCGCTCACTCCTCCGGGCAACTTCAACTCACTGAGATCAGCCACAAATTCCACAGCGTTCATACCGGAATTCTACCTCCCCACACCTTCCAAGGCAAACGCAAAGCGGATTTTCACACTAAAAACGATTTTTCTCCGCGCCGCGTGAGTCCCTGGGGCAGAGGGGTCCTTATATATGTGCATTTTGAGGGTGATGATCACTGGCACCCACACAAGAAAAAAAGATATTTACACAAATGCAAGAAACGGCCCCTTGGACCTTGGATTTCGGGGTTAATCGACCCCTATTTGGTCCCATCCAAGTGCCGGTCAAAAAAGGCCCAGGCGGCCTTCTGCATCGTGGCGTTAAACTCGTGGCCACAATCGTAAATCAGACTTCCCAAAGCGTCCCGCGCACCGAGATCGCTCCAAACTTTCCGAAGTCGAAGATGGGCTTCGGCCGTGACGGCAGGTTGGTCATTAATGGCAGTTCGATTCTAAGAAGGGGGGATGAGCGCAAAGGCCGGGATCCTCGTCAGGACAACCTCGTCGGACGCGGTCGTTCCAAAATAGGCACCTTCCGCCACGGCTGGATACGCGACCACATGGGTGCTTTGATAGGAAAAAGATTCTCCGGGTTGGAGGCGGGGGAATTTCCCTACGACGCCATCTCCCTCCACAGCGGTGGTTTCTCCGTTGTCCTCTCGCACGACCCACTTCCGCGCACGAATGGTGACGGTTTCCTCCGAGTCGTTATGAATCGTGAGCGAATAGATGAACCGGAAAGGTTTGTCTTCCGGGGCCTCCAGTTCGGGAGCATGGGAGACGTCATCGACGGTGACCCGCAATCCCGTCAACTCACGCATTTTCATTTTTTCATTTCGGTTGCGGGTTAAACTTTTTTCGCCACTTGGATCCCCAGCTCCCGCAATTGCCGGGGTTCGGCTGGCGACGGAGAATTCATCATCAGGTCTTCGCCCCGGTTGTTCTTCGGAAAGGCCACCACGTCGCGGATGTTTTCCGTCCCCACCGCCAACATCACCAGGCGGTCCACGCCGAGGGCCACTCCACCGTGGGGCGGTGCCCCGAAACGAAAAGCCTTCAGCAAATGCGGGAAGAGGATTTGTTGTTTCTCAGGAGAAAGTCCCAAGACCTCAAAGACCCGGGCCTGGATGTCGGGTTCATGGATCCGGATGCTGCCGCCGCCGATCTCAACCCCGTTGAGGACGACATCATAGGCCTGGGCGCGCACTTTGGCATATTCGCCTGCATCGAGCAGCGGCATGTCCTCGGTCTTAGGCCGGGTGAAGGGGTGATGGACCGCATTCCATTTCTGCTCTTCGGCATTGTAAGCCAGGAGCGGAAAATCCACGACCCAGAGGAAATCGAGGGCGGCGGGATCGGTGACCAGGGATTGAATTTCTGCCACTTCGAGGCGAATCCGTCCAAGGACGGTACAAACCGTCTCCCAGGTGTCGGCCCCAAAAAGAATCAAGTCGCCTTCCCCGATCGCCAGCCGTTCGGTCAGAGCGGCTTTTTCGGCTTCGCTGAAAAACTTCACAATCGGGGACTTCCATTCGCCGTTTTCCACTTTGATGAAAGCCAGTCCGCGGGCTCCCGCCTGTTTGGCAGTGTCGGTGAGGGTTTCGATTTGTCCGGTGGTGATGCCGGCAAATCCCTTGGCATTAAACGCCTTCACCGTTCCCCCGGAATCGAGGGCCCCGCGAAAGACCTTAAACTCACTGGAGGCGAAAACGTCGTCGAGGGCGACCAACTCCAAACCAAAGCGCCGGTCCGGCTTGTCGCTACCATAGCGGTTCATGGCCTCGTCGTAGGTGAGGCGCGGGAAGGGACGGGGGATCTCCACACCTCGGGCCACCCGGAAAACGTCGGCCAGCAAGCCTTCGATCAGCGGATAAATGTCCTCCGGGGTGATGAAGGAAGCTTCGAGATCGATCTGGGTGAGTTCGGTGATTCGGTCGGCCCGGGGGTCTTCATCGCGAAAGCATTTGGCAATTTGGAAGTACCGCTCGATCCCCGCCACCATGAGGAGTTGCTTATATTGTTGGGGCGACTGGGAAAGGGCGTAAAAATCGCCCTGATGGACCCGACTGGGCACGAGAAATTCCCGGGCTCCTTCCGGGGTGCTTTTCGACAGGATCGGCGTCTCGATTTCCAGAAATCCCTGACCGTCAAAGTAGTCTCGGGTCGCCTTGAGAATCTTATGCCGAACCGTAAGGTTACGCACCATCGCTGGCCGGCGGAGATCGAGGTAGCGGTGTTCGAGCCGGAGGTCTTCATTGACCGAAGTCTCATCGAGAGGAAAGGGCAACACATCCGCTTTGTTCAGGACGGTGAGGGCATCGGCCACAATCTCGATGCCGCCGGTGGCGAGACGGGGATTTTCAGTTCCAGCGAGTCGGGGAACCACCGTGCCGGAAACCTGCAAAACGTCCTCGCTGCGAAGGCCATGCGCTGCCGCGGCCGCGGCGGGATGTTCCTCCGGACGAAAGACGACTTGGGTTAGTCCCTCCCGGTCTCTCAAATCGATAAAAACCACGCCGCCATGGTCGCGGCGGGAGTCAACCCACCCGCAAAGGGTGACTGTGGATCCGGCGTCGGCGGGACGCAAAGCCCCGCAATGATGTGTACGATATGTCATGATATTGAAAAATAAATCCCGGGAGTCACCGGCGGACTGAGTTGGGCCATGCCCTCGGTTGTCTCCGCGTTCCCTGTGGTCAAACCCCTTTTTGCCGCGTTCGCCACCAATCCGCAAGCCCGCGATTAGCCACGGTCACTTCCTCACGGGTGGCAAGGGTTTTCACCTTCACCTGAGGCCATTCGTCCCCTACCACGACGGCCACCTCGGCCCCGAGTTGCTCTGCCGCCTGAAATTGCTTGCCCACCTTCGTGTCCACCAGCGGAAAATCCACCCGAAGCCCCGCGTCTCGAAGCGACTGGGCCAGCGCCACTGCGTCCAGCCGCAACTCGGCCTTGGCCACCACAAGATAGACGTCGCAAGCCCGCTGTTGGGCCATCCAAGCATCCCGTCGCTCCCGCGCTGCGGGAACGTCGTCGATCAGATTTTCCAAAACGATGTCACCCATCCCGAACCCGAGCGCGGGCAGATCCACCTTCCCGTCGCTCATCAAAGCCAACAGCCGGTCGTAACGTCCCCCGCCAGCGAGGGCGCGTTCGTTTTTGCTCCGGTCAAAAACTTCAAAAACCACTCCGGTATAATAGGCCAGCCCTCGCACGATGGCATAGTCGATTTCGACATAGTCGCCCATCCCCCGGGCTTGGAGATTTTCCAAGACCGGAGCCAGTTCGCCGGGTTCCCCTCCCCGGAGGAAGGCCAAGACCCGGTCCGCCGTCAATTCCGGCACCCCCAGAGCGCCCAAGGCTTCCCCGGTCTTCTCCGGTGGCATCCGTTCGATTTTGTCCACGATCTGAAAAAAATCGTCCTCCCGGGCGGCCTCGCCCCCGGCGGCCGCAAAAAACTTCTGCCAGGCGGTTCGACTGCTCAGGCGGACGACAAAATCCTTGGCGGTAAACCCGAATTCCTTGAGGACGTCAATCACCAGGGCGATCAATTCCGCATCCGCTGCATCCGAAGCCTCCCCGATGAGATCGGCATTGAATTGGTAGAATTCCCGCCCGCGACCACGCTGGGGCTTTTCGTAGCGAAAAAACTGTGGCACGCAAAACCACTTCAACGGCTTGCGAAAATCCCGAGCTCGCGCCGCCACCATCCGAGCCAGCGTCGGGGTCATTTCCGGTCTCAAAGTGACCTGCCGATCTCCTTTGTCGGAAAAATTAAAGAGCTGGCCGACCAATTCTCCTCCGCTCTTCTTTTGATAGAGCTCAATCGATTCAAGCACCGGTCCATCGTATTCGACGAACCCATGACGGCGCGCCACCTCCCGCCAGGTGGACAGGATGTAGTTTCGGCGGGCACAGTCTTCAGGATAAAAATCCCGGAATCCGGGAAGGGTCTTCATCCCTTGGTAATGGCCTGCCGGGCGTTTTCTGAAAAGAAATTTCCGGTCGGGGACCGGCCAAAGTTGTCAGGAATCGGGCAAGGTGGAACTTGCCCCTCCAGGATTTCCGAGAACCTTTGGGCGCGGGCGGGCCTTTAAACCGCCCCATTCAGATTGAGAAGGACCTTGCCGGAGCGATTGTCCTCATTGGCTTCGGCGATGGCCGCTTCCAATTCCGCCAGGGCAAAAACCCGCTGCACGGGCATTTGCAACCGGCCAGTTCGGACCAATTCGGCCAGTCCTGCCATGATCTCCTGGCGCTGGACGGCGGACAATTGTTGGGTCCATTTTTTCAGCCAAAACCCTTGAAAGACAAGATTGCGGAAGATGAGGAGGCCATTGGGCAACTTCAGAGGTTGACGGCTCATAGCGCCATAGGTCACTAGGGTCCCTCCATCGCCAAGCGCATTAGCCAAATTGAGCGCACTGGCCCCGCCGACGGCATTCAATCCCAATCGGGGTCGGTCGGAACCGCAGAGATTTTCTATCTCGTGGCGTAAATCAAGATCCTCCAAAACCACTTCGTCGGCACCGAGGGCTTTGAGTTCCTCCACCAACTCCGGACGCCGCACCACGTTGAGTGACTTCCAGCCGCAAACCTTGGCAATTTGAATGACACTCCGACCGACCGCGGAATTGGCTGCATTTTGCACGATCCAGTCGCCTTTCTGCAAATCGACAAATTCTTCCAACATCCCCCAGGCCGAAAGCGGATTGACCGACAACATGGCCGCCTGAAGCGGATCCAAATCGGAAGGAAGTTTGATCGCCTCCTCGGCCGACGCGGTCATGAATTCCGCCCAGGTGCCCCAGCGCATCGGCAAAACCAAATCGCCAGGAGCGAACCCGGTGACGCCTGCTCCGCATTGCGTGACGCGACCCACCCCTTCGTTGCCGATCACCGCCGGTAATTCCGGGAGGACTCCATATTTGCCCTCAATGATATTTAAGTCGGCGGGATTGATCGGGGCGGCCAGCATTGCCAGGAGGAGTTCGCCCTCCCCCGGGGTCGGAACCGCAGCCTCCTCCACCCGGAGGACCTCGGAAACTTTTCCAAATGCTGTCAGCTGCGAGCGTTTCATCACTTAAAACGCCGAATCCACCCAAATGGGATTATACCACTCTCCCGGCCACATTCCACCGAACGGGGCCTCGCCCATGTAATAAGGGTCGATGAAATAAGGATCATTTCGCCAATTTCCAACGCTGCCGGTCTGGTCGCTTTCCGTGGCCTCAAAAAATCCCACTGATTTGCCCAGATCATTGAGCAAATCTGCACTGGCTCCCGCGTCGTTCAAAGCATTGAGCTGCCCATTGGAGAGGGTGTACGGCGCGTGGGTGCTCTTGATGTAGGTGAGAATCACCGCACTCGGGACCTTCTTTACCACCAAGCCGTAGAGGTCGGTGTAGGTCAGAATCCGGTGGGCGGCAATTTTGTCATAGGTGGATCCAGCAACCCCCATGGCCTGGAGTTTGGCTAGAACCGCCTGGGGTTGCGTCTGAGTCGGTCGAGGCGTGGTGGCACAACCCACAAGCAGAAGCCCCAAGACGGCCAGCGCAGAAAAACGTACAATAAGCATCCGGTTAGGCTACCCCCGGCTTTCAACTCATGGCGATGAAAAAACCCGGATCGGAGCTTCGGTCCGCACCGTGAAATCGATACCTCGATCGAACCCGACCCGTCGGAGTTCACGCTTTAGCGTGTTCCCGACAGCCTAAAGGCTGGACTCCAACCCTCATTCTTCGCGTAATTTTCCTGCCATGTCCCCGAGGGCGGTTCGAGCGCTGGGATCGGCACTTGTGGCTGGCGGGGGCTCGTTCCCACTTGCCCGCGCACGAGCCAGGTGAACACTGAGCCACCCGCAAGCGTCATTTGCCGTCGGACCGGAAGGACGAAAAAATCAACAGCCCTGCCGCAACACAAATGCAAGAATCGGCCACATTAAAAGCGGGCCAACGCCCATACCATGGCAAAATAAAGTCGAGAAAATCGATGACATGGCCATGCAAGAGACGATCGGTCAGGTTCCCCGCCACCCCGGCCACCAGGAGGGTGCTGGCCCATTGCGCCAGACAATCTTGAAAAGCCCGCCGCCAGGTCAACACCGTCAAAACGACGAGCGCGACCAAGGACAATCCGATGAAGAAGCCATTATTATTCGCCATCATCCCGAAAGCCGCGCCGGTGTTATGGACCTGGACGAGATTAAAAAATCCCGGGACAACCGGAACCATCTCGTCCGGGGAAATCTTCTGCAACACGAGCCATTTGCTGAATTGATCCAGCAGATAGAGGGGCAAGGCCACCTTGAGCCAAAGTTTCATAATGGGGAAACCGCTTCCGCACAGCGCACACAGAGATCTTCCTTCCCGGCCACCGCACCCACGTCGGGCAGAAACCGCCAGCACCGGGCGCAGCCGTGATGGGAGGATTTTTCCACCCTGGCCACAAGCTCATCGCCTTCGACCAATTTCAATTCGCTAATGATGAAAAATTCCTCCAACTCCGTCTTGGCCGACTCCAGACCAGAACGTTGGGCGGCCGGAACCTGCAAGGTGACGCTGGCTTCCAAGGGTTTGGTCAAAAGTTTATTTTGCCGGGCCGGCTCAATCGCCTGTTGATAGACAAGGCTTCGCAGCGCCAACCATTCTTCCATCTTGGCATCACGGACCTCGTCGTGATGCGACTCGTCCACTTCTGGAAAAGTTTCCAAATGGACACTCCGGGCGGCTCCGGCATAACTCCAGGCCTCATCAGCCGTGAAAGCCAGGATCGGAGCGAGCAGGCGAGTGATGGTGTCAAAGGCCTCCTTCATGACGCGTTGGGTGGCCCGACGGCGCGGACTGTCGGCCTTGTCGCAATAGAGGCGATCCTTCGTCGTATCGATGTAGATGGCACTCAAGTCCACCGCGCAGAAATGATTGAGGGTGTCGAAGACCACCCGAAAATCATAGTCCTCATAGGCCCGTCGGCATTTGCTGATGACTGTTTGCAAACGACCCAACATCCATCGATCGATGGTGGTGGCCCCGGCCAATTCGGTCGCAGCATCCTCGCTTCCGGCGTTTCGTCCGTTGGCCAGGAGAATGCGCAAAACATTACGAAAGCCCCGGTAACGTTCCGCCACCTGCTTGAAAACATCTTCCCCAAAAGGCACCTCGTCGGTGTATTGAACCGTCGCCACCCAAAGCCGCAAGATGTCGGCCCCGTATTGGTTAACGAAATGCTCGGCGTGGGTGGGCTTTTTGTACTGGGCCGATTTGGAGATTTTTTTGCCGTCCTTGTCCACCACGAAGCCATGGGTGATCACGCTCCGGTAAGGTGCCTCCCCATTCAAAGCCACACTGGTCAAAAGCGAACTTTGAAACCAACCCCGATGTTGGTCGGTCGCCTCGATATAAACGTCTGCCGGGAATTGCAGTTCGGGCCGCTGCCGCAAGACCGCCTGGTGAGAAACCCCCGAGTCGAGCCAGACGTCCAGAGTGTCCAGCCGCCGGGTGCTGTCGGCGGGCAAACCCACCGCTTCCGCCCACCAGACATCGTCTTTCTCAAACCAGAGGTTGGTGCCTTCTACCGCCACGAGTTGGGCCACCTTTTCGATCACGACCGGATCCAGAACGGGGATTCCTTCGGCATCATAAAAAACCGGCAGCGGCACGCCCCAGGTACGTTGACGCGAAATACACCAATCAGGGCGGGAAGCGACCGTTCCGGCGATGCGGTTGCGGCCCCAGCCGGGCAACCACTTCGTCGCCTCGATGGCCGTCAGGGCCTCGTCCCGAAGGGCGTCCACGTTGATGAAAAATTGTTCGACTGCGCGGAAGATGACCGGAGTTTTCGAACGCCAGCAATGGGGGTAGTCGTGGATATAATCCTTCGCCCCGAGGAGGACATTTTTCTCGCGGAGAAATTCCACGATCTCATGGTTGGCCTTCAAGACGTATTTGCCGACCCATTCCGGCATCCCGCATTCCTCGGTCAGTTTGCCATGTTCATCGACAGGAGAAAGTGTGGGCAACCCGTTTTGCTGACCAGCCACGTAATCGTCCTTGCCATGTCCTGGCGCGATGTGGACCTGGCCGGTGCCGGAATCCATGGTGACAAAATCCGCCGTAATCACCCGGGAAGTGCGGGGTAAAAACGGGTGCGGCACCTCGAGGCCACGCAATTCTTCACCGCGCACCCCCCCATATTCCTTGGTCAGAGCCAACCCGGTCTCCGCCGTGAAGGCCTCCACTCGGTCCCGCGCCATAATGAGCACTTGGTCGCCGAAATCGCCGACCACATATTCCGCCCGCGCATCCAGAGCGATGGCCACATTGGCCGGCAGCGTCCAAGGCGTGGTCGTCCAGATGACAAACCCGGCTCCGCTCGGGACGCGGTCTTGCAACCCGGCAGGAAGGGCGGTCTCCCGGAGGGAAAATTTCACAAAGATCGCCGGGTCGGTCCGAGGCGCATATTCGACCTCGGCTTCGGCCAGGGCAGTTTGGGCCCCCGTGCTCCAGAGGACCGGCTTTTGACTTTGATAAACCAGCCCCTTCTCCACAAAGCGTCCAAAGGACCGCAAAATCTCCGCCTCGTAGCCCGGGTCCAAAGTCAGGTAGGGATTTTCCCAATCGCCGAGGACTCCCAGTCGGCGGAATTGCCGCTTTTGCACGCCGATAAATTCCCGGGCGCAAGCCTCGGAACGCTCCCGGATCTCCACCGGACTCAGCCCCCGGCTTTCCTTGACGACCTTAAACTCGATCGGCAACCCATGGCAGTCCCATCCGGGAATATAAGGTGCCCGAAACCCCAACATGGTCCGGGATTTGATAATGAAATCCTTAAGCACCTTGTTGAGCGCCGTTCCCATGTGCACGTCGCCATTGGCAAAAGGCGGGCCGTCATGAAGGACAAACAATGGCGCGTCCTTGCGGGCCTCTTGAATTTGTTCGTACAGCCCCGACTCCTCCCAACGAGCCAACATCTCCGGTTCGCGGGTGGTGAGACCGGCCTTCATGGGAAAATCGGTCTTGGGCAGATTCAGGGTGTCCTTATAGGTCATAGGTCGTCATGGAAAAGGGGCAACTACCTACCAGCGGAAAGCCCCGGGGTCAAATTGTTGCCGACATTTCCAGAGAAGGGCCCTCTTCAGGCGACGCGGAATTCGATTCCCTTAATCTGCGCTTTCACGCCGGCCTCAACGTGGCCGGGGACAAGGAAGCCCGAACCGCCGCGCCCCGGCAGTATTCCCGGGACAGGGAAAAAACGCGACTTAGACCAGACCGGCTTTCCGGAGGGTCTTGTAAGCCCCATTTTTGGAAATGGTCTTGAAGGCCCGGGTTGTCGCTTTGACGACGACAAACTTTTTCAGCTCCGGGACCCAAACGCGTTTGCGCTTGAGGTTTGGGGTGTGCCACCGCGCGGTGACCGCCGTGACGTGCATGCCGATGCCGCCCTTCTTTTTTGCAAGTCCGCGTCGGTGGATGGTCGAGCCCCGCTTGGGCTTGGCTCCGGTGATTTCACATTTAATGGCCATAAAATTAAAAAAAGATAAAAGGGTAAGAAGAGCCGGGAAGTGTCAGGGCGATCCCCGCTCCCGTCAAGCGTGTTTTTGCTGGGCCGCCAAGTCGGCATCGACCATGATCTGAACCAATTGGGCAAACCGCACCTTGGCCTCCCAGCCAATTTGACGTTTGGCCTTGCTCGCGTCGCCCACCAGGAGCTCCACTTCGGCCGGACGTTCGTAACGGGCATCGTATTTGACAAATTCCTTCCAGTCCAAATCGACATGGCCAAAAGCGATCTCGAGAAACTCCCGAATGGTATGGGTCTCGCCGGTCGCCACCACGTAGTCGTCGGGAGTATCCTGTTGAAGCATCATCCACATGGCTTCGACGTATTCGGGGGCATAGCCCCAGTCGCGCTTGGCATCGAGGTTTCCCAAATAGAGCTCTTTCTGCTTCCCCTGCTTGATCGCGGCCACGGCCCGGGTGATCTTGCGCGTAACGAAGGTTTCCCCCCGACGGGGGCTCTCGTGATTGAAAAGAATGCCATTGGTGGTGTGCATTCCGTAGCTCTCCCGGTAGTTCACCGTGGCCCAGTACGCATAGACCTTGGCCACTCCATAGGGGCTGCGTGGCCAGAATGGCGTGGTTTCCTTTTGGGGAACGTCCTGGACCTTGCCGAACATCTCGCTGCTGGAGGCTTGATAAAACCGGGACTTGACCCCGGTTTCGCGCATGGCTTCGAGAATTCGAATCGTGCCTAAGCCTGTCACGTCCGCGGTGTATTCCGGAATGTCAAAACTCACCCGGACATGGCTTTGCGCCCCCAAGTGATAAATCTCATCGGGCTTCAAGTTGTAGATCAACTTCATCAAACTGGCGGAATCGGCCAAATCCGCGTAGTGGAGAAAAAGCTTCACCCCGTGGACATGCGGATCCTCATAGAGATGGTCGATCCGGCCGGTATTAAAGGTGCTGGCCCGCCGGATAATGCCGTGAACTTCGTATCCTTTCTCGAGAAGGAGGTCGGCCAAATAGGATCCATCTTGTCCGGTAATGCCGGTGATGAGTGCTTTTTTCATGAGGCCAAAATGTGGGTTTGAATTTCCAAAAGTTCCCGAATGCCCTTCCGACCGAGCTCCAGCATGGAAGCCAAATCCCCATCGGAAAAGACAGCTTCCTCGCCGGACCCTTGGAGTTCCACGAACTCGAGTGCGTCGGTCATCACCAGGTTCATATCGACCGAGGCGTCACGGTCTTCTTCATAGTTCAAATCCAACAGGGGCTCCCCATTGACCACTCCGACACTGACGGCGGCGATCTGGCGTTTCAGCGGCGAGGTCTTGATTTTGCCTGCATCAAGCAGGGTCCGGCAGGCCAGTCCGATGGCCACACAAGCCCCCGTGATGGCGGCGGTTCGGGTTCCGCCGTCCGCTTGAAGGACATCGCAATCAACCCAAAGCGTCCGTGGTCCCAGAGCCTTCAAGTTCACCGCGGCCCGCAAGGCTCGTCCAATCAGACGCTGGATTTCCGTGCCCCGGCCATCAATACGTCCCCTGGTAGAGTCACGCTGTTTCCGGGAAACGGTGGAATAGGGCAGCATGGAATACTCGGCTGTGAGCCAGCCTCCGGAGACCCCCTGGTCTTTCATCCAGCGGGGCACTTTTTCCTCCAGCGTCGCGGCGCAAATCACCTTGGTATTTCCGAAATTAATTAAAACCGATCCCTGAGCGTGCGGTGCCACTCCGGGTTCGATTCCCACATTGCGGAGGCAATTTGCCTCCCTGCCATCTGATCGTGCCATGAACAGGCCAAAGTGACGGCGATGCCACCAGATGGGCAAGACACTTTTGCAAAAATTTCCGGGAAGCGAGTGCAGGTCAATAGGGCCGCTTGGCAAGAGACGCCGCTTGTGCAACGTTTGCGTTATGAAACCCTCGATTATTTTTATCGATCCCGAGATCATGGGAGGAACGCCATGTTTCACAGGGACGCGCGTCCCGATTCAGACCTTGCTCGACTATATTGAGGCGGGGGATTCGATCAGCGAATTTATCGAAGACTTCCCAACGGTCGGACATGAGAAGGTGGTCGCCTACCTCGAAGATTCCGCGTCGCTCCTGATCCAGGAAGCCGCCCATGCGTGTTCTGCTTGATGAGTGTGTTCCCAAGCGATTGGGAAAACTCCTGACCTCGCACGAGTGTCGTATCCCTGCGCAGATGGGGTGGGAAGGGATCAAAAACGGACGCCTTCTGGCCCTCGCGGAAAAGGAATTCGACATCCGCGTGACCATGGACCGCAACCTTTCATTCCAACAACACATCCCAAAGGTTGCCATCGGTTTGGTCGTTCTCCGCGCCCGGTCGAACCGACTTGGCGACCTCCTTCCTTTGGGGCCAGAAATCCTCGCCGCCATCTCCTCCGTCCGGTCCGGAGAGGCTTCTGTCGCGGGTGAATAAATGCTCTCTCGGCAGAGCGGACCGAAAGAGCCAATGACATTGGTTTGTCCGGCCTTGCTCAACGCAAGGATCGGGCCATCTCCGCCCTGGCGAAACACGTAAAAGAGCTTTGTTCCGTAACGAGATGGGCCCGCCGAGCGCTTCGGAGGGAGTCCTCCGGTTGAAGTCTCTCTCTTAGATTCAGACCCAGCTCTCCTTTGCACCCTTCCCATCCTTTGCGTGAGGCCCTTCTTCTTATTCTTCCGCCGGACAGGTCCGAGGGTGCGAGACCGGCTTCGGGGGCTGCGAATTTCTTAGAAAAAAATTTAATTTATTTTCCGGCGCGGCGCGAAAACTTTCGGGCCACCAGCCGGGCGGCTTCGTGAATTTCCTCCACCCGCAAACCGAAACACGCCGCGATGTAAACCAAGGCCGCTCCGCCGATGAGGAGGAGAAGGGCACCCGCCTTTTGCCAAAAATGAGGGGCATTGAGCCAGCCGTCGCCATAAGTCAGTCCCAGCCAGCAGATGCCTCCAAGAGCCGCGGAGGACAGAAGGCAGCGGGCCAAAGTGCCCAACAATCGCCGGGTTTCCAAAGTGGTCACATGCCGGCTCATCAAGAGATAGAGGACGAAAAAATTCACGCCCGCCGCGAGACTGGTCGAAAGGGCCAAGCCCTTATGACCAAAATTAAAATGGAAGATGAAGAGGTAGTTGAGCCCAAAATTCAGCCCAATGGAGGCGAAGCTGACGAACATCGGAGTCCATTTTTTGTCGATGGCGTAAAAGGCCGGCGAGAGGACTTTGACCCAGGAATAGGCCACCAGCCCGATGGCATAAAATTGCAGAGCCAAGCCGGTCTGGAGGGAGTCGGCCGCGGTGAAGGCCATCCGCTGGTAGATCAGGCTGATGATGGGATTGGCCAGGAAGTAAAGCCCCACTCCCGAAGGCAGAGTCAGAAAGAGCGCCAGGCGCAGCGCCTTGCCAAGGGTAGGTCCGAATTGGGACTTGTCGGTCTGAGCGGCAATTCGGGAAACAACCGGGAGGGTGATCGTGGCCACGGCGACACCGAAAATCCCCAGAGGCAACTGCATGAGCCGAAAGGCGCTGTTGAGCCAGGTCACAGCCTCGGGCCCCAAATGGGTGGCAAAGCCCGTATTGACCATCACGTTGATCTGGACCGCGCTGGCGGCAATGACCGAGGGTACCATCAGGATGAGGATTCGTCGGATCCCGGGATCATTCCATCGAAAATCGGGCCGAAAACGGAACCCCACCTTGCGCAAGCTGGGCAATTGGATGACCAATTGGAGCAACCCGCCAATGAGGGTTCCTATGGCGAGCCCGATCAAAGCCTGGGGGCCAAATTCGGGATCAATTTTCCACCCGATGAGCAATCCTCCCACGATGGACCCGATGTTAAAAAAACTCGATGCCATCGCCGGGACGCCAAAGACATTCCGGGAATTCAACATCCCCATGACCAAGGCCGCCAGGGAGATCAGGAGAATGAAGGGAAACATGATCCGGGTGAGCAGAATCGTCATCTCCCGGTTCTCCGGGGCAAACCCGCCCGCGAGGATGCCAATGAGCGAATCGGAAAAAATCACTCCCAAAACGGTCACCACGCTCATGAAGACCGTGGCCAGGGTCGCCATCTTAGCCGCGAGTTCCCAAGCCGAATTATCGCCATCCTTCTGGATTTTTTGGGAAAAGACAGTGATGAATGCGGTCGAAAGGGCTCCCTCCGCAAAAAGATCTCGCAGGAGGTTAGGCACCCGAAAGGCGACAATGAAAAGTCCCATCGACGAGGTTCCCAAAAGGGCATTGAAGGCGACCTCGCGCACCAACCCCAAAATCCGCGAAAACGACACCGCCAGGGCAATGACTCCACTGGCCCGGGTGTTCAGCTTGTTTTCGGTACTCACGCGCGGCAGCCTTGCCGAATCCTCCCCGGATCACAATACCGAAGGTAGCCTTCAAATCTGCAAGTGAGCAAAAAAAACCGAGAGCGCTGGACCCGCAGCCGCGAAAATCTCATCCGGCTCATGCCGGTAATTCACCATCTCCGCGTCTATGACAACTCCCGAGAAGCAGACCCGGCGCTGGGAAAAAGACCGACGCCGGGGTTGCTCCTTGAGATGCGCTTGGGAAAAATCACCGCCCCCACCGATCTCTCCGGCGCGCCTGACTGGGCGAAACCCCTCATCGTCATCGCGATCAAGCTGCAACGCGGACAAAAATAGCCAAATAGCAACGTTGAGAGTTTGTTCAAATAACTCGACCCGGCCCCGTTGAGGCCGTCCGTAGGGTCTAGCCTATCCCGTCAACTCCGTCGTCTTCGCTGCCTGCAAAGTCCGATCGAAGAACGCGAAGGCGGCTTCATGGTGGATCTCATGGCCGCCGTCAAAGATATGAAAATAGAACTCCTCGGGATTTTCGGCCTCAATTCTCTGGGCCAGATTCCAACTGTGATGGAAAGACACCGCACGATCCTCACGGCCATGGGCCAGAAGCAGGCGGTGACGGCTGAGAGCTTTGGCGAAATGAAGCGGCGAACGCTGCCAATATTCGTCAGCGGTCTGAGGCCCCGGCGGCCCTCCACACACAGCCGCCACATGAGGGCGGTAATCGCTATTTTCCTCATGCCAGGCCACCAAGTCGGTGATCGGACACCAGCTCGAAACCGCCGTCCACGGAAAATCCTCCCGGGCCGCAGTCAGCAAGCCCATGTGTCCACCACCGCTGCCGCCATGAAGAAACACCGGCGGAGTCTCCTTCGCAAAATGACGGGCCAGGACATCCCGCGTAGCATCGACAATATCCCGCCGGGCGAGCGGAGAACCTCCCGCTTCCATCGCGCGAGAGCTGGTGACCAAGTTGGGACCCCGGAATTCGGGCAGCAACAACGCCCAGTTTCGCTCCCGACAGAACGGGAGGAATCCCGCCTGCGAGGTCAAGCGATCGGCACTCCAGGTGTGCAGCCCGACGACGAGAGCCTCCGCCGTCCCTTCCGAAGGCATCCAGAGAAGGCCGGGCTCGCGAGAACCATCGAGACTGCTCTCGACGAAAATTTCAGTGAACGACTCGTCGCAAGATGAAGGACCCGATGTTGCCATGGTCATATCGTCTGGCAGGTCCGGGTTGATTTTTCAACGTTTTCGGAATGTATCCTCAGGCCCAACGCATCAAAATTGAGCGGTGCTCGGGGAGTACACTCGGCCCGAGGGTGGTCCCTCGGCGGCCCGGCGAGCCGCCGGACCAGGCACGCGGGCCGCGTGCGGTCCCCGGACAACACTTTGCTGAACGGCCAAAATCAAAGAGGCTCCCCTGGTCGCTCAACCACAAAGGTCATCCGCTCGCCGCTCGTCGGGTGGGAAAACGAAAGGCTGTGCGCATGCAGTTTCAGTGGTGGCTGGCCAAGCTCCGGCGTCAGCGATGGCCCGGTCTCATGCCCCGGCAAATAAGCCGGGTCGCCGCAGACCGGATGCCCGAGTTGCCACAAATGGATCCGGATCTGATTGGTACGACCCGTCACCAGCCTCGCTTCCAACAGGGTGGTGCCGTCGTCGCGCCGGGCAAGGACTCGAAACTCGGTTCGGGCCGACCGGCCGTCCTCGTCATCCACCTCGCGCAACCCCACTCCCACCGGACCAATGCTAATCGGGGCCTCACAAACAAACGTCTCGTCCTTGACCACTCCGACCACCACGGCGCGATAGACTTTTTTCACCCCTCCGGCTGCGAATTGTTCCTGAAGGATTTTCGCAAAATGGCGCGTGCGGGCAAATATCACCAAGCCGGTGGTGGCCGCGTCGAGGCGGTGGGCGCTCCGAGGCTTCTGCGGGGCATAGACGGCATTGAGCAAAAACTGAAGCGTATTGCGTTCGAAGCGTCCGGACGGATGCATGGGAAGTGGTGCCGGTTTGTTCACCACCACGATCGCTTCGTCTTCATAGACGATCTCCACCGCGGCGTTCACGTCCGGTTCAGAGCCAAGTTCGGAGAGACAAAAATATTCCTCCCCAGCCCGGATCCCCTGATCCTCGGCGACCGGCGTCCCCATGCGATCGACGATGCGGCCGGCCCGAAAACGCTCGCTCCATTCCTCCGCCGGAAGGTGAGAAAAAATTCCTTCGAGGAATGCCCCCAGGGTCCGCCCCTCCCAATCGCCCGACACCCGGACCGGTCTTCGCCGGATCGTCGGCCGACGGCCTGGCAAGGGCGTCGCCGCCTCGGCCAACGCGGCTTGCCGTCGAGCGAGGGTTTCCCCCAAAGCTTCTTCCTGCGACCGGGCACAATACGGACACGAGGTTCCCGGCTGATAGCGGGGATCATTCTGGTCCTCGACGCTCAAGGGCACCTGACATCGATGGCATTGGGCGGTCTCCGTCTCGGACAAAGCCGGATCGACCCCCACTCTTTGATCAAAGACAAAACACTCACCGTCGTAATGCGCTCCTCCGCATTCCTCGAAATATTTCAAAATGCCCCCGTCGAGTTGAAAGACGTTCTCGAATCCCAGCGTTTCCAAATACGGTCCCGCTTTTTCACAGCGAATCCCGCCGGTGCAAAACATCACCACCGGGCCACTCTTGAGATCGTCGGGCAGTTTTTTTGCCGCTTGGGGGAATTGCCGAAAATGATCCAGCCCCAAACTCTTGGCTCCGGAAAATGTCCCCAGCTTGATTTCATAGTCATTGCGGGTGTCCAGGAGGGTTAAAGGCCGTCCCTCATCAATCCATTGCTTAAGCGTCGCTGCGGAAACCTTGGGCACTGTGTGTTGCCCCGGATCGATCCCTTCCACTCCAAAGGCGATGATTTCCTTTTTGATTCGCACCAACATTCGGGTGAACGGCTGATGGTCACTCTCGCTGAATTTGACCGCTAAATCCTCCAGGCCGCCAATCCTCCGCAGCTCGGCCAACAGATTTTCAATCCCCTCCCCTCCCCCGGCGACAAACAAATTAATCCCCTCGCCGCTGAGCAAAATCGTCCCCTTCAGGTTCTCCTCACGGCACAATGCCAACAACCGGCTCCGCAGGGTTTTCAACCCTTCCAGGCGGACAAAGTGGTAGGCGGCAATGTTTGTGGCGGTAGTCATTTCCAAGGTGAAAGTTTGCAGACACCCCTTCCGGGTTCATTGATCGAGAAATAGAAAGCCAGGGTAGCCCGGCCGCCTTTTTCTGTCGGGCTCACTAGGATCCGACCTCCGGACGGACCGCAGAAGTCGAGGCGGCCGGCCCGGGGGTCAAGCCCTGCCCCTCGACCGCGTTGCCATCTCGTTGCCGGCTTTCAACCATCCGGTTTTTTTTCAGCCGCTTTGCAGAGGAAAATTGACGCCTCCCATGAGGCCCCGTCAACGTCCTATCGCTTTTTACCGCGAAAAGGCTTCCCCGATCCGTAGGAACCGGAGCCTCGTTTCTCGGAGCCATAGCCCTCTCCTCCTTTGGATTGGAATTTCCCCGGCCCAAATTTCCCCGGGCCGAAATTTTTGGCTCCGCCGGTCCGGCTTGGGGCCCCTTTAGCACTCACGGGGCGGATGGAAAAATCGCGGCCATCCCAAGAGAGGGTATTGCCCATGGGAGAAAGTCCCTTGGCGAAATCTTCCGGCACCTGAACAAAAGACTCGTTGTCGGAAAGTTCGATCGTTCCGACCCGATTGGCTGGCAATCCGGCCCCACCGGCGACGGCATCCACGATTTGACGTGGCCCGTAGCCATCGGCTTTGCCCACATTTAAGGACACCCAAAGCGCGCCCCGGGCCGGCTTGCGCAAGTTCGGTCCCGAATCGCCACGGTCGCGATTGCGGTCCCGCTCACGATGGGGCGAATCCCGGCGGGTGAATTCCCGATCCGCTTCGTCTTCGGGACGCTCCTCACGCTGGGGACGATCCGGACGATCCGGACGATCCGCGCGATCCGCGCGATCCGGACGATCCGGACGATCCGGCCGTTCGGAACGATCCGCGCGAGCTGGCGACGCCGATTCCGTCCGCGGTGGGGCTTTGGTTTCGCCTCCAGTGAGAAGGTGCAACAAGGCCGCCGACAAGTCAGTGGAATTAAATCCTTCCTCGAGCAAACGCTCCACTAAGCCCGCTTGGTTCTTAAATTCTTCCGCATCCAACACCCCCCGGATCCGATCCAAAAGTGCATCGGTGCGTTTCTCCACCACTTCGCCCACCGAAGGAATCTTGCCCCGTTGGATCTTCGCTTTGGTATAGCGTTCGATGAACTGCAGTTTGTAGATGTCGCGGCCCGACACAAAGGTCACCGCCATACCCCGACGACCAGCTCGACCGGTGCGGCCAATCCGATGGACATAATCCTCAGCATCGTAAGGCAGGTCGTAGTTGACCACCAATTCGAGATCCTCCACGTCAATCCCGCGGGCGGCCACATCGGTGGCAACCAAAAACTCGAACTCCGCTTTTTTGAATTTATTCATCACCCGCGTCCGCTGCGCCTGGGGAATGCCGCCATGCAGTCGGTCGGCGGAGAACCCTTGGGCAATCAAGGCATCGGCCAATTCATCGACCATCCGTTGGGTGTTACAAAAAACAATCCCAAGTTTGAAACCATGATAATCGACCAGGCGAATCAAGGTCTCCAATTTATTGCGGGAATGCGCTTCGTAATACCATTGCTCAATGGCGGGAACTTCGAGCGTCTTTTGCTCGATTTTGATCATCTCCGGATTACGGGAGTGGCGCTTGATCATCTCTTTGATCTCTTTCGACATCGTGGCGGAGAAAAACACCGTCTGACGTTCTCTCGGCATGGCGTCGAGCAGACTTTGAATATCGTCACGGAATCCCATGTCCAACATCCGGTCGGCCTCGTCGAGGATGACCATTTTCAAAGAATCCAAAATCAAGGTGCCACGCTCCAAGTGATCAATCAGGCGTCCCGGCGTTCCGATGACAATCTGAACCCCCTTCTTCAACTCATAAAGTTGTCGGTCGTAGGAAGCTCCCCCGTAGATCGGCACCGAATGGACGTCCCGCTTGAAGGCGGTCAGTTTGTGAACTTCATCGGCCACCTGGGTGGCCAACTCGCGCGTGGGGCACAAAATCATGACTTGCACCGCAGCCAATTTGGGATCCACCCCTTCAATGGCAGGAATGGCAAACGCAGCCGTTTTGCCCGATCCGGTCTGGGATTGACCGACCACATCCTTGCCGCTCATCAAAATTGGGATCGTGGCCGCCTGAATCGGCGCCGCCTCCTCAAATCCTAACGCGGAAACAGCTTTGAGAATTTCCGGGGAGAGTCCGAGAGATGCAAAAGTGGGTTTGTCCATAGTCCCAGAGTCGTCTATCGGAAATCAGTCTCAACGTCACGAAGTACTGGTCAGCGGTCATTTTCGCCTTTCTCCGCCAGCCTTTCGCTTTGCTCTTTCCCCCGTTCTGCGTACGATTGGTCGGATGAAGATTTCCTCCCGAGCGCCCCGCCCTGGCCGGACCCAGAGGCGTCTGGAGGAACTCATGCTCCAGGCCTCGCGGGCCTGGGCGTTGGGGCGACGGATGTTCCGACGTCTCACCCGCAAGCCGCGAACGGTCTCCGAGAGCCCCAATTTGCTCCCCACCCTGATCAAAGTCTTTGCAGGCTTTGCCCGGGTGGATGGCGAACTTCTCGAGGAGGAAATCGATTCCAGCCTCAGCTTTCTGCGCTACGATTATCCGGATGCGGTTTATTCCGAGCTCCGAAAACTTTACCGCGACGCCCTCCACGAGCAGCAGGATCTCGATGCCATCGCGCTAAAACTCTCGGGGCAGCTTTCCGACGAACGCAAGATTCTTCTCGGGGTCCAGCTCTACGATCTCATTTCCAAGGCCGGCCTCCCGCAGGAGCAAATCATCGCCTACTATTCCTTCATGGACCAGCTGGGGATGGCAGCGCAGGCCATTGATATTGTTTACCAGCTCAATGCCGACGATCAGAGCGAGGCTGGCATTTACCACGAAGGAACCTCCCCGCTCGAAGCCGTCAGTTTCGGTGCCTCCCAACAAAATGACGTCTCGGTGGTCGGCCTGCAAAATGAGGAACGCATCGTCGCCTATCGGTATCGCGACCTCCTCATCGTCAAAAATCTCACCGGCCGGAATCTCATCGTCCAAGGCCGGATCCTCCGCACCGGGGAACTTTGCCGGATCTTCGCCGGCCAGCGCATCCTGATCGACGATCAGGTCCTCACCCATCAGGACCTTGTCTTTTATTTCAACGCCAAAAAGAATGTCACGGTCCCGCAAATTTTTATCGCCGTCAATTCGGAGGATGAGGTCCGTCTGGAAAAAAGCCGGTCCCGAGATTCCTGTTTGGAAGTCACCTTTGGCCTTCGGGTCCAAGTTCTCGCTCTCGCCGATGTGGACGCGGTCCTCCATGGCATCCGCCTGAGCAAAGGCACCCAAGTCGAGGCCACCCTCGACGAGAAAATCATCTTCCACGACGACAGCGAACTCGCCCTCGGCGATCTCCGCCGCCGCGCGCACCAATACGGCGGTCGCTTTCAACTGAAAACCTCGAAGAGCGAATACCTCGTCTCCAACAATCCCGGTCTCCTCCACGAGGGCGACATCCTGCTTTCTCCAGGTTCTGGCGGCGATGTTCTCCTGAAGATCGACTGCGATTACGAGCGCAAGGAAGGACGCCTGCAAGTCCTCCAGGCTGACCGGCCAATTTTGGTCCGCGGCATCCCGGTCCGCAATATGGCGGATCTCGCGGACGGAGACACCATCCGCATCGACACCGGCCAGCTCCTCCGCTGCAACTTCTCCGAACGCCTCATTGAGGAAGAACGCAACATTATCCGCTCGCTCGAAGTGCGCGATCTCATGTGCCGGTTTCGCAACCGCCAGGTTGCCTTGGAAGGGATTTCGTTTTCCATCCATCGCGGCGAAATGGTCTGCGTCATGGGCGCTAGCGGATGCGGCAAGAGCACCCTCATGCGAGCCTTAGCCGGCCAGTTCCCGCCCAACCAGGGCGATGTCCTCTTTAATGGGCGCTCGCTCTACGGCAGCTACGACAGCCTCCGCCGTTACGTGACCTATATCCCCCAGCACGACGCGTTCGATGAACACCTCACCATTGAGGAAAACATCAACTTCGCCGCTGGCCTCCGGGCCCCCCATCTCTCCGGCCGCGAACGCCTCCGGCGCGTCGACGGCAAACTGGCCGAACTCGGCCTCAACGAACGCCGCGGCTCGGTCGTCGGAGCCGCCCACAAAAAGACCCTCTCCGGCGGCGAACGCAAACGCCTCAATATCGGCCTCGACATGATCAGTTCCGCCGACGTGTACCTCTTCGACGAGCCCACCAGCGGTCTCTCGTCCAAGGATTCCGAGCACGTCATTGAGATCATCCGCGGCATGTCGCACAACAAGGTCGTCCTCGTCACGATTCACCAGCCGACTTCGAAAATCTTCCAGATGTTTCACAAGGCGATCCTTCTGGATCGCGGCGGCAAGCTCGTCTTCTTCGGCACCCCCCAGGAAATGCTCAAATACTTCGCCGAGGCCGAACACCAACAAAACTTCGGGACCGAACTCGGCGGCTGCGAAGCCTGCGGCACCACCCGTCCCGAATTTATCTTCGATGTCCTTGAGACCCCGCTACGCGATCTTTCCGGCGATCTCATCTTTGAGGAAAACAATCGCGGCCAACTCGTCCCGGCCCGACGCTATTCCCCCGACTACTGGCGGGATAAATTCGAGGCTCACCGCCTCATGCAGGATTTTCGTCAGGTCACTCCGCCCCGCGAATCCACACCCGCCCTGCCCATCTCCGCACGCCGGAAGGAACCGCTTCGCTGGCGCGAGGAATGCCGCCAATTTTCCATTCTCTTCAAGCGCGCCTTCATCAGCAAATTGCGCAATCGGGCCAACCTCCTCATCACCCTCCTCGCCGCGCCGATGCTCGCTCTCCTCATCGGCTTTGTCCTCCGGCACTCCGAGAGCGACCACTACGACTTCGCCTCCGCCTTTCACATCCCGGTCTATCTCTTTCTTTCCCTCGTCGTGGCCATGTTTCTCGGACTGACCAATAGCGTCGATGACATCACCCGCGATCGACCCGTCCTCCTCCGAGAGCGCAATCTCAACGTCCGCCTCAGCTACTACGTCACCGCCAAGGCCCTCACCCTGGCGATATTTGCCGTCATCCAGTGCATCCTGTTTACGATCGTGGGCGACGCCCTTCTCGCGGTCCGGGGTATGTTTGCCATCATCTTCACCGCCATGTTTCTCACCACCATGAGCGGAGTTGCCATTGGGCTGGTGGTGTCTGCCCTCGTCAATGAGGCGAAAACCGCCGTCCTCGTCATTCCCGTCGTCCTCATTCCCCAGCTCATCCTCGCCGGAGCCTTCGTCAAATATGAAGACATGAACCGCAACCTCGATTTCGTCTATACGATCAAACAATGGGCGCGCGAGAACCCCGGCACCTCCATGGAACCCCGCAGCAACCTCCAGGTCCCGCTCATTTGCCAGTTCATGCCCATGCGATGGTCCTACGAAGGTATTATCTACGCCCAGGCGAAACTCAATCCCCTCACCCGCCGCCAAACCCAGATCCAGCATCAAATCCTGCGACTCGCGACAGTGGAAAATCCTTCCGACGCCGAGGGCAATCGCCTCGAGGATCTCAAGGACCTCCTTGCCACCCTCTCCGGGCTTCGGGCCGAAACTCCGGGTGAACTCGACGACCGCCTCGCCCTCATTGATGGCGTCATCGGAGGAGCCCCCTTCGACCGCGGAAAATTCCGCAGCCCGGCCAATGGCGTCACCGCGGAGCAACTCTACGTCAACCAAAAGGTCACCGACCTTGTCTCCAAAGCCGAGATGGAACAAAGCGACTATCGCAACGACATCGCCGGCCGCCAGCATCTGAACGTCTTCTTCGGTCCCGTCAAAGAATACCTCGGACTCCGCGTCGGCATCCTTTGGTTCGATTCCGGCGTCCTCATCGTCACCACCCTCGGGCTCTTCTTTGTCCTCTACCGCATCCTCAATCACCAGATCCGCACCCGGCGGGCCTAAGAGGGAAAGAAGAGCCTCACGCAAAGGCCGCAACGGTCGCAAAGGAAGAAGGGTGAAAAATGCCCGGCGCCTCGCTAGCGGAGGGGCAAGTTCCGCCTTGCCCGCGTGCGTTCGCCTCCGGCCCATTCGCCACAGCGCCTTTCCGAACCAACCTGCATTTGTAAATACAGTGTAAATGCCTTGCATTTGAGCAAGCGATCAGATAGGTTGAGACAGATATTGTAATAATTTTGTAACAAAAGCCTTCTTTATTCCGAGTGAAACCTCGGACACCGTTCTCCCCTTGAACACTATGAACGCAAAGCCTCTAAGGCCCGCAAAAGCCTTCAGCCTCATTGAGCTGCTGGTCGTCATGGCGGTAATTTCTCTCATGGTCGCCCTGATGCTACCGGCCATCTCAGGATTTTCCGGTTCCGCCGGGCGCCGAGGCGCGGTCAATACCGTCATGAACACCTTCGAACAGGCTCGGGTGGCCGCCTTAGAGTCAGGACGGACAGTTTATGTGGTTTTTTGGCGGCGTGTTTTTCCTGAAGCGGATGCCCTTATGGTTCTGCGGGAAACGGAGGACGGGACCGGGACCTACGAGCAGATGTCCAAATGGATCAAGCTTCCGAAAAATATTCTCCTCCATCAACCGGCCGCGGGACAAAGCATGCTTTCGATTGATCCCGCCTCAGTTCTCACCACCGGACGCATGCCCAGACCGGTCACCTTAACCGCGGGAGAATCTCTCAATGTCCTCGCCTTCAATGAATCGGGGGGAGTGGCGTTCCCCCTCCCCAACAAATCGAATCGCAAACTCATTATTAGTGAAGGGGTTCGAGATGCCAATGGAACTGAAGCTTTGATCGGAACTCAGGGCGTCGGCGGCTTCGAAATTATTTCCGTTTCTCGCTACACCGGTCGCAGTCAACTCGACATCACAACCCTCCAATGAAGGCCGGGAACCGCGCTCTCATCTGCTTCGGTTTAAACAATCCTGTAAATCTTGTTAATCCTGTCCGAACGCAGCCCTCTTCGACCTCAATTTCGATTCCCAACAATTCGATCCCGTTGGCCTCGACCGGACTCTTCGGTTCCGACGTCCCCACCATTCATTCTCTCTATTCTCTTCATTCTGTCAGAACCGCTTTTTCCCTCATTGAAATCGTCCTCGCTCTCGGAATCATATCCTTCGCTCTGGTCGGAATCATCGGCCTCTTCCCAGTGGCGATGAAGTCCGCCCTGGAAAGTCAGCGCGAAACACGGGCCGCCCACATCGCCCAACAAATCTTCACCGATCTTTCCAGCCTATCCGGAACAAATCGCTTTCTCATTACAGGAACAAATTTTTCGACCGACCGAATTACCGTTAACCTATCCAGTTCCGACCCCATACCTCCCGTCTATTTTGATGCGGAAGGCTATGCCATGGGAAATATCGCTGCGGTCGATGCTACCTACGGAGCCACCGTCTTGATTACCCCGAACAACCCAATTTCTGGCCTTGCTCAGGTTCAGACCACAGTCTCTACCCCAACAGCGGCAGCGGAGACCAACCGGTCCAGCTACACCTTCGTCACCCTGATGAATACGCAATAATTTTTAGACAGGATTAACAAGATTAACAGGATTGAAGACAACCAAAGACATTTCTGAACTGACCGGAAAGATCATAGGTGCTGCTATGAACGTGCATCGTACCTTGGGACCGGGATTTCTTGAATCCGTTTACCAAAATGCTCTGGTCCTGGAACTCCAAGGTGCCAATCTCACCTGCGAAACCCAGACTCCGCTCGAAGTTCATTATCGAGAGCGGGTGGTGGGAAACTTTCTCGCAGACCTTGTCGTCGAAGGCTGTGTCATTCTTGAACTCAAAGCAGTTATGGCACTGAACCAAGCTCACGAGGTCCAACTGGTAAACTATCTCACGGCGACCGGCATAGAAAACGGACTTCTCCTCAATTTCGGAGCCAAGAGTTTGGGAGTTAAGCGGAAATTCCGCACCTATGGATCCCCCAATCGAATCAATCCTGTAAATCTTGTTAATCCTGTCCAAAAATCCTCTCCTCATGCCTTCACGATCTTAGAGTTACTCGTGGCCATGGCGGTCTTTTCTCTTCTCATCGTCATGCTCATGGGGATGGTCGACAGCGCTTCCAAGCTTTGGAGGGAAAATGAAAACCGCGTGGACTCCTACCGCGAAGCGCGCGCCGCCATGAGTATCATCTCCCACGACCTTCGCAATGCCCTGGCAGGCACCAATCTCAACTACATTCGCATCAATAACGACGCCTATGGCTTTCTCACCAATGCGGAAACCGACACCAATTCCGCCGCAGCTATCTTTTTCCTCTCCGCCCAATCCGCGACTTCGCAAGATCCCGCCGCCAACAAAAGTGACGTTTGTCAGGTTGGCTATTTTCTTGCTTACGACAAAACCTCCGCCCTAGCCGGTGTGAACACTAACGTTCCCAAGACCATGAACCTCTACCGCTACTTCCTCAGTAGCGATGAAACTTTTGCAAAGCTCACCAACGGGACTTATCCAGTCTTCGGGAGTTCCATCGGAGCTTTGGATGATGATGTGGAACTGCTGGCTCGAAACATCACGCGCTTCCACATCGACGCTTTGGACACCAATGGCACTTCTTACGTTTCGACCACAAACGCCCCCTTGCCTCCCGTCATTCAAATCGAAATGACCGCGATCAATACCGAGACCGCCAAAAAGCTAGACAGCAAGTCGGACTGGATCGCTCCCACTGGTGGCTTGGCAAAAGTGACCGCGAAAAACGAACAGACTTTTTCAACGCGCGTTGGAACTCCAAAAACCCGATGAATAGTCGTGCCATGAAAAATATTCGGCCCCTCCTTCAAGATAAGCGGACCTTGCAACGGCAATGCGTATGCAAAACGGCCAATTCCCGTGCTTCCTCCCTCGTCGTCACGCTTCTCGTCATCGTCGTCCTAAGCACGATCGTCGTCGCTTTCATGCAAAGCATGTCGATCGAAAGGTCGGTTTCGAAGAGTTTCCTCAATCGCGAACGAGCACAACAGGCTGCAGAAGCCGGGCTAGCGATGGCCACACGCATTCTCGCAATTGGAACTACCAATACGCCCGGATATGCGGTCATTACAACAAATGTCGGCGTTGGCTTTCAACCGGTCCTTCTCATTGCAGACCGCGAATCGACTTCGCCGACGAACTTAATCCCATTGATCTCAGGCCCGTTGAATACGTTCCTTCAAACCCGATCCTCCGACGCAAACGCACTCGGCACATTTCTCGCCCCTTCAACAAACACAAACACTTCAATTTCAATTAACCTAAATCGAAAGAGAGGCAACTACAAAATTATCTCCAACGAAAATAGCGGAGAATTGTTTAACGCTGCTTGGGTTTTCCTCACCAATTCAACCGGGGAAACTAATGCTCGCTTCGCATATTATGTAATTGATGAAGAAAGCCGATTGAACCTCAATGTTCATGGGCGCTCGTCAAACACGAATCGTTCTGGTTGGGAGTCTGATGTCGGCAAAGTGCCTGTTTCCATCCCAGAGAATCCAAAGACCATGAATTCCGCAAGCGCGACCGCTCTCTTGTCATCGACAGAAACAAATCTCGCGGCAGTCAACCTCGGACAACTATTTACTGATCGAGCAAATTTCGAAGAACGCAAGCACCTCTACACACTATCAACTGCCAAGTCCGAAGACTTCATTCCGACTGGCTACATTGCAATCAACAACTCGTTTTCAAACTATTCCGATGCCGGGAAACCAAAATACAACATTAACGATCTCTCGACAAACAGCATATACGGCACGACGGCTTTCGAGCGAGCGACTAATATCGCCACCATTATTGACAGAAATCTTCCGAACCTGAAACTTCGCGATGTTGCTTTTACCGCCGACGGAAAGCCGGCGATTAGATATGTTGAACGTATTACTGCATCCATCGTGGACTATATTGATACTGACACCACCTCGACATTGCTCTCCGACGGTGAGCCTGCGGGAAAGGAACTCGCGCCTGTAATTACGTCCATTGCAGAAAAGTACAATTGGATTTCGGAGTCCGGATCAGGGACCTCATGGACCAATCGCATCAAGCACACGGTTTACGTTCAAGTATGGAATCCTTATCAGACAAATGTCGCAGGAACTTTAGAATTCCATTTAAAAACGTTTCGTCCAATCGAAATCCCGGGGGCGATCCTAACCCCAATGGCTGACGTGGACGGAACAAACACGGTATCCTTAAATTCCAATCAATACAAAGTCTACGAACTCGGATCGACAACAAACACAGTCACTTCCATCGGGCCTCAAGCGAACCTCACCCAAACAAATTATCCCCGCTTGAGTCAGTCATCAAGCACAAGTGTAACATTGCCCAAGCCTACTCGGTACAAAGCGAGTTGGGACGGGGTGCCTTTTGACTATACAGCGAATAATTCATTGTACTTTGATCCAAACGGTCCTGGACTAGAAAAGTCCGCCGTTGGTGGAAGCAGCACTTCAATCAGTCTGAATGGAACCAGCCGTTTTTCAATCAATTATCCGCAGTATGGCTACAACGATGCGGTTAAGGGGTTCCGCGCAGTTGCGGATCCACGGCAGAACTACCTCGCTAATTACGTTTGGAAAACCTTAGCACAAAGCAATCCAGATGTGCGATGGAACGGGCGCAACAACAACATGAGTGGACCAACAAGACAGGACTATCTTACGGTCTGGGCGGAACGTGATGCCCCGCGGACAGATCCTCGGCTGGGAACTTTTGTGGGAGATGCCGATCCCACAACAGCACCGGAGGTGTGGGTTCCATCCGATGCGAATGACGCTTTTGCTTTTATTCGAAATGGAACCATGAAGGGAATTGGAGAATTGGGAAACATTTATGACCCGGCGCAATTGAGTGATGCGGGATTCGCAACCTTCGCTGGTGACCCAGATTCTTGGTACGCCTCTGGTGGCGGCAGAACTTTACGAATCGGGTATCCAGAGTATGACTACCCCAACTCGGCATCACCATCGGGTTCGGAACGGAAAGCGCCCTCTTGGAATATTCCCGGGACAAGAAGCGTACATCTTCTCGATCTGTTTACCGTGGACGGCACCGATACAAATGGGGTCGGCTCGCGACTCGGCAAAATCAATATTAACACGGCACATCATGATGTGCTCATGGCTCTATTCTACCATTTAAGCCAGAACGCTGATGCCAAGTATACGAATTCTATTCTGACACCAAATGCGGCATCTGACTTGGCCAGCATCGCAATATCCAATCGGCCTTATTGGAAAAAAAGTGATATTTACAAATTTGCCGGAAACATTCTCAATGCGACGAACTTCAACCCTGTTTTGGGAACATCCGCCACGAATCTCGCTGCAATAATGGACCCGGGCCGCGAGCAAATACTTTCCTCTGTCCTCGATCTCATTGACACTCAGTCACGCGCTTTCAGGATCATTATTGTTGGGCAAGCGTTGTCACCACTTCAGAAAGTTGAATCGGAAGCGATTCTTGAAAGCATCGTTGAAATAGAAACCACAAAAACAGGAACAAACTATTATGCTTTTCCAATCGAAAAATCATCATTCTTTAAGTAGACGACTAACTTCTAGTATCGCCGCGCTTCTTCTGACTCTAAATTCCCAGAACGCTCTATCCCAAACGACTGAGACAGACGATGCTCCAGCGAAGAAGGAACAGGAAGTTTCGATGATGGAAATCGTGAACGGGAGTTCGATTCCGGCTATTTCATTGATGATTGAAGGGATGGGCGAGCATGAAAACGTCCCCCAAGGAGCTCGCATTTCTGGAGGTGCTTTTCCGCTTACGAAATGGACGCTTCGCGCTAGGCCTAGAGGCTCTGATGACAAGCGACTAGTTGAAGAGAAAACTTTTCAAAGCAAAATCGGGAGCAGCAGTACGGCGGTAGTTATAGGTGATTTTGTACTCGCGAAGGAGAATGAAGGCGAGAAGCCGGAACTTCACGCGTCAATTTTATACCTTTCAAATGAATTTCGAGGACAAAAGAAGCCTAATCGTCTAACGATTGTGAATGGAATCCCTGAAAAGCGCATAGAGGTGGCCGGCGACGGAATTTCTCCAAAATCGATTGAGACAATGAACCTTTTTGAATGGAATTCTCTTCCTGTAGCGATTAAGCCGACGGTGAAGGTTGACGGAGTATCACTCAAGTTGCCTGTTGAGTTTCTCCCACCGATCTCAGCGGTGGTGATCGTAATATATCTTCAAGACGGAAAACCCAGTTTTGTTGCGGCACCCCAATCAACTTTGCAACGGCGAGGCGCTGGCGACTAGCGCCGCCGTACGGGGCAGGCCCAAATGCTCAAAGATCTTCGGGCCTAAACGGGTTAATAATTTTGATTTTTCCAAAGATTCTCCCAGCCTGTAAATCTTCGCCGTAGAGAAAGACCGCCCCGGATTACACCGCCAAGGCCGCGATCAGGCTGTCATAGAATCGATATTGTGTTTGGTGCTGGATTTGGAGGGCGTCATGGAGCAGTTCTGCCAACGGGTAGACTTTCCAGAGGGAGACCAAAACCTCTTCAAGGTAAGGTCACCGCGCCGACAGGACGGCGTCTTCGACCACGGGCGAAAGCGTTATCTTCCGGCGGATCTCCGGCTTCACAAGGATCTGCATCCGCACATGATCGGTGGGCTTGCGTCAGGCGCCTAGCGGCCTGTCGGACTGAGAAAGCAGCTCAAAATCCTCTACATCGCGCCCGGCAGTCCAGGGGAAAACGGGTATATCGAGAGCTTCCATGACAAGCTGCGCGACGAATGCCTGAATCAGGAACTCTTCGTGACCTTGGCGGAAGGAATACAAAGAATGTCGCCCCCATAGCTCGCTGGGATACCAGACGCCAGGGGAGTTCGCGCGCGCCAGCAACTCTGGGCTCCAGTCGCCTTACGGGCTCCTTGCGCCCAGAGTTGCCATCAACCCGCAATCCAATCTCAACCTAAAACGAAACCAACCTGCGGAATTTCAGTTTTGATGTGTCCCACTTCCGGGGTCAGGCCGGTCAGACTGAACTCGGAGAAAGGATTCTCCCCATTAATCTTTCGACTCCGGTCCCACTGGAACAAGTCGGACAATGCGCCCGGGTTGTTCGCAGAGCAAGTAGAGAAAGCCGTCGTCGAAGCAGCGGACATCCCGGATCCGGCCGAGATTTTTCAGGAGAATTTCCTCTTCGGTCAAGGTGTTGCCCTCCAAGGCGAGCCGGACCAGCTTGCGATGGGCGAGGGCCCCGGAGAACAGGTTGCCCTGCCAGTGGGGGAATTTTTCTCCCTGATAAATCGCCAGTCCGCAGGGAGCAATCGAGGGAGTCCAATGGTGAACCGGCTGTTCCATACCTTCTTGGGCGGTGTGGTCGGTGATGGGGGTGCCTTTGTAATTGATCCCGAAGGTGATGACCGGCCAACCGTAGTTTTTGCCTTTCTCGATCAGGTTGAGTTCATCTCCACCTTTGGGTCCATGTTCGGTTTCCCAGAGTTTTTTGGTTTGCGGGTCGAAGACGAGCCCTTGGGAATTGCGGTTCCCATAGCTCCAGATGGATGGTCGGGCACCGGGGGTTTGAACAAAGGGATTGTCGGCGGGAATGCGCCCGTCGTCCATGAGGCGATGGATTTTTCCCTTCACGTTGTCGAGACGCTGGGCGTTGTTGGCCGGGGTGGTGACGTCCCCGCGGTCGCCAATGGAAAAGAAGAGGTGTCCTTCACCGTCAAAAGCCATTCGGCTTCCGAAGTGGGCCCCGGCCTCGGTGGCTTCTTCGGCAGGCGGCTCAAAAATGGTTTCGAGATTTTCGGCTCGGTTTCCTTTGAGTTGAAACCGGACAATCGAGGTGAGGGCGCCCTTAGGGAGAGGTTTGGAAAATGCGAGGTAGATCCAACCGTTCTCCGCATAGTCAGGGTGCAGCCGAATGTCGAGGAGACCGCCCTGGCCCTTGGCCCACACCTCGGGAATGCCTTCCACCGGGTCGGGCAGTAGCTGCCCGCCCTCGACGACGCGGAGGTCGCCCTTGCGTTCGTTGATGAGAAAACGGCCGTCAGGGAGTTTCACCATCCCCCAAGGAACCTCCAATCCGTCCAAAAATGGCTCGACCTGGAAGCGTTGTTTTTCGGATGCGATCTCTTCTGCGAATGCAACCGGCAGAGCGGGCAAGAATAGGAAACCGAAAAGGAGAATGGCGGGAGCGCGGAACACGACTCAGCATGGAAGGTTGCCGAGGATATCGCAATCGGAAACGGACGGTGTCATTGCGGTTCGGCCCCCTCCAGGCGGATGGCTCCGTCAAAATCCATGACCGCACGGCGGCCCTGATGCACCGGCTCGCGTGGGGTATTGTTCCTCCAAGGGGCAGTGGACACGTCGGGGTGTTTCTGGTCGGCTTCGCTCATCATCCAACGGTCTTCAGCGGACAGATTCCGCAATTGAGACTGGCGCATGGTGGGAGTCTGAGGATCGGTCCGCAGATCTCCGAAGGGCGCCCGCTCCTCGCCTTGGACCTCGATCGCTGTGTTCATGACATAGATGCGAGTAGACGGTAGCTTCTCGGCCGGAACGGCCCTGCGATAGGCCCGGGGAATGAGGCGGGTGACGAGGTAAGGCAAGTCTCTCGGTTCCACTTCAAGATAGGGAGCAACTTCCCGGACGAGTCGACCCTCCCGATTCGCATCGTAGAGGAGCATCTGTCCGGGCCAGAGCGGTCCGGGGAGGCTTTGTTGATGATCGCCTCCGTAGAGTAACATGGCCTGCCCAAGATTCCTCAGGCAGGCGAGGGAGTCCGCCTGGTCGGCCCGAGAGAGCACCCGCGAACCGGCTTGGAAGCCCAGAACTGCCAGAATGCTGATGAGGACCAGCGTGACCAAAAGTTCCAGAAGAGAAAAAGCCCGGCGATACCCAGTCAACATGAGTTCAAACCTTCTCGGGTCGAGAGCTGGGTTGATCGGCCAGCGCTTCCAAATCGACAGCTAGTTCCATCCGCCCACCCAAGCAGATTTCTGGGAGGCCGCCAATATCACTCTGGGCCCCCACTCGGTCGTGAGCAAAATAACCCAGAAACTCTTTCCGAGTTCCTCTACAATCCGTCGAGTCTTTTGGTTCCGGTGGCGTCAACTTTTTTCCTCCGGCCGGGCCAGACGCCGATAGGTGGCGAGGGCGAGGAGGGGGAAGTGGAGGCGATACATGTCGTATTTAAGATAAAACACGCAGGGGAACCCGGTGCCGGTGGTGTAGTTTTCGGTCCACGATCCATCCGACTCCTGGGTGTGGATGAGGTATTCGACGCCCCGTTGAATCGAAGGGCGTTCCGGTTTGCCGCAGGCGCACAGACCCATCACCGCCCAGGCGGTCTGGCTGGCGGTGCTCGGTCCCCGCCCTTTGAGGGAGGGAAAATTATAGGACTCGCAGGTCTCGCCCCAGCCGCCGTCTTCGTTTTGGCAGCTCTCAAGCCAATCGCGGCCGCGGCGAACCCATTCCTGGTTCATGTTTTCCCCAATAGCGGCCAGGCCGCGGAGGACCTGCCAGGTTCCATAGATATAGTTCACGCCCCAGCGACCATACCAGGAACCATCTGCTTCCTGGGTGCGACGAATCATGGCAAGAGCTTGGCAGACGACAGGATCTTCGCGGGGATGACCGATGAGGCCAAGCAACTCCAGCATCCGTCCAGTGAGATCGGAACAGGTGGGATCGATGATAGCATTGTGATCGGCAAAAGGCACGTGCTCGAGCCACGGGGCAGTGACCCCTTTGTCAAAGGCCGCCCAGCCGCCATCCCGATCCTGGAAGGCGAGCAACCATTGCAGGGCCCGTTCAAACTGGGCCGAGCGGGTATAGGCATCGCGGGGCTCCACATGGCGAAGCGCCATCAGAACCATCATGGTGTCGTCGGTGTCGGGGTAGAACTTGTTTTCGTGCTCGAAGGCCCAGCCGCTGGGTTCGACGGCCGGCACATGGACCGCCCAATCAGCCTCGAAACGAACTTCTTTCCGTTCCAGCCAGGTCGCCGCTCGATCGAGCGCCGGATGTTTCTGCAAGCCGGATTCCGCCAGGGCAATCGTCGTAATGGCCGTGTCCCAAACCGGGGACAGGCAGGGCTGAATCCGAAAATCGTCTTCGGTCTCGACGAACAACCCGGCAAAATCGCGAGTGGCTTTTTTCACCAAAGGATGATCTTCGCCATAGTTGAGCACCTGCAGGGCCATCATGGCGTTGAGCATGGCGGGAAAAATCGCACTGAGGCCGTCGCTCCCCTCGCCCATCCGTCGGATCATCCAGCGCTCGGCGGCCTTGAGCGCCCGCTGACGGAGGGGATGAATAGGCAATCGGTCATAGAATTTGAGAAAGCGGTCGCAGCGCAAAAAAAAGTTTTTCCAAGCCCAGAACCGGGGATCTTTCTTTAGCGACAGGTCGGTATTTTCGAGTCCGGCCGGGTAGAGTTCGTGCAGATGTTTTTCGGCGGGCAGGTGTCGGACTGGCTTGTAGTGGTTAAGGATCGCAAGGGGGGCAATGATCGTCCGGCTCCAGGACGACATCTCGTAGAGATTGAAGAAAAACCACTTGGGAAAAAGAAAGATCTCGGAAGGAATGGTGGGCAGATCTTTCCAGGGAAACTGACCGAGGAGCGCGAGGTACAACTTGGCGAAGGTGTTGAGCTGGGGAATCCCGCCCAGACGCAAAATGTTGGCCCGGGCCTCGCTCATCCAGGGAGCGGTCGGGGAATGGCCGGCCAGCTTCATGGCGAAGTAGGCTTTGACCGAGGCATTGATCTCACTGGGCCCTCCAATAAAAATATTCCAGCCGCCGTCCGGAAGTTGCCGGCTGCGGATGTGGGCCACGCATTTGGCTTCCAGGTCCGGATCCAACTTTCCTCCCCAATGCATGTAGAGGACGTAGTCTGCGCACAAAGTGGCATCGACAAAGAGCTCCCCTTCCCAATGCCCATCGGGATTTTGGAGCCCGAGGAGACATTCCTGAGCTCGCGTCACCGTCTCGTCCAACGTGAGATTCGGTGGTGAAAATGGCAGCACCTTGGCCGAAGCCTTCATTCCGCTTGCACCTGAGCCACGACGACCGATTTTTCACTTTGCCCGCAGGAATCTGAACTCACCGGCGTCTTTTCTCCTGGTTTTGCTTTCGGTCGACCCGTCTTATGACCATTCCCGGCGGTGACTCCATTGTGAGAGATCACATTGGCTCCGCCCACGCGAGTCTTTGGCTTGGGCCCGAAGTTGAAGGCGATATTTTTCCAGGTATCTCCGGGCTGAGCGCAGCGGCCGAGGGCGGCCGTGGGTTCGTAGCCGCAATGGACCATGCAATTCTCACAGCGGGTATCGCGGGCAACCCCATCGACCACGCCGTAATTTTCCCACTCGGTTTTTTCCAAGAGATCCTGGTAGCTGGGATAGTGCCCATCGGTCATGAGGTAGCATGGGGCCTTCCATCCCATGATGTTCCGGGTCGGAATCGCCCAAGCCGAACAGGTCAAATCGCGTTTGCCGGCCAAAAACTCAAAATAGATCGGCGTGCCAAAAAATGAATACCGCTGACTCCATGCGGTGATGTCTTTGAACTTAGCCTTGGTCGCTTCGCGGGTGAGGAAGAAATTCTCCGGCTCTAGGTTGAGCCGTTTGCGCATGTCCTCCTTGGCGGCGTCATAATCATAGCCGGGCGAAATCGTATGTCCGTCCACCCCGAGCCAGGATAAGTATTCATACATTTGCTCGATCTCGGCCATGTCGGTTTCTTTGTAAATCGTCGTATTGGTCGCGACCTGATAGCCGAGGATCTTAGCCATGCGCATGGCCAGGATGCATTCCTTGAAAACGCCCTCACGCTCAACAATAAGGTCATGGGTCCGCTCGAGACCATCGAGGTGGACATTCCAATAGAGATACGGATTCGGCGCGATCACCGGATCGGAGGCTTTTCCCGCGGTCCCCGTGCGGATCTTTTCCACCTCAGCCTCCGTGATCAAATCCTGAGACCGCAAAGTGTCCAGAATCGTCTCCAGAGCCGCAGTGCCTTCTCCGGAATCCTGACTTCGATTCCATTCCGAGGCCAAATACGCACGCATTTTTTTGCGCATGAAAAGAGCGTTGGTGCAAATATACACAATGCGGCCCTGCGTGAGCACCCCCTCGACCAAGGCCTCGATCTCGGGATAAATGAGCGGTTCGCCACCGCAAATCGAAATCATGGGCGCATTGCATTCGTTGGCAGCCCCAAGACAATCCTCCAGACTCATGACATCCTTCAGCGAGGTGGAATACTCTCGGATCCGCCCACACCCGGTGCAAGTGAGGTTGCAGGTGTGCAGCGGCTCCAATTGAAGCACGGTAGCAAATTTATCTACCCGCCGTAACTTCTTGCCAACAATGTATTTGGCGATTTTCGCCGTCAAGGGCAGTGGAAATCTCATGAGTGCAGAGGATTAGAAACCAGTGGGACCAGACTGTCAATGTCAGCGCTGCCCGCTGGGAGAAAACGCATCAAAATCCGGTCATTTTCGGGGAGCACACTCGGCTCGAGTGTGCTTCCTCGGCGGCTCGCCGAGGATGCAACGGATCGGGCGAAGTTCGAACGGCCAGGCTTTCAAATTGCTTCGGCGAGCCGCCGAAGCGGGCACGCGAGCCGCGTGCGGCACCCGGACAAGACGACTCCGCGCGAGACCATCCTGGCTACTCCATGAGAACCGGGAACTGGAGCTTTCCGTTCAAGCTCCGGTTGATCAGTTTGTTTTGCAAATCCGCAACAACCTTCGGATCTGCGGCCCTTCGTCTGGATTGCAACACGGCCCGTCTCCAATGGCCGATCATCACTTTGGAGGCCAACAGAGAATTTTTTTCTGTCGGCCACGGGGCCACCTCGAACTGTCCCTTAGCCGCCAAGCTTCGCCACGTGACGAGATACGGGTTGAGGTCTCGACAGGCCGCCCAGGATTCCTCGATCGGCAGAGCTAAAATCTCCAATTGCGCGTCGAGTGTCAGACGACTGAAGGGTACTGTGGGGCCCTCTTCGAGAGGCGCTCCCATCATCCCCCGCAAAGGTGTGGGAAGCGCGGCCTTGGCGTTCCGCCAGAGTTGACGCTGACGGGCTTGTTCTTTGGGCCAATTAAAGAGTGCTCGCGGCACCGAGACTTCGTCATAGCCTTGGGGGAAATCGATTCCCATGGCGCAAAAATCTTGCTGAAGTCGGGGCAACTTTCGCGCCACAAGCGGCTTCCCCGCTGCCGCAGCTTCGAGAATGGGCAGACCAAAGCCTTCTTGCACCGAGGTCAGAAGAATGACTTCGGCCGCGGCAATCATCTCGTCAATGGTCGCCAGTCCCCCACCGGACCCGCTGAGAATGCCAAACCGCACGCGCCAGCCTCCCCGCCGGGCCGCTGCGGAAAGGCCGCGAGCATACGATTGCTCGCCCGCCGAACTAATCCCTGCGGTCGTCAGCAACCACGCCTCCGGTCGCAACCAACGGGTGAGCAAGACGGCTTCAGCCAGATTTTTCCGCCGCAAAAACCGGGTCGGCACCACCCAAAGCGGCCCGTCGTCACCGAGGAACTTCGCTAATTGGCCTTTGACCGTCCGCAACCGCCGCTGGGTCGGCGGCGCCGGGGGCGAAACCGCATTCGGCACCCACACGGTCCGCTGAGGCAAATGGCGTTTCCACAACTGTTGATCCGCCCGATTGATGAACACCATCGCTCCCGATCCGCCAAAGGTAACCCGAGCCACATCCGCCAGGGTACGATAGCCGGATTGGCGCATTTCTTTCCAACGCCCCCATCGATTCTCAAACCAGAAATCATGGTGCTGGCTGATGAGCGCTAATCCCCGCACCCCGACCCAACGAACAATCTCATCCGCCAAAATCAAATTGCGCCCCAGGGCCATATTATGGGTCCAGATGAGGGTCTCCTTCGTTTCGTGGGCAGGCACCAAATCCGCCAAGGCTTGACGAATCTTTTCCCGCCTGCGAGCCGGCGGCAACCGGGACTCCGAGAAATACCCAAAGGCCGGCACCCGCAGAAACCGGACCTGATGAGGGGCCAAACTTTGACGCAGTTCTTCCTCCCATTCCGCCACTCCGGTTCCGCCGAAAGCAAAGGTCACCGTCGCATGCTCGGAACATCCGGCCGCGAGCAAAAGCGGCAGGCTCTTCTCCATGACCCGGCGCACGCCGCCAGGACGCAAATGGTAATGGATCACCACCAAGTGGCGAAAGGGGACGAGCAAAGAAGTCACGATGGATTGAGGATAACCGTCGCAGCCTCCATCCCAAGGCGATTCATAAACCAGAATGAAGGCAATTATCTTCCCGGATTCCGCAGTGTCGGATTCCGCAGTTGCCCAATCCGTCCGATCGCGGAAGACTCCTCGGCATGGCGGATTTTTTTCAGGACGGTTCCATGGCGACCCTGCATCGGTTAGGCAAACCCGACCTCCGGCGTCTCGAACGCGACCTCCTCGAATTTTCGCGCCAAACCCCGATCGCTCTCGTCCTCCCCTGCCACGTGAAAGAACTTGGCTCCATCGCCCTGCGGGACATCGTCAAAAAACTTCGCGCCGTCCGCTACCTTTCACAAATCGTGGTCGGCATCGATGGGGCCTCCGCTGCTGAGTGGCGACGCGCCCGCCACATTTTTGCCCCGCTTCCGCAGGATCTCGTTCTGGTCTGGAACGACGGACCGGCCATGAAGAAGCTCATTCAGCGATTGAAGAAAAACGACCTCGACCCCGGTCCGACCGGTAAAGGCCGCAATCTCTGGTTGTGCTTTGGCCTCGTCTTGGCCAGCGCCAAATCGCGCATGGTCGTCGCCCACGATTGCGACATCCTCACCTACAGCCGGGAACTGCTGGCCCGCCTTTGCTACCCGGTCGCCCATGCCAATCTCGGGTTCGATTTTTGCAAGGGCTACAGCGCCCGCTTCACCGACCAACTCCACGGCCGGGTCATGCGACTGCTCTTCACGCCCCTGATCCGCTCGCTCCAAAACATCCTCGGTCCGCATCCCTTTCTCAACTACCTCGACACTTTTCGCTACCCCTTGAGTGGTGAAATCAGCCTGAGCCAAGACGTCATTCGCCGAACCCGAATGCCCTCCGACTGGGGCGTCGAAGTCGGCATGCTGGCGGAGGTCTATCGCGTCTCTCCCACCAAGAGCATTTGCCAGGTGGACATGGCCGATTGCTACGACCACAAACACCAGGACCTCTCTTCGCGCGACGCTGCCAAGGGTCTCAACAAGATGGCCATGGACATCGTCAAATGCGTCTTTCGCAGCCTGGCCGGACACGGGGTCAAACTCGACCGGGGCACCTTCGACACCCTCCTGAGCACCTACATCCTCATGGCCGAAGACACCATGCGCTTTTACGCCGCGGATGCGGAGATCAATGGCCTGAAATACGACCGCCACGAAGAGAAAGTCTCTGTCACCATGTTCGTCGATAGTATCCGTACAGCCGCCCGGGATTTTCTCCGAGACCCCCTCGGCGATCCCCTCATCCCCAATTGGGACCGTGTCGATGCAGCTCTGCCAACCTTCCTCTCCGACCTTCTCGCCGCCGTCCAGATCGACAACGCCGAAAATTCTGTTTAGGATCGCCCCACCATGAGTGAATCAACCCAGAAACCGCCCTTTATCAAGATCGCCGTTCTTTTTATCGTCCTCGGCGTGGCTGCCCTCGCCATCATTTTTGTCGTGCTGGCTTCGATCGGCGACGACGTGCCCACGGAATTGCCTGCCGCCACGCAAAAGTCCACGGGCGAGTAGTTCCTAAAGCGGAAATGAGGGATTGGATTTCGCCTCCTTCCGGGCCAACTGAACCGCCCGGGCAATCATTTTTTGATGGGCCCCGGCCCGCTCCGGAATGGAAAATTCCGAAGGCGTCTCCAGAGTGAAGGTTCGATCCGCGGAGGAAAAATGAAGCACAAAGGCCTCGGGCCAGTCGGGCCGGAGGTCCAGAGTGGGCTTGGAACGAAGCACGCCCGCCCGGGCTGGGCGACCATCGATCCGACGGCGACGATCCACCGGAATGCGTTTTTCTGCGGCTAAAATTTGCTCCCCCCAATACGGGCGGCGGGAAGCAACTTCATAAACATAGTTCCCCCGGCCGTCGTAGTCTTCATGCAAAGTCAGGGCGAGATGAAAACGCCGCCCCACCATCACCCGCACTTGGGCAGCCAATTGCGGAACCTTATCGAGACGATAGCCGCGGTTAAGATCGCGGCCCTCGGCATCGAAGCGGCTGTTGTTGACCAATCCCCAGGGATTCAAACACGGAAAAATCATCAGGTTGAGGGAGCGAATCCGATCCGGATCTTTTTCGGCCCAAGCCCACAACCCCTCGGTCGCGCCCGCTTCATCGCCATGAATCCCGGCCGATAAATAGATGGCCGGAGCCGCCTCCTCCGGTTGGATGCTTTCGAGATAAAAGAGCTCGTAGCCTCCGGCCTCCGCATATTTGACCATTCTCAAACCCGCCCGACGGGCCAGCTTTCGCCAGCGCCGGATCAAGAATGCATAATCATGGGCGCGGTCGTGAATGGCGGACATGACCAAGCTCAATCAATAAGGCGTCGAGTGATCTCACCGTACGCGTCAATCCGCCGGTCGCGAAGGAAGGGCCAATGGATGCGCTGGGTATCCACCGTATCGAGGTCAATTTCTGTCACCAGAACGGCTTCCTCGTCTGCGGGGGCTTTGTCGAGAATTTCTCCGGAGGGATCGCAAATAAAACTCTGTCCCCAAAATTCGATTCCATCGCCTCCGTCCGGCGCTTCATGGCCGACGCGGTTGGGCGCAGCGACATAGCATCCATTAGCGACGGCGTGTCCGCGCTGGACGGTTTCCCAGGCCGAGTGTTGACGCGAACCGTAGGGTTCCTTTTCAGCCGGATGCCATCCGATGGCAGTGGGATAAAAAATAATTTGCGCCCCGCACAGGGCGGTCAGCCGAGCGGCCTCCGGATACCATTGGTCCCAGCAAACGCAGACCCCGATGCGCCCGAATTTGGTGTCCCAGGCCTTGAATCCCAAATCGCCCGGCGTGAAATAAAACTTCTCGTAGAAGAGCGGGTCGTCCGGGATGTGCATCTTGCGATATTTGCCCAGATACGATCCATCGGCATCGATGATCGCCGCCGTGTTGTGATAGACACCAGGAGCCCGCCGCTCAAAGAGGGAGGCCACGACCACGACGCCAAGTTCTTTGGCCAGAGCCTGAACCTGTCTCGTCGCCGGACCAGGAATGGGCTCAGCCAACTCGAAGTATTTGTGATCCTCGATCTGACAAAAATAGACCGACGTAAACAATTCTTGGAGACAAATAATCCGGGCACCGCGCGCGGCGGCTTCGCGCAGCCCACGCTCCGCAGCAGCCAAATTTTCCTCCCGCTCCGTCGTGCAACGATGCTGGACCAAGCCAATTTTCACCTTCTTTGCCATAGATGGACCTTATTTGATCTCGCCGCGGGGGACGATCTTGATGCTCTCGATCTCGACCCGTTCGGTCGGTTTGCTCGGTTCGCCGGACGACGAAGTGGTCACCGGCGTGGCGGCGATTTTAGTCAAAGTTTCGTCTCCATCGATCACCTGGCCAAATCCGGTGTATTTTCCATCGAGGTGAGTTGCCGTTCCCAGCATGAGAAAGAACTGACTCCCGGCCGAGTTGGGGTCTTGCGACCGGGCCATCGAAAGGACTCCTCGCACGTGTTTGCGGTCATTGAATTCGGCCTCGATTTTGTATCCAGGATCTCCCGTCCCCCAACGGGCTTCTTGGGACGGATCTTTGGTTAGGGGATCTCCTCCCTGGGCCATAAACCCGGAAATAATCCGATGAAAAGCAGTGCCATTGTAGAAACCTTCCTTGGCCAGCTTTTTAAAATTTGCCACCGTTTTAGGGGCCACCTTCGGCCAGAGCTCCACCACCAGCTTGCCCTTGGTGGTTTCGATCACCGCGACTTCGTCGGCGGCGGAAGCCGAAGCGGCAGAAAGCTGGGGACTGACGAGGAGCGTGGTGGCCAGAAGGAAAAGAAGGAATTTCATCGAAAGAAAGAATTCCATGCCTCCTCTTCGGTGTCACGGCAACATTTGCGCTGTAAGAATTTTCACTTTCACCATTGCCAAGTTTCAATCTGCCGCTACATTTGCCCTCTTTTCATTGCCATGAAGTCAGACATTCATCCCAACTACGTCGAAACCGTGATCACTTGCGCCTGTGGCACTTCGTATCGCACTCGCTCGACCCGAGACAACATCCAAATCGGCATTTGCGCCGCTTGCCATCCGTTTTTCACGGGCGAACAAAAATTTGTCGATACCGCCGGTCGGGTGGACAAATTCAAACGCCGTTACGGCACGGTGAACGCACCTCGTTTGGGCAAGCCCGTTCATAAAGTCTAAGGACCCCAGTTTTTCGTCAAAAGGTGATCGCGCCCCACGGCGCCATGGCCATTTTGGGCCCTAACTCCCCCATGTCATGGATTTTTCCGGCCTGATCGAAAAAAAGCGGCAACGCTTTGAGGAGCTGGAAAAAGAAATCGAAAGCGGCTCGCTCTTTGACGATGCCGTCCGTGCCCGGAACATTCTCCGCGAGCACGCCTCAAGCAAAAAGATTCTCGCCTTCTGGCGGGCCCGGGAAAAGCTGGTCAAGGAATTAGAAGAAAGTCGCCTCTTGGCCCAGGATTCCGACAGGGAAATCGCCGAAATGGCTATGGCTGAATTGCCCGATCTTGAGAGGCGTCTGCCCGAGATGGAGAAGGAATTGCAAATTGCCCTCCTTCCTCCGGAACCCGGTGAGGACCGCGACGCCATCGTGGAAATCCGCGCCGGCACCGGCGGCACCGAAGCTGCGCTTTTTGCGGCCGACCTCTACCGGATGTATCTTCGCTTCGCCGAAGCCAACGGCTTGAAGGTGGAAACGATGGACTCCAGCGAAGCAGACCTCGGTGGGCTCAAAGAAATCGTTTTCCGGCTCTCCGGCGAATCCGTCTTTCGCAAGATGCGCTACGAATCCGGTGTCCACCGGGTCCAACGCGTGCCAGCCACGGAAGCCCAGGGTCGCATCCATACTTCCACCGCCACCGTGGCCGTGCTTCCGGAAGCCGAGGCCGTGGACATCGAGATCAAGCCAGACGACCTCCGCATCGAGGTGTGTCGCGCTGGAGGCCCGGGCGGCCAAGGCGTCAATACCACTGATTCCGCCGTCCAGATTCTCCATATCCCCACCGGGCGGATCGTCCGCTGTCAGGACGGACGCAGTCAGCAACAAAACAAAGAGCGCGCCCTCCAAATCATGCGTTCACGGCTGCTTGAAGACAAACGCCGGGCGGAAGAGGAAAAATACTCCGCCCACCGGAAAAGCCTCATCGGCGGCGGGGGGCGGGAGGAAAAAATCCGCACCTACAATTTTTCCGAAAACCGGGTCACCGACCATCGCATCAAGGTCACCCTCTACAACCTCGACAAGTTCCTTGATGGGGATATTTCCGAATTGATCGAAAGACTCCTGACCAGCGACATGGAGCAACGGCTCAAAGATGCCAGCGAAGGTGCGGGGGGGTGAAATCAAAGAAGGGCGCCGAGGGGGGACTCACCCAAAGGACGGGAAGGGTGGAAAGGAATTTTGGGGAGCTGGTTGGAGGGAAGAGTTTCAGGTTGTCCACCTTGTCACTGTCGGGAAACCTTTGTGCCCTTCTCATCCTTTGCGCGAGACAGCCTTTTCTTTCCCCGGGGTTTGCTACCAATCGTAATGGCACCCTGTTCGGAGCCCGCGTAATCGGACTAGGCCCAGATCAAAAACACGATTGCTCCCAGGTCAGTGCGGCCACCACCCAAGAAACCGGCCATAGACAGCGCCTGAGTTTACGACCAGATTTCGTGGACGGCTGAATGATCTTCATTCTCTCAGGAAGATTCTTCACTTCGTTCAGAATGACATGATCTAATTTCCCCAGCGACCGTTCCCCTACTGAGGCTTGCTGACAATTTTTCGAGCCGGGGCCGGATCGGAGTCAGAGTCGGAATCCACCGGCATGCCGACGATCTTGCCATCGGGAGTATCTTCGTCTTCCGAAATCACGGCCACGGAGGTGTAACTCAGGCAACTGATTTCGCTCATCGATGTATTGCCCGCTAAGACCTGTTGAAGTCCTTCTTGATAAAGGCTGAGCATGCCTTTTTGGACGGCAATCCGCCGCATTTCGGACTGGGGAGCATTGCGTCCGATCATGTCTCCCAAGGCATCATCCGCCGGGCATATTTCCATCAAAGCCATTCGACCCATGTAGCCGGTCTCCGCACACTCCGAACATCCGCCCTTGTCTGAGACGACGGTCACATCCTCGGGAATCGGGATTTGATTGGCCTTAAAAATCGCCCGGGTCCCCGGAGAAAGCGCAGCTGGTTTTCTGCAAAAAGTGCATAGTCGCCGAACGAGTCGCTGGGCTTGGGTGAGAGCGAGTGAATCGGCCAGCAAATAGGGAGGAACCCCCATGGCAATCAACCGGCTCACCGCCCGCAAGCAATCATTGGCATGAAGCGTGGTGAGAACCAAGTGCCCGGTGAGGGCGGCATTGATGGCCGCGGTGGCCGTCTCTTCGTCCCGGCACTCTCCAATAAGAATAACGTCAGGATCGGCCCGCATCAGGCGGCGCAATCCTTCGGAAAACCCGATATGGTTATGGGGATCCGTCTGGGTCTGATTCATACCCTCGATTTCGTATTCGATCGGATCCTCAATGGTGTGGATATTGATATTATCCGAATTGATGCTGTTCAGAAGGGCGTAGAGCGTAGTGGTTTTTCCACTTCCGGTAGGACCCGTGATCAAAACCAGCCCCTGATCCCGTCCCATGGCGGCGGTAAACAAGTCCGTCTGTCGCGGCGAAAGATTGAGGTCGGAGAATTTTTTTACCCCATCCTGCTTATCAAGAAAACGGATGGTGATTTTTTGCAGATCCTTCCGGCAGGGAATAGCCGAAACCCGACAATCCACCCGACGCTTGCCCAGGGTGAGAGAAAATTTGGCATCCTGGGCATCTTGGCGCCTCTGGCCCATATTCGAGTAATTTTTGATCAGACTGATGAAGCGGGGCAACATTTCTTCCGGACAGGAATGAATAACTTTAAGTTCGCCGTCGATCCGGGCCCGAAAGCGGGCGGTGTTGTAAAATTTTTCGATGTGAAGATCGCTGCCCCGCCCGGTGATGGCACGGTAGAGAACCCAGTGAATGACCTGCTCGGGAGAGGCATTGATGCTGGAAGGATTAATCCGCTGGATTTCCTGAACGTCGATCTCAACCATGTTGGCGACATCGGAATGCGTCAGTTCCCCTTGTTGCACGACATCGGTCGTGGCCACCGCGCGCCCACGCTCCCGATTAATGAGGGCGGCAATTCCTTCTTTCTCCGCTAAGACCGTGCGAAAGCTGAGAACATCATTGCCTCCGGAAAGCCATTCATCCTCGAAAGCAAAATTGTTTTTTTGCGGGGAGAGGAGGTAAACGATCTTATGTCCGCAAAACATCGGGTAAACCTCATGCTTTTCGAGCAAAGCCTCGGGAAACAAGGTCTGGGGCGGGGCGGATTCCGCGTTGAAACAAGGCTCCGAGGTCGCCAAGTGGTACAAAGCCAGCCCGAGATTGCGGGAAAGTTTTTTCAAGGCCCCGTAGTCCGCCGGGGCACTAGGAGAAAGCTGAGCCCGTTCCTCCTCCAAGCGGGCACGCACTTCGGCATCTCCATCGTCAAAAGGATATTCCCGCAGCAACCAGTCGAGAATGCGCTGCAAACCCTCATCGCGCGGCAGGGCCTCGGAGAGACGGATCGGGTTGCGGTCTTCGAGCGGCGTGAATTGCACCCGCTCCATGACGTCCTTGCGTAAGGCCTCGTATTTGGACTTGGGAACAAGAACGGGAATGACAAATTCAATCGGAATGTCCCAAAGCGCCGCCGAGGCCGGATTGTAGTGGGCCATGATCAAGAGGGGTCCCACATTGCCAAGAGGCATCCAGGCTTCCTTCTCTTCGCAGCCAGGAACCGCCAACCGGCGAAAGACGGCTTCGGCCCGGGTCGAACACGCGGCCCGCAGGTTTTCCATGGGCAAGATCTGGAAAACTCCCGCCAGCCACTCCAAGGCTTCTCCCTGCGGAATCCCGTTGGTGTGGGCCAGCGCCCTGTGCAATTCCTGATCGTCGGCCGGTTGAGCCTCCGCTTTGTATCCAGCTCCAAGCAACGCTTCTTTGAGCCATTTCCAGTCTTTTTCAGTCATCCTCTAGGGAGCTCCCACCGGTTTGTAGTTTTCACCAAAATTAAAGACGGAGCCACCGGCCTGCAATCGGGCCAGGTCCAAACCCGAACCAGCAGTTCCCGGACCCAGCATCGTGAAAACGCGACCGTTCCACGAGGCGCGAAAAATTTTATCGTTGTCACTGGCCACAATAGTCAAGGTGGGCTCAAGATACGCTGACCCTGGCGCCGGACGGTCGCCGCGATATTGCAGGGAACGGGCGATGGCTTCTTCGTCATCAGAACCGTCGGCCGCAGCCAAAACCAACTCCCAGTTCGCTTGATTGAAGCGCAAAACCGCCTGATTGAGTTCTTCCAAGTTGGCAAAGCTAGTTGTCTCACGGGCGGACGGAATGAGATTGGAAATAGCCGGGATCATCACCCCCGCCAAGATGGCAAGAGCTCCGATCACCACCATGATCTCCACCATGGAAAACCCCCGTACCCTCCGGGAGGACCCAGGAAATTGGCTTCGGGCCACTTCCAACATCATCTTAGTTGGTTCCCTTGGTAAACGTGACCGGATCAAGGGCCATGATATTGACTGGGAATGTGATCGTGTATCCCGGTGGCTGGTAGCTCGTCAAATTGGTGGACGCAAATGCGAGGTGAGAGCGGACCAAGCCGTACCGCCCGGAATTGTCCGAACTGGCCCAGGTATTTGAAACCGTGGTGGGATCCGCCGAATTCAGGTAGGCCGCCATGGCCATGTTCAAGGATTCGACTCGCGCCTCCGCATGGCTGTCCTCCGCATCGCTCTTGATTTGAACCAAGTTGGGTATGGCCAAAAAGACGACGATGCCGATGATGGCAATAACCGCCAACATTTCCACAAGGGAAAAAGCCGGACCAAAAATTCGAGCGAGCGAGGAGGAAGTTTTCATGAAGGCGATTAGTCGGCGGAGGTCATTTGCACCATGGGGTAATTCGATGAACCCCATGTGGTAAAAATCAATTTCTGGCCAATCTTCGACATGGCCTCAGACTGCACTTTGTCGGCCGCCGTGGTGAAATCTGCCATATGGGAGGACGTCAGAGAATCCAAATAGGAAGCCAATAGGGTCAGCTTATTGGAGCTGGCGTTGTAAGTGGTTCGAGCCGTGGAGAGGCTTTTCCCAGCCCCGCTGGAACTGGCCGCGATCCAAGCATTCAAGGCCTCCTGCATGACGGCTTGCTGCTGCCGGGCCATGGCCGTGTGCGCATCGCCTGCCGCATTGGATAACGCCGTCACCACCAACGCGCTCATGATCCCGATCACCGCAATAACTAAGAGCAACTCGATCAACGTAAACGCTGCCGATCGGCGGTCAGAATTTGCCCGGGATTTCATACCATCAAGGTACTCCCAACCTCCTTATCTTCAATAAAAAACATCGTCGCAGACCATGCAACTGGTGCCTGGCGGAAGGCCGAAAAAAAAGACTCCTGCACGGTCACTCCCGAGAGATCCCACCAAGAGGAAAAGTTGCCGGTTTCCCCCATTCGAAAACTCCCGAAAAACTCCGAAAGTTGCCGTCGATCCAACCCTAGCCGGGCGAGGTGGAACGGACGCATCTTCACGGGAGCGTGGGCGTCTCGCCCGCTTTCCGAACCAAGCGGGCGGGACGCCCACGCTCCTTTGGTTTGCACTTTTCGGGCATGCGCCCAGGTGGAACTTACCTGCTCCCATAGCTCCCGTGCCATTTGGAGTTCAGAGAATTCACGGCAGGTTGAGAGCCCGGCCATTCCGGCAGAGAGTCCCCAAAGAGGATCTGGCGCACCGCCGATGATAATTAACCCGTTGGGGCACCCCGGCGTACAGAAGATCTCCCCCCCCTTTTCAATCCTCGAAGCATTGTGTCCCCCGCCCCTCCGTCTTTCACCATCGAAGAAACCGCGCAACGTTGCACGCTGAATATACAAGATTTCCCCCTCAAGGAATACAGGATGCTTCAAATTGCCTGCCGAGCCAATCTGCCGAATGATGGCGTCGTTATGAAAACAAAAACCTCAGCACTAAAAAAACTTCAACAGGGCTTCAGCCTTGTTGAGCTCCTCGTCGTTATTGCCGTGATTGCGATCATCGCAGCCATTGCCATTCCGAACATCGCTAACATCACCTCGCAGGCCACCGTCGCAAAGGATCAACGCAATGCTCAAAACATTGCCTCCGTTGCTTCCGCCGCCAAAGCCGCCGGAGTGGTAGACGATCTCAGCGTCACCACAACCGTGGTCGCATTGCTGGAGGGCGGAACGCTCACCAACACAACCGGAATGAAATTCGGCATTTCGCCCTTGAGCGATTCGGAAGAAACCGGCGCCTTGGTTTATTTGGGCGACGGCAGCGACTCGGACAGCGCGGTTGTCTACACCCCTGGTTCCTAAGAACGGCAACCTTCACCTGAAAAATCAAAACCAGACGCCCTCATCAACTGAGGGCGTCTTTTTTTTGGGGAAGAAACGAACCTCCTTTCCGATCATCGCTGGATTAGCGGCAATCCGGGAGAGCCATACCGACCCTGCGGCTAGCTTGACGACCGCAGGTTCCCAATTATCCTAAATAGGAAAATGCAGGTTCACCACAGAGGGCACAGAGAACACAGAGACAAGGATTTACAAAAAATAGATAGGTCAATGGGCAGTCACCTTCCAGATGACATCCCAGAACTCTTTCCGAA
>Ga0222650_1000122_pt1 | contig 70625 bp, 44 predicted proteins | sample AntAcemetagen367_FD_179820 | JGI IMG/M metagenome (GOLD analysis project Ga0222650, IMG submission 179820) | Saline water microbial communities from Ace Lake, Antarctica - #367 | ecosystem: Environmental > Aquatic > Non-marine Saline and Alkaline > Saline | place: Antarctica: Ace Lake... | reverse complement strand
CCCCCTCCTCTGGATCCTCGCAACCGCCCCCCAAGACCCCACCGACTCCCCCTGCTCTCAGAACTCCACTTCCCCGAGTCTCAAGAATCCCACACTCTCACCTCCGCCGAAGACGCCATCAATCACCTTCTCTCCGCCCCTTCCTTAAATCGCCCCCGCTACCTCCTCCTCCACTCCGCCACCCAGATCATCCTCATCGATGCCCTCAAGTGGGCCGAGCGCCGCTACCTAACCTTCGACCTCCGCGAGCTCTTCGATAAAAGAGAAAAATCCTCCCTCGAAACCGCCGCCGCCCTCCTCCACCGGGACTCCCTCTGCCCGCCCGATGGCCTCGCCCTCCTCGCCACCCTCACCGATGCCTCCCACCGCCACGCCTTCTCCGTCTCAGATGAGCTTAAGCACCGCGTTCAGGAATGCATCGAGCTCCTCGGAAACGAAGCCGTCCACCACCTCGATAAGAAGCGCCACGAAGCCCTACTCCACCACGACCAAGCCTTCGCCAACCAGCTCACCTCCGGCTGCCTCCGCTACGTCTACCGCCTCCTCTTCTGGCCTCTACCTCGAGGCCCGCCCCGACCTCAGCTACCTCCCCATCAAGTCCCCGGACTACCGCCATGGCTACTCCCTGGAAATGCTGCGCGACCTCGCCGCCCTCCGCGACCAACAGCTCGAGACAGACGAAACTCGCAATGGCACCTTCTTCGATGCCACCCTCAAGATCCTCTTCCGCCTCATCTTCGATGGCCATAACTCCGCCGCCGACCTCCTCACCGGAGACTTCGCCATCTCCCCGCTCGACTCCACCCTCTTCGATCCCGCCAGCCTCCCCATCCTCAGCAAGGTCACCTTTAGAAATCACATCCTCCAGCAAGTCATCCAAAAGCTCTCCTACGGCAGACACGGGAAAAGCAAGCAACTCGCCCGCATCTCCTACGCCCAACTCGGCATCAACCAACTCGGCGCGGTCTATGAAAATCTCCTCTCCTACTCCGGCCAGTTCGCCCCCTGCGATTGGTATGAAGTCAAGCCCGCCAAGGAACTTCACGACCCCACCAAACACGCCTACTTCGTCCCCCACAGCGCCCTCAGCCACTACACCGCCGACGAGATCGTCGAAGACCCCGCCAACAAAAAAGAATTCCTCCTCCACCCTGCCAAAAAATTTCTCTACCGCCTCCGCGGCCGCGCCCGTAAGCAGTCCGCCTCCTACTACACCCCGGAGTCCCTCACCCAGTGCCTCGTCAAATACGCCCTCAAGGAACTCATCGGCACCACCCCCGCCGACCCCCAGTGGAAAGACTCGGAGGAAATCCTCACCCTCACCGTCTGCGAGCCCGCCGTAGGATCCGCCGCCTTCCTGAATGAGGCCATCAACCAGCTCGCCCAGGCTTACCTCGACCGCGCCCAGGCCGAGCAAAAGCACACCATCCCGGCCGATGACTTCCCCCGCGAACTCCAAAAGGTCAAAATGCGCCTCGCCGATAACAACATCTTCGGCGTCGACCTCAACCCCACCGCCAAGGAACTCGCCGAGATCTCACTCTGGCTCAATACCATCCACGAAGGAGCCTTCGTCCCCTGGTTCGGCCTCCAGCTCGAGTGTGGCAACTCCCTCATCGGAGCCCGCCGCCACACCTACCCTAAAGCCCTCGTCGCAGCCCAGACCAAAAAAGCGACCGAAAAACCCCGCTGGCCAGACACCTCCCCCACCGAGCGCAGGATCTCAACCCCAGCTCACAAAACCCCGGCAGATGACATCTACCACTGGCTCCTTGGCGACCCCGCCATGTCCACCTACTCCGACAAAACCGTCAAATCTCTCGCTAAATCCCAAATCACCACCCTCAACGGAAAGGTCAAAGACTTCTGCCGTCCCGCCGACTCCCACGAGATCGAGGACCTCCTCGCCCTCACCCAAGCCGCCGACACCTTCTGGGAAGAAATTATCACCCAGATGCGCGACCTCCGCCAAAAAACGACCGACCCCCTCCAAATCTACCCCGCCGGTTCTCAAACTGAAAACCCTGAACCGCCAGCTGGAACCTACCTCTCCACGAGGGAAAAAGACCAGGCCGAAGCCGACCGCCTCCTCAACCCCGAGGGCCCCTACGCCCGCCTCAAGCTCGCGCTCGACTACTGGTGCGCCCTCTGGTTCTGGCCCATCGACCAAGCCGACCACTTCCCCACCCGCCACCAATTCCTCCTCGATCTCTCTCTCATCCTCGGTGTCAAAAAACTCGCCTCCGCACCCAACCCCGAGCAGACCGACCTCTTCACCGTCCGCCTCCACGGCCAGGAACTCCAGGCCCAGCCCACCGATGAACTCGCCGCCTTCTCGCAAAAGCACGGCCGCTTCAACGTCGCCTCCTTCCTCGCCGATGAGCGCCACCCCCACCGCCGCAGCATCCAGGCCCTCCAGCAGCGCCACCGCTTCTTCCACTGGGAACTCACCTTCGCCGACCAACTCGCCCCCCGCCCCAACCCCGATGGCAGCACCCGCCCCGGCGGCTTCGACCTCATCCTCGGAAATCCCCCCTGGGTCAAGGTCGAGTGGAACCAAGGCGACCTCCTCTCCGAGCGCAACCCCGCCTTCGCCATCCGGAAACTCTCCGCTCCCCAGATCGAAGCCGCCCGCCAAGAAGAATTCGGAAAAGACCCCGCCACCCGCGCCGAATACTTCGCCGAATACGAATCCTTCGAAGGCACCCAAGCCTTCCTCAACGCCACCCAGAACTACCCCCTCCTCAAAGGCCAGCAGACCAACCTCTACAAATGCTTCCTCCCCCAGGCCTGGCGCCTCACCGGAGAAAGCGGCGTCTCCGGCTTCCTCCACCCCGAGGGCGTCTACGACGACCCAAACGCCGGCGCCCTCCGCCGGCAACTCTACCGAAAATTACGCTATCATTTTGAATTTCAGAATAAGCGATTCCTGTTTGATGAAGTTCACGATGAAACTACATATTCAGTAAATATTTATGCAGAACAAAAAAATATTCCCTCATTCAAAACAATATCTAATATATTCGACCCATCCACTGTAGATCAAAGTTTAGAAGAAATTTCATTAAAAATCGCTGATGGAATCAAAAATGCAGAAAACAAGTGGAATTTGATTGGGCACCAAGATCGAGTTTTAAAAGTTGGGGAGAAGGAGCTTTCGCTACTCTTTACGATAGCACTGGAACATCGGCCTTAGAAGCCCGTCTCCCGTCACTCCACACCAAGCATCTTCTCAGCGTGCTTGAGCGCTTCGCGGCCTACCCATCCCGACTCTCTGATCTCAAAGGTGATTACCTGTCCTTGGAAATGTGGCACGAAACCAATTCCCAAAAAGACCACACGATCCGCCGTGAGACCCAGTTTCCCGCGACACCCCAGCAGCTCGTCCTCTCCGGCCCCCACTTTTTCGTAGGAAACCCTCTTAGTAAAACCCCACGAGATCCCTGCAACAGCAATCAAGCATACGACATCCTCGACCTCACCACCCTGCCAGCCGACTACCTCCCCCGCACCAACTACGTCCCCGACTGCTCCACCGCCGACTACCAGTCCCGCACCCCCACCGTCCCCTGGAAATCCCCCACCGAAGGCATCCCGCAAGACACCGTAGGAGGAGAGCTCCTCGCCCAATACCACAAACCCGCCACCGACTTCTACCGCTACACCAGCCGGGAAATGCTCAGCCAATCAGGTGAACGGACATTAATTCCAATCATCACACCTCCCGGAGTCGGTCACGTAAACACCTGCATCTCCTACGCCTTCAAGAACACCTCGGATCTCCTCAATTTAGTTGGCTTCGCCCTCTCAATCCCATTGGACTTCAGGGTCAAATCTACTGGAATGGGCCATGCGAATACAACCCTCCTAGGGCAGCTCCCTCTCCTTCAAACTGAAAACCTCAAACTACAAACTCTCGCCTTAGCCCTCAACTGCCTCACCACTCACTACGCCGACCTCTGGAGCGAAACGTGGAACGACCAAGCCCGCGAGCAAGACTGGCTCCTCCCCGCCACCCACCCCTACCGCGCCCTCCTCCCACCCGACTTTTTCAAAAGCCTCACCCCCGGGTGGACGCGGGACTGCGCCCTCCGCACTGACTTTTCCCGCCGCTGGGCCCTCTGCGAGATCGATGTCCTCGTCGCCCGCGAACTCGGCCTCACCCTCGAGGAACTCCAGACCATCTACCGCGTCCAGTTCCCCGTCATGCGCCAATACGAGAGCGACACCTACTACGACACCACCGGCCGCATCGTCTTCACCAGCTCCAAAGGCCTCCCCGGCGTCGGCTTCCCCCGCAACGCCGACCTAAAAAAGAAAGAACCCCTCGGCTGGAACGACATCAAGGACATGACCACCGGGCAAGCCACCCGCACCCTCACCGACACCGCACCCTTCACCCGCCCCACCCGCGAGGCAGACTACCAAACCATCTGGGCCCACCTCGACCAACAGGAAGGAATCACAAAATGAAAAAACGCTGCACCCGCGTCCTCTCGCTTGAGATCAAAAAACTCAAAGGCATCACCAATCTTGGCGAAATTAACCTCGACCACAACATCACCGGGATCTTCGGCCCCAACGGAGTCGGAAAGTCCACCATCCTTCAAGCCCTCGCCGCCGCCTTCCAGCCACCCCGAAACGCCTGCGGTCACGATTTCCAAACCTTTTTCCCAAAGCTCAAGGATGACGTCTGGGACGGCAGTCATTTTAAACTCGGCTTCAAATATAAACAGGGGCAGCTGGCCACTGGCGAAACCACCGAAACCTACCGCGAAGGGACGGTCGCGACCTACTGGACTCCCACCAAAACCAAGCGCCCCATCCATTCTGTGCACTTCATCGGCGTCCGCAGCGTCGTCCCCGCGATCGAGCGACACAACAACCACAAGCTTGTCGATTACACCGTGGACGAGGAAACCCTCCCTCACCGGATCTCCGCCATGAACGCCGCCGGAGAGATCCTCAACATCAGTTACGAAAAACTTTTTCGCATCACTCCCCTTAGCCATATATCCCGGGAATATTTCTCAATTAAACGCCCCGACACCGGCGATACCCCACTCATGAACGTCGTCCTCGGAGCCGGCGAACAACGACTCCTCGACATCCTTCAAACCATCCACGGAGCCCAAAAGGGTTCACTGATCCTCATCGATGAAATCGACGTCCTCCTGCACGGCGAAGCTCTCATCAAATTCTTCAAACACCTAAGAAGACACTGTCAGCGGAATTTCAAACAGATCGTCTTCACTTCTCACCGTGAGAAAATCCTAACCCTCCAGGATTTCGTTCACATCATTCACATTCATCGGGCTGCGACCGGACACATCAGCCTCCCTCGCACCGATCCTGACGCCATCGCCCGACTCACTGGCGAACGAAAGCGCAGAATAGAAGTCTTCGTGGAAGACGTCTTAGCCCAAGCCGTGACGAATCACGTCATCCAAGAGCTTGGAATGTCTCGCCAAGTCGCCGTCCAAAAATTTGGAGCCGCTAAAAACGCCTACACCCTGGCCGCTGGCCTCCTCCTGGCAGGTCAAGATTGCACCTCCTCCATTTTTCTCCTAGATGGTGATGTCGACCGAACCCAAGAAGAAAAGAAAAACCAGTGCCAAAGCGCCTGCTGTGGCAATGACGTGCAAGCGGTCAGAATCCGCGGACAAATGCTCACTTCCCTTTCCCAGTTCAACCTGCCCGCAGACACCAAACCTGACGCTTTCATCAATTCACTGATCGCTTCACTTGATTCGGAAACCCTCTCCCCTGGCGAAGCAGAGATCCAACGACTTGCCGCCGAGATTCAGAACCCAATCGACAGCCACGACTTCGTCCGCGCCATCTCCAACGCCCTCGCCAACGAGGAATCCGCTGCCCTTCTGCGCATCACCCAACTCGCGAGTAAAGCGGCAGATTGGGAACATTACACCGCCCCTTTGCGTGAATTCTTGAATACTGAAGGGCTATGAGGATTTTCGTAGCCTCCAGCATAGGTCGGCCTCAGCTCCCGACCTGACATTTACGCCCAATTCCCACCTATCAACCTGACAATGTCAGAAATAATTTGACTTCCTCAGATCGCATGTCAGAAATACTGACATGCCGACTGATGGAGCCAATTACCCGAAGCGTGTGAAACTTTACGGCCGCGTCTATCGCATCGCAACCGACGGAGCACCCGTGTGCGAGGTCGCAGCAATGGGCGCGGCTGGCATCGCGCGTGATCTTTGCTCCAATCCAATTCCTTGGCTAAAAGCTGCTATCCAAGCGTGCCAAGAGCACGACAAAGGGCTCTTCCGAACCGACCCGCTGACTCTGCTCACTGTCTTAAACGGCGTTTGCGATAGCATGGATAACCAGAATCAAGTCATCGCGAAACAGGCTCTCCCCGGAATTGTTGGTCGTTTAATCGAAGCGGGACAGAGCCTCAGCGAAGAAAAAATTTGCGAGGGACTTGCTAAAGGCTTCGTCGAAAACAAGCTCATCGAAGCAGATCTTGGCGATTGCTGCGCCAACGGCCAAAAGGATACCGGCCTCACGATTCGCCAGGCGAATGCCGAACTACGTGCCACGGCCGTTCCCGCTACCAAAGGGGTCTTTAAATCGGCGGCTCAAAAAGATTCGGGCAGGCCACACGCCAGCTTCAAAACTGCCGGCCCCTCGCTCGCAGTGATTGACTCAACCTCGCTCGAATCACTCTCTCAACCTTTCCCCGAAACCTTCTAAGCACCATGACTGCACACCTTCCACTCCCCCCGGTTGCTAAGCTGAAAAAACCGCCGCTCCATATCGGGCACCGCACGGCTCCTCAATTTTCCTTCACTGCGGACTCGCATCTTCAGCTCACCAGAGCGGGAGTGCAGGATTTCTCAATTTCGAGGCATTCCCAGAATTTACGGATGGCCATGAAGCCATTCAGCTCCATTGCAGGACGCGGGCTTTCTCCTTTGGAAATCGACTGGCTTCGAATTCTCATTCATATTTACGGTGCTGATCGCATGGCGACTCGGACTCCGATCAAGAACAAGCCTGATCTCTTCTGGAGCCGAACCATCACGGTCAATATCCCGGTCTCCGAGCCCTTGCGGTGGAATGAAACCTCTTCGGCTTTTCAGGAAACGCTCTCCTTCCTTACGGGGGACCGCTGGAGGCTGCAGTTCAGTGAGCAAACTGGCAGCTATGCACAACAACAAGTTATGAAACCCGCCCATGACCTTGGAACTCCGCTCTTATTTAGTGGTGGTCTCGATTCCCTCATTGGAGCGATCAGCCTCTTGGAAGAATCAACCGAACAAATCCACCTCATATCTGGAGCAACGCATCCTCAACTCGAGAAGGCACAGCAAAATGTGGTTGGCTCGCTACGCCGGGAATTTGGCGATAGGATCAATCACTCCAACATCGAATACGGCTTCAGAGGAACCGCTGATCGAACCAAACGCGGCAAGGAGGCGACCCAACGCTGCCGCGGGCTCGTGCATGCTGGTCTGGGAATGATGGCCGCGCACTTGAGTCAGCGGGACAGCTTCACTATTTGCGAAAATGGCATCGGAGCCTTTAATCTCCCCGCCTCCTACGCCCAACAGCCGGGAAGCTGTAGCCTCTCAGTCCACCCTCTCTTCCTTCAGCGTCTTGGATCACTTTTTAGCCAGTGTTTTCAGACTAAGATTTCGGTCAAACAGCCCGCCCTCTTTAAAACGAAAGGAGAAATGTCTACAGAAACTCTCTCCGGCAAGAATTATCAGTTCTTGATCCGGGACGCCTTTTCTTGCGAAAAGTTCCCAAATTACCGTTCTAGAAAGATGCAGTGCGGCAAATGTAGCTCCTGTCTCATCCGACGTGCGGCCCTGCTTGATTCCGGCGAGGACGATCCGGGCAGCGACTATGATCATGACTTTCTGGGTGAGGGACTACCGCAGAAAAAATCGCTCCACCACGGCTATGACCACCTCCAGGCCTACTGCGCTCGCATGAATTCTGTAATCAACCCGCCAGCCCAAGCATCGCTGCTAAAATGGGAGTTTCCTGAACTCATCCAAATTCTCCCAGAACTCTCGACTGCGCTGGGCCTCGAAGAGGAAGGCCTTATCCAGAACATCGGCTCCCTCAATAGGCATTTTTTACTGGAATGGAACCGAACTAAAGACCAGATCGCCGCGTGACAATGAACTCAGCCTTTCAAAACCTTGACCCCCTTGTGCTCGGCCAAAAGCTGCGCCAAGCCCGATCGGGCACTACCCTGACCCAGGCCGCAGCAGCAAAAGCTCTCGGAATGGCGCGAACGACCTTAGTCGCAATCGAAAAAGGAGAGCGGAAAGTTGCCGCCGCAGAGCTGCCTGGCTTTGCCGACCTCTATGGAACCCAAGTCAGCGACCTGGTGCGCGATGAGATCACCAGCGAACCTCTCCTTCCCCAATTCCGTGCCTTGCACAATGAGGAAGAAATTTCGCAGGATTTAAAAGAGTCCGTCAGAAGCTTAGAAGGTTTGGCTCGCGATTATCTCAACCTTGAGCACGCCGCTGGGGCCAATGTCCTGACCAACTATCCTCCCACCTATCAATACCGGATTTCCAATGTAAATGCCGACCACATGGGAGCGGAAGTCGCTGCCGAGGAACGAAAGCGCCTCTCGCTCGGTGAGACCCCGATCCGTGACCTCCGAGCACTCCTCGAAGAAGAGGTCGGCTTGAGGATCTTTTACCTTAAGCTCCCGGCTCAAGTGAGCGGGATCTATGCCTTTACCGAGGAGCTTGGTGGATGTGTCGCGATCAACCGAGCTCATCCAGCGTCCCGGTCATCTTGGTCACTCGCTCACGAATACGGGCATTTCCTCAGCACCAGAACGGCAGCTGATGTCTCATTTTCGCAACAAACCGGTTGGGGAAAGGCCTACGATGAACGCTTTGCAGATTCCTTTGCCAAAAACTTCCTCATGCCTCGAAACGGCGTGCACCAATCACTCACGCGAATCCTGGCAGCAGAGGGCGGTGGCATCACCGTCGCGCATGTTCTGTCCCTTAGCCACAAGTTCAATGTCTCAGCACAAGCCATGTTCCGGCGCTTGGAAGAACTCAAAAGGCTTCCCCACGGAACTTGGGAAAAGTTGGTTGAACAAAACTTTAAACCTGAGACTGCCAAAGAGACGCTGGGGCTTAGCAATACGAGACGAGAGCCAATGCTTCCTTTTCGCTATCGCCTCCTCGCCCAACGCGCCTTCGATAAGCCTGAGAGTGAGATGACTGAAGCCGAGTTCTCTCAACTACTGCGCACCGACTTGGTCTCCGCAAGAGGAGAGCTCGACGAACTCCGCTGCCTCGTTGACCAGGGCGATGATTCAGGCTTCACGGTGCTGTCGGTGAACGTCACGGACGAAATTCTCTCGGCCTAAGCCATCCACCGATCATCATGATTCCCTCGGAGATGAAGATCATTATCACTGATACCTCGGTATTGCTCAACATTCTCGCGACCGGACAAGCCGCTCGCATCTTCCGCGAAATCCCCGCAGAATTTATTCTCTGCCCGGCCGTCGCAGTGGAGGCTCTCTATCTCAGAAGCAACGAAGGGGAGCGCGAGTCTGTCGATCTCACTGAACTTCTCGAGAATGACCTTCTGACAGAAAGAGCGACCGAATCGCCAGCCGAACTCAACCTCTTCGTGGAACTTTCAATCCAGATAGGACCCGGATCAGATGGAGAATCAATGTGCCTTGCTCTCGCAAAAAGCCGTAATTATCACGCAGCCGTAGACGATATTCGCGCCCGGAACAGAGCGCTACGGCTCATCCCCGAACTCGGTGATTCTCTGACCGATACGGCAGAGATCCTTCACCGGTGGCAAAGAATCGCGAACGTGAGCAGTAAAGAGATGAAAAGCCTCCTTTTAAAAATCGAAACACGCGCCCGTTTCCATCCGCGAAAATCTCACAAACTTTACGATTGGTGGAGGGAGCCTAAGATCTTTTGACCAGCTTACAATTAGTAATCTGAGTTTCCAAAGATGTATCTCGTGGCACCAAGCTCTATTTATCTTCCTCCTTGTGAGGCATTAAAGATTTCCGTAGCTTCCTCCCCAGTGTCCACCCTAACCCGCAATGACAACATGCACCTGTTCGGGGAGTATTTTGATCGTCTTGCGCGCGCCATCGAGAGGGAGAACCTCCTGAGCCATTTTGATCTCAATCAGGAAATCGAATTCGTTTTTCGAGACCTCCTCAACGCCATCTATGGCTGGGATCTGGAAAATGCGAATGTCGTCTCTCAAAAGAATCAGGAAGGTTTCGACCTTTGTTCACCTTCCAAGCGAATCTGCCTGCAGGTCACCAGCACAACCTCAGCGACAAAAATCAAGAAGACGCTAAAAGCTGTCGTCCCAAAGTATCAGAACCAATTCGACCGCCTTCTCTTCGTTTATCCGGTTATGACCCTGGGGAAAACGAGGGCCAACTTCGCCAAAGAAGCCGGAAGCCTAAACTTCGATGCCAAACGAGATCGCCTTTGCTTTGGCGACATCCTGGAGAAAGCTCGAAATTTTGACATCGTCCGCCAGAGACAAATTCTGGAACTCGTCGAACAGGAGCTTGCCCCCCTCGGAAAAAATCTACAACTCGGCACGGAACCGTCGGTCGATTTTTTAATTAAAGTCATTGCCCACCTCGCGCAAACGCAAGTCGTAGATCCGGCCCAGCTCAGAGAGACCCACCCGGACGCGGAGAAAAAACTCAGGCGCTTCCGGGATCATGCCATTTACCTCAAGCGGCAGTTCATCATCAATCGCGGGTATTACCTTCCCGTAGCAGCTGCCCGAAAGGCGGTGGGCAGGGACGCCGGCCATGTTCCACGGATCCAGCTCTGGCTTCAAAGCCGCAGTGCGGACATCCTTGAACAGCACGGAGACGATCCCAGAAAATCCTTCGAAGCTCTGGTCACGCAGCTTCTGCACGAAACTCACTCCAGCGGGCGGGACGCCGACCGCACTGCCGTCTCCTATCTCTTGGCGGATGAATTCTTCCGCTGTAATGTCTTCCCCAATCCCGACGAATAAAAACCGATGCTTGTCTCCAAAGATGAATCTCTCACTGAGTCGATGCCACACGTGGGCTACCTCGTGCTCCGCTACGTCGAGAAACAGCCAAACAAGCAAGCGACTCTCTCAGAAATCGCCCGCTATCTCCGGGACTACGATGTCTCCTCATACCGTTCGCTGATCTTCGGCCTGACCTTCCTTCACTGTGTCGGTGTCATCGCCTTCGAAGCTCCCTTCTTCTACCTCACGAAATGAAATTTCGTCTCCGTCGCCTGAGTTCATCTCCAGCCTCTTTTGATCCGATTGATTTAAAAGACGGGGTGAATCTCATCCTTGGAGAGAAGGGGCCGAAAAAGGGAGCGCAAAGCGATAAACTCAATGGGGTTGGGAAAAGTGTCTTCGTCGATTTTCTTCACTTTGCCCTTCTGAGGCCAGCGGCCTCAACCCGCGTCAGCAAAATTCCTACCGGCATTCTACCACCTGAGCTCGCCGTCATCCTCGACTTGGAGATCAATGGGGAAGCACTCCGTATCACCCGCGCCTTGGCTTCACCTCATCAGCCCCGCATTGAAAACCTAAGTTCTGGAATTAATCGCACTTTTGGCAAACTGGACGAGGCAACCGGATATCTGGAAGACCTTCTTTTTAAGGATCTCCCGGTGATGAGACAAACGTCATTCCGCCAACTTCTCGGACTTCTCATGCGGGACGAAGCCTCAGCTTTCCGGGACTTTCTCAATCCCATGAATACCAAGGTGCGCGCGGCGCCGCCTTTGGCCCCACACCTGGCCCTCATGGGAATCGCAGCTGACTCGGTGGAAAAATATCAATCGGTTTATACCGAAATTAAAGAGCTGGAAGCAACTCTCAGAACACTCAAGAAACGCCTCACCCAGGATGGAGCTCTGAAGCTGACTGATATCCCGGCCAGCTTAAATGAGGAGAAAGAAGCCTCTCGCCGAATTCAAAAGGCAATCAGCACCCTCAAAACAGATCCGGGCTTCGAAGCGATCGAAGAAGAGCTATCTACCATTGAGGTCGAATTGATCGAACTCCGGGCCAGCAGGAAAGGCCTCACATTCCAAATCGAGCAAATCACGCACATCCCGATAGCCGAGCGGATCGACACCACCGACCTGACCATCGTTTATGAGAAAATCCAGCGAGGCTTAGGTGACCTCGTTAAAAAATCTCTGGAGCAGGCCCAGACTTTTAAGGCAGAAATCGAACGCTTCCAGCAATCCTTGGTTCAAGACGATCTCACCGCGTTAAAGAGCGAACACGCCACCGTTCGCCGCCGCATCCAATCATTGACCGCCCGTCACCACGAACTCACGAGCCGACTCGATCACCAGGAAGTCTTGGATGAGCTCAAGAACGGGATCGAAGCCGCCACAAAACAGACCGAAGACTATCAACATCGCCGCTCCCTCTTCGATACCTACAAGGCACAAGAGGCGGAAAAAGGGCAGATGAAGAGCGACCTACAGACCCAGCTGAACGAGATCAGGAAAGAGATCGAGCAGGAGAACCAGAGTGCGACTGACATGGAGGCGAGAATCATCGAACTCCATCAACGTATCATGAAATCCGCCCAAGCTTCTTTCCGCTTCGAAGTCGGAACGAAACTCTCCAACAAACAGCCACTCACCTTTGATCTCCGAACGAAGGATGATCGCAGCCGCAGCGTGGATGAAGCCAAGGTTTTTATTTATGATCTCGCGCTTCTTGACTTGGCTAACCATCCCGGGTTCCTCCTGCACGACAACATTCTGGAAGTCGATAACGACACCTTGATTCAAAGCCTCAACTTGCTGCAGGAGTTAGAAGAAACACGCCCCGCCTCCTTTCAATATATCCTCACCATCAACCGAGATAAGTTAGACTTACAAGAGATTGCGGACCAACTGAACCTGGTGATCCCCGACCACACGCGGGCGAGCTTCTCCAAGCAAACTCCGTTTCTAAAAAAGCAATATCAAGAGACATAACCCTGACACTCGTGATTCTTGGTCTCTGAGAATTACGAACAAGGGCCACCACCCTCGCAACGTCCAAGCCATGCTCCCCTCCCTTCTCAGCCGCCAGATCCGCGTCGGCGTCCGCCAGTTTCTCGAAAGCACCTTTCCATCTTCCACCCCACATTTCCACGGGGCGCTCGAAGAACTCATCTCCCGCCCGGGTGCCATTTTCAAAGGTCCCTACTACGGCTTGCGCCTCCCTTTCCGCCTCTGGAATGATCGACTTCCCTTCGAGCGGGTGATCTACCCCTTTGCCCGACCCTATCAGCACCAAGGCATCGCCTTCCAGCGGCTCGTAGGTGCGGAAAAAAAATCCACGATCGTCGCCACTGGCACAGGTTCGGGAAAAACAGAGTGCTTTCTCTACCCCATGCTCGAGCACTGCGCACGGACGAAGGGACAGGGCGGGATCAAGGCCATTGTGATTTACCCCATGAATGCCTTGGCCACGGATCAGGCCAAACGCTTCGCGCAAGCAATTCACGGTGACCCCGCCCTCGCCGGTATCCGCGCCGGCCTCTACATCGGCGGGGCAGGTGATAATAACTCCAGGATGCAGCCCGAGTGGCCCATCACGGATCGCAAGGAGATGCAGAAAACACCCCCGGACGTCTTGCTGACGAACTACAAGATGCTGGACTACCTTCTCATCCGGGCAGCCGACTCCGAGCTCTGGAGAGACAACCTCCCGGACACCTTGCAATTCATCGCGGTCGATGAACTTCACACCTTCGATGGCGCCCAAGCCACCGATCTCGCCTGCCTCTTGCGCCGGGTCAAGAAGCGCCTGAACTGCCCGCAAGATTCCGTCACCTGTGTCGGGACCTCCGCCACCGTCGGTGGGCCGGAGGATGAGGAAAAGCTCTTGAAATATGCCACCGAGCTTTTTGGTGAGACCTTTGGTGACCCGGGCACCGGAGCGGTGATCAAGGAAGATACCCTCAATCGCTTCGAGTTTTCCGACGGATTTTACACGAAATACGTCAGCACTCCGACCTCTGCCGATGGCGCAAGCGGAGGAAATCTCCTGCCCGGCTCGAGCGAAACGATGGACGGGTATTTGCAAAAACAATACCAGCTCTGGTTCCCGCAAGGATCGCTCCCCGAAGACATCCAGGACAAGGCCTGGCGCTGCCAGCTCGGGCGGGAATTACGCGAGCACGCCATGTTTAACAACCTGCTGGTCTATCTTACCGAGCGCGCCGATGGCCCCGGCCCGGAAGATGCCCTCCTGCAGGAAATGGCGAAAATGCACGGCGATTTCAACGACCCAAAGCTCGCCCTCATGGCGCTGGATAGCCTCATTTCACTCTGCGCCCACGCCCGCTACCAACCTCCTCCATCCCGAAACGCAGACGGCCAGCTGATTGAAAGTAAAGCCGTCTTCCCTTTCCTGAAAATGCACATCCACCTTTGGATGCGTGAACTCAACCGTATGGTCGGCAGCATTGGCGAGATCGATGACGAGGGCCACTCTCACCCACCCCGGCTCGATTTTTCCGAAACGGTCTCAGAGGAGTGGCGACGGCGCTCACTCCCGGTCATCCATTGCCGCGAATGCGGGACGATGGGATGGGGCGGCACGATGCGTCAGACCGACCAAGTCCTCCGCACCGATCTCGATCAATTCTACCGCGCCTTCTTCGATAAGGCGCCGACTCTCCGGCTCATATTCCCAACGAAGGAAGAGCTGACTAACACCCTCATCTGCGGCCACTGCCTCCGCACACTGGAGGGTGCACCCGGAACGGAATGCCCCGGCTGTAGACGCGGCGACCTGATGCTGGCGATCACGACCGAAATGCCGCAGGCCGCCTCCCCTGGCAGCACCCGACGCATCCTGAGATGCCCCTCTTGCGAGAGCGAAAAAGGCCTCACCATTCTTGGCTCCCGCGCTGCCAGCCTCGCCAGCGTCTGCCTCGGCCAGAGCTTCGCAACCATCTTCAACGACGATAAAAAAGCGCTCACTTTCTCGGACAATGTCCAAGATGCCTCTCACCGCGCCGGCTTCTTCGGCGCCCGCACCTTCCGGACCACCTTGCGGACAGCCATGAGCAAGGTTCTCCCGGAGGACCACGACCCCATTTCACTCACGCAGTTCCAAGGCGACTTTCTCACGCGCTATCAAACAAAGTCGAACGACCCCGACTTCATCGGCCTCTTCCTCCCCTCGGACATGGAGCATGAGCCGGATTTTGAGGAACTCTGTCAGGAGGGGAAACTTCCCGCCGACTCAACTCTTAGCGCCGATCTCGCCAAGCGTATCAGCTTCGAACTCGCCGTCGAATTCGGCTACCGGGCCCGCGTCGGCCGCACGATGGAAAAGAGCGGCGCGATGGCCGCATTTTTCCAACCCGAATCTCTCGCCAAGGCGATCGGGACCTTCACCACCGAACTCGAAAACCTCGGCGGAGGCTTTTCAAAATACTCTCACCGAGCCACCCCCTACCTCCTCGGCCTGCTCCACCGCCTACGCATCATTGGTGGAATAAACCACGGCATTCCCCGCCTTTACTTCACCGAGAGAGGGGAGAACTACCACCTCAACAAGATCGGCTGGATGCCCCGTTTCGGTGGCCAGGCACCCTCGCCCACTTTCTACTACCAAGGCCGTAAAGGAGCCGGGAAATTTGAAAAGATCATCGGCGCCCGCACCTCGCCATCGCGCGCCGAGCGCTGGACCACCCACTCCTTTGAAGACCCCTCGCTGAGCCGGGAAGCTCTACAAAACATCCTCGAGGCCGCCTTAAAGAGTCTCACCGCTTCCAGCCTCCTGACCCGCTGTCTCGATGAGGAAGAAGCAGTCGTCTGGGGACTCAACCCCGATCAGCTGCTTATTTCTCCCCGAGCCCACATCCTCCAATGTATCACCTGCTCGCACGCGGCCACTGCGGCAGATGAAGAACTGGCTTACTGGGAAAATGCCATGCCCTGCCAGCGGATCGGCTGCACCGGCCACTACCGCAAATCCAATCTCTTAGAAGAGTCTTACTTCAAAGATCTCTACCGCGTCGGCGAGGTCGAGCGTATCCATGCCCGCGAGCACACCGGCCTCCTCGACCGCGAGGTTCGCGAGACTCTCGAAAAACGCTTCATGAGCAAGGGCCTGCAACGCCGTAAAACTGATCCCAATCTCCTCTCCTGCACCCCCACCCTGGAGATGGGTGTCGACATCGGCGATCTTTCCACCGTGCTGCTCTGCTCCGTCCCTCCCACCACTGCCAGCTACACCCAGCGCATCGGCCGGGCCGGCCGCACCGATGGAAATGCCCTCTCCCTGACCTTGGCAAATGGCAATCCGCAAGACCTCTACTTCTACCGCGAACCGGACGATATGATCATGGGCGATGTCCGCACTCCCGGCGTCTTTCTGGATGCTCCAGCCGTGCTGGAGCGTCAGTTCTTTGCCTTCTGCTTCGACCGCTGGATTCAGTCCTCCTCGCCACCACCCGAGCCCCCTCGTAAACTCAGTCCCGTCATCACCAATGTCCTGAAGAATGAGGAGCCAAAGACAGGCTTCCCCTTCGACATCATCAAGTTCATCGATGCTGAAGTCCACGGCCACCTCCAGGCCTTTCAAGAACTCCTGCCTGAACTCAAACCAGAGTCACTGACCCATCTCGCAAAATTCGCCCTTGGGGGAGATGATTCCGGCACTTTGACCCTGAAACTTCTTACCGCAATCCGACAAAAAGGCCAAGAACTAGACAGCTTGGTTCGGCGCAAAAACCGCGGCACCCGCGAACTCAGGAGACTCGAGGCGCTCGACCCAAGAAGCGAAGCGCAAGATGAGGCTCTCACCGAAGCCAAACAAACGATCACTAGTCTCGGAAAAATCATCCGCCGCATTCGCGAAACCCAGATCTACGAATTTCTCACCGAGGAAGGCCTCCTCCCGAACTACGCTTTCCCCGAGGACGGCATCACCCTGCGTGGAATCATTTTACGAAAAAAACGCACTCTCAAAGGCGACAAGAATCAGAAAAACTACGAGGCGCTCGAACTCGACTACCAGCGACCGGCCGCAATGGCGCTGCGTGACTTCGCACCGGGTAATAGCTTCTACGCTGAAGGCCGCAAACTGACAATCGACCTCGTGGACCTCGATTCCGCCAGCCCGGAATTTTGGAACTTCTGTGACCGCTGCCCCTTCGTAGAGCGGCACCTCTCGGACGAGCCCCCTTCCACCACCTGCCCGAACTGCCAGAGCCCGAGCTGGGGTGACATCTCACTCAGGCGGGAAATGGTCCGCCTCACCCAGGTGCAGAGCACGGAAGTCGACCGTAAATCGCGCTCTGCCGACGAGAGCGACCAACGACAACCGCAGTTCTTCACCACCCAGCGAGCGGTCTGGATCCCACAGGCGGAAGTGTTAAAGGCTTACCAACTGGAGGGCGAGATCCCCTTCGGCTTCGAGTTCGTAAGAAAGGCCACGATACGCGACATTAATTTTGGACAGGAGGAACCCGAGAACGAGAATCGCACCATCGCCGGACGCGAAACCCAGGCCGCCGGCTTCCGCCTCTGCCGGAAGTGCGGCGCCGTCGCGCAAAAATATAGCAGTGACATCCGCCACGACTTCACCTGCTCCGAAAAAGAAAACCCCGACGCTCTTTTTGCCCCTTTTTCACTCTATCGTGAGCTCACCTCGGAAGCCCTGCGCCTTCTTATCCCATCAGTCAGTCACGAGCAGGATCAGGAGACCGTCGCCTTCATCTCAGGACTCCGCCTCGGCCTGCGAAGCCACTTCAGCGGTGACATCGAGCACCTCCAGAGCTGCCCGGACTTCCGCGTGCTGGCCGATCAATCACTGCGCAGAAACTAACTCGTCCTCTACGATGTCGTCAAAGGCGGCACCGGTTATCTCAAGGAGCTTTCAAAAGATCCCCACGTCCTCATCGAGGTTCTCGAAAAAGGCCGTGCCGCGCTCTACGCCTGCAAATGCAAGGACGACCCGCAGCTCGACGGTTGCCACCGGTGCGTCCTGGGCGTGAGCCGACAGCGCAATCGGGAACAACCATCGCGCTCTACCTCGACGGTTTCGAATTCCACGCCGACGAGGCAGCGGGAAATAATCGCATCGCAGATGACATGCTCAAAAGACAGGGACTCCACCACTCGAGAAAATGGCACGTCTGGTCGCTCACCTGGGATGACCTCGACCACATTCAGGAGCCGCCAAAGGAGCACCCGGCAGAAAATGCAGACCAACAGGGGCACACCAATCAGATTTTTAAAAAGCTCAACCCAGAACACTATGCCGCAGCTCGGCGTTGGCACGAAAGTGGCAACTTCGACCTGCTACTCGACTACCTCGCCCAGCCAAATCCGGCCGCCCGCAGCACTTGGGCTCTCGCCTGCGCCCTCGGCATGGCTGACATATTACAAACGACTCCAGACGCTCTGCAAGCACTCGTCAACTCATGGGCACATGCCGACTTTTCTCAAAAGCTCGCAATCCAAACCCCGCCCACATTTATCGCCTCAGTCACTGGTCATGAATCCTCCCGCTGGCAAACTCTCCTCAGCCTCCCGCTAGCAAATTACGGGGAAGTTAAAGCTGCCAGTTTCCTCCTCATTTTTGGCGACGATCAAGAACTCGAACCCGAAGTCTTCCGCCCGGACTGGCAAGGACTCATCCGAGCCTTGAACATCTTCGCCTTCCTTCCCGGCGCCATCATCACCAGTCGACGCGCCCTCACAAAAGGGATCGAGACCAGTGTCACTGATCGTTGGAAATATGACGAAGTTCCCGCTCCCCCGACAGAGAAGACTTCTCAGTGGCTTCCGGATCTCAGCCTCTTTTCTCCGGAACTCCACTCCCTGCTCAACACACTGGCCTCCGCAAATCTTCCTGAACCTGAGTTCGCCTACGAGTTCATGGACTCTCACAATCGCATCGTCGCGGAGGCCGAGCTTGCCTGGCTTGACAAGAAAATTGCGCTTCTCTCCGCTGTCCAAATTGCTGATCGCTCACACTTCGAGAAAGCAGCCTGGACGGTTCATGCCATTGATCCCAAGACCCAACCGGACGAACTCCTCGCCACCCTAAAAATCCAACTTTCCTCATGAACGCAGCACCCCAACTCGATCTCGCAATGGGAGATGACTTTCTCGTCTCCTACGGCTCCCTCCCCAAACAACTCCAAAAGCGCACCTCCGAGTTTCTCCGGGCCTTTCCAAAAGATCCAAAGGCTCCGACATTTAACTACGAGAAAATCAAGAACTCCGCCGACCCCAAGATGCGATCCGCCCGCATCAACCAGGAATATCGCGCCATCATTCTCCAGCCGGAAAAAGGAAATACCTACATCGTTCTCTGGGTCGATAAACACGACGACGCCTACACCTGGGCCTGCCGAAAACGGTGTATCGTAAACGCTACGACCGGAGTTCTACAGGTCATCCCTGTTGTCCTCGGCGAGCCAGAAGTCATCGCAGCCACTCACGCGAAACCCATTCAAGAAAAGCCCACCGGTCCCGGAAAATTCGATCCCTTTACCAATCAGGAATTGCTCGAAGTAGGCGTTCCCGATGAATGCCTGCCCATGACCCGCTCCGTCGTCAGTGACGAAGACCTCGAACGGATCGAGCCAAAGCTCCCGAAGGATGCCTTCGAAGCTCTTTTCTACCTCGCTTCCAACTACACCCTGGAGGAAACACAGCGGGAGCTGGGCCTCGTCATACCCGAAACACCAGTCGATCCCTCCGACCTGGAAACGGCACTTCAGAAACCGGCCACCCAGCGAAATTTCCGCCTTATCACTGACGATGCGGCACTTACAGAGGCGCTCGCATTCCCCCTTGATCGCTGGCGTATTTTCCCGCACCCCTCTCAAAAGCGCGTCATTGAGATAAACGCTAACGGCCCCGTTCGCGTGCTCGGCGGGGCAGGCACTGGCAAAACCGTTGTCGCCATGCACCGCGCCCATCGTATGGCTCGCGATCTCGTGCAGGAGTTTCCCGGTGGTCATGAGCGCATTCTTTTCACCACCTTCTCGAAAACCCTCGCCAAAGACATCGAGGCCAATCTTCGTAAACTCTGCCACCAAGACGAGCTCGACAGAATTGAAGTCATCAATCTCGACGCATGGGTCTCCCGCTTTCTCCAGGCTCAAAGTGCTGGCAAACGGATGGCGTATTTTGGCTATGAGGGGGAACTACGAAATCTCTGGGAGAAAGCGCTGGGCTCGAAGCTTCCCGATTGCCCTCTCAATGACGACCAAGTGCGCCGCGAATGGGAGCACGTCATCCAGGCACAAGCCATCCTCACTGAGATCGACTACATCACTTGTCCGCGGCGCGGCATGGGCACCCGCCTCAGCCGCTCTCAGCGTAAACTTCTCTGGCCGGTCTTTGAAGAATACCGCGCCCTCCTCACCGAGGCTGGCTTATTGGAACTACAAGATGCCATGCGCAGTGCGCGCAAACTCCTGGAAGCTCGCCCCAACCTAGTCGCCTACAAAGGAGTTATCGTCGATGAAGGGCAGGACTTTTCACCGGAAGCCTACCGCCTAATCAGTCAACTCACGCCCTCACGCCCCGATGGTGCTGGACAGCAGATCTTCATTGTCGGTGATCCTCACCAACGAATCTACGCCCATAACGTCGTCCTTTCGCACTGCGGGATAGACATCCGTGGCCGCGGACGCCGCCTGAATATCAACTACCGGACGCCGGAGGAAACCCGCCGTTGGGCTGTCGGTATTCTCGAAGGACTCCCCATCGACGATATGGATGGAAACGAAAACAACACCCACCAGGCTTACCGCTCTGCCTTCCACGGATCACCGCCTGTCGAACTCGACACGAGCACCGACACGCTCATCGATCACATCAAATCTCTCATCGCCGGAGGTGCCGAAGAACAGGCCATCTGCTTAACTGCTCGCACCAAAACACAGCTTCAATCATACGAAAAAGAACTTAAGGTGGCAGGTATTTCCATTCATCACCTCGGCAACCAATCAATCGATAATCACTCCACGGAAGGCGTTCGTCTCGCCACCATGCACCGCGTGAAGGGACTGGAGTTCGATCACATGATCCTCACCCATCTCGACTACCAGCGCTGGGCCAGCGAACCAGCGTCGAACGACCGCGCCCTTCAGGAACGCTGCCTCATCCACGTAGCCGCGACCCGTTGCCGTCGCTCGCTAGCGATTGTGGGTTGAAGATCTACTCATTAAGCGAAAGGTCGCCCTGGCAGGGCCGTAAGAACATATCTGGTGGTCAGCAGATTACAGACCCCGGCTACTTTCTTGCAGTCCCGCCGGAACTCCGGAAAGATCTCAAAAACCACCTTTCAGAAATCCCGATACCCAATTTTTTTCAAACCGCATCCACGCAGCGCTGACAGAGGTCGTCTTTGACGACGGGCTCGTATTTACGGCAGCGGGGGCACATCGGATTTGGGGTCGCTTCGACGGTGGCGGCCAGGGTGTCGCCTTCTTCGATTTTCAATTCGCTGACGATGAAGAACTCGGTCGCGAATTGGTGGTCCTTGAGGAGGTCGAGGCAGGGATTGTTCGCCGGCACGGTGAGGGTGACGCTGGCTTCGTTGTTCTTTTTGAACTCCTTGGCTTGCACCTTTTCCTCAATCGCGGTCTGCATGATGGCTTTGATCTCGTGAAGCTTGGTCACTTGATCGATGGCGGTCGTGGTCGCGTATTTTGGATTCACCTTGGGGAAATCCTGTTCGTGAATGCTCCCTTCGCCTCCGGCGTGTTCCCACGCTTCCTCGGCGGTATAGGCGAGGACGGGAGCGAGAAGTTTGACGAGGGCATCGAAGATTTCGCCCATGACCCAGACGCTTGCTTTACGCTGCTCGCTTTCGGCGGCGTCGCAGTAAAGGCGATCCTTGGTCATATCGATGTAGTTGGCACTCAGGTCGCTCGCTGCGAACTGGTTGACGAGGGAGAAGACCTTGCGGAAATCGTAGACCTCGTAGGCTTCTCTTACTTCTGAAATAATGACCTGCAGGCGCTCCATGATCCATTGATCGATGAGGGGGAGTTCTGCAGGCTCGCTGACTTTCTCATCCCGCATGTTGCCGAGGAGAATCTTGAAGGTGTTTCTCAGGCGGCGATACGGTTCGCTAACTTGCTGGAAGAGTGCTTCGCTAAAGGGGACCTCGCTTTGCCAATCGACGGAGGAAACCCAAAGGCGAAGGATGTCGGAGCCATACTTATTATAGAAGTGGGCCGCGTCGGTGGGCTTGCCCTTTTTCTTGGCGTCGGACTTGGAAGTCTTCTTACCGGTTTCGGTATCGACGACGAAGCCGTGGGTCAGAACCGTTTTGTAGGGAGCCTTGTCGCGAACTCCGACGCTGAGCATGAGGGAGCTTTGGAACCAACCACGGTGCTGGTCGGTCGCTTCGAGGTAGAGGTCAGCCGGGCAGTGCAGTTCGGGATGCGCGTCGAGGACGGCGACGTGGGACGAACCGGAGTCAATCCAGACGTCGAGGGTATCGCGGCACTTTGTGGACCCTTCGGGGAGGCCGAAAAGAGTGGCGAGTTCGGCATCGGATTTTTCAAACCAAACGTTGGTGCCTTCCTTTTCGACGAGGTCGGCAATTTGCTTGGCAAGGTCTGCCGAGACGATGGGTGCGCCCTCTTTGTCGAAGAAAACCGGAAGCGGAACACCCCAGGTGCGCTGACGCGAGATGCACCAATCAGGACGGGACTCGACAGTGCCATAGATACGGTTGCGGCCCCACTTGGGAAGCCATTCGACTTCGTCGATTTCACTGAGAGCCTTGTCGCGGAGCTTGTCGATCGAGATGAAAAATTGCTCCACCGCACGGAAGATGATGGGCGTCTTGGAACGCCAGCAATGCGGGTAGCTGTGCGCGTAGGTTTCCTCACCAAGGAGGGCTCCTTTTTCAGTGAGGATCTCGACGATCCGCGTATTTCCTTTGAAGACGTGCACCCCCACGAGTTCGGGGATGCCGCATTCGTCGGTGAAGAGTCCGTCGTCATCGACCGGGCTGAGGACGGCGAGGCCATTTTGTTGGCCGATCGCGTAATCGTCGGCACCGTGACCGGGCGCGATGTGAACGGCGCCGGTTCCGGCGTCGGTCGTGACGAAGGGAGCGACGATGACCTTGGAAGTGCGATCGAGGAATGGATGCTGGGCCTCTAGGCCTTCGAGCTCGGAGCCTTTAATTTCGCCCAATTCTTCCTCGAGGGTGAGGCCGGTCTTTTCCTGGAATTCACCGAGGAGATCGCGAACCACGATGATGGTATCGCCATTGGAATACTTGCCAATGGTGTAAGTGAAGCGCTCGTGCACCGCGATGCCGAGGTTGGCGGGAAGGGTCCACGGAGTCGTGGTCCAGATCGCAATGGAAGAGCCAGCGGGTAGAGAATCGTGGGCAGGGAGATCGAACTTCACGAAGACCGCAGTCGAATTCTTGTCCTTATACTCGACCTCTGCTTCCGCGAGCGCGGTCTTGGCACCGTAGGACCATTGGACCGGTTTCTTGGACTGATAGACGCAGTCTTTTTCGATGAGAGACGCGAAAGTGCGGATGATGTTGGCCTCGTAGCCGGGATCGAGGGTGAGATAGGGGTTTTCCCAATCACCGAAGACGCCGAGGCGCTTGAAGGACTCGCGTTGGGTATCGATCCAACCACGCGCAAAGGTTTCGCAGCGGCGGCGGATCTCGGCCGGCTCGACCTCGCGCGCATCCTCGTCCTGCATCACCTTAAATTCGATGGGGAGACCGTGGCAATCCCAACCCGGGATATAGGGAGCTTCAAAGCCCGCCATCGACTTGGACTTCACCACAAAATCCTTGAGAACCTTGTTCAAACCGGTGCCCATGTGGACGTCGCCATTCGCAAACGGAGGACCGTCATGAAGAATGAAACGCGGGGCATTCTCGGCTTTTCGCTTGGCAATAATTCGTGCGTAGAGATTGTCCGAATTCCACTTTTCGAGGCGAGCCGGCTCACGCACCGTCAAATTTCCCTTCATAGGGAAATCTGTCTTGGGCAGGAACAGGGTGTCTTTATAGGATTTTCCTTCGGGAATGCTCATAGCGCTAAAGACGGGACGCTAGGGAAACGAAAGGAAAAGGTCAATGCCGAGGCATGGCTCGTGAAATTTTCGGAAATTCATGCCCGCTCCGTCTTTCTCGCCAAACATCCCAAGCCCGACCTTCAATTCAAGAAAGAAGACCAAGCCGCCCTAATCGCCTTTTTGAAAACGCTCACTGCCAAAAATGAAATTGCTGAGTTTCCAGTGTTCGCGATATTTAGGCGGAGTTCTCTCACTGGTGTCGCAGACTGTTTGCGGAATTGTCTGTCCAAGGTCCCTCTTAGAGACCATGCGAGAGGCCAGAATTCCCGCTCGCCCGAAAAATAAGGGCTTTGTGAGCAGATCAACTTTGGGGAAGCGAGACCACCGGAACATCCACCCGCCGCACCGCAACATGCACGATCAGGGTGCTGGTGCCACCGCCGTAGTAGGAACCTGAGACCGGAGACACGTCGGTGTAATCACGGCCCACGGCCAAGACGAGGTAGGTGTCGTCCACCACTTTGTTGTTCGTAGGGTCCAAGCCAAGCCATCCATAGCCCTCCACGAACACTTCCACCCAGGCGTGGGTCGCTTCTGATCCCCGCATGCTGTGATCACGGGTGGCATCGAAAAAATACCCGCTGACATAACGGGCGGGAATTTTCAGTGCGCGACAAAAAGCAACCATCGCGTGGGCGAAGTCCTGGCACACTCCGACCTGTTTTTTAATGACCTCATTGGCGTGCGTTGTGACCGCCGTCGCTCCCGGCTGATAGTGGTATTCCTTGAAGATATACGCCATGATGGCGTAGCTCGTCTGAAAGACGTCGGCCGATTCATCCATAATATCGACAGCCTCCCGCCACACCTTTGGGTTCACTTCAACGTAGGGGCTACTCTGCAAAAATGGGCGGCAGTCATCCCGGATGGCCAATTCATTCAGAGAGAACATTTCGACGCCATAGGGATAGTCCGCGGCCTGGAGAGTGGGACCGGTGTGGGCCCGTATGCGGGTCTCGATCACGAGCTTCTCGTGCTCCTGGGGAACCTCAATATGGTGGCAACGATTGCGGTAAAGATCGAGGTAAGGAGCGGGCCGTGCCGGAGGAATAACCGAGAGCACGCAATGGTCGCATTTCTGGCTCTTCGAGTCACACGGGCTGAGCTTGAGTTCATTGAGACTCTCCTTTGCTGGTGAGGAATAGCGATACTCCGTGCGATGATAGACCTTGAGTTCCATAGCAAAGACCCGGGGCAACTAGTTCTGCTTTTGCATCTGCTGCTGGGACGGTCCCGTCTGCAGACCTTCGGTCCTAATGGCCTCACGGATCGCCGAAGGCAAGAGGACGTATTCCTCGAAGATGCTCTGACTGATCTCATTCAAGCGGCCTTGGAACCGGTCAATTTCTTGGTGCAAGCCATCTTCAATGAGTTGATTGATTTGAGTAAAGTTTGCCATCGCCAAAGCGCGGCCCGCCAGTCTCTCGGCCTCGTTTGAAAAGGTCCCCTGTCGGGTTCCGGAAATCGCAAGGAGAGTCGCATCGATACGCCCCAAACAGAAGCGAATGGAGCGTGGAAACTCGGGTGAGAAAAAGAGGAAAGCGGCGACCTTTTTTAAGGAAAGATTGGTCCGATACTGGGCTCGATAAGCCGTAAAGGCACTGCAGGATCGGAGCACGGCCATGAGCGCGGCTTGAGAGGGCATCTCCTCGTTGAAGGTCAGGGTATCGAGAATTCGACTCGTTTTGTCTGCCCGCTCGATGAAGCGACCAAGGCGCGAAAAGTGCCAGCCTTCATCATGCCGAATGGTGGACTGACTCAGGCCCTGAAAGATAATGGAGAATCGAATGATCTGACGGAACAAACCCTCCGGGCTGCTACGGTATCGTTCCTGGGCCGCCTCGGACGTCATGAAAAGATGGATAGCGTTGAGCTCCAGCCACATTTCCTCGGAAAGTTGATCCCGCACGGTCCGGGCATTCTCGCGCGCCAGCGCGATGCAAGCGGCAATCGAAGTGGGATTGAGCGGGCTAAGGGCAATGTAGTAAGCCGGGTCATCATCGAGGGCCGCCTGCTGCTGCTCGCTGAGATCTTCATCGAGAATGGTGGCATAAATGACGGGCTGCCAGACGTTTCCGATGGCAGATTGGTTAAAGGATTCAAGGTCCTCCTGGCGGGTCACTTCAACCATGCGGGCGAGGTTTTCGGCACGCTCAACGTAGCGCCCGAGCCAATAAAGACTGTCTGCAACTCTGGATAACATCGGTAGGAAATAGGGGGAGAGATTAGAGAACCCAGGTGTCTTTGGAGCCACCACCTTGGGAGGAGTTCACCACAAGAGATCCCTTGTTGAGTGCGACGCGGGTCAGGCCGCCGGGAATGATTTCAATATCCTCGCCGTAGAGAATGTAGGGACGCAAATCAACATGACGCCCTTCGATCCCGTCATCGCAGATAGTGGGATGACGCGAGAGCGAAACGACCGGCTGGGCCACAAAGTCCCGCGGGTTCGCCGTGATCTTCGCCGCAAATTCCCCGCGCTCTTTCTTGGTTGAGGTGGGCCCCATGAGCATGCCGTATCCGCCGGATTCATTGGCGGATTTGACAACGAGCGACGCTAGGTTGGCGAGAATATGTTTTCGGTCTTTCTCCCGCCACGCGAGGAAAGTCGGAACATTCTTTAAAATCGGATCTTGATCGAGATAGTATTTAATCATCTCTGGGACGTAAGCGTACGTCACCTTATCATCGGCAACGCCGGTGCCAATGGCATTGGCTAAAACGACGTTCCCCTTGAGGTAAGCCTCGACGATCCCGGGGACACCGAGGAGGGAGTCTTTCCGGAAAGCGAGCGGGTCGAGGAAGTCATCGTCAATACGACGATAGATGACATCCACCTGAACCAGACCCTGCGTCGTACGCATGTAAACGTAGCCATCGCTCGCGATGAGGTCACGACCTTCCACGATCTCGATACCCATCGACTTGGCGAGGAATGAATGCTCAAAGTAGGCGCTATTATACAAACCCGGGGTGAGGAGCACCGCCACCGGATTACCAGCTTGACGGGGAGACAGATGCTCCAGAGTTTTGCGAAGGAGCGAAGGATAATTACCGACCGGACGGACTCCCAGCTTTTGGTAAAGCTTCGGAAACGCGCGCTTCATGGCCTCGCGATTTTCGAGAACATACGAGGCTCCGGAAGGGCAGCGTCCATTGTCTTCCAGAACGAGGTAATTGCCATCGCCGTCACGGATCAAATCGCTTCCGCAGATGTGCATGTAGATGCCCTTGGGAACATCGAAGCCCACCATGTGCTCGGAGAAGTGAGCCGCTGTTTTTACGACCTCCTCCGGAATGATGCCATCTTTGATGATTTTCTGATCATGGTAGATATCATTGAGAAAGAGATTCAGGGCGATGATCCGCTGGGTCAGGCCATCCTCAATGACCTGCCATTCGTCGCCAGGAATAACACGGGGAATCAGGTCGAATGGAAAGATCCGCTCGGTCCCCTGATCACTCTCACCATAAACCGTGAACGTCACCCCCTGCTCCAAGAAACCCGATTCCGTCTGCGCCTTTTTCTCAAGGAACTTCTCCTGCGAAAATCCTCCAATCACTTCTTCGACAAGCTTGTAATGAGGAAAGGCCTGACCGCCCGACTTGGGAAACATTTCATCAAAGAACCCCTCTGTTTCGTAGTTTTTGAACATTTTGGCTGTGCGTGTGCTTCGGTGAGACGCAGGTCACGTGCCAATCAGAACGAATCTTTTTCGTAAGCAGATTGGCACAAAGTGTGTTTATGGTTTTAGCACATGGGAATCAGGGTCGCACTCAATCATCGCACTGCTTATAAATACGATCGCCGCATCTCGATGTCACCGCACATCATCCGGCTCCGTCCAGCGGTTCATTCGCGCACTCCCATCAAGTCCTACTCGCTCAAAATCACGCCCGAGCCGCACTTCTTAAACTGGCAACAAGATGCCTTTGGTAATTTCCTCGCCCGCATCGCCTTCCCGGAAAAGACCGACCATTTTTCCTTCGAAGTCGATCTCATCGCCGAGCTCGAAGTCTACAATCCCTTTGACTTCTTCGTCGATGACTCAGCCGAGTCCTACCCTTTCAACTACAGCGCATCCCAGCGCGAGGAACTCCTGCCCTATCTTAAAGTGCGCGATGACGGCCCCCTTCTGCAGGAATTCCTCAAAACGATCGACCGCAGCGAGAAAAAGATCGTCGATTTCCTTGTCTCCATCAACCGCATCGTCGAGCAGGCGATTGACTACAGCGTGCGCATGGAGCCCGGTGTCCAGACCTGTGAAGAGTCTCTCGAAAAAATGGTCGGCTCCTGCCGCGACTCCGCTTACCTCATCGTCCAGATTTTCCGCCACCTCGGCATCGCCTCTCGCTTTGTCTCCGGCTACCTCATCCAGCTCGCCGCCGACCAAGAAGCACTCGATGGGCCCTCCGGTACGACCGAGGATTTCACCGACCTTCACGCCTGGTGTGAAGTCTACCTTCCGGGAGCAGGATGGGTCGGACTCGATCCCACCTCCGGCCTTCTCGCCGGTGAAGGTCACATTCCTCTCGCCTGTACCCCCGAACCCGCGAGCGCCGCGCCCGTGGTTGGCGGCATGGAAGCCTGCGAGGTCGAGGACTTTGAATTCTCGAACACCGTCCACCGCATCCACGAGGATCCGCGTGTCACCAAACCTTACTCCGGCGACGAATGGAGTGCCATTGACGCCCTCGGCGATAAGGTCGATGCCGATCTCAAGAAGCACGACGTTCGCCTGACGATGGGCGGCGAACCGACCTTCATCTCCATCGATAACATGGATGGCGACGAGTGGAACACCACGGCCGACAGCCCGCAAAAGCGCGAGCTTTCCCGCACCCTCCTCAACCGCATCCAGAAAACCTACGCCCCCACAGGCCTCCGCTACTACGGCGAGGGCAAGTGGTATCCCGGCGAACCCCTTCCCCGTTGGTCCTTCGACCTGATCTGGCGTAAGGACGGCGAGCCCATCTGGCATGATCAGAAATGGCTCGGCGAACCCACCGGAAAAGGCGACGTCACGACCGGGCAGGCTGACACTTTCGCCACCACCCTCGCACGTGTTCTCGGTGTCGATTCCGACTGCCTCCGCACCGCCTACGAGGACAAGTATTACTACCTTTGGTATGAAGGCCAACTCCCCAAGAATATCGATACCTCCAAGGCCGATTTCAAAGATCCTCTTTCCCGGCAATACCTCGCCAATCTTCTCTCCAAAGGCATGGAAGAACCCGTCGGCTGCGTCCTCCCGCTGAAGTGGAACTACGCCACCGACACGTGGACCACGGTGCGCTGGGAATTTCGCCGCGATGAACTCTACCTCACCCCTGGGGGCTCGGCCCTCGGACTCAGACTTCCCCTTTCCTCGCTCAAAGATGACAGCGAAGAAGACCCCGAGGAAGTCATCCTGCCACGCTCGCCCCTTGAGCCGGCCCCGCCCCTTCCTAATTTCTCGGCCCGTTCCGTCGATGATCTCAAAAAAGAGGGCAAAGGCGAACGCCTCCGCGTCGCCTCCTCTAAGGTCATCACCGCCGTAAGCGTCGAAGTCCGCGAGGGTGAACTCTACGTTTTCTTCCCGCCCCTCGATGACGCCGCCCATTACCTCGGCCTTGTCAATGCCGTCGAAGCCACCGCCGCCCATCTCAAAATCCCCGCCATCATCGAGGGTTACGAAGCACCCTATGACATCCGTCTTGAGCGTATCAAAGTCACCCCGGACCCCGGTGTCATCGAGGTCAATGTCCACCCCACTCAAACCTGGCCACAATTAAAATCCCTCATCACCGGCCTCTATGAAGACGCCCGCCAGACCCGTCTCGGCACCGAGAAGTTCATGGTCGATGGCCGCCACACCGGCACCGGCGGTGGCAATCACGTCACCATGGGCGGCATCACTCCTTGCGATAGCCCCTTCCTCCGCCGCCCCGGTCTCCTCCGCAGCTTCATCACCTTCTGGCAACACCACCCCGGACTTTCCTACCTCTTCTCAGGCACCTTCATCGGACCGACCAGTCAAGCGCCACGAGTCGACGAAGGGCGCTCTGATCGCCTTTACGAATTGGAGATTGCCTTCCAACAACTCCCAGAAACCTCCGACCTCCCGTGGATCGTCGACCGCGTCTTGCGCAACCTGATGACCGACCTCACCGGCAACACCCACCGCGCCGAGTTCTGCATCGATAAGCTCTACTCGCCCGACTCCGCCACCGGCCGACTCGGCATCGTGGAACTCCGCGCCTTCGAGATGCCGCCACACGCCCAGATGAGCCTTGTCCAAATGCTCCTCATGCGCTCCTTCGTGGCGATGTTCTGGCAGACTCCGTACCAAGGCCGCCTCGTCCGCTGGGACACCGAACTCCACGACCGCTTCCTCCTTCCACACTACGTCCGCGAGGATCTCAAGGACGTCGTCGAAACGCTCCAGGGCCAAGGCTACCCCTTCCAACTTGAGTGGCTCGATGCCTTCTTCGAATTCCGCTTCCCCGTCTTTGGTCGCGTCCAATACGGCAACATCGGCCTCGAAATCCGCATGGCCCTTGAGCCGTGGAATGTCCTCGGCGAGGAATCATCTTCCTCCGGCACCGCGCGCTACGTCGACTCCTCCATCGAGCGCCTCCAAGTCACCGCCACCGGTCTCACCGAGCACCGCCACATCCTGACTTGTAATGGCCGCCGCATCCCGCTCCGACCCACCGGTCGCACCGGCGAGTTCGTGGCCGGCGTTCGCTACAAAGCATGGGATCCATGGTCCGCCCTTCATCCCACCATCGGGGTGCAAGCTCCGCTCACCTTCGATGTCATCGACACCTGGAATAAGAAATCCCTCGGCGGCTGCGTCTACCACGTCAGCCACCCCGGCGGCCTCAGTTACGACACCACACCCGTCAACTCCTACGAGGCCGAAGCGCGCCGTGCCAGCCGCTTCAGCCAGCAAGGACACACTCCCGGAGAAATCAACCCCGATGGCCCCGCCAAGCCCCTCGTCCCCGACGGTAGGGGCATCCTCCGCACCATGGCAGGCCGTGCCCCTGGGCAGAACATTCCCAAGGTCATCCCGAAAGAAGAACCCACTCTTGACTTCCCTCTCACCCTCGATCTCCGTGAGAATCTCTGAGAAAATCGCCGAACAATTTGTGTCCTAAAAAGAAGGGCTGATTGCGAGATGAGCGCGCACTTTCTTTTCTCGACTTAAGGCGAGTCACCTCGCGCAGTGCGAGCACGCTCAAGCGCGGATCACAGGCGGAGTTGAGCGGGAGGAGTGAGGCGACACTCTCAGGGGCAAAAACGGGGAAGGGAAAAGGGAAAAGGGAAAAGGGGGCTCATCTTAAGTCATTCATTTGAGAAGACTTGGAGAAATCGGAGGGGATCCGATGAGGGAAGCGCTGCGATATCAAAAAGGGAATCCACATCCGGGCGCAAGGCCCGGATGCTTCTTCCTAGTAACTGTTAACCTAAGGAGTGCCTACGGTGGCACCTGCTCCGACAGTAACGTAGGACGTTACGGAGTAGACACCGCTGCCATAGCCACCTACGACTTGAACCACAGGAGTTCCTGGGAGCACGTTTAAGTCCTCTAAGAAATTTCTGAAAGCTGTGCAATCTGATCCCTCGGAAGCCATTCCTCTAAGTGTCCTTGCGAAATTATTAAGATCAGCATTGCTAATTACCATAGAACGAGAATCAAAAAAGTCTCTTAAGCCTCTACGGAAAGCGCGGCGATAAAAACGAACCTCTTCTGCACATCTACTGATTTTGCAAAAAGTAGACATGTTAGAGGGGCCTGAGCCACCAAACCACGTCACCAAATCATCCGCTGTCGGGGCGGTTGTGACGACTGGATCAGGACCACTTAGGCTTCGGACGGTAGAATTTGCGCCAGTGCTGACGTAACCCTTCGCCAATAGGCGACCTATGATATTCGCGTTCGCGCCTACGCTAATGTAGGTGCCGGTAGCATTCCAGGTAACACGGGTAGCATCACCTAGCACGACGACATTCACGTTTGCCCCAAAGGACAGGTAACCGCCGATGTTGAAAACGAACTCATTGCCGCCGTTGCCACGCGCATCGAGGGTGATGGTTGTGCTCGCAGTGACCGACAGCAATCCTGGAACGCTATAAACTCCGGGTAAAAAGGTGACGTTCGTGGCGATATTACCAGGAGCAAGGGGAAGTTTGTGGTCAACCCCGCGAGTGTTGATTGCGCAGTGACTAGGTCTTGTCTGACCGGCGACGTCGACGGAACGTTAACACCATTGATGGTGGAACCTGCGCCGCGGGTGGTAGCGGCCCCAGAGCTCACTCCGCCTTCGACCCGTGCACTCGCACCGAGCGTGGTGGCGGCCCCGGACCATACGGAACCATTAATGGTCGCTCCTGCTCCCAAGGTAACATACGTGTTGGCATAGATCTCTTGATCAAACACGGTTTTGTTGAATGCGGAACTTATGGTGGAACTTGCGGTTTGTGCGGCTGCGCCTGGCGCAAGCAGAGACGCGGCAGCAAGCAGAGACACAACAGCAAAGGCTGGTTTTCGAGGTTTCATGTGGAAATCTTCTTGAGGGATACAATTTTTATTTTTTTTCACGTGGTTTTTGTCTTGTTTTATTAGAACCGTCGGCAAGCCGTCTACCAGTGCGTTACAAGACAAGAAGAAAGATGAATCCCGACAACGGTATTCTTGAAGATTTCTCACATCATTATTATTGTTTCACCTAACATACCCATTGTAAGCATTTTAAATAGATTACAGATTATTATTATCCGTGGATTATTTTTCTGTAAAAATGGTTCAAAAAAATCCTGAAGGTTAATAGAAATGCAAAAATCAAAAAATTAGAGATATCAGGCTTTATTTAAGGGCAAGAAAGAAAATATGTCAGATCTGCTTCAAGGAAAGGGTGTCGTCTCCCTGTCGTTGCGCTGACCTTACCAGGGGTAGGGCCGGAGTTCAGCGCCACAGAAGTGGCCGTTTTCTGGTTTTACGCATCCTTAGCCTTTGCCCGAACGAGGACAATCCTAGCTATCCGGTAAATCGACCGTTTCGCCCCCCCCCTGTCTGCGGGGTCACCAGCGCCTCCTCGCAGAAATTGGTCTCCTTGATTCGTCTTCGTGGGATCGTTCAATGGTCCGCCAGTTAGGCTTCAGCGTCTTTCTGAAGGCTGATCAACTACCGGCGCGGCACACTTGTCCGAAAAAGCCATGGGGTCGGCGGGAGGAAGCAAAGGTGGTCTAAGATATCTCCAAAGTGGCCGCGATAACCCGGCTTGAACGTTCCTTGCTGCGCTTCGCGTGGGCCAGGACTGATGCCACGCAGCTCATTAAGTTTCAGAAAATTGTGGCTTTGCGATAGCGCATAGGTTACGCGCTCAGTTCGGTTCGTGTCGTCGGTAGTCTTTCAGACTGTCGTCTCACTGCACGGACCATTTTATTAAGATGAAAATGTATGTAGGCAATCTGTCGTTCAACACGACAAAGGAAGAACTTGAATCCTATTTTTCCCAGTATGGTTCGGTGACGGACACGCACCTCCCTGAAGACCGCGAAACCGGACGCCCACGTGGCTTTGCTTTCGTGACCATGGACTCCAAGTCAGCAATGGAAGACGCGATCAAAGGCGCGGACGGCAAAGATCTCGACGGACGCACGCTGAAGGTGAACGAGGCCAAGCCCCGCGAAAACAGCGGTGGCGGACGCTACTAAGTTCTCTTCCTCGAAAGGATCTTCTCAAAAGGCAAAGCACTTCATTGTGCTCTGCCTTTTTTTATGAGGGTCATTTCGACGATCTCGTAAATCAGGCCTGTAGTGGCAATTCTTCGCGACCGCGCAGCCAACCGGTGAGGCTCAGCCTCTCGCGCGTGGAAGGCCTGACCTCGTGCCAAAAATCGGCACTTCGAAAAATCACGACCGTGCCCGCCTGAGGAAGAATATCGAGAAACGGACCATCGACGCCCTTCTCACGATCCGTAAAGAGGCGCAGCTCTCCACCATCAGAGTCCTGCCAGTCTTCATTTAAATAGGCGATCACCGAGAGCTGTCGCGTCAGCGTCTGGGAATGTCGGTCTAAATGCGGCTTATAAAATCCCGCAGGAGGATAGCGGGCCAAGTGCCCTTCGTAAGACCAAAGCGGCAGAAAAAGATGACGGCGAAAGTGCTCACAGAGAGCATTCATCCCTGTAATCCAATGCTCAGCACTCTCGGCAGGATCATCCGCATCGAGCCAATAGATGGAATCACTCCGAATTTCAGAACGCACTTTCACTCTCTGACCCGACCCGACCCCGGCGCGCACCAAGGTATCGGCGGCCACCTTAGCGGCCATCAGTTGGATGAGATCCCGCTGAATCCCGGGAGTCAGAAAATCAGAAAATATGCCATACCCTGGATCGGCCACGGCCTCGATAAGAAGATCCATGGCTTCCAAATCGAAGGGAGACGATGACTGCCTCTTCATAAAAAACGAGTCGGACGAGGATAGAGCTCTTCCTCCGTCAGCTTCTTCATTTTGAAACGCCGAAATGCCTCGGCCGCAACCGGTGACCAACCCACCGGCCATCCTCCGTCCTCCATTCCTGCTTCGTCAGGGTCTAGGGCTGGCGCGATGTAAGCCATCGCAACCCAACCGCTCATGAATTCGTTATGACTCAGGTCTTGGATGGGAGGTCCCTCGTGCAGAATTCGGCGCAGTCTGGCATGGGCTTCCTGCGCAGACTTTGGAATCGGCGATTGCTCCTGAGACACGGTCCCCAATCGGGGTTTAGCAGGCTCGGAGCGACGAAATCGAGCGACGAAATCGACGAGAAAATGACGAATAGGGTTCATTGCGAATTTTAGAAACCAGCGGACCGAAAGCTGATTCGAGGAAGCGTCATCATCTGGACGATGAAGGACAATGTCATGGCGCGGAGCATCACGTATTGATGGCCTAAACTAAGAGCGAGGCTTCTATCTCCGGGAAAGCCGAAAGCACCATTTCCACCAACCGTTCGGGTGGTCGGGTCAGGGCATCAGTGACAGGGACTCCGAATTTCTTTTCATAGCTCTTGATTGAGGAAGAAACTTGGGCGTCCGTCATGTTCTCATGGTTCAAGGTAAGTCCAATCACCTTCGTCAGAGCAAAGGTCTCAATGAGATGGATCTCAGAACCCGGGTCAGGCATGGGGATGTCATCGAAGTCGCATCGATGTTCCCGGCGAGGCGCGTGCTGGAGCACCACACCTTGTGGACAGCTTCCCCTGAGGATGAAGCTCGAAGTCGAGGAAGCAGGATGACTGAGCGAACCCTGACCCTCAATCACGATGACGTCGGGCTCCTCATTTTCGAATGCTTCGATGATCTTGGCTTCCAACTCTCCCGCACAGAACTGTGCCGGAATAGCATCGAGAACCATCCCGTAGCGGGCCCCTTGGATCAACCCAGTCTGACCCGTCCCGATCATGACGGCTTTGATCCCGCGTTCATTGAGAGCGCGGGTCAAGATGGTCGCCGTGGTCCGCTTACCGATCGCACAGTCTGTTCCAAGAATGGCAATCCGCGGGCAGGTCACATCTGCGATACGACCGCTGAAGACCCGCAGGTCTTTTTTGTCCCGCGGTTGTTGGACATCGCGAATTACGACCTTGGATTTGGCGCAGGCCGCCACAAATTGCGGATCATCATTTAGGAATTCATGGAGCCCGTTCACGATGTTCATGCCATGATCGATCGCCCTGAGAATGAGCTGTCTCTCGTGGGATGAAAGCTTTCCACTCGCTGGGGAAATCCCAAAGATAAAGTAGTCCGGAACCTCGCTGGTATACATCAAGGCTTCATCGAAATCCTCGTAGACCGGGATTCCACTCGGCTCACCGTCAAGAACCTTGCCCGCATCCTGACCGGAATTCTCGCTGTCGATAATTGAGAGGATCTCATACTTCTCGGAATGACGAACCAGCCCATTAGCGGTCTTGCCGCCAATCCCGCCGAAGTGACCTTGACAATAAACAATCGCGGTCTCCAGCTGAACCTTGTTGGGGTTGGCGGATGGCTTTGTCACCCTGCTGGCAGGAGGGGGCGTGGCGAGGGGCGCTCCGAAATCATCGGAGAAGATCGACGTCGATGTGGATTTGCGTTTTCTAGGCATAGGGACTCCTTGGGCTAGGCTCAGGTGAGGAGACAGGATCGTGTCAACCAGGAGTGGCAGACAGTCAACAGGAGGCTCCAAACAAAAAAAACCTACAGGCGAGTCATGTAACATGGATCGCGAGCAAAGATAGAAATATCTTAGTTGTTCTCGGTGAAAACCAGTCCGCTCAAGATCGGCTCGAAGTGATCTCGACCGTCATCCCAAGCGAACGGCTGCCGGCCCCCTCGAAAGTCCCGCTGATCGGCATGACGCCACGTGGATGGTAACACACGCCAACCGCAATGTGGCCAATGTCCACCTGCTCCCCGATGGAAGGATCAAACCCTGTCCAGCCACGATCTGGGAGATAAATTTCGGTCCAGGCATGGGTCGCGCCGTCACCAGCCTGGGACACCGCGCTCTCGAGGTATCCGCTCACAAAGCGCGCCGCAAAACCAATCGACCGCGCCGCTTCCATCATTAGGACGGCGGTATCGCGACATGATCCCGTCTTGGTTCGCAGCGTTTCCTTCGGCGACTGCACTCCTGGAACCTCACGCCTTTCATAAACAATTTCCTCACGGATCAACGCCGCCAAGCGATCAAAAAGTGGCACCCGCTCACCAGGCAAGCCCATGATTTCCTGATCCATCAACCACCTGCGCACTAGCTCGAGCTGTCGTGGATAGACCGTGTTTCGATAGAGGTAGGTCGCCCCTTGCTCGATACCCGAGTAGAACGATGGCACCTCTACCAGAATCCCTTCCGGCCCATGAATCCCTTCCGGCGGCATGCTCCGCCACACTGCAAACCGGCTTGAGATCTCGAGCTCCGATCCTTGCCCTGCAAAATTCAAAGTCGCCACCATGTTTCCAAAAATATCCTCGACCCATGACATCTCACTCTTGGGCGACGTCGTGATTTCGATGTCTAAAAGCCGCTGATGGTAACTCTCACGTGGACGCATCACCAAGCGGTGCTTCCCAAAATCGACCAGCCCCGAATAGGCATACCTCGTAGTGTGGGAAAAGTTAACCGTCACCCCGGGTCTCTGGGCAGTTGGGAGGAGGAAGGGGCTTATCATCAACCCAGTTTAAAGGCTTCCCGGGTGTTCTGTAAACTCTCCCGCGTGACTGGCTCGAAAATATCATCAAGACAATCGCAGGACACCGACAATTCCGTCCCCTGAATATCCCCGAAAAGACTCGCGACCGCCGCATCACTGGCATCCCGCCCCACCGAGATCCGCACCAACCCATTCAAGGGCACCAATGAAGTCGCATCGAAAAGATACCAATCTCCGCCGATACTCACCTCAAAACAGGCATGAAAATCCTGTGGCGCAAGGCGATAGGCGTAGACCGTGGCATAGCGGGCTGGAATCGTGAGTGCCCGGCAGAAGGCAATCGCAAGATGGGCAAAATCCCGACACACCCCGCAACGCTGGTTCATGACATCCAATGCCGAAGTCTGCTCATCGCTCGATCCGACAACATAGCTGACATTTTGCGTGACCCAATCGGCCACGGCCTCCACTTGGTCGTAGACGATCCCGTAGTTCGGGAACAGCCTCGCCGCTTCCTCGCGCAGCATATCAGACTGGCAATACCGGCTCGGAAAAAGAAAGGGAATGACATCCGGCGAGAGCTCTGCAGGCCCGACCTGATGAAGCTCGGCCCGGGGGACGCACACCGGCGAGGTTACCGCCGTCGCCCAGTAGTCCAGCGAGAGTTCGCCCGGCTCCTCCAAGGTGATTCTTGAAAAACGATTCTGCCCCAGTGCTACTTCCACTTCATCGTAATTGACTGACCGGCTTGTAAAAAAGCTTTCATCGAAAATCTCCTGCCCCTCCGTCCGCATGCAGTGCATCGACGAGATGATCGTCGCGGGGCCATTCACCTGATAGGCGAGGTGGCCATGGAGTTGGAACTTCATGAGAATCGAGAGGAGGCGGACGCGGACGCGGAGGGTAGAACACCTCCTCCTCTACGCCATCCTCTAAATGATAATTTTATGCCACGATCGCTGGCGCGGCCTCAAACATCGGTCCGCCGAGGCGCGCGAGGCATACGCCCCCCTCCAAAGAGGACACTCTGCTATTTATAAAGCTGCTTGCGATACAACCATGAGGGCAAGAGCGCGTAGGCCAAGGCACGGCGAGCGCGCTCCGGATTCCCCCCACTCACCAGTTCCACCGATTTCAGACCGGGATGGTAAACTCCAAAAGTGGCCTCTTTCTCGGGACGGAGAATGACAAGGTCGTCGGGAGATCGATCTGACTGGCAATCGTTTTGATTTTCTTACCCTCTCTATCGGCCCCCAGAATTAAGCCGGGGATGTGAAAGTTCTTCACGGGGACAAGTTCGTTGCCATAAGCGCGGGTGTCATGGTCTGCCACCACTAGAAAAAGGGTGTCTTTCCAGTAAGCACGCGACTTCGCTGTTTTAAAAAACTGCCCCAGAGCATAATCGGCATATTTTACGGCATTATTTACGGTGGCCGCTTCCGTGTCGTAACGCTCGATCCGCCCTTCCGGATATTCAAAGGGCTCATGATTCGAGGATGAAAAGACGACCGAAAAGAAGGGCTTTCCGCTCTGGTGCAACTCCGTAAAGCGCTCGTCTGCCCGATTGAGCAGATCCTCATCCGAAACGCCCCAGGTCGCTACGAAGGCAGGGTTTTCATAGTCCTTTTGCTCAATGATCGACTGAAAACCATTCCCGGTAAAAAAGAGCCGCATATTGTCAAAGTGAGCTTCGCCTCCGTAGATGAACTCAGTGGCGTAATCCTTCTCACCAAGGAGCGATGCCATCGTGAAAAAACCCGTCTGGGATAGCGAGAGCTTCACGACACTGCGAGCCGGAGTCGGAAGGAATCCCGCAGTGACAGCCTCGATCCCGCGCACCGAGCGAGTGCCGGTGGCATAGAGATTTTCAAACCACCAGCCCTCATCTTTGAGCTTCTCCAACTCGGGTGTCACTGCCAGCTCCCCCAGCGACTCGACAAAGGTCGCGCCCAGGCTCTCTTCTAAAATAATCACGAGATTCAGAGGCTCCTCTCTCGTCCGGGACGCCTCGTGCCAAGAGCGCAGAGGTGTTTCCGAGGCCGCCTTTGCAGCGCTGACCCACAGCTTGGTTTCCTTCAGCATCTCTTCCACGGGCATCTTACCGTAGACTTCACTGGACCGGGCTTCATGCTTGAGATTGTAGATCGCGTGAAGAACCGACCAACTGGAGTTAATAACCAGCCCATTCACCAAAGGATCTCCGGTGACCGCAAAGAGAGCGGGATTGGCCACGCGATGATCCGTGGTGGAGCGGATCCCGGCAAAGATGAGGAAGCCCACAACCGGGAACCAGCCCAGCTGTTTGAAATAAGTCCACCTTTGGTCCGCCTTCAACCAAAAATCGGTGACCCTTTTTGTCCCGTAAAAGAGGAGAGCGGATCCCCCAATCCCGGCCAGGAGTGGTATCGAAAAGAGCGAGACCAGAATGAGGTCCGAGCGGAGGCCCTGAAGGAAGAATGAGGCCCAGCCCATTCCCGCCTCCTCGATTCTTTGGGCCTGCCAGATACCGAGGCCCAATCTCGAGAGAGAGAAGTGGGAGTCCCAGAGCGTAGAGGAGGGCAATAGGCTGGAATGGACCGAGAACGCGATTGAACTTTTCAGTGAGAGCCTTTGAAATCATGGGCGAATATCTGACTTGAGAAACAGGAATAGGTTCCTTCTGAGATTCCTGAGAATAATTCCCCAACGATGACAGAATCATGAGAGACACACAATTTTCCTCTCATGATTCTCTCATGATCATCGGTCCAGTCTTCACCTACCGACTTTCAATATGCGCATCCTACTGGTCGAAGATTACACTCCACTCCGCGAAAACATTTCCGAAAGCCTCACTCAAGCGGGCTATGTCGTCGACGTTTCAGCCACAGGCGATGAAGGACTTTGGTATGCTGAGAATAGCGACTACGATGTCACCATTCTCGATATCATGCTTCCCGAGATCGACGGTTTGACCATTTTACGAAAGTTAAAGGCACTTCGAAGTAAGACCCCCGTCATCATCATTAGCGCGCGCGACACCACGGACTACAAGATCGAAGGTCTGGATGCCGGAGCTGACGATTACCTCGTGAAGCCCTTCGAGCTGAGAGAATTACTGGCCCGGGTACGGGCTCAGCTTCGCAAACGCTACGATCCAGTCGGTGACTCTGCCACCGTGAGCGATCTCACCGTAAATTTTAGCTCAAAGAGAGTCGTCCGGGGCCAAGAGGAGATCACCCTGACTCGCCGGGAATATGGCCTCCTAGAATACTTCGCCTACCGCATCGGGCAAGTGGTCACCCGTCAAGAAATTTGGGACCATGTTTACGAAGACATGGAAGGGGGGTCCAGCAATACCGTCGATGTCTATGTCAGCTACCTCCGTAAAAAGCTCAATGCCGGAGGGAAGGAAAACCTCCTTCACACCCGGCGTGGCCAGGGATACTACCTTGACACCAATGCGAGCCCTCAACCCATCGATTCGTAAACGCCTGCTTGCCGGGACGATTCTGGCGATTGCCTTTGCCACTCTCACTGGATCTATTGTCGTCTATCTGGCGCAGCGTAAAGTTCTCATTGAGCAACTCGACGGTCGTCTCCAAGCGACCGCCGAACTACTCACAATTGAGATCGAGTTGGAGGATGGTAAACCCTATCAGGAATGGCTTGTCCACATTCTCGATAATGACGTCCGCAGAAGAAAGGACCTCATCCAAGTGTGGGGCTTGCAGAGTGGCGAAACCTATAAAGCTCCCGCTCTCAAAGATTTTGAACTCCCCCAATTTCATGGAGACCTCAATGAGCCGGTCATCCGGAGTATTACTCTCCCCGATGGTAAGGAGAGCCGTGCTCTCGGAATCAAGGTCTTCCCATCCTATGATGAGAAAGAGACCATCACTCCGACTTCGCTGGAAGGACTTGAGCACATCTGTGTCATCGCCTTGAACACGGAAGACCTGCGGCACGGACTCCGAGAACTCCGCCAAACTCTCACGTGGGTCGTCGCCACGACCATCTTCCTAACCGCACTCTCCATTTTCTGGGTCGTTAATCGCAGTCTCATTCCGATTCAGGAACTCTCCCAACGACTTCAGCAGCGGGAAACCGACCGTCTCGGAAACCCCGTCACAATCTCTGCTAAATTCCCCCGAGAGCTTCGCAACCTCGTTGAACAATATAACGGACTTCTCTTGAGAATCGAAGGAGTGCGCGTTCGTGAGCGGGACTTCTCAACTCATGCCGCGCACGAACTCAGGACACCACTCGCCGGAATCCAAGCCACTCTTGAGCAAGCGATCAACAGCAGTAGGAATGCTAACGACTACGACCACCGCATCACGCAGGCGCTCATAATTTCAAAGCAGATGGCAGGATTAGTGACGCACCTCATGCGATTTTCGAGACTCCAAAGTGGAACCCACAGAATCCTCGTCGAAGAAATCAATCTTCATGAAGTGATTGAAGCAACGTGGCAGGGACTCTCAGAAAAATGTCAACCCCGCGGACTCGCCGCCGAATGGCAACTCGACTCCGCTTCCTTTCTCCACAAAACGGACGAAGACCTCGTGCGAATCCTCTTCACCAACCTCTTCGACAACGCAATTTCCCATGCCAAGGATCACTCGAACATCCATCTTAAAACATCGGATCAGGATGGCCAATTCATCTTCACCATTTCCAACCTCTCGGCCACCCCTCTCCCGGCTGACTTGGACCGCCTCTTCGAGCCCTTCTCCCGCGTCGACAAAGCACGCACGGGAGATGACAACCATGCCGGCATTGGCCTCAGTCTCTGCCGCGAAATCGCAAAGAACCTTAATATAGAGATCACGGTCTCAACCACTGAGATCCGTGAATTCCAGGTCACGCTCGTCGTAGGCACACCTCGGTAAAAGAAGTCGCCATTTCTTTAGCACACATTTCCCTTCGGTAATGGGCTCGACCTCGTGGTCGTGGTCCTTCTTTTCGAAGGTGACTTCGCAGAGGATTTTGACGTCTTCTTTTCCACGGTGAAAAAAACGGCTGAGGGAAGTTCCGCAGTGTGATGTTCATTACTCCATCCGCCTGGGTCGTAAGAGGCGGGAGGAAGAGCTTGCGGCAAAGAGAGGTCACGACGCCCGTGGGGAGTCGCTCGATTCCAGCGCGGCCTGGGACGAGGAATTCGAGCTAACTAAAATTCTCGACAGGTGAAATTCTGGCCCACTCTCACTCTTTTATAATTTCAAAGAGGATACCTTCTATTTCGATAAAGGAAGACAACGATATGAACTCTTCTACGGAATCCTTTGACGAAGCCGTCACACTCACTCCCTCTCAAAGAAAACTCCTCTGGGGTACTTTGGTGGCCCTCATCGTTCTCAGGATTCTCATCATGATTCAGGTTCCCTTCACGGACACCACCGAAGCCCGCTATGCCGAAATGGCGCGCAAGATGGCGGAGACCGGCGATTGGATCACTCCTCAAATCGAATACGGAGTGCCTTTTTGGGGGAAGCCACCCCTTCACACTTGGGTCGCGGCTTCTGGTATGAAGCTCTTTGGTGTCAATGAATTTGGGGGTCGCATTTTCATCTTTCTTACCGGGCTCTTCGTCCTAGGAATACTCTACCGCTGGGCCAAGAAATACCGCGGAAAAAACTACGCTCTGCTTGGCGTAACTATTCTAACAAGCAGCGCTCTTTTCTTCGTCGCCGTGGCGAGCGTCATGACGGACCTCGTCATGCTTGCGGGCACGACTTTCTCAATGGTTGCTTTCTGGAGCGCTCTCCATGGTCAAAGTAATCGCAAATTGATGGGGTATTTATTCTTCGTCGGCTTGGCGATTGGACTTCTAGCAAAGGGCCCAGTGGCCTTTGTTCTCACCGCCATGCCAATCGGAGCGTGGGTTCTGATCCATAACCGTTGGCGAGAAACCTGGCAGAATCTCCCATGGATCTCAGGGACGATTCTCATGCTGCTTCTCTCGCTCCCCTGGTATCTCATTGCCGAGCAAAAAACGCCGGGATTCTTGTCATACTTTATCGTCGGTGAACATTTTGAACGGTTCCTGATGAGCGGCTGGAAGGGCGATCTCTACGGAAGCGGACATGCCGAAGCTCGCGGGACGATCTGGCTCTTTTGGCTGGCCACCCTCCTACCCTGGACCTTCTTTTTCCTGGCCCCCTTGGGGCGCATCAAATCAATCGTTGCAGGATTTAAAAACGAAACCTCACGCTGGAGTTCCTACCTTCTTTGCTGGGCATTGGCACCGCTGGTCTTCTTCACGATGGCGACCAACATCATCCCAACCTACGTCATCACCGGAATTCCCGCGTCTTGTTTCCTAATCATAGATGTCTGGCTTCATGCCGGCCGCGGGCAGCGGGCCGCACCGGGCAAAGTCGCTCACCTTTTTAAAGGGAGCCTCGCAAGCGGGTTCTTCATTTTCCTCGGAGCCTATATCGTCTACTCCTACCTCCCTCATCTTGCACCGAAGCGAACCCAGAAAGACCTCGTCGTCCAAAAAACAATCTCCGAAGGACCTATTTCACTCCCACTCTATTATTTCGGACGGAAGAATTACTCCATCGAATTTTACACCAAGGGAAAGGCCATCCGACTTGAAAATACCGATGATCTGGCAGGGATTCTGACCGATACGAAACGTGACTTCGTTTCGATCGACGAAAAAACATTCAAGAAACTGAACCCCAATATCCAGAGCGCCTTCTTCCAGCATGGGAAATTTGGCCGATCTCTCCTCCTTTCAGACAGACCCCAAAAACGGACCACCGCCCTCAATGAACACTAGACTCAAAGCGCAATTCCCCCCAAAAACCGAAGTGCCACCCTTCAGCGTCATCGGGAGGATCGTGGACGAAGACCCTGAAATCTCTCCCTCGACGGTCCTCCCTGAAATTTCGATTATTGTCCCCGCCTTTAATGAAGCCGGGAATATCGCGACCGCAATCGCAACCATTGGCGATGAATTTCGTCGGCTCAAGCGACTTCATGAAATCATCATCGTTGATGATGGCAGCGAGGATGAAACGGTCGATGAGGCGCGTAAGATGATGACCCACTATCCCGTCAGGATCGTTTGCCTCTCACGGAACTTTGGGAAAGAAAACGCCATCACCGCCGGGCTAAAAAAGGCCAAAGGTAAAGCCGTCATCATCATGGATGCCGACCTTCAAGAACCAGTGTCCTATCTCAAAACCTTTCTTGCGCATTGGGAGGAGGGATTTGAGATGGTCTACAGCACACAAGAAAATCGCACCGGTGAAACCTTCATCAAGAAGCAGGCCGTCCGTCTTTACTACTGGCTTCTTAATAAGACAACCTCGGTCACCATTCCTCCGCACTCCCGTGACTTCCGCCTCATGGACCGCAAGGTCGTTGACGCCATCTGTGCGCTCCCGGAGCACAACCGTTTTATGAAAGGACTTTATAGTTGGGTTGGGTTTAAGAGCCTAAAAGTTCCCATTATCTTAGACCGCAGGACTGCCGGAATTTCTAAATTCCGACTAAAGGACCTCTTCGGATTAGCCATGACCGGGCTCACCTCCTTTTCGACCTTTCCCTTGAGAATGTGGACGGGTATCGGATTTTTCGTCTCCGTGGCTTCCCTTCTCTTCGCGCTCTTCGTCACCCTAAAGACCATCATCTTGGGAGCCGATGTCGCTGGGTGGCCGACCCTTACCGTTGCCATCTTTTTTCTCGGAGGAATCCAACTTTTCTCCATCGGAATCTTGGGTGAATACATTGGCCGTATCTTCTCTGAAGTGAAGTCCCGCCCGGGGCATATCGTCTCGGAAGAATTGAGCTATCTCGATGAAGAATGATGATACCACTTCTCACAGCCCTTCTTACTTTCAGCCCTCTCTCCCCTGAAATATCTCTCATTCAAGCCCTGATTACGGCCACTGGACTTTCCTTTCTGCTTTCAAAGAAATGGGCTTTTTGCTCCCCACCCGCTTCCAAAAGTTTTCCGTCATGATCAAGCCGGGGGAATGCTTTTAGCATAAGCAGTGGATGACAATACTTCGATGCGTAGATCTCCGTCCGATTCGCCTCTTCCCCAATCGTGACTCAGAAACCCCGCCTAATCACCGAGGCAGTAAAGGAAGCCATTCTTGGAACCGGCGTAAACCCGGCCATTCCAAACCACCGGAGTGGCGTCGAACATCGGACCGCTCAAGCGATCGAGACGCACCATCTTCCCAGCCGGTGTCACTTGGTAGAGATCCATGCCATTGTCGTAGCCCACGATGATTTTGTCCCCCACAAAGAGGGGCGTGGAAATGGAACCTTGTGGGAGCTTCACGGTATCGAGAACGAGCGGTGCGGGATACTGCTGCTTGCGGCGGGGCCCCCAATTCATCGTCCCGGGTTGGAGCTTTTTATGATCAATGAGAGTAAGATTCCCGTCGACCCCAACAAAGCAGGCAAGGTCTTTTGAGATCGTCGATTGATAGCGGTGATTGACCGCCGGACTCCCGACGAGGCCACCATTCCAAGTGTACCATTTGCGATCAGGAAGAGGATGGAACCACTTCACTTTTCCCCCAGTCGAAAACTTCACGACGCCACCCTGCCCTGCGATGAACTGCTTCTCGATCCCAAGGAGAAGGTGTTTGTCATTGGTCAGCGGCATGGTGCCATTGAGATCACCCCCGATATCGAGCTTAGTGCTGGTGCCACCAAAAAAACCCAGCCCACAAGCGTAAACCCGCCCCGCCCCGGCGGCGACATAGGCGGTGCTGCCAACCATCGTCGGCGATGACTCACAACACACCTCGCTGCCGTAAAGCGCGAAATCAGACTCCTTATATAAGAGCGATTGCTTGCTGATACGCGGCGCCGGCAGGCCCGTTCCCTTCGCGGCCTTACGGACATCCGGTGAAAAAACAGTGAAGTATCCATTCTCCAGCGGAATGGCGGCCTTGCTCCCCAGCACCACCGCCGAGGCATCGACGTCCCGGCTGTTCGAAGCCGTGGCACGCGAGTTGTGCCGCCAGAGCTTCTTTCCTGTGGTGTAGGAAATGCCATGGAGGCTATAGGCCGTGCCAGTCCGCCAGTGCTGCCCAAACCCACTACGGCTTCCCACGATCAAGGTGTAGCGCGTCTCGGCCGGACCACCGACATCAATAAAAGTCGGAGTCCCCTTGATGACATCTCCCACGCTAGTCGACCAGATCACCGCACCATCACGTGCCCGGATCTTCTTCACATGATGGCTCAAGGTTCCCTGAATGAGGTAAATCTCGTTCCCCTCCTGAATCACCAAAGGCTGACCGGTCCAACCCACGCCCTTCCACGTCCGGATATCACTTAGACCAAAGGTCGTCTTTCCGGAACCCAGCGGGGTTTTCCATTTCACGCGCAGCTTTGAAGGAGCGAGATTCCCGTAGTAGTTCCGCTCGTTGTCACCCAGGTAAGTTGCGACAAGTGGCTTGATCTGCGCCGAGAGCGTGGCGCACGTGATGAGGAAGAAAAGGAGTTTCATAGGATTAAAAGGCAGCTTTGATCGCCGAAAGCGGAACGGTCTCGGGATAAGATTGAAAACGCCGATCGGTAAAATGCCACCACTCATTCGGCAGCGGAAAGAAACCCGCCTCGATCATGGCCTGTTGCAGGATGTGCTTGCGCGTCATCACCTCGGGATCGGGATGCTCATAGCGAGCCGCCGCTTGCGAAGTAAAACTATCAAAACCGGTGGGCATCTCGACCGCTTGACCCGACTGAGTCACGAGAGTCACATCGACCGCGGTGCCGCAGGAATGTTGTGAAGGCTTGCTAAAGGGGTCTGCCACGAAACGAACATCATGACCTGAGGCCTCCCAAAGAATGAGCTGCGCCGCGGGTGGGCGATACGCGTCCCACACTTGAATCCGATACCCGTGGAGCTTCACCGCGTCGTTGGCCTTACGAAGCCGCACCGCTGTTTCCGGTCGCAGCAGAGCAGGCATCTTGCTTTCATAAAGTGCCCGCTTGGCGATCGCCGAACCACGGGTATAGCGGAGATCAATCGCAATCGTTCGATCGACCTCCGCGATGCGGATCAACCCCGCTTGCCTGAGGATCGGACTCGACGATATGGGCAACGCAGATCGCACGGGATCGCGCCCCTCCCAAGAAGGAGCAGTCGAGCAAGCCACCACGATGACGCAGGCCAGAAGGCAGAGAGGAAGGATTAACCGCACGCCTGTGACGCTAGTCGATATTCCTCACAATGAGGAGAACGAAAGTCATCAGGCCGCGTGCTTTCCACTGGGCCCTTGGGTCGAGAAACCATCGTCCACGATAAGCTCGAGCCTGGAAGGCGCGGCATCTTCCACCACAGGAATCCCCAGGAAAAAGAACCCACTCATTCGAGATCCCGATTCCTCACCGAAACCACGGCAAATAAAATGGTGAAAAGAGGCCATCTCGAGTTGCCCGAGGATGAGGTGCCCGGGCTCATGGCCGGCGGCCTGCTCCTGCCTCAAGAGATTCCGTACTTTGATCGGATCAAAAGCTGGCTTATTTTCCTCTTCATCAAGAAGATGGAGAAACTCACGCGGCGATGAATGGAGTTCGCTCCGCAAGTGAATGAGAGCGTTGTGATCCCAGGCAGGAGCCTTGGAAACATCGAGGAGAAATTCGTCACACATAGTATTTGGTTAGGGGGGTAAACCTTGAACTACTGAATGAGCGACATCCTTTCGCAACCTGCCTATTTTAAAGGTTACAATCCTGTCACATCTCCTCATAAGAAATGAGTCCTATTCGTAGGAGGCCGCGATGCGGTAGAACTTCGTCACATCGACCGCCGGGATCATAACCGTCGCGATATCTCCCTGAATCTCAATCTCCACCTCCGCTACCGGGCTCCACTGAGCAAGCGCTAAATTCGAACTTTTCTCCAATCGATATGAGATTTCCGCCTTCGCTTTCCAACTCAGCCTGGAAGACCCATTTTGGACCTCCACCGAAAGTTCGCGGACGACTTCCCCAATGAGAGGAACCAGCTCCAAATCAAGATACACCGGTCGGTGGTCCGAGCTTGTGACAAGAGTGGCCCCTTCCTGATTCCCGGTCGGCCAATACACGGCCCCCGTGACGATCTCAAATCCCTCTTTGGAGGGAAGAACATAGTCCACCCGCAATCGGAACGTCGCGGTATCAAAACGGTTGAAGGCTGTTTGATCCCCCGTGCGCTCGGGGATGAAGGATCCGTTCACCCGCGGGTGATCGAGAAGCTGATTGATGGCAGCATTCACACTGTCTCCCCGGGTCGGGTCGGCATTCTGGTCACCCGCGATCACGAATCGCTTCCCCGCCCCCAGTCCTCCCCCGAGATAGCCAGCAGCCCCTTGGGTTAGGTAATCGGCCCAGAGACGGATCTCATCGTGATTTCGCCGGCCATTCCGGTCTTCCGCGCCATCAAAAACCGGAGGAGTGGGATGGCTCACTAAAAAGTGGACGGTCGTCCCGTGAACTTGAATCGGAACGTCCCAATGGCTTTTGGAAGAGATCCGAAAGACCTCCTGCTCAGCCTCCGAATAAAACCCCGGAGGGATCAAATTCTCCGGCATGTCCTTCCAAAGAATCTCCTCAAAAGTCCGGACTGCTTCGGGATCAATCGGGAATTTTGAAAAGACCGCCATCGCAAATTTTCCCGGAAATTCACCAAAGCCAAAGGCATCTCCGCCGTAGCTTTGGTCACCGGGAGAGACATCAACGACGCCATTATTGTCAAAGTCGAACCCGGAATGGATGCCCGTATTGGAGATCGCGACGTAACGGTAGGGGTAGTCCTGTATCGCACGACCGTTTTGACTCACCTTGAAATACTTGTCGTTCATACGACTTGCGGCAGTGCCATTGGCATCAAAATCGAACTCGTTGAGAAGGAGAACATCAGGCTCGAGAATCTGAACCACTTCCGCGATCTGCTTCGCCGGAGCAAAAGTCCCCGGGCGCAGAAGTGCCGACAAGCGCCCCTCGGAGGTTTGCCACAACGAGGCATTATAGGTGCAAACCCGGATCGTCTTGGCAGGAAGGAGAGAAGTCAGCAGAATCAGAAGGAACGCGCGCACGTCTTAACATTAGCCTATTTTTCCCAGCGTGACAGTTGAGAAGTGGTGACAAAACCGGTAAGATACTCGCATGAGTGTGATCACACCGCAGGACGCCGACAACTTGATGCTTTCCAACCTCGATTTACTGGATGCGGAAAACATCAGTCTCGCCGATGCGCTCGGCCGTGTCTTACGTGAGGATCTTTTTGCAGATCGACCTTTTCCTCCCTTCGATCGCGTCACGATGGATGGCGTGGCCTTCCGTTTTTCAGATTTCAAAGGCACACCGCTCACTCTCCAGGGCATCCACGCCGCAGGCCATGCCACCCCGCCGCCGCTAAAGCCCGGACATTGCTGGCAGATCATGACCGGCTCGGTCCTGCCACCCGATTGCGACACCATTGTCCCTTATGAAGAAGTCACCCTCACCGCAGAGGAAGCCCGTATCGAATGCCAGCCGGTCGCCGGAAAATTCATCCACCGGGAAGGCTCGGACGCCTCACAGGGAGATCTTATCATTAAATCCGGCACACGCATCACGCCGGGACACCTCGGCATGATGGCCTCAATCGGAGCCGCCACCATCAAAAGCACCCGCCTTCCCCGCCTCAAAATCCTGTCCACCGGCGACGAACTCATCCCCGTCGAGCAGACTCCCCTCCCCCACCAACTCCGCCAGTCCAATGGTATCACCCTTCTGAGTGCCATCCACCAATGGGGTCCCACCGCGGTCTCCTGGGAACACCTCCCCGATGACCTCGCCGCAACGACCGCCGGCATCGCCAGAGCCTTGGAGAACTGCGATCTCGTCATCCTCTCCGGCGGCATCTCAAAAGGCCGTAAAGACTACGTTCGCCCCGCTCTCGAATCACTCCGAGGAGACCCCATTTTCCACGGCGTCGCCCAGCGCCCCGGCAAGCCCCTCGCCTATTGGAAGGGCGTGGTCGCACTCCCCGGTAATCCCAATTCCACCCTCACCACCTTCCAACGCTACGTCGTTCCCATGCTCCGCCGCATGACCGGTGAACCCGACGCCGAACCCATTACCCTCTCACTCGCCACCCCCATCCAGCGACACCCCTTCCTCACCCAGTTCTTCCCGGCAAAAATGAATCAAGAAGGCCAAGCAGTCTCACTGTCACCCCAAAATTCCGGCGACTTCGTGACCCCACTGGAAGGCAAAGGGCATCTTGAAATCCCACCCGGTGAAGAAGCAGCCACACTCGCCCGCTACTTCTAAAACATCTCTCCCTTATTCTTGGCAGCCCAGACGATGGCGATAGCCCCTATTTGCGGGAAGCGGCACGAAGGGAAATTTTATAAGGGTCAGTTTCTAAAATCCTAGTCCAACCTCCTCAGGCCGCCCAAGTGCGAGACCCGGGATTGATTTCAGGCGCAATTATGGTGAAGATGACGGGCGGATAGACGTAAGGCCGCATGGTAGCGAGTTCGTTACCTTTGGCATCAGTCGCCATCGCATAGTCGTATCCTCCACGGTTGCTCACGGTGAGTAAGATGTCGTGAGCACTGACATTACGAAGAAATAGGCGGTTCTGACTTCGTCAGAGCAGTGAGAGCAGCCTTCATCTCATTCTCCAAACCGAGCCGCACAAGGTCCAACCGACGCTCGCGAATGACACGGGCTAGCGAATAGGACCCGTTTCCTTTAGGATCCAAGTCTCTGAACCTAAGACAGAACTGCAATCCCATACATGCAACGAATAACTAGAAGCCCAGGTGGACATCTTGCCGGGAATTCCATTCTGGTGAGCAAAGATTGGCCCCACTACCCCCGTCTTCATGATCTGCAGATCTTGACAAATGACCATCGCCTAGTGCCCGGGATTCAGAACCCCATGCGTGAGAGCCTGACGATGACCATCGACGCCTGTCGTCCTAATACTGGAATTGGGAGTGGCATCATAAATAAGGCGCAGCTCTCCAGTGATCTCGGGAAAAGAAACCCGCAGAGTGTCCTCGGAGATGTTTCGCTCGCTCCGTCACCGTCCCGGCATTCAAGAAGGCATTCAAAAGAATCAACACGGGCAGCCTCAGGAAGCTCGAGCTTTGCGACCCATCCGATCCCAGAGCCTCAAACGCTATTTCCAACTTCCTAATTTCCAATGGTCAACTTCCTGGCCTTACTCCTCCCACGAATCTCCGGGGAATACATGCACTCCACATGGGCCGGCAGGGCCAGGCAGACTCCTTCAGTCACGACACTCAGGGTGTATCGGTGATTACGATTCCAATTGGAGAGTTCCGAGATGAAAAAGTGTGACTCGCCCGTCCGGCTCTCCCGATACGCACTTTGATGATACCCACTGAGTTGGATCATCGGCTCAAGCCCCGCCGGAATTGGGTCGCGCAAATGCAGGAACTCACGCGGCTCGTCGGAGTCAATCTGCAGGATGACTTCGATCACTTCACCCACCTTCACTACGTCCCCTTCTTTCAACAGGGTCCGATTCCCATTCGGATTCACCCGCAAATAGTGACGCTTCAATTCTAAACCGGACTCCTCGCTTTTCATCGCCTTGGGGTCAGAAGAAGGATGGGTGATGGCCGCGTTCAGAAAGACCGGTGACTCAAGATCACCCCGGCGTGTGATTTCGAGGACAATCTCCTTTTCTTCACCGGCGACAATCGCATCGATCGGCAACTCAAGCTTGCCGGACCAGAGCTCTTCTTCTGATAAAATGACAGTATGAGCCTTCCCCTTCGCACGAATCTCGATCTCGGTATCCACACCACTGGCAAAAGGATCCAAATCGAAGGAGAGCATCGCCTCCACAATGACCTCCAGACAAAAGCCCGATTCACGGGTGCTTTTCCAATGTCCCCCATCTTTTCGAGCGGCGAGAAGCGTCCGAATTTCCTCCCGTAGCTCGTCTTCATCTGCACCCACCTTCACCAACAACTTCAGGAAACAAGCACGTCGCTCCACCGGCTCATTCCACCAACTGTAATACCGGTTTCGATTCACCTTAAGAACCCCGAGTTCCTTGCGAATTTCTTCCGTAAGAGCGGCCACCTGCTCCTTGTCCGCCATCGCCAAGGCCAGATGAATCCGCGAAGTCAGCGGGAGAACATCACGAATCTCCCAGAGCTTCTTCACCAACTTCTCAACCTCATCGCTGCCAGCTTCTTTCAATGCCCAGGCCGCGAAAGCCGCTTTTGCGAGTAGAACCTTGCTTGATTTCTTCGAGTAATCTGGCCCACTCAAACGCTCGAGCCAGCTCACCGCCCTCTCTGTCGGATGATCTTTTTTCAATTTCTTCCCCGCCTTCTCAGCCATCATCAATCCGCGCACCGCCAGGGCCGTGAGATAAACCCGCGCATTGGGATCGTCTCCCGAGAACCAGCCCCAAGAACCGTCGCTATTCTGCTTCTCCTTCAAACGGCTCATACCCACATGAACCATGTCGTTGACCTTAGCCTCGCTCAGATCGACAGGCTCACGCGAAAGCTCGGCCTGCCCTCTCCCGCTAATCCATCCCAGCGAGTGTCCAAGATTCTTCGAAAGGTGAATCATCTTATCCCAATCCAACCCGAGTTGGCTCGCCGATTCCGAGGCCACGAGAAGCGGGAGAAAGCGATTGAGAGTTTGCTCGGCACAGCCGTAAGGGTATTGCACCAAATCCGGGAGAACTGTCAGGGCACTCACCGCCGGATGAGCCTCAGCCCGGATCTGAATCTTCCTCCCTGCCATCCCGGGATCGTAAGAGAACCTGAGCTCCGAGATCTACTCATTCTTCTTAATCATGGCGGTATCGGAAACAGTTCGACTCACCTCTCGTGCAGCCACGGGAACGCGATACTCAAAACCATCGCTGAGCTTTCCGTCAGCACTCGCAGCCTTCACCCGGAATACCACTCCGCCGGGTTTCTCCATCGTCACCTTCCACTGCGCCATTCCCTCAGCCCCGGCTTCGAGCTGAATCTTCCTGACACCCTCATCCGCCACCGAGGCACCCTCGACCTCAAGAGTAATTACGAAGGATCCACTACTTTCAGAGAGATTTTGAATCATGGCTCCAACCACCAACTCATCACCCACCACCGCCGCCCTGGGAAGAAGCGGCCTCACCTGCAACTTCTTCGAAACCGGTAACTCCAACTTCGCCTCGCCAAAAGATCGCCCTTTTCCAAAGGCCCAAGATTGCACCCGCCATGAGGTCAGATTCTCCGGCAGCTCAAAACTCACTCTCAAGCGACCATCCTTGCCCGTCCGCAAAGCTCCCCCCCAATAGGCTCGATCCGCAAACTTCTTCCTCATCTTGACCTGCTCAACTTGCCAGGACTCCTTTAAACCCAGTGGCCCACCCTGAGCCAATTGCGGAAAAAATTGCGGCGTGGCAGGAGTCACCGTGAAGTTCAGACCACTACCCACCTGATTCGGAAGCTCGGGTGGTTCGTATCTCTCCCACAATTCCTCACCATGTTTCACAAAGCGCGAAGCCTTTCCCAACGAGATCTCTCCAGCGAGATAATAGCGATTCGCGAAAACACCCGGCTCCTTGAGGCGGTTGGGCATCCATTCATAGTCCCATCGACTTCCCAGTGAACTTGTCATTCGACTTTCAAGATAGAACATCTCTCTCAGACCCGACGTCGAAGGCAGGCTTCCTGACAAATCCTCCAAGGCCCGATCAAAAACCGTCAACGCCAATGAAGCCTCGCTCGGTGCTCCTTCATGATCTCTGACCTTCACCTCGACAGCAGCTGTTCCACCCGGTTCACCCACTTTCCGGTCCAGCTTCATCGCCACCTCCAACCGACTTGCCACGTCCGGAACCAGAATCAAACACAAGCTTGTTCGCAGCCGACCCTTCCAAAAAGCCATCGCCTCCAAGCCGAAATTCGGTTGTGCCGCTCGACTCACCGGAAGGCGCACAATCGCAGTATGATTCTCTGTCTTGACGATTCTAGGACTGCCTCCCAAACCATTCGGCTGCCCCTCGAACAGCCAGACCGTTGTCGATGGCTCATCCGTTCGGATCAACACCTCCACCGTTTCATTCGGGCTGGTGATGAAATCCTGTGGGATCACCTGCACTCCCCCGTAGCTTCCGATCTGTCCGCCTTTCCCGACCACCTCCATCACAAACCCGCGCTCACTTCCACCGCCTTCAAAGACACAGCGGTATTGCCCGCCGGTCGGAGCCTCAAACGACACCATCTCAAGGCCGGTCTCCCCCACCTCAATCTTCCGACTCAGGACAGGCTCAAATTCTCTATTCACGATCCGCTCCACCTTGAAGATCCCCTTTCCCGGCAGGGGCTCCCGGTCGCAATTCAAGATTCCGACTTCAACATTCACCTGCTCCTCTGTTCGATAGAATCCTTTCAAAGGGCGCGCGAAAACTTCGAACGGTCGCCCGGTGTGCATCAAGAACTCTTCGGCACTCACCGAGCGCCCGGTAAATTCAGTCACGCTTGCAAGCAGACGTATTTGATAGGAATAGCGGTCTAGAAAAGGGAGTTTGGTATCAAATTTCACCTTGGCCCGTCCATCATCACCAGTGACAACCTCCGCCTTTTGGTGGACCGGGTGGTTCCATGGAACGATGCCATCAAAGTCCTCCGAGAGCAGCTCCACATACCAAGACCACATCGCCCACCTCTGCCAACCTTTGACATAACGCGGCACTTGAGTCCCCCATTCGTAGCCTTCCTCATAGAGATCATCCCAAGTCCGCTTCGGGAAAACACGGGATAGCGATGGCGTCGCCTCCAACCCCACCACAACGACCGCGCCTTTCACCGGTTCTCCAGAAAGATAGGTCGCTTCGACAATCGCTTCGAAACCATCGCCATCGACCACAGGTTCCAGCTTCACCTGAAAATCAGGCTTTCGAAACTCACCCACTTCAAAGGTCCATCGAGGATAGACGGAAAGTCGATCCCAGCTGACATCCTCAAAATCAAAGGGCTCCTCCTTCTCGACAAGGGGATCCGAGACCCTAACCGATCGCTCATCATCAAATGACTCCACGTCAAGCTGCACCAGATACTCACCCAGCACGATTTCGTCTCCCAACTGAAACTCTCCGGTGAAGCCACTCAAATCATCAAGTCTCGTCTGTCCTGTCCAAATCTCTCTCCCGGTCGAATCATAAACCCTGATTCTCACCGGCAGCTTTGCGGGCAACTTGCGATCCCACCCCATCCACTCGGGCGCAAGGCGGAGCCAACCTGCCAGTGAAACCTTCTGCCCGGGCCGATAGAGCGGTTGATTTGTGACCAGAAAAGATTGCACCTGATCCTCGCTCCATAATGCCTGGATTCCATAAGGTCTGTCCCATTCCAGCAACTGCCATTCCGACCCGGCTCGCCGAACCAGAGATGGCTCGACATTCGTAACACCATGCAACTGCCCGGTATGATCGGACAAAGTATAGAAATCCTCTCTGGACTTCTTCCTAATCTGCCGGAATTCCACTCCCTCGAGAGCCTCACCGTTCGAGGGATCAACCGCAAAAAGAAGCGGATTTTCATTCGTCTCTTCACGCTGAATCATTTCCGCACCAACCAAGGCGACATCGTAGATTTGAAAGGGCAGAACCTCCTGCGCTTTCTCGTCATTCAATAGGATCACATAGTGCCCTGGCTCCAAGTCAGGAAGCTGCACCGGGGTCGCTGTTTGCGCCCGATTCTCCTTCTTACGAATCGGAACATTTAGCGCCTTATGATGATCGCTAGATTCTTCGAGCCACCTGTTCATTTCCTTCATCTCATCGTCCTTCTCACGAAACCTGAAGGAACCCGACCTCAGCATGAAATATTTATCCAAGCCTTCTTCCGGATACTTCAGCACCTGCTCAATCTTGATCTTCCGCAACTCCAACTTCACTCGATCCAGACCCCGGGAATACAGCGTCACCTTGGGAGAGGAACCATGCGCAACAGAACCCATCCCACTCAGCTCCGCATTCCCTCGAAACCCCCAAGGTTCGATTCCTTCATCGATCTCCATCCCGTGTCTCACCACCTTTCGTGTCCCCATCTTCCCAGCGAGATTCAGAGCCGTCCCAAATTGCCTCCGATCAACATAGATTGTCTCAACGAGATTCCGGGCCGCCCACCAACGGATCTTCTCGGGTGCCGCCTGGTCCTCGATCACCTCGTGCAACATTCGGATATACCGACAATGCACGGGCAAGGTGACCCGCTTGGGCCCGTCCGGCCCCACTACAAAGGTCTCACCGTCCCTCAAAGTATGCAGCTCAAACTCACCGGGAGCCTTCATATCAAATTCACTCTCGGTTCCCTCGACGTAGAGATACCCTTGGGCCGCGACCCGATCAACTCCGAGCAAATCATGCCAAAGCATCGCCAGATCGCGCTTTGCCTCTGCTTTCAAAGCCCGGGCCACCGCACCAGCCTGATGCCGCAGCCAATAAATTCGCTCATCATCAGTGATGGCCTTCTCAAACGACTCCCGGAGTTCAGGAAGAAGCAACTTCCCCGAAGTATCGAGCACGATGCCTCGTTCCTCAATTCTCTGGTATTCGGATTCAGGCTCCGGCAAATGATCCAAGTCCGTGAGAACCTTTGAGCGATCCGTCCGGATCCGCTTAAATTGATCAGCCAATTTCAAATAAACCTCCGCAAGCGCATCACCACTCACGGTGCCCGTCGTGTGTCCTCGTTCACCAACCTCCTTGGCCTTGAAAAGCAATTGCAGGACACGGATCCGGTCACGCTTTCTGACATTATGAGTTCCATTTCCCCACCTCTCACGCCTCTCAAAGCCATTTTCGCGAAGCACAACTTCATCCGGCAGCTTCTCGTGAATCTCCGCCGCCATCATCCAGGCTTCCCACGAATCCGCAAACTCCTCCACCAGTCGCCTCGAGAGGTTCTCCCGCTCGCTTCGATGGCGAGAATTGTCAGAAGTGAGAGAAATGACCCTCATGGCCTCCTCCAAACGCGCAACCACCTGCTTCACCTTGAAACCATCTTCAAAAACCCACTCCTCCATCTTCTCATAATCCTCCACCGCTTCAGATTCTTGCAGCCGCACTCGAAATGCCTTCGCCTCGGGCGATAGCTCGGCATTCCCCTGGCCCACCAAAAGCATCAAACACAAGCAGACCCCTATAAATTCACAGAAACGCTTCTTCACCACAGAAGGAGTAGACGAATCGCGCGCTTCGGCTATTCAAAAGATTGTCTCTTTCCGCGAAACACCTTTTGTCGCCCAAGTTTTCAACGTTAGTCCCCGTCCTGATCAAACCTGCTTCTTTCAGATTAAGACTGGTTCCAGCATTGTCATTCCCAGAGTCCTGAGGATCGATTTTCCTTGTTCTTTCGGCGAGCTCACTGCGCCCTCCTTAATCACCTATGAAAACCCACCTGGCCGAGGCCTATCACCAGGAACTTGACCGACTCCTCGATCTCGATCACGCGATCACCATCATCGCCAAGGGCAAGCAGGTCCTCCAGGGAAAGGTCGAACGCTCTTCGAAAGTCATCCAAGACCAGCTGGCAAGACGCCCCGATCCAGCCTTCTGTCCCACCGCGATCCTCACAATCACAACCCCTTAAAGTCCCTACTCTCTCTCCACCTGAAAAACACGCGCCGCACTTCTGCCGCGAATCTCCGGCGCATACATGCACTCCACCTGAGCCGGCAACGCCATCGATGCACCTTCGGTCACGACACTCAGGGCGTAGCGATGCCGGCGATTCCAATCCGAAAGCTCCGTAATAAAGAAGTGCGACTCGCCCGTCCGGCTCTCCCGATAAGCACTTTGATGATACCCACTCAGCTGCATCAGCGGCTCAAGCCCCCCCGGAATCGGGTCGCGTAAATGCAGAAACTCACGAGGCTGATCGGAGTTAATCTCCAGCTCGACTTCGATGATTTCTCCCACGTTGAGAGCTTCGCCCTCTTTTACCAAAACCCGGTTTCCATCTTGGGTCACTCGATAGTATCGCCGCTCCAATTTCACCCCGGCTTCTTGCTCACGCATCACCTTTGGATCAGAGGAAGGATGACTGATCGAAGCGACGACAAAGAACGGATTGGCACCTGTACGCGAAACATTCAAAGCAAGATTCTCTCTCTCTTCCAAGTCCTTCCCGGAAACCGAAATCTCGACTGTCTCAGACCAAAGGTTCTTCAAGGAGAGAGAAACAACACGCTTCTGCCCCAAGCCATCGACGGTAACTTTCATCGACTCATCGCGGCCAAGAGAGATCATGCCCTCGACCAAAGAAGCTTCCAGAATCGCTTCGACACAGAGCGCTGACTCGCGAGTGCTTCGCCAACGAATCCCATCAACTCTCGCATTAAGAAGCGCCTGGATTTCGCGGTCCAATAGCTCCTTCTTTGCACCGATTTTGACCAACATCTTCAAATAGTAGGCGCGGCGTTCCACCCTCTCATTCCACCAGGTTCCAGGCGAGTTCGACCTAATTTGGGAACCCTCCATGACCTTCCGAATCTCACCCTCCAACACCTCACGCTCCGGAGAATTTACCATCGCCAAAAAGAACTGAATCCGCGAAGTCAGCGGTAACATTTCCCTCACCGCCCAAAGCTCTTTGAGCAATCCCTCCGTCTTCTTACTCCCCGCTTCCCGGAGCACCCACGCCACGTAAGCCGCCTCGGCCAAAGTTCTCACCTTCGTTTCCCGGCTCACTTTCAGCGTGCTCCATCTCTCAAGCCAATCGACGCCCCGCCTGATGGCATACGACCGTTCGCCATCGCGGCCCTTGGCATCGGCCATGATCAGTCCGCGCACCGCCAAAGCGGTTAGGTCGACCCGACTCTCCGGATCATTCGCCGAAAACCAACCCCACGAACCATCATCTTTTTGAAGCTCACCGAGCCGGTGAATTCCAACTTGAATCATATCCTGAACCTTCTCGACGCTCAGATCTCTTTTCGAATGCACCACCGATCGAACCTCCCTGCCACTGATCCAACCAAGCGCATCACCCCGCTTCCGCATGACATGGGACATCGCTTCCCAATCAAGCCCCAACTGATCGGTAGCCTTCGTGGCGATCATCAACGGAAGAAAACGATTGAGCGTCTGCTCCACACAACCATGAGGATAGTCCACCAAATCTGGCAGCACCATCAAGGCCCCAACCGCAGGGTGAGCCTCAACCCGGACGGTCATCGAACGCCCCTTCATTCCAGGATCAGACAAAATCTCCAGCTTGGCCCCAACCTGCCCACCCTTGATAAATGCCGAGTCCGAAACCGTCCGCTGAACCTCTCGAGCCGCCAGCGGAACCCGATGCTCAAAGCCATCCGCAAGCTTGGTCTCCCGACCCACCGCCTTCACTCGAAACACCACCCCGCCTGGCTTATCCATCACGACCTTCCATTGAGCCAAGCCTTCTTCACCACCCTCCAAAGTAATCTCCCGACCTCCGGGATTCTCAACCGAAGCGCCCTCAACCTCAAACTTCAGTATAAAGGTGTCCCTGATTTTGGAGAGATTCTGCACCATCGCTCCGAGCAACAACTCATCACCCACCACCGCCGCCCGCGGCATCATCGGCCTCACCTGCAGTTCCTTCGAAACCGGGAGCTCCAATTCTGCTTCCCCAAACGAGCGCCCTTTTCCAAAGGCCCATGACTGCACCCGCCATGACGTCAAGTTTTCCGGAAGCTCAAAATCAACCCGCAAGCGACCATCTTGATCAGTGCGCAGCGCTCCGCCCCAGTAAGCTCTGTCGGCAAACTTGCTCCGCACTTGCACCTGATCGACGAGGCCAAATTCATCATCACTCAGGCCGCTCTCTCTCGACATCTGGAAGGTCGAAGGCGTCGCTGGCGTAACTGGAAATCCAGCCCCCCCACCACCACCAAAACTCGGTGGGTGGTAACCATTCCAAATTTCCCGACCGATCAAGACGAAGCGGGAACTCTTCCGGCGCTCCACTTCTCCCTCCAAGCCATCGCGTTCGGAAAAGACTCCCGGCTCCCACATCCCCTGAAACAGCGACTCCTCACGCCATCGCTCATCCATCGAACTTTGCGCTCCTACAGAATCCGAAAACTTCTTTCGTAACCTCGCTGTCGATGGCAGCCCCCCGGCAAGATCCTCAAGTGATCGGTCAAAGACCGTCAAAACCAGCGCCGCTTCAGCCGGACCACCTTCATGATCGCTCACCTCGAAATCGACCGCCGCCTTACCACCCGGCTTCCCCACCTCTTCATCTAAAGCCATTCCCACTTCCAGCCGACTTGCCTCATCAGGATAGAGAACTCGACAACTCGTCCTCACAGGCCGCCCCTTCACAAAGGTCATCGCCTCGATGAAGAAATTGGGGCGCTGACTCGGATGAACCGGAACCTCGATCAAAGCGGTGTGATTTTGAGTCGTGACCCTCCGCGGTGTGCGACGATGCCCATTCGGAACACTCTCGAAAACCCACACCTCAGCCGACGGTTCATCGGTCCGCACAAGAACTTCAAGACGGCCACTGTCATCAACCAAAAAGTCACGCGGAATGATCTGAAGTCCATCGTACTTTCCTCTCGTCCCGCCATCACCCACCACCTCAACGACAAAGCCACGCTCACTTCCACCACCTTCAAAAACACAGCGATACTGCCCACCCGCCGGAGCCTCAAAAGAGACCACCGCCGAGCCACCCCGGTCAACGCGAACCTCGCGCTCCAGCACCGGTTCAAATCCCTCGCCACCAATCCGCTCCAATTTCAAAAGCCCCTTACCCTCTCTCGGACGTCCCTCCACATCAATCACACCCACTTCTACTTCCACCCTCTCTCCTGATCGATAGAAGCCCTGAAGCGGCCGCGCAAAGACCTCAAAAGAACGCCCGGTGTGAGTCCACAATTTCCTCGCCCCGATGCGGCGTCCACTCATCGCGGTCACCCCAACCTTGATCCCAATTTTATAGGGAAATTGATCAAGAAAAGGGAACTCAGCCTCAAACCTCAAACGAACCCTGCCGGTTTCATCTGTCACTCCCTCAGCACGTGAAACGACGGAATAGTCCTGACCATCATAGTAATTGCGAGCATCGCCCTCTCGCCACATCGCCCAATTTTGCCAACCTTCAATTTGCACCGGCAAGGGTAGGCCCCACTGATAGCCCTCACCAAAAAGGTCATCCCATCTTCGCTTGGGGTGGAAACGAACAAGATCAGGCGTTCCCTCCAAACCGCCAACCACCGGAGCCCCCTTCACCGGCTCCCCCGAAAGATAAGTCGCCACCACCATCACCTCGAAGCCATCGCCACCTTCCACCGGCTCAATCGCAACCTGAAAATCCGGCTTGCGAAACTCACCCACTTCAAAAGTCCAACTCCGGACCCACCAATGAGTGGACCCAATTTTGTCCCATTTAAAAACCGGATTACGCTCTTCAAAAGGATCGAAGTCATCTTCCACCCGCCTCTTCTCAATCAGATCAACCCGGTAGTCACCCAGGACCACCTCATCGCTCAGCTGAAATTCCCCCGTAAATCCTCCAAAATCATCCAGCTTGGTCTCGCCCATCCACACTTCCCGTCCCGTCGGATCAGTCACCCTCATTCGCAACGGCATCCCTTTCGGAATCACAGGTTCCCGCCCGGTCCATCTCGGACTCTCCCGAAGCCAACCTGCCAAGGAAACCTTCTGCCCCGGTCGATAGAGCGGTTGATTCATCACCAAAAATGACTGCCAACGCACATCGTCTGACCAAAGGACACTCCCACTTTGGGAAGAAACTCGCCCCACCACCCAAGCTGAATCAGGCCACCGAACCCAAACTTGCCCCCAAACAAGATCGCTCTTCGCTCCAAATTCTTGAAACCGTCCGGTGTGATCTGAGATCGCGTATTCCTCATCCTCACCCCAACTGTTCTGCTTCAACTCCACCCCTTCCAAGGCCTTCCCGCTACTTGGATCAACTGCATATAAGCAAGCACTACCCTCCTCATAACCGCTCCTCACCGACCCACCACTCACAAGGGCCACGTCACAGATCTCTAGCGGCAAAACCTCACGTCCTTCTTTACTCCGGCGAACCACGAGATAGTTCCCCGGCGCCCTCACCGGGACCTCGGCCACCGTCGTCGTCTGCAGCAAGTTCGGCTTCCTTCTCACCGGTACCTTCCACCGCTTCACCAAATCACACCCCTCCTCAAACCACTCATGCTCCTTTCGAATATCCTTCCCCTCATGGTTGGTATCCGGCAGCGACACCGGACGACGTTCAAACACCAATGACTCAAGATCGCCAGAGTCTGGATTGTTCCATAGCTGATCGACATCAATCTTCCACACCTCAAGTTCCACCTCATCCAGCCCCCTCGAATACAAGGTCACCTCCGGCTGCGTTCCCGCCGCAAAGGAGCCCCCCGCATCCCACTCTACCCCGGGGTCGGTACTATAATACTGCGCAAACACCCCCTCATCATCCTCTTTTTCGTCGTGAGATCGCAACCGGTCCATCCGCTGCATCAACTCAACGACTCTCTCAAATTGGCGTCGATCGGCATAAATAGTGTCACTCAAATCCTCAGCGGCCCTCCCGCGAATTTCAACCGAGGCCGTCTCATCCTCAATCACCTCCCTCATCATCCGGATATACTGGCAATGCTCCGGGAGGATCACCCGCCTCGGTCCATCCTCTCCGACCACCAAGGTCTCATCATCCGTCAAAGTGTGCAGCTCGAACTCTCCCGGAGCCTCCATATCAAATTCACTCTCCGTCCCTTCAATGTAAATGTATCCGGCATACGCCACTTGATCCACGCCCAGAAGATCATGCCAAAAATGAGCAATCTTGTACTTCACCTCGGCTTTCTTCTCCGCAACCTTCTCGGCCTGTTGCAGGCACCACAAACTCCGCTCATAATCCGTCCTCGTCTCCTCAAAAGACCCTCGAAGAGCAGGGAGTTGCAATTTCCCATCTTGATCCAGCCGGGCTCCATCACGCGCCCTCGACAGAATCCCATTGGTATTCGGATCCGGTAAAGTAGCCAGATCGGTGAGCACCGCGTTCCCATCTCCCTGTAACGAGTCAAATTTTGTCGCCAAATTTAGATAGATTTCTGCAAGTTCATCCCCCGAAATCTTGGCGCCGATCGCCAACTCTACAGCCTTTCGCAGAAACTGAATCGTGAGCACACGGTCATGATCAGCCACGCCATGCGTTCCGCTCCGCCACCTTCTGAGCCGTTCGAAGCCCTCCTCGCGAATCATCACGCTCGTCGGGGAATGATCAATCAATTCCGCCGCGGCCACCCAGGCCCACCATGACTGCGGAAACCTTTGCACCAAGCGCTTCTGAAACCCCTCCAGTTGCAAGGCATGTTGCGAGCGACTCCACGGATACGGAAGAATCACCAAAGCTTCGCGGACTCGCTCTTTTCGCTCCTCCTCGTCCAATCCTTTTTCAAAAACCCAATCCTCAAAGGCCTGAAATACCTCCACTTCATCCGACTCCTTTAATCGAACGTTCAACGCGGTGGCCTCATCTGAAAGATCAGCCGCAACTGGCATCACCCCGATCCAGAGGAAAGCCCAAATCAAAGAAATCACTGACGATAAGAGGGGTATTTTCACCATGAGACGATAAGACGTAATCCACGCTTTTCGCATTCAAAAAAGGAAGCGATCGAGACCACTTTCTTTTTGCTCGAAGCAGCAGCAAGAATAGCGGTGTGCAGCTGCTTAGCGACAGCATTGGCAACTGGTGCCGGGAAGGCGTTACCAATTTAGCACCTCCGTGTGTTTTTGAGCCGCCAACAAGAGTTGGAGCGATGTCATCAGCACGGTCTCGCCAAGCCTTGGCGCCGCTCCAACCCTCGTTCTGCCATCAAATCGTAAAGAAGCTGACCAACTGTCGGTGGCATCTTATCCATAACGAGAGGTGATTGATAGAACGGGGCGGTGTCGTCACGAACCGCTACGATGACGACACGAGGGCGCAGTTGGGTCACTCCGAAGTCCGAAGCATTCAAAAGCTGCCACGAAGTTTGATAGCCGAGAGCCTTGAGCTGACTCTTGAGCTTGCGCCGGTAGTCTTCGAAAACCGCCCCTAGGAATCCGCGAACGTTCTCAAGCATCACGGCCTTAGGCTGGCATTCTTCGATCAGGCGGATTGCCTCTGGAAAAAGATCCCGTTCGTCGCCCGCTCCAAGTTGCTTGCCCGCAATTAAAAAAGGCGGACAAGGGACCCCGCCCGCCAAAAAATCAACACCCCGATAAGGTGCCGCACTGAATTCACGAACATTACCTTCAATGACATTCCATTGGGGACGATTCAGACGAAGGGTTGCGCAAGAAGACGGATCAATCTCAACAAGAGCTTCAGCTTCAAACCCCGCTCTCTCGATGCCGATGGCTTGACCACCGCCACCAGCGCAGACTTTGACACTCTTTAAATAAAGGGTGTTCTTTTGAACATTTTCAATTCGATGTCAATCATTAGCTGGAGGTAGCCTGAGCGGTGCGAGGGAAGGCCTCCTAGATTCTGAAGGGAACCTCTTTCTTACAGAGATAGCGGCAGAGCAGGAGCACCAAATTTATTCTCAATTGCGCTGATAACAAAGTGCCCAGCTCCGGCACTATTCAATCAAAAAATAGGCCTCAACAAAAAATAGGCCGGGTATCGCGACACGCCACCGTCATCAGAGGCAGCGGTGGGCGTCTCAAAATCGTCGGGCGCTCCATTCAAGATCCCTCTGATGGGGCCGAAGGTCACAAAACGATCAGCAACTGGTGGACCACTCTCCTCAATCCCTTCGGCAACCCTATTGACCACTGCGGCAATCTCGACCTAAACTTGAAAAAACGATAGGATCGCCCAGACTAGTGCGTTCTCCGAACTGATCTCCTAAAGCCTTCTCCCTCACCCTCACCTCATGAAAAAGCTCCTTCTCTCTCTTCTCCTCCTCGGCTCGCTCTCCGCCGAGAACCTCCGCATCGAGACCATCGCCGAGAATTTCCGCGACCCCATGGAGATCAGCATCGCCCCCGACGGCAGCGTCTATGTCCTCGAGCGCGAAGGCCGCCTCCTCCGCGTCAATCCCGACACCGGAGGCACCTTTGTCATCGGAGAACTCCCCGTCACGGCCCTCCGGGAGTCCGACAAGAAGAGCCCATACGCCCGCGAGGACGGAGGCCTCGGTCTCACCCTCGCCCCCGACTTCGCCACCAGCCAAAAGCTCTACCTTTACTACAGCCACCCGACCGAGCTGCTCAACCGCCTCTCCCGCTTCACCCTCAAGGGCGGCCTCCTCGATCTTTCCTCGGAGCAGAAAATCTTCGATGTCATCACCGATCGCCGGGACACCGTCTGCCACCAGGGCGGCAGCCTCAAATTCAGCCCGGACGGACTGCTCTTCCTCTCCACCGGCGACAACACCAATCCTTTCGAAAGCGGTGGCAAGGCTCCCATCGATGATCGTGAGAAACGCGATCACACCGACGCGATGCGCTCCGCCGGCAACACCAACGACCTCCGCGGCAAGGTCCTGCGCATCCGCCCCACCAAAGACGGCTACGAAATCCCCGCCGGGAACCTCTTCAAGCCCGGCACCCCGGACACCCGCGCCGAGATCTACGTGATGGGTTGCCGCAATCCCTTCCGCCTCTCACTCGATCCCAAAACCGGCTACATCTATTGGGGCGAAGTGGGACCCGACGCTCGCGAAGCCGACACAAAGGGTCCCATGGGCTACGACGAAATCAACCAAGCACGCCAAGCCGGCAACTTCGGCTGGCCCTTCCTCATCGGCAACAACAAGCCCTACCCCATCGTCGATTTCACGACCGGCAAGCCCGGCACCCTCACCGACCCCACCGCTCCGCGCAATCCCGGGAGCCGCAACACCGGACTCGAAATTCTCCCCCCTGCCCAAAAGGCCTTCATCTGGTATCCCTACTCCAATTCCTCCGAGTTCCCGGTCATGGAATCCGGCGGCCGCAACGCCATGGCCGGCCCGATTTTCTACCACGATGCCAAGCGCCCCTGGAATCTTCTCTCCAAGGACGATGACCACAGTCTCATCACCTACGATTGGATGCGCGGCAAACTCTGGAAGGCGAAACTTGACCAAAATGATGACCTCGAGAAATTGGTGAAGATCTCCGACGGCCTCCGCCATCCCATGGACCTCGAGCTCGCCGCCGATGGTTCCTACTGGCTCCTCGAATACGGTTCCGGTTGGTATTTCAACCGCGACGGCCGCGTCCGCCGCATTCGTCCAGGCGGAGGAAACGAGGCACCCACCCTCGAAGTGGAAGCTGTCGCCGGACAAGCCAATCGCTGGCAGGTAAAGTCCGCCAGCGATCCCGAGAACGAAAAAATAACGGTGGAGTGGTGGCTCACCATCGGCGCTGCCGAAACGAAACTGGCCTCCGGATCCACCGTCACGGTCCCCGCCAACACCGGCAGCGAATTGCGGGCCGTCGCCATCGACGCTTCCGGCAACCGCAGCATCGCCCGCGTCCCCCTCAACGGTTCCAATCAACAACCGAAGCTCGAACTTGAACTCGCCGCCGACACCCTCGCCCCCGGAGGAACCCTCGGCTTCAAGGTCAAGGGCCTCAGCGATCCCGCCCAAGCCGTGGTCCGCCTCCGCTACATCGCCCCGGCCGGCCACGACTCCGGCGTCATCAGCCTATCCAAGCCCGTCACCGAAACCCTCACCGCCCGGCTCTGCTTCGCCTGCCACCAAACGGACGCCAAATCGATTGGCCCCCGCTACACCGATGTCGCCCTCCGCTATAAAGATCAACCCAAAGCCCTTGAAACCCTCAAAGAGAAGCTCAAGAAAGGCGGCTCCGGCACTTGGGGCGAGATCCCCATGCCTCCTCAACTCGCCATCACCGAGCAAGAGGCCGAGGCCGCCCTCCGCGCCGTCCTCGCCCTCGGCGACGTCATGTCCGAGACCACCGGATCCGCCGCAGGCACCCTCCAAGCCCCCACCACCGTCCCGGACCACGAACCAGGCGGAGCCTGGGAAATCACCGCCGAAGCGCCCGGCCACCAGACCACCCGCCTCCGCATCGCCGCCGAGTAGCCCCTTCGATCTGAGCTGCCGAGGATCACTCATACGGCGCAAAGCGCGTGAGTCCTTTTATCCTCGGGTGGATCGGGCTTCTCTTCAGCGATCGGGTCTCATAGCTTCTTCAACATGTTAAAAAGGATTCATGCAGTCGCTCGGGCATGGGGACACTACGAATGTGCGTCGTTGGCGGCCGGGGTGGCATTCTATGCCGCCCTCTCCTTGCTTCCCTTGATGATGGTTCTGGTGGCGGGAGTGGGCTATTTTTTTAGATTTATGCCGAACGGACCAAGCGCACGGCAGGAGATTTTGGGTCTACTATCGCGCCAGATGAAACCGGAATTTTCCGATTCGATGTCACAGGTATTGGAGCAAGTCCAAGATCAGCCATTGGTGAATGGTCCCTTGGCTGGACTGATCTTTGTTTTCACGGCTTCGTTGGTGTTCGCGCAGATTGACAGGGGGTTTTACCGGATTTGGGAAGTGAGGAATCTGGCGCAGGAAACGGGGTTAAGAGGGGCCATTCGGAAGGCGATATCGAGCCGAGTTCGCTCATTTGTGATGATCTTGGCGGTGGGGGTCTTGGTGCTGACCTTGTTCATTTTGGGGATGGGCATCCGGACCCTTGCAGAGCTGAGCTCAGTGGAGTTGTCGATTCTTCCACAAGTTTCTAAAGTCGTGTCCCTAACAGTGGGAATGGTGCTCAACGTGATGGTGTTGACCTTGCTGTATCGCTATCTGTCCAAGGCGGTAGTCACGTGGAAGTTGTCGTTGATTGCCGGAGCGATTGCGGCGGCTTTTTGGGAAGCGGGAAGTATCGTCATGACGATGCTTTCGTTTGAGGAAAAACTGAGTGCTTATGGCTTGATTGGCTCATTTCTAGTTGCCCTCGTTTGGATCTATTACACCGTGATGGTTCTTTTTGGTGGCGCGTTGATCGTGAGAATGGAGAAGCCCCCCCCTCAGCGACTCACCACTCCAAAATTAATTTCATCTGCAGTCATCACCCCACGGCGGGAAGACATCGGGGGAGAAGGTGGCAAAAAAAACATGCCAGGCTGACGACTGAGCTTCTGAGGCAGGTGACCAATCGTCAGCACATCTTCACCTCTGGCTCAAGCGGCCTCTCTTTCCTGCAAAACGTCGCGTCTCAGCTAAATTTATCTCGGCGCGCTGATGAAAAAGGGCATTTTTGTAGTTCCATAAGAAAATCCAACTATTCTGGGCGAAGCCTTATGTCCTCGCTCTCCCCCTCTTTCTCCCACACCTCACATCAATTTTTGCTAACGATATGGGTAAGCCTCTTTTATGTGGCACTGCTTTTACTGACCTCCGGGCAAGTCAACAAACTTACCTCGACCGTGGATGGCATCACGTTCGACTCCGACTATGACAACGGGTCTCTTCGGGCCGTATTCTCTCCTTCCACCGGAAATTTTAATCTCAGTATTTACACTGAACCCGGGGAAATTGGATCACGCAAATACTGGTTTCGCTTCACCATGGATGGAGTCTCCGGCCGCTCGATCAACCTTAACATCGACCACGCCGAAAATCCGCGTCCCTTTCTGCGGATCCTCGATCCCGCCCCCAGCAGTTGGCGTCGACTCAATGCTCTGGAAGCTCCCAATAGCAGTTCCATCGTCCTCAATGTCGTCCCGGGAATTCAAAAAATCGAGTTAGCATTTTTTCATCCGCTCGGAGTCGAGGAGACTTTCAATGAGGTCTCGACGATGATGCGGTCGTCGCCTTACGCAAACTCCCGTATCTTGGGAACCTCCACCCAGGGACGAAACCTCCCCTTGGTCACGGTAAAAAACCCCCGTTACCCCGACTCCGGGAAGCACCGCGTTTGGATCCACTCGCGCGCCCACGCCGGGGAAGTCACCTCGACCCACTGTCTCTTGGGATTTTTGGAACAGATCCTTGAAGATTCCCCCCTAGGGCGTCAACTCCGCGAGCATTGCTTATTCGATGTCCTCCCGTTACTCAACGTGGACGGTGTGCACCTAGGAAAAACCCGCTGGGACAGCAAGGGCTTTGATCTCGAATCGGAATGGTGCGGGATCCGAACCCCGGAAGTGGAAGCGGTGAAGGGGCATATTGACGAACGCATGGCCAGTTCCAACCCGATCACACTCGCTCTCAATCTCCATTCCACCCGAGGAAACTTTCGCGACACCTTTTTCTTCAAACACCTATCCCCTTCGGTCTCACCGGCCTTCGAAGTGATCCAACAGGACTACATTGAGGCCTTTGCCGCCGCGACCCCGTTGTTTGCCAATCGAGATCCCCAGTTTTCCCAACTCAACGCCTGCTCCTTCATCGAATCCTACTTCTGGAATCATTGGGGAGAGTCAGTCATGGCCCTCACTCACGAGGGGCATTTCTTCCGCCGGATCACGGACAACGAGTGGATCACTGGTCCTGACTATGTCGCATTGGGGCGCGCTCAAGCTGCGGCCTTGGTCACCTATTTTGATCTCCCTGCGGCATCCGAGCCCGACCTCTCCTACAACGACTGGCAAGATCAGCAGTTTGCACCGGGAGAAGCTGCGATCGCGGCCCCGGAAGATGATCCAGATCAAGACGGCATCAACAACCTGGCCGAATATGCCTTTGCCCTCGATCCCAAGCAGAGAGATTCTTCCCCGCTCCAGATTGCTCCACTTTCCCAAACCCCAGGATCCTCGATCGCTCTCACCTTCCAGACCAACCAACATACGGAAGACCTCCAATTTTTCGTGGAGTTTTCCTCGAACCTTATCACCTGGACCCGGGAGCCTCTCGATGGTTCCAGCCTGAACGGAGTCATGAAGATTGTCGACACCCAGCGATCCGATGGATTTTATGTCGACGAGTATCGTGTGCCCTTACCGGAATCGAGTCAATTTGCGAGGATCGTTGTCGAATCCAACTCGAATGCCTTTTAGGAATCGCCCTAATTAGAGCTCCCTGAAAAAATCGCGTGGGACGAGACCATTTACGCGAATAAGGGATCGCCAGTCATGGCATGACATGGGAGCAAGAATCTCGATCCGCGAAAACAAACCTCGGCCTCTTCCCCTCTCCGTGTCCCGGAGCCTTCAGGACAATTTTGTAGATCGCCTTCCCCATCAGACAATCCGCCTTCGCCAGATCCGCCAACTCGCGTTTTGACCCCTCTACTCATTGGCGTCAACTTAAGGGTAACGCGCTTATTTAGAGTTATTTAAGACAAATAAAGTCGATATTTGCATTGACATGGCGACTGAGTCGGCAAAATCGGTATGTCTAAAACTATACCTACCGACT
>Ga0222650_1000121_pt1 | contig 70642 bp, 81 predicted proteins | sample AntAcemetagen367_FD_179820 | JGI IMG/M metagenome (GOLD analysis project Ga0222650, IMG submission 179820) | Saline water microbial communities from Ace Lake, Antarctica - #367 | ecosystem: Environmental > Aquatic > Non-marine Saline and Alkaline > Saline | place: Antarctica: Ace Lake... | reverse complement strand
ATTTGGTCAATAGAGGCAGGTCAATAGAGGCAGGTCAATAGAGGCAGGTCAATAGAGGCCCGGAAGCCGGAGGATTGGATAGTGAGGAAGAGGTGCAGAAAGTCCCTCATTATTGGGATTGATATACTATCTGATACTAATAATATGAAAAACTTTAAAACATACTCGTAGTTTATAAATGAAGGTGAAGATTACATAAAGGGACTACATCAGGCAGAGGCGGGAGATTTTATTAAGATTGGTTTTAAAGGTACACAGAGTAATACTAATATATAAACTAATAAACAATCAATATAAATGAAAAGAATTAATTCTTTCGAAGAATTTAACATGTTATCTGAGGGCATTATGGCTGGAACCACTGGGATAATGGGAGAGCCAAAATTAAACAAAGCTGCTGAGCTTATTGGGAGTTATATTAATAGGAAAGTTGGTGGTGATTTTAAAAAGTTCCCATTCCTTACGTATTATAACGGAGTTCCTGGTATTATGTTCTATAGTAATAAAAATGACACTGCATTTCGTGTAAGTGGAAGGGGCACAGAAAGAGGACCTGGAATTGTTGGGCAGTTAGATTGGTTCGAACAATTCTATGACACTAAAGCTACCTTCAGTATTACTAGTGAAGAGTTTCCAATTATACAATTAGTTGGCGAATTTGCTAAGCTGATTAAAGATAAGAAGTACGCGAAAGAAGCTATGAACGAAAGTGCACTGTTTGAGGGTGAGCTGTATGAAGGTAGAAAATCTCTTACACCAGACGAGATTCGTATAATTGGTCAGAAGTTAGCTAATGGTGAATCTGGTAAGAAGATTGCGGTTGAGATTGGTATTCCGTACGGACAAATCCTTAAGATTAAGAGAGGAGAAGTAATGATCGAAAAATCTGACCCTACTGTTAAGAGGAACGAAGAAACACTTGATGATAAAGTGTTGTTCCTAGAAGAAACTATGAATGACATCTATGATATAAGTAGAGCAGTAGCTGCAGGTGCATTTAACAGTTTGCTTATTTCAGGAAGAGCTGGAACTGGTAAGACTTATAGTGTTGACCGAGCAATGGCAGATGAAGGATTAGTTGAAGGTGATGATTGGATGAAAATCTCTGGAGCTGTATCGACTATCATGATGTACAAAGTGATGTATCAGTTTAAAACTAAAGTTCTAGTATTTGATGATTGTGACGCTGTATTCTCAAACGAAGATGGTCGTAACATTCTTAAGACAGCACTCGATACTAAGAAGATCAGAAAAGTTTCTTATATGAAGAAACTTAAAATGCTGTATGATCCAAAAGATTATGATAATGATCCAGAGGGAGAGTTCAATGCTGTAGAGAGTGGATTAATTCCAAATAGATTTGACTTTTCTGGTAGAGTTATTTTTATCTCAAATCTTAGTAAGCAAAAGATTGACCCAGACGGAGCAATTCGCTCAAGGTCTATTCTTGTCGATGTTAATCCAGACGATGCAACTTTGATGGAGAGATTAAAAGTTCTACTTCCACATTTGGATCCAGTAGATATGCCACTTGCAGATAAAGAAGAAATCTATGAATTTATGAAATCAGCTAAAGATGTTTCGATGAGAACATTTGTTAAGGCAGCAGGTTTCAAAGTTGCTGGACTTGGCAATTGGCAACGAATGGCTAAGAGATATCTATAAACAAAAAAATATGAAAAACGTACCAACATTTAAAGAGTTTTTAGTAGGGTCAAAAACTCTCAACGAGTCTAAATATAAAGGTAAGAAACTTTATCCAAAAATGGTTATCTAAACATGACGTCGGTTCACTAGTTACTCGCGTAGAGGATTTGACTGATGGTGAAAAGTATGTGCTATACGATCCAGGGATGGACGCGTGGAACGGTGAATGGCAGTACACTGGATTTAAAGATAATTTTTATACTTGGGAAGACGCATCCCCACATAGTGGAGGAGGAGAACACCAGCTTACAAAAGCAGAATTGTTTGATGCAATTAAAGACAAGGAGATAAGGGAACAGTATTAGATATTAAGTCAACATACATTTAATAAAGTCGCTATATAGTGACTTTATTTTTCTTAAGTTTCTACTTTAGTTTATTTATGTTATATTTAATCTGATGGACCTAGCACAAATTATAATCGGTTACTTATTCATAGGCTGTTTAGTAAGCCTCTCTATTGACGTAGTTGCAATGATTTCTGGTGGCTTAGGTCTAAATAATTTTCATAGATTACTTTGGGTCATAGGTTGGCCTGTAATTCTGTACATTTTATTTTTTACTGGGAATGACTAATATAAGCTGTTGAGCTGATTAGAATGTGTCTGGGCATTATCTTGATACTAAGAATGTACCAATCAATTTAAAATGAACAGAGTTACTGTTGATATTGAGTACACACTATGGCAGAGTGGGTTAATGAACTATGAAAAAGATTTCATTAGACGCATATCTCAAGATTTGCCAGATGCCTTTGAGTATATACCAGAATTAGTATATGAAATATCCATACTTAGCTGTATCTAAATATGATTGGTTCTTTACTGTATTTATGAACTTAATAACAGCTCAATGCTAGTATGATCTACTCTGCAATATGGACGAAGAGAGTAGTAACCATAAATGAGTAAATTTCTTCAAACGCTGTAGTAGAAATTGTTAAAATATTAGAATGAGCAAAAATCACAGGTATGACATTACTGGGTTGGTATTTCATATCGTTATTGATCCACTTAAACAGATCATCCTAAATAAAGAGAATGAAAAAGCTATTGTTGATTTAGTACGAAGATTATCTAATGATGTATTAAATGACCAAATAGCCACGATTCATTCAGACATAAATGAAAGAAGCAAATGAACGTCATAACTTACTTTAGCATTCTAAGAAAAGTAAACAGTAGTGCAATTGATGAAATGCATGATGTTCATATTAAGTTCTACGCTGGCGTGAAAGAAGAATTATTCAAAACTATAAATGAAGCCATTAGAGTAGCTACATACTACTACAGATGACACTATATTAGATTCAATCTTTATTAATGTAGAAAATATCTTGATATTTCCAAGATTCTATATTCATTTAATGGACTATTCATAATAATGTCATAAATATTTTCATGGTAAGTATTTTATAGTTATATTGTATTGTAATTAAACTACAACAGATGGTAACGGAAATAATTAAAATTAGTAAAGATGATCAGGAAGTATTCTTGTTTCTTAACGATTTAAGAAATGATGGTATTACGAACATGTTTGGAGCAGGCGTATACATTGAGCGTGAGTTTGGTATAAGCAAGAAAGCTGCATCACAACTTCTTACGACTTGGATGAAAATATTTAATGAAGAAGGTGTTTATGAAACAATGGAAGTAACTAAGTAATCATGGCAAACGAAGACTGGTTTAAAGATAAATTGAAGGAACGTTCCGACAAGGACTGAAAGTAAAGATGATCTTAACGCTGTTACTACGAATATAAAAATTGTTAACATTCATTATCAGATTGGGCAACAAGATTCTTATGATGAACTAATTGAGATTGAAAGCTCACCGAGTTTTGGTGGGTGGATCAACCCAATTCAAATTGAGAACATTAAAGAAGCTCATACTATCTCATAAAGTTCAAAGGTTTGTCAATTTAATTTGTTATATTGATAAAGTAAATGTAAGACTTATTCAATTTATCAACTAAAATGAAATCATTTGTTATAATTCATTAGATGGAAACAGTCGTCAAGCTATTGCCAGGTGAAACAGATCCTGTGAAAGTAGAACTTAAATGTGGTGCATATTTCTTAGATCGGCAAAGTCGGTTATGGCTGTGTATCAATGGACCTACTTTTGGTTTTTTAATGATTGACATTGAAACTGGAGCTCGGCGTAATCCAGATAGTTTAGTTTTCATCAGACAAGTACATAGCGTTAAAATTTCATACAGATGACTTAACTCTATTTACCAGGAGACACTGAAATAGTTAACAGAATGATTGGCGACTTTAAACAACCCAAAGGATATTAAGATGAGAAATGAAGTAGATAATTTTGAACAGATTAAGTCGATGCTTGTCTTTGACTCAGAGGATGATTTCTATCACCTTCAGATTTTAAAGCGTAAGAAGGAGCATCTAGATCTTGGTAGCAATTCACTTGTCATTAAGACATACTACATCAGTTCTGCTGAGTACCTTAAAATGAAACGAGGAGAAATTGTTCACCTCTGTGATTTTCATAGTGCCCGTGCTTACATCAACTTGAACCGTCGTTCTTTTGAAAAGATAGCATTCAACACACTTAAGAAAATCACAGATCAGATTATGAACCGAGATTTCCGTTCAGTCCGTAAGGCATACGAAAGTACTTGTGGTGCACATTCTAATGAACCACATCGTAAATGGATTCTTGATATTGATTGGGCAGATTACGGAAGTAACAAAGACAAGCAATTAGACGTCTTAGTTGCAATTCGTCAGAAAGTTGAATTATTACTTCAAGAAGCTGGAAAGGATCTTACAGTTCATGTCGTTGAAACAAAGAATGGTGTTCACTTAATCACACCTTCGTTCAACCCAATGACCTTCAAAAAGCAATTTCCTGAGGTTGATATTCAGAAGAACAACCCAACTATCTTATATGTAGGATAGTTCAAACTTACAGCATTATTGGTATATTTAAACTGAAACAAATAAATTCAAGGAATATGAAAAAATTAGCAGATGGTGCGAAAGTTACGTGGGTTGCAAAAATGCATCCAGTACCACACCCAGAGGGAAAGACAGACAGAGATGGGAATATCCTACCAGTACTACGAGATAAAGTTTGTTTCGGTGAGGTAATTCGTGTTGGGTCGAAAGACGAATATTGGGTCATGCTTAAAGATCGTAACTACAGCCTAAGAATTAAGGCTAATATCTTGGAATTAGTAGACTAAAAATATTATATGAGAAGTATTCTAATATCTTCTCTTAGCGCTATGTTGCTTCTCGGGTCACCTACAAATGAAACCTCGAATGCAAATATTACACATTGCACTAAAGAGAAAATTGAACAGTCTACTGTTAAAGATCCTATAGAGCTTCGCTCTAATAAGAACGGTCGGATCAATAGTAGGGAAGAACTAATCTCTGCGATTATTCATATTGAAAGCACTGGCAATCCTAAAGCAGTAGGTGATACTCATCTTGATGAACCTTCTGTTGGCTGTATGCAGATTAGACCTATTATGGTCAGAGAAGTAAATCGGATACTCAAGCGATCAGGTTTAAAACTGAGGTACACAATGAAGGATCGTTTTGATAGGAATAGTTCAATTGAGATGTTTAATGTTTGGGCTGATGCTTATCATAAACAGAGTTCATTTGAAAAGATGGCTAGGAATTGGAATGGTGGACCTAAAGGTTACACTCGAAATAAGACTGTTAAGTATTGGGCTAAGATTATAGCACATGCTGAAAACAACCTTTAGAGTTACCTAAAATCTTCGAACATTGGAAGAAAGCCTTCATTTGTTTTAATGTCTTTCCAATGGTCACTATCTACATCATCTCTCGTTGGATGAATTTCATAGCCTTGCTTTTCAGGAGTACCGAATGCGTTAGTTTCTCCACCTGCTTGTTCATCCCAAAAGCTTTTAAAGTCTTTGACAGTTCCAGTGTAGTGTCTGATACGATCTAACTCTGATTGTTGCTTGTCGGTCATTTTTTGAATTTTTCTTTTAGGCGGTGGAGCTCAGTTTTAATCTTAAGTCCTTTCTCTTCTACCGTATCAAGTTGTAGCAGAAGTTCATATCTCTTAATAGCATAGTTATCACCTTTCTCTTGTGCAACTCTATATCTACGAATGTTATCTGCTGCTTTACTCTTAAGCCGCATTGACGCATCTTTAGGATCGAAGCCATCTGATTCATTCAGATTATTAAATTCTTCAAACGCTGGTAAGTTTACCATGTCTTTTTCTTTTTGTATGATTCGTCTATCTTATCACAGACATATTTCTTAGCTTCTACAATATAACTATCTCCATTATGTTCTGGGTTTTCATTGTCTTCATATGAACACGCTTCGTTTGTAGCAGATTCACATACTTCGTTTACTTGGCCTACAATAGGCTGCATACTATATCCTGTAGTTGGTGTACTCCCACCGGTAGAATATGATACAGTTTGATTAGCTGGACCAAACCCTGCTACTTGAAATTCTTCAAATAATGGAATTTTTGTAGATGACGTTTGTTTCATTTAAATTTAGTTTTGTTACTATATATATACAAGATGATATAAACTTATCGTTTGTGCCACTTCATTGCTAAAAAATAGTCCATATATATATTATATCTAAAAGAGTTAAATCATGGCAGAGTATTTCAGATCTCAAAATTGGAAAAAGCTAACTGAAGTTGATATACCTCGTATAGCAGATTCACTTGGACAGATAGCAAAACAGATGGAAGAATCTAATATTAGAGAGAAGCGAAAGTTCGCAATTGAAGAAAAGATTTTACTAACGACGTTGAAAAACGAAAAATTCAAGTTAAATGAGCAACAAAAATCTAGTATTAGTAAGTAAGAAGTATTTCAGGGCAGCATTAGATCGAGGAGAGGAATGCTATATGAAAAAGCCTAAGTCTTGGAAATGCATGAGATATAAATGGAAAAGTAAATCAGAGAAATGGTTTATGGATTTATCTGAAGATGTTCGTAGGGGCAAAGTACTTGGAGTAGAGAAGATTGGGTTACTTATTGCAACTCAACTTGATAATCATTTCCGATATTTTCAGGGTGAAGGCTACGAATTTTATTTAGACACCAATGACTAATATTATCTACGCACTACTTTCTTTAGTAGCTGCTCAGATTTTAGTTTGGTTTCAACTTAATGGTCAATTTATATGGGATGAGTTTAGAGATCATCATATCATCGTAGCTATCGCATTTGCATTTCCAGTTTCGTGGCTATTTATTAATTATCAACGATATGCGTATATCATATTTGAACAATCGCTTTGGTCAATGCGGTTAGTTGGTTATGGTGTTGGTATGGTAATATTCTTAATACTTACTTTATATCTGTCTGGAGAAACACTTAATCTTAAAAACGGTTTATGTCTACTGTTATCATTTTGCATCATATTAATACAAGCATTTGTTAAATGAAAGATCCACATTCTATATTAGGAGTTGAAAAGAGTGCAACACTTGAAGAGATAAAGAAGGCTTATCGGAAAATGGCAAAAGAACATCACCCAGATAAGGGTGGTGATGAAGATAAGTTTAAAGAAGCCGCAGAAGCATACGATTTGCTTACAAATCCAAAAGCTAAAAGTAGCAGCCCATTTGGTTCATCTTATGGAGAATTTGGCTTTGGAGATTTATTCGCACGATTTAGTGGTGGAAATCCTGGAAATTGGAGAGAAGAGTTTGATGCTAAGTACGGTGGGAATAATCGTAAGGGTCGTAATACTACTTACAATATGATCATCCCTATCGAGGACGCGTATTTCGGATCAACTAAAGGAATGAATATTGGCTTAAGACTTGTCGATGTTAAAATTCCAGCTGGAGTCGTAAACGGACAAAAGCTAAGAATAAAGGGATATGGCCAACGAGGAGCAACAGAAGATCTTAATGGTGATTTAATTCTAGAGATTCTAATCCAAGAGAACGAATCATTCTATCTTGACAATATTGGTCTTCATACACTTCAAAGCATAGATGTGTTTGATGCTATCTTAGGAGCTGAGGTCCACATTAAGATTTTTGATAAATCTATTAAATATACAATTCCTGAAGGAACACAGAATGGTGCAACTTTAAGACTTAAGGGCAAAGGCTGGCCAATAATGAATAAGCCAAAAGAACAAGGAGATCTGTATCTTACTGTCGTTGTTAAAATTCCAACAGAATTATCAATAGAAGAAAAGACATCTCTCAAAAAAGTGAAAGAACATATTGATGGAAGAGAAGGACAGGAATAAAGTGAATAAGTTGCTAGATGAAATTCAGCGTAGAGATATGAATCATTATATGGATGTATGCTATGACACAGTGATTGCGTACCCAGAGCAACTTATAGAACATGAAGAAAGTACACTTGAAGAGAAAGTGAAAAGCATGAACCAGATGATAGAACATTTTGAAGGTAGAGATGAATTTGAAAAGTGTAGTAATCTTGCTGGTCTTAAACTAAAAATTGAAGAAGAATATGATTGAAGTATTAGAATTTATATTCGGAAGTTGGGTACATTTTATAGGTGTTGTCTTTCTTATGCTTATTGTAAGCAAGTGGAATTTTGTTAAAGTTACCCTGAACGCTGGTGACTCTGGACTTTTAAATAAGCTAGCAGAAATTGGTAAACAGAAAAAAGATGAAGACATATTACTAAAAAGCTGAATACGAAAATTTCTACTAACGGTGCAATAGAGTTCTTTCAAGAATCTTTAGATTCATAAAGTTCATATTTGTCCGTAGGTTGTCGTTTTAATTGATTATATTATGTATGTAATAAAACAACATGGAAATAACATACACAAGAAAGACAATTAAAAAGCTTCCAATTGTGAAGCATCCGATGCCCCCAAATTTCGTCAATCCTCGAAGTGGGCGCTATGTGGTTTATCCTGGTGGTGGTTGGTATCTTGTTACAGATGACGTTACACGCAAAGACATCGAATCTCGATGGAGAACGTTTAAAGCCAAAGAAGCTGTAGTTGTTCCGAAAGGTGATATATGGTCTGTACCTGGAAGCAAAGGTAAAGAATACATTGTAAGCTTTCTCAATATGAATTGGGGCTGTACTTGTCCAGGATTTGGATTTCGTAGAAAATGTAAGCACATCGATACACTTAAAGCCGATGTTTGAGTTCATACATACTATTCTTAATGACATATGTTGGTACATATTTTACTTGCAATATCTATACGAGATAGATCTTCTTTGGGACTATGTTTGTGTACATAGTGTGTACATTGAGGGAGTAATTAAAAATGGGATGATTATGATTTGGATACGAAAGTGGCCAAGATTAAAATAACATATTTGTCCAATGAACTAGACAAATATGAGTTATATTCTAGTGTACTAAAAATCAAACAACAATGGTAAACGAAAACACAAAGGCGATACTTCAGAGACTCCACGAATTTACGACTAACGTATCATCAACGTCAAGTGGGAAAATTAAGCAGGAGATCATCGGGAAATACGCTGAAGATATCGAACTCATCAAATGTATGAGATATACATATACTCCATACAAAACATACAACGTTACTGAAAAGTCACTCATCAAACATTCTGGTAAGTATTTTGCTGGTAGGTATTCAGATATGTTTGAACTACTTGATGCGCTTGACCAAAGACATATTAGCGGATATAATGCAATCGGTGTAGTGAATTACTTCTTACAGGAGTTAACACCTGAACAAGCCGCTGCATTCCTTCTTGTTCTTGGCGGTGATCTTAAAATGAGAGCATCTGCTTCAATTATCAACAAAGCTATTCCTGGTTCTGTTCCAACATTCAATGTTGCACTTGCCCAACGATATGATTCAAAATATGTAAACTTCGAATTAGAACAGTGGTTCTTAAGTAGAAAACTCGACGGCATAAGATGTGTATGTAGAAAAGAAAATGGAATCGTAACATTCTATTCTCGTAAAGGTTTAACCTTCTATACACTCCAAAGGGTTGCAGACGAGGTATTAAAGATTCCTGGAGATTTTGTGTTTGACGGTGAAATCTGCATTGTGGATAAAGATGGCAACGAAGATTTCACCGCTATTATGAAGGAATACAAAAAGAAAGATCATACAATTCAAAATCCAATGTATATCGTATTCGATATGTTAACCTTGAACGAATTTGACACAGAAGGTATTGGTACAACTCGGTTGCTGTCTGAACGCTACGAAGCTGCGGAAATAGCACTATCATCACCAGGAGTTAGTGGAAAGGTGATTAAGTATCTTGAACAGCTTGAAGCAACGGAAGAAAACTTCGCGAAGATGGCAATAATTGTTGAGAAAGAAGGATGGGAAGGATCAATGTTAAGAGCTAACGCACCTTACGAAGGAAAGCGAAGTAAGAACCTTCTGAAAGTTAAGAAAATGTTTGACGCAGAATACGAGATAGTTGGCACAGAGATGGCGCTGATGCGATGGTTAGAAGATGGCGTTGAATATGAATACGAATGTTTGGCAAAAGCCGTAATTCTTCATAAAGGCTGCGAAGTAGGTGTAGGAACAGGCTGGTCGAAAGAGGAGCGTATTTACTACCATGAATGTCCAGAAGAATTGATTGGAAAACTAATAACCGTACAATACTTTGAAGAAACGACTTCGCAGAAAGGTGGGTTTAGTTTACGATTCCCAGCTAAGAAACATGTATACGAAGGAAAGAGGGACGTTTAAGAATATCACTCTGAAAAGGATCCTCAATTTGAGGATCCTTTTCTATGCTTAAATGCTGATGAAGTGTTATGCTTACATCTTATCTGTAGCTAAGGGGTCAGTGTATTCTTCTTTGTAATCCTCGCCTAGCATATTATCAGGTGATGTCTTTATCTTCTGTTGATGTCATCTATGCCTGCTCGTAATAAGGTTCTCCTGTTGTTCCACATGTACATGGCATGCAGTTGCACATTCCACATTGCTGCTGTTGGAATTACTTGTGATAAGGTTGTTCTTCCCTTTCATCTCCAAATAATTCTTTGAAGAATGCCTTTGCTTCTAATACTTTCTCTGCGTGAAAGACAACGGTAACTAGCCCAGTTGCTTCTTCCATTGATACTTTTAATATTTCCATGTTAGTTTGTTTTATTTTATGTATTGAGCTATGAGTTAGAATTTGCGATAGGATTGCTATGTAATGATTAGTTTCAGAAATTTTTAGTTTTTGCTATAATGTAAATGAATTGTAGTTATAGAATTTTAGAATAGGATATTCATATAGATTACAATACTAATTGGACTTATTACAGTACTATGAGCAGTTTTAAAGATATAAAGATAGACTTTAAGAGTAAGTCGATAATGATTAACATGAACCTAATCGAAAAGCATTTGGGCATGTGTTCTTTAGTATGTGATAGTGTAGAAAAAACCATACAGAGAGCTACATCAAAACAAGTTGAAATATTAGCTACACCTGATCGTACCGTCGATGTAATTATGATGGCAATAAGAGATACTCAGATTTATGGCAATAGGAATTGGCAAAGACGGTCATTTATAAACATTCAAACAGTACGACAATGAAAGAAGATTTTTTTATAAGAGTACTTAAAGAACTACGTAAAGAATCTAAATGTGTTTCACGTCAAGTTGCAACACTTATAGTTAGAGATGGACGTATTATTTCAACTGGCTATAATGGAACACTCAAAGGTGCTAAGAATTGCTGTGATGTATTTGATGACGATTGGGAAAGAGATGAACATCATGTTTGGTCACGCGCTAATGAAATACACGGAGAACAGAACGCAATAGCAGTTGCAGCTAAGCATGGTATCGAAGTGGATGGATGTATATGTTATTGTAGCTTACAACCATGTAACGCTTGCCTACTCTTACTTATCCAATCTGGAATAAAAGAAATCGTTTACTTAGATACTTATGACAAATGCGATTGGTCAGATAATCTAATAAATAACATCGAACGTCTTGGAATTACACTCCGCCAAGTGAAGTAATTTACTGTTTGGGTTAGCTGATATATATAATAAACAGCTAACTTTGATAATAGAGGCTCTAACTTTTAAGCTTGCTCTTGACTTTACTGACTATCTTCGTAAGCATAGAATATATCTTACTGAAGTTAAGGTAGATTTCTTCGATAGAACTAGGCATGAATTCGTTGACTTTGCAGATTACTCTGCAATGCAGATGAACTATGATGAAAATTACATTCCAATAAATAATTGTAATCTAGGGGATGTTTGTGGTATTCAATTCTTCAGAGCCACGAGTGATATTTACGACTTTACAACTACATATAAAGTAACTGATGTTCTTGGTAACTTAAATGTAGATCAAGGTGTTTCGTTTGACATTCAAAGGAACGCTCAACGAGAAGTATTATCTGAACGACAGATAACGTTCCTCAATAAGACATTAACAGAATACCTAAAGTTCTACTCTGAGCTTAAGGCTATATACATTACCGGAATTTACTCACCGTGCTATGCTGAGCCAGGATGGTCAGAAAATACTTGGTACTTGAAATCATTAAGAGAAGCATTCACAGATAGTACTAATCAGTATCGCTTTCCATACACTCAAACACCTATTCAAAAGAAGCCTCCAATAGTAAATCCACCAAGTACATTATAACTTACAAATAAATACAATAGAATACATTAAAGATTACAACGAGATCAGTCTGGTGTAATATTCAAATAAAATTTAACATGACATTCAATCTCCAAGAATATATCTTATTTAGAACTCAAGAGCAACGAGAGTTGTTCAATGGAGAAGTAGACACTAACTTCAGAATGGTAGCTAATCCTTGGATTGACCGCCGCATTTACGAAGAAGGAAATATTGTCTATCATCCCGTAGAAGTAGAACCAGCAACCGGGCAAGTTACTCCAACTGGGAATGACGGAGAACAGCATTTAGTTTGGTGGAGAGCTAATAGGAGAACTACACAGGGAGTGTTCCTTATACATGAATGGGATCTTATCGGTGGAATTGGAACTGGAGATTTGAATGTTCTAGGTGCTGATTCATTTGGGAAATTTCTAATTAACAGTACTGTTCCTGCAGTTTGGAACGGAGGTTTAAATGCACTTATCGAATCATCTAATCCTAATGATACACTTAAACTTGTGGCTGGATCAGGAATTGCAATCTTACATGATATAAATAGTCAAAGTGTTCGAATTGATAGTTTAGGTTCTGTAGGAGAAGCTAACAGAGGAGAAAATATTGGCATAGGTACTCATGAAGATGTTTACGCTGGAATGAATGGTGTAAATATACAGCTTAGGGGATTTACTGCTGTAAATACTGGAAGTACAATTCTATCAGTAAGCACAACACTCCAGGATAATATTGAATATTCGTTAAATGAATCGGCTATTGAGTTAGCAAATATTAATGGTGGAAATCCAACCATTGACGATTTAATAGATGTAGATCTTACAGGTAACGCAAACGGGTATATTCTACAATGGGTAGCAGGTTCAAGTGAATACCAACCAGTTGATCCGTCAACTATCGTAGGTGCTAATGTATTATTTGATGACAATAGCGGTATAGGCTCAACTCACAGAATTGGAAATACTCCCTCAGTAGGAGATTATTCAACATTAAGTGGAGGAACTAATAATACGACAGATGGAAATTGTTCAGTAGTAAGTGGTGGATGTAGTAATAGTTCAACTATAGATTTTGCAACAGTTAGTGGTGGGAGAAATAATACAGCATCAGGACAATATTCTACAATAGGTGGTGGGAGAAATAATACAGCATCAGAGTGTTCCACGACTATTAGTGGAGGGAGAGATAACAGTGTATCTGGGTTTCGTTCATCTATTGGTGGAGGTAGAGAAAATATAATTGCAGGCAACGAATCAACAGTTAGTGGTGGTTATTGTAATTCTATTACTGGTATTGCATCTTCTATTGGTGGTGGTTGTAATAATGTAATAGTAGCTCACTATGCAGCAGTAGGTGGTGGTTGTAATAATGAAGCATCTAAGGGTACTTACTCAACTATAAGTGGGGGTTATGGGAATATAGCTTTAGGTAATAACTCAACAGTTGGTGGTGGTAATACAAATACAGCATCAGGTGATAGCACAACAATAAGTGGTGGTACGGGAAATAATGTGACAGAGTATTATGCAACAATTGGTGGGGGTTATTCTAATGAAGCTTCAGGTAATAGTGCCACGGTTGGCGGTGGGAAAATTAATACAGCATCAGGCTATCAATCAACAATAGGTGGTGGTGGTAGTAATTGTACAGTTGGCAATTGCGCAACTATAAGTGGGGGTTATGGGAATATAGCTTTAGGTAATAACTCAACAGTTGGTGGTGGTAATACAAATACAGCATCAGGTGATAGCACAACAATAAGTGGTGGTACGGGAAATAATGTGACACAGAATTTCTCAACAATAGGTGGTGGTAAAAGTAATACAGCTTTAGGTAATAGCTCAACAATTGGTGGTGGTTCGGGAAATAATGTGACAAAGTATTATGCAACAATTGGTGGGGGTTATGGGAATATAGCTTCAAGTAATAGTGCCACGGTTGGCGGTGGGAAAATTAATACAGCATCAGGCTATCAATCAACAATAGGTGGTGGTAATACAAATACAGCTTTAGGTAATAGTGCCACGGTTGGAGGTGGGGAAATTAATACAGCATCAGGCTATGCAACGGTTATTGCTGGGGGATGTTTGAATACCGCAACTGGTAATGTGTCGATCATAGGTGGTGGGAGTAGTAACTGTACTATTCAGGACTACTCTAGCATTTTAGGTGGTAAAGAAAACATAGCAGGTAGCTCCCATACGTCAGTTGTAGGTGGGTCTAATAATACAACTATTGAAACTGCGCCATACTCATTTATTGGTGGAGGGCGTAGCAATACAATAGCAAGCTGCTATTCAACCATTGGCGGTGGACATAATAATGAAATATGTAGTAATTCTATAGCATCTGTAATTGCTGGAGGGTGTAACAATGTTATTACTGCAGACTATACTTCTATTTCTGGAGGATGTAATAATTGTGCAACTTGTAGTACTGCTCATATTGTAGGGGAGTGTATTACCACAGTGTCAGCATGTACTACTCATGTAAACTGCTTGAATATTAAAGACTTCTGTAGAAATGCAGGAGTATTAACTTCAGCAACACATCCAGTTGGAACCATATACTACAATGATAATGAATGTGAACTTACGATCGTATTAATTTAATGCCAGTATACTCATCGTACCATAAATGCGCATTAACCTAAGATAAAATAATAACTAAGAAAATGACAACAACTTTTAAAATCGCAAACATGGAAAGATACCCAGAAAATGAGGTAGTCTTTAGGGTAACTTACGTCATGAACTTTGACGAGGCTGGAGAAACTGACCGTCGTGTTGGTTCAATAGTATTAACTGGCGATCCTACTTCACCAGATTTTATACCATATGCAGACTTAACAGAAGCAATTGTAATTGAATGGGTTAAAGAAGACCTAGGTGCAGATGAAATTGCTAACATTAATGCGGCAATGCTAATCAGATTACAGGAGCGCGGAGAAGCAAAGGCTCATCCAACAGAAATAACGGGAGTACCTTGGTAGAATCAATTTTATAATATTTTCACCTCAGCTTAGCTCTGGTATGATAGCTAAAGGCCTGGATATATAATCTAGAACGGATAAACTATTCAATCTTTAATCTATTACCTGTGAGTAAATATTCTATATTCCACATCGAAGGTGGACTTGGTAAGCACGTCGCTGCAACCGCGGTAGCTAAAGCTATCAAATCAAATCATCCAGATCGGGAGTTGATTATCGTCTGTGCATGGCCAGAGATTTTTATCAACTTACCATTTGTAGATAGAGTTTATCGTATTGGTAATACTCCGTATTTCTATAAAGATTATATTCAAGATAAAGATTCAATCATGTTTAAGCATGAGCCTTACTTTACAACCGATCATGTTCATAAGCGTACAGGATTAATTCAAAACTGGATTGAACTTTACGGGATGGTATACAACGGTGAGAAGCCTGAACTTCTATTCAATTATCGACAAGAACAATTCGGCTTTAATAAATGGAACAGAGGTGTACCAGTGCTCGTTATCCATACGAATGGTGGACCTCTAAAAGAACAAGCGTATCCATACAGCTGGACTAGGGATATGCCACCTCATGTAAGTAGAGCATTAGTTGAACAATTCAAAGATAAGTATCACATTATTCAAATTTGCCGAGAAGAATCTCAAGTAGTCGAAGGAGTACATGAGGCACATTTTAAACAAATGTCAAATATGGAAATGTTTTATCTTATGAAGATGAGTAATGCTAGAATTTTAATAGATTCAAGCCTGCAACATGCAGCGGCAGCTTTAAACGTGCAATCAACTGTTCTTTGGGTTGGTACAAGTCCTAAGACGTTCGGCTATAAGATTCATAATAATATTGTAGCAGATCTTGGAGTAGAAGTAAATCTACCAGATAGCTACTTATTCGATTATAGCTTTAATGGTGTTCTTCATGAATGCCCAATATTAGATACTGTAAGAATGTTTAACCTGGAGGAAATCTCTGCAACTATACCGTAATGACTGAAAAGATTTTCTTTCAGAGTTCACTTCCAAGAAGTGGCTCAACACTTTTACAAAATATTATTGGACAGAACCCAGAATTTTATGTTACTCCTACTTCTGGTGTATTAGAACTTCTATATGCTGCTCGTGGCAATTATACAAATTCACCAGAATTTAAAGCTCAGAATCCTGATCGTATGAAAGCTGGTTGGATTTCATTCTGTAATGCTGGATTAAAGGGATTTTTTGAAGGCGTTACTGATAAGCGATATGTAGTCGATAAGAGTAGAGGTTGGGGTGTACATTATGGATTTCTAAATTCATTCTATCCTGAACCTAAAATTATATGTGTTGTAAGAGATCTCCGGGCTGTCTTTGCTTCTATGGAAAAGAACTTTAGAAATTCACAGGATAAGGATAGTGGCTTAGTAAACCACTCGGAGATGAAGGGTACAACTACTGAGAAGCGGATTGATACTTGGGCAAACAGTCAGCCTGTAGGAATGGCAATTGAAAGATTGAAACAGATGATCTTAGATGGCACAAAGGAGAAAGTTCACTTTGTACGATTTGAAGATCTGACGAAAGATCCTCGTTCCGAAATGACTAAGATATACAAACATTTAGGAGTGGAGGAATACGAACACGATTTTGACAATATAAAACAAATAACTAAAGAAGACGATTCAGTATATGGCATCTACGGAGATCACACAATCAGAACAAGAGTCGAGCAAGTTACCAACGATTATCACAAAGTTCTTGGACCACATACGAGTGATTGGATCAAAGATAACTACGCTTGGTTCTTCAAAGAATTCAAATATTACTAATATGGAAGAAATGGACGGAGTAGGTATAAACGTTGATGAGTTTATAGCTAATGAAAAAGCTAAAGGTAATGGTTACCCAGGAGCAGCTAAAATGGGAGTAGGAGCTCCACCTAGAAAACCTGATCCAATGGACAGAAGATTGGCACCAGTAATTGATGTTGCTTCTACAGCGGTTGATGAAGGAAAGGCCAAAATGCAATGGAAGAAGGGTGATAAAACTGGAACTGTTGAAGTCGTAAAAGATGAAGATGAAGAATGGTTAACATTTGAAAGTGGAGGACGAATAAGTAAAGCACTTAAAGATGAGTTCTTAAACGATGTAGATCCTAAAACACCGGCTATAGATGTATATACTGAGTTTAATACTGAGTTTGCTCCGAGACTACATCAGGAGATTCCAAAAGCTATAGTTCAAACACAAGAATCTCCAGTGACAGCATTGTTAAAAAAATCTTCTGGTAAGGTAGCTGTATCATTTGCACTTGAAGTTCAAGTCGATGCACCATCACCGGCACTATTAGCAATTTTAATAGATTCATTTGGAGAAGATGCTATGAAAGATGTAGAAGAATATATAACTGCTCAAGTTGATATGAAAGCATTAAAGCAAGCAGTCGCTGATAAAGTGCAGAAAATGATAGATAGCACTGTAAAAACGTAACAATATATAATTTATACATTAATACTTAAAAGCAAAATGGACGTAACAACTACACCAAACAGAAGACAACGTAGAGGAGTTTTAAAATTCCAAAAAATGATGGCAAACATTGAAATAATCGACGATGTTTATGATCCTGATCGTAAATCATTACTTGCTATGAAAGCAGAAGCAAGACAACATAATCGTACAAGAGGTATAGAAATACATCAAGGTAATGTTGATACTATAGATAAAGAACGGTATGCAAAGCTAGAGGTAGTTGAGGAAAAGAAGATTGAAAGGTGGAAATCATTAGGCTATAATGAAAAAGAGATTACATCGTTAAGAGAAGCATGGTCTATCGTTGTTGTTAACAAACCTACAAGAGCTGAGAAGAAGGAAAGGTTCCAAATATTAAAGGATGTACAAATATCACGTTTAAGTAGAAATAAATAAGATGGCTAGGATTGTACTAGAAGTAGCGCGGAATGGTATCATCAAAAAGATATATGATGATAATAGTGGAGGGTCGAATCTGAACATTACGTATACTGATGTATATGAAATTGAAGATGATTCAAAAACAAAGAAGAAAACTCTAGTCAAATTCTTGTATGAAATATGTGAAGACCTCGGATTGAAAGTTGGTAATAAATTTTCATCTGAGGTTATTGACATTGACTTTACTTGGGGGAGTCATTATGATCCAACCAAGGAAGAGATAGCATCAAAGATCTCTGAATTAGAAGAAACATTACAGTTACTAAAAGAGATAAGAGATGAAGTTTAATTTTGTGTGCCTATCAGATGCAGTATCTACTAAGAAATTTTTAGATAAAGTTCCAAGAGGAATCGAATGCATAAACTATATGACGATCATCAATAAGTTAGCAAAGAATGATTATGCTCACGAAGATCCAACTGATGTAGTCGTTTCATCTTATTTAGTCAAAAGCTTATATACTATTATGAAGAAAGATGTTGTAGAAGAACTCTATTATGTCATCAGTAGCCCTGATGACGACATAATTGGTAACGTATCTAATCAAGTAGAATCATTCACAGAGCGAAAAATTACATATAACATTTATTCATCTCCTAAATTTGCAGATGATATAAACCCGGATACGTTTACTGAAGTGTTTGTAATAAATGAAGAGGCATAGAATATTTAACAAAGGCGATTACATCTACGGCCTAGTTGCATCGCAAAGTAAACCAAACATACTAATTCCAGTAAGAGGTTTAATTGTTGATACTAAATGGGAGCAAGTAAACCCAAAGTACAAAATCAAGATCTTAAAGTTCTACGATTCAATGTACTTCCTCAAAAAACATTTTTTTGATATTTCGTTTAGAAAGGATTTCAATTCTAAGTCCAGGAAGATGGTACTTAAAGCAGAAGACTTTGATAACATCGAACAGTTGGCAGAACGATTGAATGCAGTTGACGAAAAGAGATTTCATATCATTATTGATTCTATCTTATGTGTTAAAACTAAGAATGATATGAAAGATCTATTTGATAGAATTCAATTTTACATCATTTCTCAAAAATATAAAGAAGCACGAGAATTGTCAAGTCGTGCTATGTTCACGGGTATATTATCTGTTGATAGTAAGAATGAATTCGATGCAATGTTCAGAGCTGCATGGAGTAATAAATTCGAAACTTTCGATATAGACATCAACGAATATATAAAGAGCCTGGACTAACGGTCGGATATATACAATAAACGCTGTAGACTCATGGGCTTAGAAAACATAAATAACTCTCTTACATCTGCAAGTAACGCCGTAAACAATGCATTATATCCGAATCCAAATAGTCAAGGCAAAAGATTAGCTGCATTCGGTGGAGAATCTTATGGCTTCGCAAATGGTGTCTCTGCAGAGTATGCTAAAAGTTTCTATTCTAATAAAGCAAAGCCAGATAGCTTAGGTGTTCCTAAAAGTTTCGGTGGAGAATTACCTAGATCTATATTCAATCAATACGCATTATTTAATTATAGTGGTATGTACGGGGATGCTGGTAAAGATGATTCTGCTGGATATAGAGATACATCTGCACAATCAAAGAAATTTTTAGGAAGAGGCAATGGAGCTCAAAATCCTACTCCAGCTAAGATTATTGAATTTTACAATACTTACTATCCAGGCATATCATATAGGGCTCAGGATTTTTTATATGCAAAATATTATAAGAAAATTCCACTTAATCATTTAATAACAATACGGAGATTTCCGATGCCATGCGAGGACAATATTTTTAACTATTCAGTAGCTATGAATACTGCAGGTGGTGGAAAATCTCCAATGAATGTTGCTGGTAAATCTGAAGCAGTAGATAGTACACAGGTAGCAGGCGTAACAGCAATCACTTATATGGGAGAAACTGCAGGCAATAAGTTAAGTGAGATCATGGGAATGACTTTCGGTTTGAGTTGGAAAGATCTCGAATCAAAAATGGAAGAGGTGGAGAAGGGTGGTGGTTATACTGGTCAGATGGATAAGACTTTTGGTGGAACCACAACTGGCGGTTTATTATCAGCAGCAATGGATGCAGGTAAAGGTGTTTCATCTGGAGACAGGTTTAGGAAATCAAACATTACTACCGCAGATCGACTAGGTACACAATATGCAGATTTTGTAATTGGGCCAGTTAATGTCATTGATAAAACGACAATTAGAGATCGTGGTTTAAAGTTTGAACAAGATATGAGTTTAGATTTTGAATATCAACTTAAATCTCTAAACTATGTCAATCCAAAAGTAGCTATGATAGATTTAATTTCTAACATGCTTACTATGACCACAAACAACGCTACGTTTTGGGGTGGAGGTCAACGATACTATGGTGCAGCTGGATATGTCGCAAGTCAGTATGGTGATGTTAATATGCTAAAGGCTGGTAATTTTGCTGGGTTTTCTAAGTCTATCGTTAAAGATGTTACGTCAGGGCTTACTAATATATTTGGTAATAGTGAAGGTGGAATGGATGTTTCATCAGTATTAAGCGGGGGTCTAGATATTGCAAAAACATTCTTAGGAAATAAGCTCGGTGACCTATTAAGCAGTATTGCTGGAGATACTGGTTCTACAGCAGCACAGCGAACATTTATCAGTGGTGAACCAACTGGAAACTGGCATGTTACCATTGGCAATCCACTCAACCCGATTGCAATGATGGGAAACATGTATTGTGAAAGTGCAACTATGACGTTGGGTGATGGTCTTGGATATGATGACTTTCCAATGGAGGTTAAATTCCAGTTAAAGATGAAGCACGGTAAACCTAGAGATAAAGGTGACATTGAAAATATGTTTAATATAGGTAAAGGTAGGATTTATACATCTGCTGCTAATACCAAAGATATTTTGAATCTTGCTGGTGTAGATGTAAAAACTTATGGGAGTGTTCATACTGGGAGTAATCAATTTGAAGATACTCAGGGTAATGTTAGTGGAAGTGAAGCTGGAACTGTACCAAGTGGAGTATCTACATCAGCAATTCTAAATAGTGATATTAGCAATATAAAGAAGAAAAACGAAAAGTTTGACATAGGTAAATCTGACGAGTATGTTGGTAACTTAGTTAGTTTAATGATAGACTCATAATGAATATTAGATCTTTAGTACTTAAAAACATTTTAATAGACGAAAATACCTCAGAAGAGTATTTAGATCTATCTGCACCATCGTTTGAATACAATTCAGGCAATGGCATAAAGGCGATTCACTACGTTACGACAGACCAAGCTGGCCGCATAGATTTAGTTTCAAACCAGTATTTTGGAAGTGGGGCTAACATAGATGCAATTTGCATTCTTAATAATATCTCTAATCCATTTTCAGTTGAAGAAGGTGATCTTCTTATCATACCGAATTTGACTCGTAATGAAGATAGTGTCTATTTCAGGCCAACACTCCATGCTACCCCAGATATAATCCAGTCACAGTATATAAATACTGATAGACAGAGTAAGAAAGATCAATCTCGAATTGAAAGGCTAGCTGCCAAAGGCAAAGACAAAAGGTCTGGAGTATCAAATCCACTTCCACCTAATGTTCTACAGCCAGGACAAATAAGTAAAAAGATTGGTGGTGGCAAAATCGTGCTAGGTGCTAACCTACCAACAAGAAAATAATATGGCGAGTAATTTAGAAAGAAGTATACTTACTATTTTGGATCCAGCTATAAAGGTTGATGAACTTGCAATAAGCGACGCAGAAAGTAAAACTGAGAATTCGAGTTTACCGACAATGGACATTCCAGTATCTAAGATTTACAATATTACTCCACTCATTAGAGTTAATGAGTATGAAGTCAATGTAGAGAATCTCAAAAGTTTTAAGCTAAGTAATACTGGGTTTTATCCAACTCTAAAGGTCATATTCAATGACAACGATACAAGTTTCACTTCTAGGTTTTTTCCTAAAGATGGAGACATTATGCAATTACACATCAGATCGCAAGGTGACGAAACAACATTTAAGCCAGTTCGTATTGACTTTACGATCATTGATGTATATCCAATTTCTGGGGGTGGTAGTAATGCAGTTACAAGATATGCAGTAGAAGGTAGGATGTTCATTCCTAATCTTTTCACTGAACGAGTTGAATATCATGAAGCTACAAGCTGGGGCGCGCTTTTAGATATTGCAGAAGATTTAGAACTAGGGTACGCTAGTAATGTTGAAGATACTGATGATGAAATGAATTGGATAAATCCAAATGACACTGTCGAAACATACATTAAAGACATAGTCGCAAATAGCTATCTTAACGATGATCATTTTTTTACAGCTTATATTGATCCATATTACTACTTAACATTTATTGATGTAAATAAATTGTTTAGCCAAGATGGTGAAATAGATACGTCTATTGGCTATATGTTAAACTCTGGAGATACATTTCGGTCTGGTGAAGGACAAGCAGAAGGAACACCAAATTATCTTACAAATGATGTTAAGATGCAAGGTTCTGGAAATTACTTACGTAAACACCAAATGGTAAACGAATCTGGTCTAATAAGTAAAAACAATGGTTATAAGAGATACGCACAGTACTGGGACGAAGCTGAAAAAACATTCATCAATGAATTCGTTGATCCACTCGTAGAAGAAGTAGAGGGAATGATCACAGTTACGAAGGGGAGATTATTAGATAGTGAAACTGAAGGCCCAAGAGATGAGCAAGTACGCTATAAGTATTTAGGACAGCAGACTGAAAATGTACATGATCAGTTTATGTATAGTACTGTACTCAATTATCAAAATTTAACAGAGATTAATAAGATGGGAATGGTTGTTGAACTTGATACTGTTAACCCAGCTATACTCCGGTACAATAGGATTTACTGCCAGATTTGGGATTATGCAGAGCCAGTAATACGTGTAGTTACTGCATCAACTGAAGATGATGCCCAACCGGCACCAAATGCAGTTGAAAGAGATCCAGAATCTAATGGGACTTCAAGCGGTGGAATACTTAATGAATTCTTATCTGGGTTTTATGTAATTAGTGGAATAGAATGGATTCAGCTTGCTCCAGCCCCAATGAAAATGAAGTTATATCTTCAGAGAAGAGTATTCAAACCTTCAGCTTAATAAATAACTAAAATGATTCACCATGCCATTAAGTAACCTAGCGTCTGGTATAGCTGATAATGTTGGTCTTGATGGTTCAATATTCTCGCGGGGCGATGTAATCCGAAAGCGATTCATTAGTGTTCAACAAAACCCTAAGTCATCTGGAAACGGATTGACTGATTATGACGATCCTACATACTTGGGATTTCAGCTTACATTTATCATTCTAAGTCCTCTATTTAATGGGGCAACTAATAAGAATGTGAAGGCATCACCTGAAAACGATAGTCTTGAGGGTGCAGAATCTGCTATTGGCTATCTAACAGCTATCGGAGAAACCAACCGGGCGAATTATCTTAAAGCTTTTATTCAAGGCATTAGACAGATAAACGAAGAAAGGCCATACTATTGGCAAGGTGTAGAAGGAATATCAGATGCGTGGAAGAATAGTAGCAAGATGGGAGACGATCCGTACGTTGGTACTACTAGTGAAGACGGAATAACCATATCTTGCTTAGAAGCAGTTGATTTAAAGCTTACAGCTTTGTTTACATTATACCGAATGGCAGTATACGATTCTAAGTACCGAAGATACGTTCTACCACAGAATCTATTATATTTTGATGTCGACGTAAAGATTGCTGAAATAAGAAATTTTAAAAAAACTATCAACCATTTAGCTGTAGTGAGCGGTGGACGTGCTGGTAGCAATGATAATGTTTCTATTATTGGTGATAATACATCGTTTGTAAATTTTAAGTTTAAAGATTGTCAGTGGAGAGCAGAGGAATGTGGCAAAGTATTTGAAATTGTTGGAAACGGAGACGCAGTAGCAGCAACTTCTATAAAATGGTCTTATGGTAATGTTTTGCTCGATGGTGAATTTTCAGGATATGATTCAGCGATTCTTGAAAGTAGAAATCAAACCGTGGAAAATTCTGATAAGTTGCTAGATTTCGTTAAAGAAACTGCACAGCAGATGGGTGAACAGATTGCAGAACAAGCACTTAGTGCTGCAGCTAATGCAGCAAAGAAGGCTGTTCTCTCCAGAGCACAGTCATTATTATTTGGAAATGTAAATGGAGCACAGAATGCAATAAGCAATGCTCTTCAAAATCCAGGTGGCGCGATAGTAGGTGCAGTAACTGGAAGTGGTGGAAGGGGAAGTGGTGGAAATACTGGCATTAGATTAAACACAACAGTTTTTGACGAAACATTACAAAAAAGTAATTCATTACCAACTGATAATGTATTTAATGGGAAGCCATCGGGCCCGGCATCGCTTAACCCAACTAATGTTCACGAATGAAAATAAATGCTAAGGAGTTTCAATACGATAATCTGACAGGTACACAGTGGCTTGGTCATGTTGAAGATAATGAAGATCCAAATTTCGACGGACGCTGTAGAATTAGAGTCTTTGGAAAAATGGATCAGCGTACAGATCTTGAAGACTCGAATAGTGATTTTGTTATTCCAACGGATAAACTGCCATGGGCTAGGGCAAGTAACTCAAACACAGGTGGAAGTGATACTGGAGGTGGTACTTTAGATGTACCTAAACTTGGAGCTGTTGTTGAAATCACATTCGATAACGGTAACCTGTATTCTCCTGTCTACGGGCATGCCGTCTATGCATCAGATGAATTAAAGGCAGAGGTAGAAGGATCTTACCAGAACGCACATATACTTATCTATGATACTGCATTCGGCCAAACCATGGACGACAGTGGTGAAGTAACGAATGATCGTGAAGGTGAAAGTATGAAAGTATACTTCACTGAAGATAAAGGATTTATGATCGACTATGCAACTGCAGAAGGTTCAACAGTTTTTAACCTTAAGCCAGATAATAGTGTTGAGGTTACGAATCCTAATGGAGATACTGTTGTAATGTCAAACGATGGTAATATCAACTTCACACATTCTGGGACAGTAACTTTCGATGTGAGTGGAGATGCAGTAATAAATTGTGAAAACACAGAGATAACTGCTAACCAAGATGCAACTATCAATTGTATTAACGGTAAGATAAGTGCAAGTGTTGAAGTCCATGTTGATTCTCCAAAGATAAAACTTGGAGCAACAGCAGCAGAAGCAATTATCAAAGGGGATACCTTTAAAGCACTTTATGATAATCACATTCACCCAACACCTACTGGACCAAGCGGACCACCGTTGCCAGCCTTTGCAATAGATCCAGCATTAAGCCAGGTTAGCTTTACTGATTAGTGATATATAACAAAAACGACACATGAAACATTTAGATAATTTTAAGATATTTGAAGGAAAGCTAAAAGAGGCTAAGACTACTATAAATATTCCATTATTTGAAGAATTCTTAAACGAATCAAAAAATAACTCTGATACGTATCCAGTTAAAACTGAACGTGATGTATTACGCTTACTTTCCGGTAAAAGTAATGGTGGATGGGTAGCACATAAATACCAAGACGAGCTAATTGATGTGTTTGGCGACGATGCAAGTATACTTAGTGGTGACGAAGTAACTATGTATTACCAAAGCAATAGTACAGATGATAGTTTAATATTCAGAGTTATACGAAAAAATTTACAATTTTCACGAACATTCTATATACCGTCCAAATTTCAAGCTATTGATCAATACGATACAGTAGAGTCAACCAGATAAAATAAAAGATGCCATTTGGCTCAACATTTCAAAATACAATAATTTCGTTTCTTGCAGTTGGTAATTCTCCGAGCAAAGAAATGACGGCATCGACGATAGCTACAGCCTATTTAGTCGATGCCGACTTAGTTTTCCCAACGCTTATTCCGGGTTCGACTCCACTTACACTTCCAGGATCAAGTGGGATTGAAGCTGGATTTTTAGCATCGTTTACATTATGCGAACAACTTACTATGGAACCTACACCTGATGCTTGGATGCCAGCTGCTTCGGCAATTGTGGCTTTCTGGGCTGGGGTGCAATTTAATCCACTCATCCCTGCTCCCGGGGGACTTCTTGGTATTACAAGTACTGTCGTATTTCCAGGTGAAGCTAGTTCATTAGCGGCTGGTATATGGACAGCAATGAAAGCAGGAACATCGGCAATGTCAAATCAACAGGGTGCGGCTTTAGTTGCAGTTGCATTGAATACTGCTATGATAGCTCACCTAGCTCAAGTAACTGGACTCTGGGCTGGAACAGCACCAGGAGTACCACCAATCCCATATGTTTTTCCGTGGGTCGGTGCTTCATAAATATATACTAAAACGACACTATGAATCATATACAAACATTTAGTGAATTTAATGCTTCTCTTAATGAGTCTATTGAAACATTTAATATCAATAGCATTGAAGATTTAAGTACGATAGACGACATTATTAAAGTTGCCGAAGCTATGAATCAATCTGATCCTGTAATGTGGAGAGGAATGTCAACGAAGGATCCTAACTTTAGATATTCATCAAGTGGTACATTTGTTCATTTGGTTGCAGATCGTACAAGCTTCCGTGGTGGAAATCCCGGAGCAGCTAAAATGATGTCGTATCTAAAAATTAAAGAACCAATCTTTATATCTTATAACGCTGAAAGATCTAAATTCTTCGGTATGGTATATGCTATCATTCCGAAAAACCCATGGAAAGTTTTACAATCAGAATTGGTTGAAGATGTTAAAGGTTTCAATGAAGAAATGCCGTACTATAGTAATAGCGGTGGGAATGGAAGAGGTTCTATTCAAATCGGACAATATAAATTTTACAATGATAGTTACTTTGATGATAATCTTGATGCTATCACTAAAATTGGTAAGTGGAAGAAATCATCTCTAACAGCCAGAGAATTTGAAAAGGAAATCCACAAGTTAGACGATACGGAAAAAGATTTCGTTCCTACCTTTGGATACGATGAAGACAGTAAAACTATTTGGGTTACTTCCAATCTATCACATTCAGAAGTTTCTGAAATTCAAAAATTGACCAAGCAAGACATCAACGCCATAAACATACATAAAGAGGAAACCATATATGTTAGACGTACTGGAAAATTCTCAGATGACAGAGCTAAGAAGGGTGCGAAGTCATATAAGACTTTAAGTGGTACTAAACCAAACGATGCAAACATCGAAGCAATTTTAAGTTGCAATGATTACTGGGCAGTACTGATTGACGATGTGATTAAAACCGGTGGTAAGTTCATGAAAGCTAAATCACCTTCAGATCTTAAAACATACAAAGACGTTATTGAAACTTTAACCTCGTTCAAGAAATTCAGAACTTGGCAGTTAAACAGATGAGTATCAAAACCATCAAATAAGAACGAATATATAATCTAATCAGTTAAACCAAACTGTAAAGCATGAATGATGAAAACTAAGCAAAAATATTTTAATAGGGATGAATCAACCCAAATTAACGCTTCTGGACAGCAGGCAATAGCCACTGGAAGAAGGAAGAAAATTGATAATAAAATTCTCACGAAGGATCTTATTTAAGATTATAATCTATAACCTTTAACTTAAAAAAAAATGATCGAACAAGAGATCGAAATCCGTCTATCTGACGACCCATTTGACACAAAGAAAGTAAAAGTTCAACTTCCAAGAGGAACTAAAATTATGTCAACTGAACCTTACACTCTAGAAATGTTGGAGATGTATGGAATAATGACCGAACAACTCGGCATTGCTAAGAAACAAGAATTGAGAGAGTCGAATATGACTACTGGTACTATCGTTGATATTACTGGTGATACTGCACTTGTAGACATGGGTGGTAAATATACTGCATATTGTCAATTAAATGGTGAGAAGAAAGAGATAAGAGATCAACTTACCGAAGGTATGGAGGTTGATGTTAAGTATCGTAATATCGGTGGTGGTCAAATTACAGCTTCAATCTCTGACGCATTCGACGAAATGAGAGAACAGCAAATCATCGAAGCTATTGGTGATCCTGCAGTTGCCTTCAAAGGAATTGTAAAAGAACTTATTCACGGTGGTTATTGGATCGATATTTCAGGTGTTACTTGCTTTATGCCAGGTTCTTTAGCTGGAATGAATAAACTGTGGGACTTTAACACAATCGTTGGCGAAGAACTAATCTTTATGCCAATTAACTATTCAAAAGAAAAAGCAACTATTGTCGTTTCTCATAGAGAGTACTTGAAGACATTAGTATCTGGAAAAGTTAAAGAACGAAGAGCTAAATTAGGCGAGCAAATTATTGGTCATGTGACTGGTGCTACTAAATTCGGAATCTTTGTTGAATTTGACGAATGTCTTACTGGAATGATTCCTAAGGAGGAACTTGTTGCAGATGCTGGCGCATATCTTGATCGTGACATTAAACCAGGTGACGAAATTAAATGTTGGATCAAAGATTTTATTAACGACAATAAAATTACACTTACACAAGCCGGAGCAGTTGATAATCCATGGGACGGTTCTGATGAAAAGTATAAGCCAATGAGCTCACATGTTGGAAGAGTCAATAAGATGACACAGTATGGAGCATTCGTTGAACTTGAAGAAGGTATAGTAGGTCTTATTCATATCAGCAACTTAGAAGGTTTATCGCTTGAACGAGGAGAATTGGTAAACGTAAGAATAAGAAGTATATCTCCACTCGAACAAAGAATTAGCTTAGCAATTATACTTTAAGCAATTCTGAATTATTCGAGCTGCGATATATAAAGAAACAATGGCTCCTATGAATTCTGACGAATATCTTAACGCAATACACTCTTCCAAAGTTGGATTTGAGTTTGAATTCTTTTCGGATTCAGATATCAATAAAACTAAGGAAGGGTTAACACGTACTCTAAGCAAACGAATACGTATAGAGGAAATGGCACATAGTGCCTTTACTCCAACTGATATGATCTATAAGCTTGAGCCAGACAATTCTGGAGGCTCGGGCATGATTGAATTAGTAACAGGACCAATGGCATATCCTGAAGCCAAGATAATTTTAGCAAAGACGTTAAAATGGATAAAGGAAAATGGTCATACTAATGACCGATGTTCTATTCATGTTAACCTAGCGTTCGATACAGAGAAAATGGGACCTGAGTTTGACATGAAGATGTTAGACATCGGAAAATTCGTACTAAGCTTTGACGAACAAGCAGTATATGATGAGTTCCCAGACAGAGAACATTCTGTTTATGCAAAGACTATAAAGTTCGTAATGCCATTAAACGGTATGGTTCATAATTCACCTGATAAAGTGAACTGGAAGAACTATCAGTTCGTAAACAGTAAATACTACGGAGTGAATTTTGAGAAGATTGTTAAGGGTTATATTGAGTTCAGGTATCTTGGTGGAAAGGATTATGAAAAGAAGTATCCTAAAATTTTAAAGATGATGGATCATTTCATCAGCGGACTATATTACACCTTAAGTGATCCGACATATAACAAGAAAGAAGAGAAAGAACTCGATAAGCTTCTTAAACTTCATGGCAATGTAATTAAAGCATTCCGTTCATACGAAGATTTTATTAAACTATACCCTAAGATCAAACTCTCAGTTGACTTACAGACGTCAATTCAAATTGTTAAGATGTATTATCCTAACATACGACAGAGATTATTTGACTTATTAACCAAAGCTGATATGAAAGCTGGATTTGTCAATTATGATAGCGACCAAGGAAAAGTACAGGTAAAAAATGCTAAGCTTGAACGATGCTATATGATATCTGGACTTGATCTTGTCGACTGTGAAATTTCAGGTAATATTGAAAATTGTGATGTTTTTACTTCTAAGATTAAAGACTCATCAATTATAAATAGTAACTTATTTGATGTTACGACTATTACAGATAGCAAATTAGAATCTTGCTACATCAGCAGAAACGTCACACTTAAAAACTGCTATATCTACGGCATAAACACTGTGTTCAGCGGGAAGATGACTGGTGGTATTTTTAGAAAGGGTAGAATTACCAAACATGGTGGCTTTAAAGATACTGAAATCATTGAATACGAAAAAATTAAATAAGATATGTCATTAGTAGATTGTAACGATCCAGCATCTCAAGCTTGTCTTGATGAATTAGTAAAAGAAATAAATGACGAACTTTCAATAGGATGTCAAATTCCATTCACTGTGCCAAAAAGAGCACTTGTGAGAATGATCAATAGAGCTAAGGATTATTTCTATAAGATGTATGAAGATAGTGTCGAAGAAATGTATCTTGGCTTACCGGCTGGAACTTTTAGGAAAGAAGGCTTTAAGAAAGGCATTGGTACAAAGGACGATACACTTAAAGATTCAGATTTAGATACTTCAAGGGGTATTGTGACAATGCCTGATGGTATATTTTCAGTCAATAACGTTTTTGAGATTGGAGGATTTAGTGGTGAAGATGGAGGATGGGCTGGTGGTGGAAATAGTATTAATGGTGGAGATATGGACTTTTCAATTGATAAGTTTATGCTAGCAAGTTCTTACAATAATGGTGCAGGTATTGCATCAGAAGGTTTATTAATGTATGTTATTAATAGTAAGTTTATGGACCTTACTCGGCAAACACTACAAGCTCAAATTTCATATACTTACAATAGATTAACCCATAAATTTAGATTTCAAGGCGAATTGCCAAAGAGATCTGTTTGTTTTCAAGTATATGCTAAAGTTCCAGATTGTGCACTATTTAGTGATGAATTATTTATACGATATGTTATAGCCCAAGCTAAGATTCAACTTGCTCGAATTCAGGGTACATTTAGTTATAATCTTCCTGGAAGCATCACGATCAATTTCGATATGATACAGAGTGAAGGACAAGAAGAACTAACGGAAATTAAGGAAACACTTGCTGCTGACGACAGTCCGGATTATTTTCTCACGGGATGATTATTAATCAACTTCTTTGAGTAGTTATAGCATGTATTAAATATAATGTATGTGTCAATACTCTGAAAGAAAGCATATAAAAATTGTAAGTTTAAATTTTGAACTAGAAGTGTATTAAGTGTGAAGTTATATGATTATTCTGGTTACTCTATATCGGTTAGTGTATGAGTAGTGGCACATACACCGAACTTTTGAATTTATGCTACAAACTTTAACGTGCCATTACTTATACCCTGTTGTGTGTAGTAGCGGTTTAAATCACAAACAATGACAGTAAAAGAATTGATAATAGCACTCGAAAATATGCCAAAAAATAAAATAGTAGTATTGACTGAACCTGATGGAATTGGTTGGGATAACATAGGACAAGTAATTGAAGATGGTAGTACAGTTAAGATAGCAATGGACGGTAATCATCCATTTGAGGATTAGCTATTACACATAACATAGAGAATATATACACTAAACAATTCTATATGCTAAACGACATCTACGCCAGGGACCATGAAGCATCTAACTATAACTCAACCCAATTAGAAGTTAACGATGAGCTTAATGATTTAATTTTGAAGATAGAGAACACTCTTTTTACTAGAAAAACTGAAGTGTTAGGTGATACTAACTTTGGAGCCAATCTTGATGATTTAATCTTTTCATTAGTATTAAATGAAAGTGCTATTGAAAATAGCATAATGACACAAATAAGCAATTACTGTGTAGTTGGGGATGGTAGATTTAAAGTAACCACGCAAGTACAATTCTTCTCTACACCTGAACGTGATGGTGCATTCATAGACATATATATAAATGATCAGAGAGTAATTGGAGCAATATTTTAAAAACATAAAATTGAATGTCATTCTTCACTAAAACAAGAATAAAAGCAACTGAACTTTTTCAGGACTCGTTTATATTTCTCCAAGAGAAATATGATCAAGCTACGGAAGTGTTTACCCCAGCCTCACCGTTTGGACAAATATTAACAGTTGTTGCGAATATGGGGGAGATGATTTTCTATTATATTGAATCAGCAATTACTGAACTTAATATCTACAGGGCACGTAATATAGAATCTATATACGGCTTAGCCAGGCTAACTGGCCATGATCCTACTCGTGGCATTTCTGCTAGAGGTATTATAGGAATCCGCCCGAATACAAATGCAGCAATTGAAGTATCAGGAAATTACATTCAGATAGATAAACTGACAAAAATTCAAGTTGAGCAAAGTGGATTGAACTACTTCTTAAATTTTAACAGCGACTTCATCAGACTTCAAAAGAACACGAGAGAATTCATAAACGTAGAATTAATTCAGGGTGAAATAGAAACTCAGAAATTTACTGGTACTGGTGGTGCATTACAAAGCTTTAATATTACTACTAAGGAACCAACTGACAATAACATGGTCATAGTAAAAGTTGATGGAGTCCAATGTGATAATTTAGAATCACTGTATGACATGAACAATGGACAGAGAGCCGTGCTTACTAAAAGTGGTGTAAATGGAGGATTAAGCATATTCTTCGGTAACCCACAGTTTGGATTTATTCCTCCGTTAGGTTCATCAATCACTGTAGAGTACGTCAAGACAAGTGGTGCCGCTGGAAATATTAGAGGAACAGCATTATCACTCAAATTCTTAGATCTTGGAACAGACCAGACTGGAGATCAAGTAGATCTTAATAAGTATATGTCAATACATGTTGTTCGTAATCCAAATTTTGGAAGTGATACTGAAGACCCAGCGTTTACTAGGCTTATTGCGCCTAGAGCAAGTAAATCATTCGTATTAGCTAATCCTAATAACTACATCCATTATTTAAGTAAGTATGATTTCTTTTCATTTATAGATGCGTACAATACTAAAAATGACGAATATTTAGATGATAATAATATCATTTACTTATTCTTAATTCCAGACATCAACAAGAAGCTAACAACCGACGTTGATTATTTCACCGTTCCTGAAGATGAGTTTACACTTACAACAGACGAGAAACAACAGGTGATAGATATTCTAAATGAAAGTGGTCGTCAAGTAGTTACCGCAGAGGTACGAATTAAGGATCCTATTGTCCAGAGATATTTACTTAACGTTGTAATTAGGTATTTTGATGACGTAGACAAAATAGAAATGAGAAATCAGATACGAAAGAATCTGAACGAATATTTCTTGACTGTGAATAGGAGAGATAGAATTCCAAGGTCAGATCTAATTTCGATCATTGAAAATGTTGACGGTATTGATAGTGTTAATGTCTTCTTTATATCTGAGGAAAACGAATCAGCCATACGAAACGGGTTTTATTTTGTACCTGTGTATGGGACTGATCCTATTACAGATCAAAAAGTACTTATTGAGAATAAGAAAATTGTTTTAGCTGAAGGTAAAGATCCTCAATTGGGTCTAGATGAATTTGGAGATATTGTTATTGACCCAGAAGATATTGCAATTATAAGAGGTGGCTGGGAAGATAGAAATGGAAATTACTATGATGAGGTTCCAACTGATAATAGTTTGGGATCACTTAACATATTCTTTAAAGAAGCAATTGCGAATAATCTTTACAACAAAACACAGCAAGCTAAGTTTGATAGTTTGAAAAGAACGCCTGGAACAACAGTTGCAACTGGGAGAGGAAGTAGAACTATGAAAAAATTAAAAGGATAAATGCCAAAGACGACAGGCCGACGTGAAGGATTTCCAAGTCCATGGAGAGCAACTTACGATAAAGATTGGGAGCTGAAAAATCTTGGATATGACTATGGCTCTAATCTTATGAAGAGAACCCTTTCTAATTATATGTTTAAGAATCCGAATGTAGAGGAGTTTTTAACCAAACACTTACAGCCTATCATGGTAGCTTATATTAATGCTGTTAAATACATAAGAGTATATTATAACTTTGCAGTACCAAAATATTACGACAAAATAAATTAACTAAGTGAATAGCTGGAGATACTTACACTTCTTTGATAAGAATGGAAAGAACTATAATTTCGATTACGACATTGATCAAAATCTGTGGTCTGGTACTGTTTACTTACCACAGGTTTCTGTAGATTTATTTGAGGTTGGGCAACTGTTCATCCTAGAGGAATTTATCAATGCTACTTCAAACACACAAGAATTTGGATTTCCTCATTCTTTAAACTCTGTACCAGCAACTGCCGGGACTGGAAGTTGTGGTTGGTTAGCAGAATGGGAACAGACATCACCTACAGAGATATTCTTATTCACCTTTAACCGAGATTATGTAAGTGGAATTCAATCAGCACTCGTAAGAGAACCTGATGGGCCACCTATTGAGATTTATGATGAAATAGAATATCTGCTTGATTCAGATTCAAGTGACATTATGGGTACTGATGGTCTCGTTACAACTGATTACATTACTTCTGCTGCACTCCAAGTGGACTTCGCAATTAACTCAAAGGTTGAGAATACATATAAGCGTACACTGCTTATAAGAGATACTTGTACGAATACACTCGTTGCTAAATTTGAAGTTGTTGGAGAGACTATAGCTGAAGATGAACGATTCAAAGTTCTTACGCAGAATTTAGGATATAGTGTCATAGGAAGCGATAGCTCTATATTTAAAGACACAGACGTAAATGAAATACTACCCGATTGGATTGAGGTTAACTTAAAGCGAAAAGAGATAATCTTAGAAGGCCAAAACATATATCCATTTATTGGATCTTATAAGGGTCTTGTAAATGCAATCAAGTTCTTCGGTTATGATAATCTACAGATAAAAGAATTCTGGAAAAATGTTGATAAAAATAGCCCAAGCTTTGGAAAGTTATTACAGAGCAATCCTATAGCTGCATTTGATCCAACTATCGTAAATTGGAATGATGAGAAAGTAACACTTCCAAATAAGAAGTACAGAAAGACAAGCATGTTTAGTTTGATCTATCGTATTAATAAAATTAAAGAAGGCGAATATGGAATCGGAGATTTACCATTAACTGAGGAGACTTCAGATTTTACAATCGAAGAAGTTTTAATAAAACTGTTTGGGCTTAAGCGTAAGCTTGAAAATGAATTCCTTCCACTTAACGCTCACATAAAAGATATTGTCGGGGAAGCAGATTTCTTTGGACTTAATGAAGTAACTAATACATTGAGTCGTAATGATAAGAATAATATTACTGTTGGTATAGATGCCGACTTCAAATCTATACCTGGAGAATGTGTAAATCTTCAAGATTTAAGAGATATGAACTATCTTATTAAGCCATGTGCTCAAGTTGGTTATAGCATTGTCGGTAATTCTTGGATATGTCCACTTCCAGGTTATCCAGATCAGAATATTGTATTAGGACCTTATACTACTGGAGAAAGTATTCCTCTTCCACCGATTGGACCAGATCCAAATGGAGTATTAGGATTACCCACCGATGGTGATACTTATACTTTGAGTGATCTTTCAGATTTTTATTTAGCTTACTTCAGTAGATATGCCCCGAACATAAACACGTTAGAGCATATTCCAGGAAGATCTTCAAATCGGCTTCCAGATTCACCAAACATTCCAATAGGTGCTCCTATTGTATTAGATAACTGTACATTTGGGCAACTAACTTGGAACGACATCAATTCAACATGGATTGATTTAAGTGGTGGTGGAGTTTATTATAATATTGACTTTGAACCAGTAGATCCAATGGAGGGTGATGTATTTACATTAACTGATCCTGTAACTGGGATCGGTGCAACTTATATAACGAGTTTAGGTGATACTGCTACAACTGTAAGAGATGCTATTTATACCCAAGTTCAAGCATTAAGAACTTCATTTGTCGATCCTTGGTTACTTTGGGATATTACAACAGAGACAACTCTGTCAGGTCCAACGATAAGATTCTTTGGAGAAACACCTAACCGATTAGTAACATCAGTAAATCATAATTTCCCATATAGCAATTCTCAATTTAGGGAAGAAGTATTAGTAGGACCTAACTTATTCACTTGGGATAGTATCCTCCAAGGAAACTTCCAGGAAATAGAATGGACAGTTTGGAAAGACGAAGATGAAACTCAAGAATACTATTATACAATAAGAGGTCCATTAGTTGATCTTAATCAACTTCCGTTAGTCCTTCCATATTACGGGAACTATAATGTAGAAATTAAACTCTTTGATCTCTATAATAACATTTCATCTAAAGTTAAATTAGATTACATCTGTGTTGAACCAATTGAGGTCGAATATAGTGGATGGTATCAGTCAAGAGAGTTAGAATATACTTGGGAGAAAGAAGGTAATTACTTATGGAATGATTACGGATCATTTTGGAATTTACCCATTGAGCCTTCTACTACATGGGAAGAAGAAACCCCAAGCTTATATGAATCATTAGATATCGTTAATGCTATTCTTAATAATTTCGGCATTGGTGTAACTCCTAACTTTACTCTGATGAATTTTCAAAATAGTGGTGAAGAAAGTTTCTCAGGACCGTATTTCTGGGATAATTTAGATACTGGAGATTGGGATGATACTTATCACTTATGGTGGGATCTGACATGCTTGAGCGGTGATACACCAGCACACTTTCAATTCAAAGAAGTGTTTCCGAATACTTACTTGAAAATAATCGATGCTAATGGTAACGAAGGTGTTCATTTCTTTGGATTAGATCCTCTTACTTTAAGAGATGCAGTTAATCAGCTCAATCTTAGCACTGAACCTATAATTCATAAGTACATTTACAACTTAGTATTAGATTCTACATCACGACAGATATTTGTCCAAGCAGTTGCTAGATATACTGGAGGTTACGGTGACTTCAGTTATGTGGATGTTGTCGATGTAAATGGGAATATGATATGCGATACTGACGATATTACAGGTGTAACTGGAACTGGTACTACTGGGTGTGAAAGTTTAATATATAAGAGTGGGCAGCATAGAAGCTGTAACCCTACTTGGAATAGTGCTAAATTTATCAACGATGGTAAAGTTCTACCAAGAATGACGTGGACGATGTTTGTTTATGACAAATGTCAGATAGCTGGTAAGGATAAAGCAAAGTGGAAGATCGTAAATACTACTGATCCAAATTCTTCTGATATATACCTTGATAGTAAATACTTAACTTATCTGTTTAAAGATCTTGGGAAGTACGAAATTACATTGGAGTTGGAAGATTCAAATGGAAATAAATATATAAAGTCAAGAAATATTCTTGTCATAGAATAATAAAACAATAAACCCATGAGTATAAGTGTAACGGAAATTCTAGGTACAGATTCACTCTCAGGATCAAGATTAGTCATTAATGACAATTTTAGCATCTTGGCAAGTGAAATCAATGCCATTGAAAATTACTTCAACCCAACAGCTGGAACTATAACTAATCTTAACGATGTGAAGACTCAGTCTTTACGAGTAGGTTTGAATACTGTTCTTTTAGACATTAACGCTGCAACTTTTGATATTCTAACAGATATCAGAGTGAATGGTAAGATCTCACTTAACGGTGGTGGTCTTATAAGAAATGATATTGATCCGAATATTATTAACGATACTTTCGCTGGTCCTTTACCAGCAACTTATCCTATTGGTACATCAACTGCAGTACCACCTTACACTACTGTACGAACTGGTAATAGTGACTTAATAAATACACTTACGCTTGAAGTTAATGATGGTACAATTGGCCAAGAGATATTCTTCATATACTCTGAACCTACTGCTGGTGTTGTTGATATTATCGGTGTTGGTGGAAACGTAATACTGCCTGGTGGATTTACAATAATGAGATCAGATGGCATTGGTCAAACTATTCATTTAATGTACATTGACGATGGTACAGGAAACGGAGTTTGGTATATCGTTGGAAACACTGGAGTAACATTAATATAAACAACATGAAGCATATATTAGAATCTAACGAATTTAAAAGTAGAAATATTAACGAAGGAAAAATCGATAATCTAGTTAAGTCTTGGATGACTATGGATATTGAAGACATTGGTAATGAAGAAGCTGACATTGAGGACTTTATATCTTCGGGTGGTAAAAAGAAAGATGTCTATAAAGCTATTGACAAATTAACCAAGTCAATAGATAGTAACTCTAAAGATGAATATATTGCTGCGATGGAAATTCTTTTAGGAGAATCTATTAACGAAGCTCAGAAGTATGATATTGAAGCAGCAATAAGAAAAATTCGTGAATTTAATAGAGGCAATTATAAACAATTTAAGTCTGGTGATATTGAAGAACTTTCTGCAGATATCTTAAAAGACCTAGGACTTAAACTAAACAGTAAAAACGTTGACGCTGTAATAGATCATATTGGAATGTCAATGGATGATAAAGGTAAAATACCAGTTGATAAAGATTTAGTCAAAGAACTATACGCAATAACAGAATAAGACATGGTAAATAAGATAGAGAAATTAGAATCATTTGATGATTTCGGAAACATTAAAGATATTTCTGTGGACGATGAAGTTAAAGTAAATGAATCCGGAAGTATAAATACAGCTAATCGTATAGAAAATGAACTGAAGACATTTTTAAAAGATGTAGTGATACCAAAATCTAAAGGATATGTCAAAGATGAACGGGATGCAGCTATATTGTTAATAGAAATCTTATCACATAAATACAACATTTAATTAAGAGAAATAAATGGCAACTACTCCATTAATAAGAACACCTCAAGCTGATGGTGGAACCTTCTTTACATTCTCATCTGCTGCAAGAGATCTTTCAAGAACTCTAAGCAATGAGAACCTTAGACTTGTGTTTTCTAAATTTGTAGTACTTAACCTTCCAGATTTCGATAGGTTAGATTTTAATAGCTTTAGTAGTAGACAAAACTACATGCAGTTTGATACTGCTGATGGTATGATATTTGATGGTGGCTTAAGAGCAGATCCAAATGTTAGCTTTACTGAAAGTTTACAAAACTACGCATTCAACTTAGAAGAAATAATCATTAGTGATACTGATTATGACAACACAACTAATAAATCAGTTGCTGAACGAGTATTTTTCAAATGGTTGAAGGAGACTGGTGCAATGCGCTTCAGAAGTTCAACTACACTTGAACGAGCAGGGACTGTAACAGATCCTCTTTTTGTTGAGGAAGATGAAAGTACAACTGGCAATGTTCAATACCAAAGAGTAGTTAAGTATATCGGTGACATTGATATTGTCAACAATGTTGACAGAGGTGGAGAAGCTTATACAGAACTTTACATAAATATACCAACAGAAGTTGGAAATACTCCAACGATTTTATTTGAGTCACTTGAAGATTCTAATTATCAGCCTGGACTAAAACTTCAAGGTGATGATGAATTTATACTTGGACGAAACGCATCCACGATACATCCACAGGGATTAAGCATCGATGCGTTCTATGACTACGATAGTGCACTATTAGGAACTGGACCAGCTGGTTATACAGATCCTAATGCAAATTGGATGAACGAATCAACTCCTCCTACTACGACTGATGCTTATTTTACAGAACCTATTTCATTCATTGATCCGTCTAATGTTGATATTCGTAAGTACCCTGCAGATTACGGCAACCCAGCTGGATTTAGTGGAGTAGCTTACAGGCGAAGTAAACTTGATGGAATATCAGTTGACTTCAATCCTAATGATTATCAGCAAATAGTTCAAAATGCAGAAGTAAGTACCATTGCACAATTTAATGGAACTGATCTTTCAGGAACGTTTGAATTTAACGCTGTCTTAGTTTATTACAATGTAGTAGATTCAAGTGATTCTACAAAGAACGCAACTAACTTATACGGAATTCTTCTATTGGATAATATAACACCAACAACTGATGGTGGCTATATTCAAAGATACCCAAAATACAAGCCTAATAAAATTACTGGACAGAATGGTAATTCTTATGGGTTCAAAATGAATCTTAGGTTTGACGCATCACCTGGAACTACTGGGATTGATACGATCATAAATGATTACAATACTTTCTCCATGGGGTTGTTTTCGGATGCGACTGCTCAGCTGCAGGAATCTGCAAAGATATTCCAGAGACAACAGCTTGAAATCTCTGAACTTGAACAAAGAGTGCAAGGATTAGAAAATTCAATTGCAGCAGTTAGTTCTTCAGCATTCTTACAGGCTCAGATTGATGCACAGCAGGTACAGCTTAACCAAGCAAATCTTGCATTTGCGGACGGTGCAACTTTATTAGATCTTATTGCGAAGAACGCTGATGAAATTCAAGGTCTCGCTAATGGTGACGTATCACTTAGCTTGCAGTATAATACTGGTGTTCTAAGACAAGGTTCAGGAATTATTGTTGATAAGACAGTACCGAACCAAGTAACACTTTCTTTAGGTTCTCAGGAATATGTGATAATGTCATCATTTGATCTTAACGATATTGAAATTAACGCAGCTAACCCTCTGAACATGAATGTAGCTCAGCCTCAAGCAACTATGGAACTTTTACCGTTCACTAATATGTTAAGACTTGAAACTGTAAATACAGCTGGAGGTGACTTATTACTTTACATCGATGATTCTGATATCCAATGGAAAGAAGGTCAGACTGTAAGGTTTGCATTTACAGACGGTATTGATATGGGAAGTAGAAACATTAGAATTTTTACAGATGCACAAAACCGAATGGGTGGTGGTGCTTACGGATACCAAGCAGCTGTCATTAGTAATGCAGAACTAAGCGTAAATCCACTCTTTGAATTAGTTTGTCTTGAGCAAGGTGTATTAAATTTTGCATACGACATCATTAAGTAATTCAGAAGTTCCTTTTTATACTGATATATAAACCTGTGGTAGTACACCACATTAGATTAAAAATATTAGATGGCAGAACAAAACTCTCTTTCAACACTATTACCTGAACTATTAAGGCTCTTCAATAATGCATTGGAGAGTTTTGAGAAAGTTAACCAGGCTATAACTTCAAATCGTAATTCAGTTACCGTTGATCTCCAAGGCAGTGATGGGAACATCAAAAAGGTAACGATACCAAGCTTTGGGTTTCTGAAGAATCAAATCGATACACTTCAAGCTAACGTAGACGTAATAACTAATGTTAGTGGAACTGGAAGCTCAGTTAGATTATCAGATGGTACATTCAGAAAATTAGTTTTAGCTAAATTACCAGCAGAAGCTCAGGATCTAACCACATTAAATTCTGTAAATCAGTTTGGCTTCAAATCAAATTGGTTTTTTGAAAGTTTAATCAACCCCCTTCTATTCGTAACATTCGATGTAACTGGACAAGTTCCTATTGACACTGAACGAGCTATTAATAAGAGATATATTTTAGAACTTAATACTCAGAGTAAAAAGAACTTCTTCAACAGCAATTATAAAGGACGGTCAGATATTGACTTCGAACAATTCTTATCAGATATTGTAGAACGTAATATTTCTTATGTATTAGATGAAGCTGTTACTGATCTTCCACCAAGAGAAAAGAGGTATAGCGGAAATTTCAGCGTTACTCGAATATCGGAGACAGATTTCACCGAGGAAGTAAATGGAGTTACTCAGACCACTCAGAAAAAGTTATACAAGCTTAATAAGCTACTGTATTCAGATGCCGAAGCAAATTTCAAAGATACTATTCAAATTAAAGTTGGAGATAGCCTTGAAGTTATGTCAAACCCAGTTGATACAAGATACACAGTTCTTCAAGTAGATAGTAGTAGGAATACAGTTATCTTAGCACTTGCTGAAGGTGTAAAGGCGATTGGGATTGGTGCGGATGTACTAAAAATAGGAAGTAGCCTTAACGATCAAGTTGAGATAGAAACGACTGTAGGGTTCGATGAATATTGTATGGTGTTTATTAAGCCTATTGATCCAGACTCAAAAATGCCTGCAGTGAATTGGTCTCCGGGTGTAGCTTTCTTCACGAACGAACTTACTACGATAGATCAATTCGGAACAGAGCAAACACTTTCAGATTTTTACCAAACACAAGCAGTTGACTTTGGAAGATTCTTATTATCATTTGCACAGGATAAATTACCAACATCAAAAGAAGGTGTTACTCCAAATCCACCAACATTAGTCGTAGCTGACTTTAGTGTTAAGAATGTTAATAAGCAAGTAACTAACTCAGATGCAATAGTTCAGCTTCAAGATCTTAATAATCAAAAGACTTCACTTGAAGCTAAGCTAAAGGAACTTGATACTGCAATTAAGCAGAAGAGAACCAGAATACAAACTACGAATTATGGAACAGAGGTTGAGCGTGATGCTGACAAGAACGAACTACAAGGCTTAATAACTGATAGATCAACACAAGCTGAGTTATACGCTTCAGTTGTAAAAGAAATATCAGCTAAAGCTTCTGATAACTCTGTCTCAAGCATTTTACCAAAGTATAGAGGTCGGGGATTCTTCCCAATGCCAGAGGAAAAATCTAAACCTTCTACTGGAGTTCAAGCTTTAATTAAATTCATAACTCGTTATAGATACCTTTCACAAGATGGTGCTGCTAACCCAGTTGATCAATTTTCATACGGAGATGGCGTAGGCCAATCACAAGCTGCATTCTCAAATTGGGAACTATCAGAAAGTATAATAAGACCACGAGTTAAAAACACTCTGACTGGTCAATATGAATGGGCAGTAATAAATAATGAAGATGCTGACGCTGTTAACATCAACCAAGTAAACCTTCCAATTAGAAAGGGAGAAATAGTAGAATTTCAAGTTAAGTCTGTATCTGAAGCAGGATGGCCAAGTAATCCATTAGAAAGTGCATGGTCTAATTCTGTAAGACTTAAATTCCCAGCGGATTTAAGTTCTGATAGTACCGTTGAAGCAATCGTAGCTCAAAACAGAGAAGATTTAGCAAAAGTTGCATTAGAAGAAGATCTAAATGCAAAAGGAATAGATCAACATTTGGCAAGTGCGTTTACTGCTAACGAAAATTATTTCGCTCATACTGCAGCAGCAATAGCTTCAGGATTCTTATCAGAGAATCAAACGCCAATTGATTTATTTGCCAAGCTTGCTCAAATGCAAGGACAGTTAGATACGTTCAATGAAATACTAAGAAAAGCACAAGGTAAGCTGAAAGTAACACTTATTGATGATCAAGGTAATGTAATCAATTTAGTTAAAGATACACTTAATCGCGTATTTGCTGGGTATTACTCTAAGGAAGTATCAACACTTGATGATCCAAGAGGAGCCATTGTGACTAAGACATTCTTCATTACTCTTGAAGATGTTGAACAAACTACACTCCAACTTATTGCGAGGGTAACTGGAAACAGAAGCAGAATGGTAAAACAGTCTGAGAGTCCAGCATTCAGTATAACTAATGCACAAGATGGTGAAGTAAGATTACCAGCAGTTTACCCTTGGCTTAATAACAGTGCAGCTAACCAATCAACTGGTCGTTCAACTTATTTGACTAACGATAGTGATTATAATAACCAGAGAAAATATGACTTAACTCCGATACTACTTACGAATCCTGAAGGAAGAGGATATAATCAAGATAAGTCACAAGCACCGTTTCAGTCTCCACAGAATAAAAACCAATATATTTACAGTAGATTTAGTGATGTATCAAGTGAGGAGGTATTTTATAACTACGTTAATCCTGAAGATGATTACGTTATTAACTTAGATACAGCTGAGAATTTCTACGGAAGGCCAGTTGCAACAGTAGTTGCAGTTTCTTCTGAATTTATATGGGGTGGTGGATTTATTGGGTTTGGAGAGCCAACTACTGCTGCCCTCCAAACATTTAATGACGCTGTGATTGAGGTTCATATCGAACATCCAATCGTTGCAAAATTCGAAGCCTTTAAAGCTGAATATATAGAAAAGACTGGAGATAGTTTAACACTTACAAGTAGCGTAGTTGATTGTATTGCTAATAACACTTCTAAGATTCTATTCAGGCAATCAAAATTTGCACCACTTAGTTCTGATGCAATCAACGGAAAGCAACAGAACATATACTTAAATGAAAATTTAATTGGACTATCAGCATTGCCAGGTACACCTATCATTTTGCCAGTGTGGCCTACTATGATGAATGGTGGTACACAGCCATTTGAAGCAAGTCCGACGCTTACAAGTGTAGCGATAACTAATGCTAATTTAGTTGCTGTTGATTATGGAAGAAATGTTAAGACTAGCTTTGATACATTCGACCAATATTTATTAAGTAAACCATCTTGTGGTTCATATTTATTTTTATCTACAGAAGATCACGTAAAAATTCAAGTTGAAGGTGATGCAACTACTTCGTTTAAGCCGGTCCAGTTCGGTAGTACTAGTGCATTAACTATTCCACTCATATTCCAATACCGTATGACAGATTATTGGGGTGATGGAAGTGGAGTAAACGGAGGACTCGGCAATGTTGGCGGTGATGCAACAGGAGGTACAACAAATATAACATACGCTAAGAGAGTTGGCTTTGATGTATTCCCAAATAACTTAGATGTATTTCAATATGATATTGAAGTATTCTCAAAATATAGACCAGACGGATTAAATATTGACGTATTCCCTACAGCAACACTCGCAAGAGGTCTTAATGACTTAGAACGAGTAGTTAGCACATTAGCACCGTCAATAGCTGAGACTGCTGTGAATCAGCAAGTGAGAGGAGAACAAGGATTTACCCGAACAAGTACTTCTTAATTTTTTTGTCATTGTCTTCTTAGATAAATATAAAAAAGACAACTAAATGGCAGAAAGGCTTTTAGATAAAGCTTCGTTCAGTCTGGTTAGGACAAATCCAAAGCTTACTACTAATATTAAGGTTGTAACGAATGGAGACGATATCTTCTTAGAATCGTTTAGTGCTAACACTGAATTATCTTCATCTACGTTTAAATCGTTCAAGGTAGATGCAGCATCTACTTATGATAAGGATATTCACCGCTTCTATCAAAGTGGCAATTTCCCAAAGGCATTGGCTTACGATGTTTATCAGCAATTTAGAGATACTTCAGTACTATCTTCATATAATTCTCAATATGAAATGTTTTATAGTGCTGGGACAGAGTCTATAAGCTCTGAAGCTCATACTGAAGATATTGGAATGTTAGCACCGCTTTGGCTAAAAGAACAAGTTCCAAATTATTTTGTAATATTTAGACTTAATGATCCGTCTGCTGTAAATAACGTAGATGCGTTAGCAGCACTAGATGGGGAGACTGATGCACAGACTGCTGCGAAGTTCAGTAAATTTGTTCTTGAAAATTGTACTGCAATCAAAACCTTCGATCTTACAAGCAATAGTAACATCGGAAGATATATTCGTAACTACAGAGAACAGAATGATTTCCCAATTGCACCAATAACTGCAACTTGGAGAAGGGACGAACCGTTTCAGTGGAATGGTATTTCATATAAGAATGGTGGATTTACTTCAGGTGGTAATTTTACGTATGATGACATAGTGGCAAAAGATGCTACGATTATCCAAAATGATTACTTTTTTACTCAAGGGTTTCAAAGAAACGGGGTCATTTTAGCTAACCTTCTCAATATGCAATTCTTATTTAATGATAAGTACGCTGCAGAGTATTCAGTAAACAGATACTTTGGAATGTATGTTGATGAAGTTGAAGAAGGAACGTTTGAATTGTCAGGTGAAGGATTCTATAAAGGTACTGAACCTGAGCAGACTCCTAAGATTACAACTATCACTGAGGTATCAGATCAACTCAATGAAGAGTTAATACTTTCTAACGAACGAGGGAATCTGATCTACACTAAGGATCCACAAGTCATAACCGGATATCCAACACCAAAGCGAGTAAATGAAGTAGAATCTATATTTTACGTCAAAGATAAACTGAATGAATTTCATACTATAAAGAAAGGTGGACGATGGAACTCAGATAATGGTGAAATAAGACTCTTCGATAAGAAGATAGACATATCACTACTTACTGGATATAAGAAGCCTGATTCTTTTGCATCTGCAACAATCATATCTCCGTTAGCTAAAGCTCTATGTACCTTTAAAATTTTAGATGAAGTTACGCCAGGCGTAGCAATTACATTTTTCGATAACGGAGTTCAGGTTGGACAAGTTGCTGCTAACACTTCATTGACCAATGGACCTGGAACTTCGTTCCAATCATTCTTCAATCCAACTGGAACACCTAGTGAAATTGCACTTGCTATATCTGCTGCTATAAACAATGGCATAGTACCTAATGACAGATATTTCGAAGCAACATACAATAAAGATATAGTGTATGTTCAAAGTTTATTTGGTGGAAGTAGATTTAATCGACTATCATTTGGCATAGACTGGATAAATTATCCAAATGCTCAGTTTGAAACATATCCAGTTACAAGTAATACGAACCCATCAACTAATTTTGTTGGAGGTGGAGATTATAAAAATGCACAACTTAAAGTTACTAAAGGCGATGAAAACAGATTCAGCATTGGTAACTTCGTAAAAAGTAAAGATGGGTTTGCTAAAATTGGAAATCATATCCCATACTTAGAAGAACCTATTCTTGATCCGATTGGTAGAACTATTGGCTACCGAGGAGTAAATGATAACGTAGTCATAACTTTAGATGAAGGTAACATACCTACAACCGGAGCTGGACAAGTTGCAGTATATTCTGATTTCAGAGTTTCTTTCGGTAGATTCTCATTTTTCCCTGTCAAAGATCTTGATTTTGATTTTTACAGTACTATGTATAGTCAGAATGGTGAGCTTCTATATGAAGAGACTTACTATAACACAATAGTTCCAGGATCTTTACCCATTGAATATTCTGGAGTTTCAACTAATCCAAACATTAGAGAATTTTATGATAGAGGTGGATTTACTGAACTTATCGGCTTATTAAGAGAAGCACAACCTGATGCTGAGTTCGATTCTGTTATAGCGTCAGAGTACGATAGATTAGAGGAAAACTATATTAAGACACAAGCTGTAGCATCAAGAGTGGTTCCTTATATAAATAAATGGGGATATTATAATGATGGAAGAGATACAAGAAATCATCCATACCGTCTTAACTTAAGCGAAGCATTCACACAGAATAATTTCGCTTCATCTAAATATGAACTTGGACAGAAGCCATTAGGATTCTCTCATGAGTGGTATTATTTATGTGAATTTCCACCTTACTTTGGAACTAATGCAATCGAAGATAGCTGGAGTTATTTTGAAACAGCTCCTATAGACTCAGTTGATCCGAATCCGTTCACAGGCTTACCGTATATACCTGGTACATTTCAATCAGTAACAAACAATTACTTTGATGAATACTTTATCGCAGATAGGTTTAATGTGAACAATCAGATCACTCTTATAGATAGACAATTGAGGTATAGTAGGCTAAGAGGTGGAGATAGTGAAAACTTTGCTCAAGGTTTCTTAAGAGGTGTTAGGATCATTGTAAAACAAAAAGCGCTTAGGAGTCAAAAAGCTAATTTTAATGCTAATAAACTTTCATATGTACGGAATAGTAACTTCAACAATTATCGTTTCTCTACTATTATGGTACCAAATGCAATAAATAAGCCTAAAGCTCAGGTGAAATTTGTTAAGAATGAAAAGTGGAAAACTATCGTAATGATGATCTTCGTAAATATAGATGAAGAGTGCATAGCTGGTGGACAATCTATTGATCGTACAACACTATATTCTCTCAAGAGCAAGTTTAAGTATGATCCCGAGTGCGAAGTTATAGAATTATCTGATGGTTCTTTTGACTATAAGCACGGTATTATGCGAGGTGCAATTAACCTAGCTTCTTCAGGTGGAGGTTTAATTTTAGGACAGTCAGACGTGACTGGAAATCCTACTAATTTTTCTGATGACATAACGATTGGGCTCGATGGTCAATACACACCTATTCAATTTACAATAGGTGCTGATGTATATTTGATTAGTGGAATTACGAATATAGTAAGTAACTCGGTAATAGAAGCAGCTTTTATAACACGAAACAATGTACCTATTGCTTTGCCATATTCTGGAATACCACAATTAAGCTTACAATCTGCAGAGTACGTGCTTATTGGTGGTGGATACGAAGCATACATTTCAACGTTAGGAGATGTTTCTTTTGCAGAAATATTTAGAAGTGTGAATCTTGGAAATCCTGAAGTTATATATGAAACTATTGACATAGATGGAAATCAAGTATTAGACGATGACGGTAGTGTATCTCAAACATTCTCTGTTGAATTAAGAGCACAAGACGACATTACTAAACCAGTATACTTAGGAATATTGCCCGATCCAAATAAACCGACTATCTTTAACTTAATTGATGTTATAGGATACGATCTGAGTTTACAGAGAACACCTAGAATATCACCAATAGGAAGACATTCTGGATATTACGAACCTATTTCAAAGGAATTATTATTCTTTAGAGATCCTTATCTTGGAATTGACTTCGATACAATTACAGGATCGACAAGCACTAGTACTGGTGGAAGTGGCATACCAGATGAAGATTATAAGTTAAGTGTTCTTAATCTTATGAGGTATAAAAACACTCAGTTCTTCAGTGACCACGTTGACTTTGGACAGATTAAGAATATGTTTTATCATAAGGTGAATGTAGAAGATTCATCGAGTGTTCTTGAGTTATCTCAGGACAGTGCATTCTTAAGTCTTTATCCTCTTATTAATGAAGTAGGTATAGACTATAAAGATACATATGTATTCTCGTCTAACTGGGAGCCAGGATATTTCAGAAAGAGTATTGACAAGACTCAGATTCAAAGCATCATTGGTACAAGATCAATGACAGAAAAGAAATCATATTTTGGGAGTAAGTATCTTAATGTACCACAAGAAATAAATCTTGAAACTTTTGTACAGAGCGAATTTAACGAGGAAGGTATTATAAACTCTACACTCGTTGACGGTACTTTCATGGTAAGAGAGGCAGATGCAAACATTGAGATGTATTTATTTATTCAAAAGAGACTAATTTCTGAGCTTTCACCAAGCATTAAAGCTACATTTGAAAAATATGTAAATCCATTATACGGATTTGGTGATGAAGAAAGTCTTAATGATGATGTTGAAAAATACATCGTGCAAAATCTACTTAAGTTGTACAAAATAGATCGCATTGAATTATTTGAAAAGGCAGACAGAGCTGAACAGTCTAATGATTATGCAACTGCTGGGTTAACTGATTTAGAGAAAGTTGACTCTGGTCTTAGATTAACTGACAATTTCTCATCCAAGATTCTTAATACAAATCAATTTGATACCCGCCTAATATATAACAAAAGGTTAGGATATTCAGAATCATTTGGATTTAACGTAGTCCTAATTAAAAAGTAAGGTAAATGGCTATAACTATTCAAGAGTTACTTGCATCTGATACTATTTCACAAGCAACTGACAAGATCAATGTAAACTTCGATCAACTACTACTTAATGGTGGTGGACCGGCTGGGCCTCCTGGTATTCAAGGTCCAACTGGTCCTATTGGTGGGAGAGGAATAAGAGGTTCAATTTGGTACGAAGGGATTGGAAATCCGAACATAACCCCACCTACGGCTTTCCCACAGGACGAAGATAATTATCTAGAGAGTTCAACGACACTAGGAGATAATGGAGATGTATGGACTTACGTTGAAGCGTCTTTAAGTTGGGTTCAAACTGTGGTAAATTTAGAAGGGCCAATTGGACCAACAGGTGTAGGTGGAAAATTCTCAGAATATGGAGCTGTAACCCCTGGACCATATAGTACAGCTGGAGATACGACGATTTACCCAGAGCCTATGCAAGTTTCTGGAACTGTTCCAAATGGAGGAATAAGAGCAACTATACTCGGTGGAACTCCAGAAACTCCGGCATATCTTGGGCCTATATTAAATACTCAAAGTGTTGTTCCTCAAGCTATTGCTGAACAAGCATATATGCCATCCGTTACATTGCTCTTACATCAATTTAATGAAAGTGGAAGGTCTATTATATTTCATGGTGGTGAGACGTTGCAAAATTTTGAGCAGGTAAACATTGCAAAATTATCAAATATCGGAATATCTAGTGATGATGTATTGGAAATAATGGTACCAAAAACAGCTACCAATCCTGGAATAACATTAGGATCAATTACTGGACTTAAGTTAGTTACTCTAAAAAGAGGCCAGCTTATACAATCTAACAAGCACGTAAAAATACAAACTGGTGGAGGTAGTAGTACACTTGGATCGAGTCTAGAACAAGATGATTTTATAGTAGAAACTGGGTTAGCTCTACAGTTGACGACACCGAAAATATCTTTAAGGGTTATTCCTACTAGTGCTGACGCATCTTTAGAATTAGGTTCATTAGCTACACCACTAAATGCAACGACAAAGACCGGTACTATTAGTGCTCAGGGTGGACGTATTTCACTCGTGGGCACTAATCAAATGAACCTAAGAACAGGTAATACTATTAATGCAATAGCCGGACAAGATGTAAACATACAGTCTATTAATGCTGATGTTAACATACAAGCCAATACAATTATTGATGCTGATGCAAATTCTGTTACAATAGATGCTGATACGACCATCGACATAACGGCAGTACAAGATTTAACTTTATGGTCTAATGCTGCTGATATTGACATGTTCGCTGATGTTGACATTGACATTCATACTAAAAACGGGGATATTCATATGTATACTGCTTCTATTACTGGTGGTGATATTTTAATCGATACTACCAATAGTGGAGCGGAAATAAAACTAGAAACAACTGCAGGTAATGCAGGCAATTCACCAATTTCAATTCTTACTACTGGTGATACATCTCCAATTTCAATTCGTACTAATGACGACACTTCACCAATAACTATAGAAACTACTGTCGGAGTCAGTGGCATAAATTTAACCTCCGCGTATAGCATAAATTTAAACTCAGGTAGAGATACTAACATTACTACCGGTCCTTTTATTGGTGATGTTAATATAGAATCTCCAGCTAATGACGTCAATCTAACGGCTGACAATGACGTTAACGTAATAGCTAACCAAAAATTAACTTTACGTTCTATTAGTGCTGGGATTGAGATACAAGCCGCTACAATTATTGATGTTGATACATGGACTATTGATGTTGATGGACAGAGTATCGACATAACGGCAGTACAAGATTTAACTTTAGAGTCTACTACTGCTAATGTTAACATTGAGGCCGATGAGATTGTAAGTATAACTGGTAAAGCTCAAATTGGAGAGCAAGCTGGGCCAACTATTGGAGCTACTATTCTTGAAGTACCAGGTGCAACCGTAAACCAGGACCTCAACTCGACCTATGTTGGTATTTCTGTAGATTATGATAGGATGATGATACTTAGAACAAATGAATATTACGACAAGGGAGCAGATGATTTACGCTTAACCGTCAATATTAGCATCGATGGTGATACTGTTGCATCAAATGTATTCGGAAGCAATGGAGCAGGAAATGATAGATACTCAGGAGCATCAGTATACATGCCATTCTTCTTACCTGCTAATACAACATTTGAAATTGTGACAAAAGATGATGTTCTTGGGTTTTCGAAGTGGGTTGCAGCAGTGAATCCTTGGAAATTATATTTAAAAGAACAGAGATTCGGTAAAGTATAATTTAATATCTTAACATAAATAATAATGACAACAAAAGATCAAAAGAAACTTAACGGTTTCGTAAAAGAGTACAAAGAAATTCAATTCAACTTAGATCTAATGCAAAAGAGCATTAATAGCTTAGCTGAAAAACGAGATAATTTCATTTCAAGATTAGAAGAAATGAAAATCGAAGAACAGGGTTTCTTAAAACATATCATTAAAGAATACGGTGAAAAAGAAGTTACTCCAAACAAACTAGCTCAATATATAGAAGAATGAATCATTTAATGTTCATACCTAAAATCTTTGCATGGTTGGTAGATTCTAAAAATCGTCAACTTATTGGTACTGGTATAATAGCTGCACTTATCATAATGCTTATGATAACGTGTGGAAGAGTAAGTACTTTAAAGGGTGCCGTTGAAGCAGAGAAAAAAGAAACTGTAAGAGTAGTAAATAACTTGGAAGCTTCTCGAGATTCTGTTATAATGACACTTGGTAAAAATGGTGAACTTATAGGTGAAATTTCTGGATACGATTTAAAGCTTACTGAACTTAACAAAGATTACGACAAGTTGTTAGGTGACTATAAAATTGAAAAGAATAAGCCACCACTGACTATTACGAATACTGTAACTGAAGTTAGGGATTCTCTTATTTATGTTGATGCTGCTGTTATAGGTGATAGCTTAATTGCAATTTCTGATAGTGCTAAGTATAGTCCAACTGATTGGAGATACCTATCTGGAACGATTCCCTTTGCTATAGATACTGCTTTAAATAAGATCAATCTTGGTAAAAGTATATTTAACTTAGAACAGTCTATGTCCCTTCAAACTGTCCTCAAACGAGATAAGAAAACTGGAAAGATAGAAATTCAAGTTACTACTAAATATCCAGGTGTGACATTCACTGCAATTCAAGGTGCTGTTATTCAGGATGACAAGGAAAATGCAAAAGTACTAAAGAAAGCTAGAAAAGAGTTTTCAGTTGGCGTAAGTGCAGGTTATGGTGCAATGCTTAACTTGATGAATATAAATAGAATAGGAATAGCACACGGTCCGTATATTGGAGTTGATTTAAACTACTCTCCAAAATGGGCACAATGGGGAAAATAGATAAAAATAGATAAAAATACAGCATGGAACACTTACTAGAATACGAAGAATTTAAAGCACTTAGGGAGAAAGCAACGTTTAGTAGAACTAAGCATGGTAATCTTAATGTTGAAAAAGACGGTAAGACTTACGAACTTGCCTATAGTGTAGATGGCTTTGTTGGTGATCCGTACGGGATAGGATTTCCAGGAGAGGATATGTTTAGGATGATTAGTAAAGATACAGCAGCCAAGAAAATTTGGAAGTTAATTAAAAAAGAAGTGGAAGAATTCATTAGTATGGATGAATCTATATCTCTTAATGAAAAAGATTAAAGATGGGAGAGCTTAACCAACTTGAAAACAAAATGGTTAGCTTTAACCGTGGAAATTTTGACACTATAGAAGAAGTTGCAAAGGACATAGTTAAATTTCTAAGAAAGACAACTGATTTTAAATTCTCATATAATGATATCTTTAAAATCATAGATGATAATACTGATGGAGGAGCTAATCCGTCAATAGACTTTAAAGATGCAATGGATGATTTCGTTGCTTACTTCAAAAAATAAGAAGCAAATTTGGATTCTTCAAGATACATACAACTGTCAGCGGATATTTTAGTCGAGTATATTTATACTGACCAGGCTAACCCAGCTACTTATAATACTACTACTTTTCCAATTGAGATAATGAGAGATGGTCATACTGGCGGTTCTTATCTTTGGAATGCTGCAAGTGTTCAGAATACAATGAGAAACTACAGAGATAGATCTGTAGCAAACATAGTTGTTAATAAGACACAGTCAGTAAGTCTTAATAGTAGCTTCGGTGTTCCGTATAATGATTTCGATCCACAGCTAACTAACACTCCACAATTAGTCCAAACCTTCTCACCACAGCTTCCTGTTGAATACGACACAGTAAGAGTTTACTTTACTGCTGGTTATAGCTTTGATAATTATGATGGGTTGATATTTGAAATTCTAACTAATAGAAGTGATAATGTTGAGCTTAATCTAGCATCTATCAATTATTTAAGAACTGATACACCTTTACTTGTTGCTGAACCGTTCCTCTTAGCAAGCAAGCTATACAGTACATATATTGAATTTAAAGTGCCAGCGCTGTTCTATATGAATAATGCATTTGATAGTACAGATCCGAATACACTTGGATTTAGATTGGCTGGAGCTGGTGGTTTTATTAGTACTCCAGTCATTACGATAAGAGCAACTGGGATAACTGAAACGACAGTCAATAACAGCTATAGTTATTATGACCTAGAAGAAATAAATTCTGCAACTATTCTCAATAGAGATATTTACGATAATTTATACGCTGAGGTTATCCAAGCACCTGACGGAGATTACTTTCAATTATCAGGACAAGTATTAGGATCTACATTTGAGAACTTTATTCAACCACTCCTCACCCATAGTGGACCGTATGTAGTATTCCATGAAATTACTGTAACTGAACAAATTGGTACTAACTTTGTTCCAACGAGCAATCAAGTATTTACACAGACTGGACGCTTTGACGAGTCTATAGATTTTAGACCTATCATTACACATAGTGCAACTGCTATAAGTTTCGTAATAGATTATACACTTCGACTTTTTAATCGTCAAGATAGTACTCAGATTATAAAAAAAGCAAGACTATCGAGTTTCGATGTAAAGAAATACGGAAGAAAGTTAATGAAGATAAATCTTGGCACTGTGCCAACTGTTGCTAAGGTTTACAATCAACTTGAACCTGACGATGGTCGACGAATAGTAATAACTGATTCTTCATCTAATCAAGGAGAAGGTTCAGATAAGCAAGCAGAAAAACTAGTTGTAAGAACACGATACATTACAGCATTTAGGGATAGGATGAATATTAAAGCAGCTATCTCACCAGCTACAGTAAAAACAATAACTGATACATAATGGCAAGTATTGAAACTAACATATCACTTGACAGACAGAAAGCTGAAACTTATAAAGAGTTTAAAGCTACGTCAGTTAATGAACAACCACTACCACAAGGTGATGGTTCAATACGAATAAGTCCATTTGATGATTATTTCATTTTTACATTATACGAAGATACGAGTGGTGAAGATACACCGATTGATCTTTCTAATGTTGGTAATGTTTACATATCATTTATTGGGGAAAAAGATGAGGTACGAATTGCGTACTATACTAACGTAAAGGATTTAGATTTATCTCAAGGCCAAGTCATATTCAGAATAAGTGCTGAGGATAGCAAGAAGATACTCAAATTAAATAACGATAACTTTTACATATCAACTCAAGACGTAAGCCCTGAAGGTGATACTTCAGATGAAACTGTTTTATACACTGGGAAATTTCTATCTCTTACAGATGATGCTAGGAAAACTCTTACATCGCAAATAGAAGACTTAACACTAAAATATAGTGAGGAAGTTGCTAAATTAAAAGTAGAAACAGCAGCACTTAAAATAGAGAGAAATGATTTAGCTCAACAAGTTGCAGATCAAAATATTACTATCTCTGCATTAAAAGCTTCAAATCAACAAATGTCAAACACTATAACTGAACTTACTACAGAGAACGAAGGCCAAGATAGTACTATCGAAGCACTTCAAATTGCTGCACGAAGTGCTCAGAAATTAGCACAAGATGCTCAGAATAAAGCTGGGCAGACTGCTGTTGTTCAAGGTAAGGTTAAAGGTAAGACAGATAAAGCAACAGTTGTAGTAGCAGCTGCTGCACTTCAAAGAACAATGATATAATGTTTTTAAGTTCAAAAAATGATCACTTCAAATTCGATTTTCCAAGGAACTTTATTCCACAGTCGATTGTAGATAAGTACAAACCTGTACTTAATAAGATGCCAGGTAGTATGATTAAGGAGCCTATAGATGCTTTCAATTATGGCATACAATCGTTGAACTTACCAGGACCATCGTTTGATCCAGTGTCTCAATTAGATGCGCCAGGATACGAAAGAAGCTTTAGATCTTCTGAACCTACTCAACGACTATACCAAAAAGATCTTACAGTAACTATGCAATCTTTTGATGGATTTTTTAACTACTGGATGGCACTTGAACTTTTTGAGTATTATTATGGACTTGGTGGAGATAAGCCCTGGATCCCAGAAGGTGCAGGAATACAATTATTTGACGGAGAAGGTAATGTATTTGTAAATGTTCAAATGAAGGAAATGTTATTCATAGGAATCAGTGGCTTAGACCTTAACTTTAGTAATAATACAGTTGAGTTTAATACGTTTGATCTTAACTTTAAGTATAACATTCTCGAAATAAAATACGGCTATAAAGCATAGTTGATATATAATACATGAAGACCTACAAAGAATACTTATTAGAGACTGATGAAGATGTATTATTTCAAAGAGCACTTCAAGAATCTGTTGAACTTACAGAAGATCAAGATGTAGCTATTGATTTAGTCGTTGAAAAGCTATTAACTGCAAATGCTAATGGTCAAGACTTGGAAGCAGCAATGCAAGAAGTAATTAACGAAGGTTTATTTGGATCTATATTTGGTGGACTAACTGGTTTTGCTTTAGGTAAAACTATCGGTAAATTAATTGCGAAAGTATTAGGTATTGAGAAGGGTGTGATTTATGACCTTCTTACGAGTAGATTAGTAGGTGCTGCTTTAGGCTCAGCACTTGGAAAAAAACTATAGAGTCTTAGATATATACAAAAAACAAAACAAATTATTATGAAACACATTTCAACATTTTCACAATTTCTAAACGAGCAAACTCGAACTGGAGTTGAGCCAGGGTCGTGGAATAAAGAATATGCTGGCTGGACTCCTCAAAAGGGTACAGTTCAAGAATATCTCTTTGACCTGCTTACTCTTGCAAGGCACGGAAAATTTACTGCGCGACTCGCTAAGAAGCAGAAGGCGTGGTACAAAAAGAACGAGCATCTTCAACGTAAGAATGCATATCCACTAACTGGAGCGGGAGCCGTAATACTTCAAAAGAAGTGGAAGGGAATCGAAACAACTAAGAAGCAACGAACGCAACAAGGTTTTCCACTCTATCCTGAACAGTATGAAGAGGAATTAAATAATACGTACTACTACCATGTTCAAAGTATTGTCGAAGATTCTGTTAGATATCCCGAGCTGCTCATGCGTTCAATGGCAGAAAATCTTGATTCTGTTAATGAGGCAGCAAATTATGTAAAGAAATATGCTAACTGGAAGCCTAAGAAAGGTACATCGGCAGAAACATTGTTTAATCTATTAGCAGATCTTGAAACTCAAGGTGCTGATGATTTTGACTTTGATAATGTTCAAGGCGTAGTAGATGAACTATCAGCAAACTCTAAAAATCCTAAAGCACTTACCGAAATTGGTGATAATATCGAAAGAGCAGTAAATACTCTAGAAGATTATGAAATGGTAGAAGATAACGAAGACTATGATGAGGATAGTGAAGAATATGAAGAATGGGAAGATGCTAATGATGATTGGCAAGATGCTAAATTCTATACAATTCAATTGATAGCAAAACTTAAAGAATAAGCCTAATGAATTTTTCAGAATTCTTAAAAGAATCAGAAATACCAGAACGCTATCGTAAGAAAGGCTTTACTAAAGTTGGTGTAAAGCGGAAATCGTCCGACAAAGCTAAAAAGTGGATGGTTTTGGCTAAGAAAGGAGACAAATATAAAGTGGTTCATGGTGGAGATTCTAACATGGAAGACTTTACACAGCATAAAGATAAAGATAGACAGGATAATTTCTGGAGTAGAATGGGTGGACGTAATTCAAAACACGCTAAAGATCCATTCTCTGCTTTATACTGGCATAAAGAATTTGGTACTTGGTAATAATATTTAAAGAATAACAACATTGGCATTAGTCGGTATAGATTTTTCTCTTAATAGTCCAGCAGCATGTATCTTTGTAGACGGGGCTTACGAATTCATTTCATTTTTCAATTACCCTAAAGATTCATTCAAGAGTCCTATCAAGAAAGCATTTTTAATTCATGACGAATTAATGAGTACTAATAGAATCACTGGAGTAATGTACAAGCGTGACGTTGCAAACGATGATTTCCGAGAGAAGGAATTAAATAAGCAGAAAGACGCTTCAGATATTGCAACTCTAATAGATACGACTTTAAAAGATAAGTACGACATAAGCGATTTTGCCATAGAAGGATTTTCATACGGATCTAAAGGTAACAGCTTTATCGATATGATAATGTACAATACTTATTTAAGACAGAAATTAATCTCTTCTTACGGGCTGAGATCATTTTACATTTTTCAACCATCTGCAGTAAAGAAACTGGCAGGGAAAGGCAATTGTGATAAGCTGTATATGGTAAATGCTTTTAAAAGTAATGTCTTAAAAGATCCTATCTTAGAACAGAATCCGTTTTGGCAGTGGATTCAGGATAAGACTTATGATCCTAAGAAGATAAGTAAACCAGTAGATGACATTGTAGATAGCTATTTTATTGTAAAATGTTTAGAGGCTAAACTGAATAGTAATGATTAAGTAAACTACATTAAGAATAATGATGTCTAATAATCATAAGGAAAAGAATGAATCTTAAAAGACTTATAGATAGTTATATAATTGTAAGATCTTTGTTTACCAAAAATCAATAACTAGAAATAACTAGACTCTTTTCCTTCGTAACATCTAGTAAACATTATACCGCAGATTTCACAACTTGTTTCATTATGATCACAATAATAGGAAAAAAGATTCTCATTCTTAAAGATAAGGCCCCTGAGAAGGTAGGTTCAATATATCTAGTCACACCAAGCACTGATAGTGGTAATATCCCACCTTATGCTGGAACGATCGTCTCTATAGGTACTAAATGTACAGATAGATTTAAACTTGGGATGAAAGTTGCATATCACTGGTCGGGAGCTCAAGTTCTTAACTATAACGATGTTGAATATATTTTGGTTGAAGAGAAGATAATTAGCGGTATAATAGCATTAGATGTTATTATAAGTTAAAACAAACCAAGAGTATCAATATATAACTAGTGGAAGGTAGGCCCTTTCAAATTAGGCAAAACGAGGCAAGTTAATTGGCAGAAATTCTAGGCAGCTAAGAGACAAGTATTGTGGAGCTTATGTAAATTAATAAGTAAAACAAAATAAGGCAAGTAAAAATGGCAAATGAAAAAGAATTCGATATTTTTAGTGTTGGAGTAAGTGATCTCGACACTGGAGACGAAAAAAAAGGTGGTAGCGATCTATATGCACCTAAAGCAGAACAAGGATCTGATGGAACTTATAGTTCTCAGATTAGATTCCTACCAAACCCATCTAATCCAAGAAAACCATTCATACGCAAGTATGTTTATTGGTTAACTGACTCTGATGGAAAGGGTTTCTACGTTGACTCTCCGTCAACTATTGGTGACAAGTGTATTATTCAAGACATGTTCTTCAGACTTCGTAACAGTGATTCAGCTGTAGACAATAAAATGTCTGAAGAATTGAAACGTAAAGAAGTATATTACGCGTTAGTTCAAATCGTAACTGACAAGCAAAATCCAGCACTTGAAGGTCAACTTAAAATATTCAAATTTGGATATAAGATTAAGCTTAAGATTGACGATGAGTTAAATCCTAAGTTCGATGAACCAGTACAAGTATTTGATCCGTTTGATGGTAAGAACTTTGAACTTAACATCTCTAAGAAAGGTGGTTATCCAAATTATGACTCTTGTAAGTTCATGGGTAAAACTAGTCCAATGATTCTTGAAGGTGAAGCTGTATCTGATAGTTCTGAAAGCAGAACAGCAATTCTTGCTTACTTGAATGCTGCTCCAAAATTAGATAGTTGGGATTATACACCTTGGACTACTGACCAAGCAAATCGTGTACATGGCGTTCTTTCAATGTTCGCATCGCCTGGAAGTTCAATAGCAGCTATAACACAGAAAACTATGAGCACAAAGCCAAGCGGTAATATGAAGACCGAAGCAGCAGCAACAAAAGCAACTGAAACTGTGGCAGCACAGACAGAAACTGCAACTGCAGAAGCGCCAGTAGACGCTGATGAAAAATTAGATGACTTTCTTGATGGATTAGACCTATAAGAAATGGTTGAAGAAGCTGTAAAGCTTGATGTAAATATGAGATCCCAGATCATCGATAAGGTGACTGGGATCCTTTACATATCACACCCAGTCGGTGAGAAAAGAAGGACTGAAGATAGTAAAGATCGTTTAAACTTTGCTTGTCCATATTGTGGAGATTCTGCAGATGACGAACGAAAGAAACGAGGTAACATTTATTGGAATGATCTTTATTACCATTGCTATAACTGCAATGTCCATGAAACTGTAGATTACTTCTTAGAGCATTTCGATAAAAACTTCGAGGGAGAAGAACGAGTAAATGTAATTAACTACATTAAAGATCATCGTTTTAAAATACAGTTACAAGAAACCTTAGATTTTTATCTTTTTGATGAAATTGATAAGTACGGTTTAACATACGAACAAATTGGTATTGCTTTTAATGCATATCCAATTAACGAACAGACACACCGAGTATATCCATATCTTAAGAGTAGACTTTTGCACCAGAAGGCAAATAAGTTTGCATACGATCCACGAAAGAAAGATCTTTACATTTATAATTTCTCTCCAAGCGGTAAGATTATTGGATTTCAAGTTAGATCATTAGATGGCATAGGTCCTAAGTATAGAACTTACAACATAGAGAGAATATACGAAAGGCTAAAACTTAAAATTGATCTTCCTGAGGATCATCTTAATAGCTTAAATAAAATCTCAATGATCTTTGGTATACTTGAGGTAGATATGTCAAGAACCTTCACTGTATTTGAAGGACCTATAGATGCAATGTTTATGCGCAACTCTTTAGGTATTACTGGAGTTAAGAAAAAGATTTCAGAGTTTGATGATATTCCACATGTTCGATACTTCTTCGATAATGATATTGCTGGTAAACGAAAAATGATAGAGAAAGCACAGATTGGACAGAGTGTCTTTATGTGGAAAAAGCTATTAGAAGATTATAACATATCAAGTAAATCTATCAAAGACTTAAACGATTTAGTGAAGTATGAATATAAATATAGAAAGGGTTGCCTTGACAATTTAGATTCTTATTTTACAACTACGAATCTGGATATAGTGTACCTATGAAAATAACTGAAAGTATAGTGGCTGATGAACTTGAAGATTTTTACGACGATGTCGATAATGAAAACCGTAACATCAGATACCTTCTAACTTGGGTTTCTCAATTAGATATTATACCCGAGGTACCTAAGATGACATTCAGTCCACCTAAGAAGAAATTTCAACCTAAGGTCAAGCGACCAATAAAACGATCTAAACATGGAAGACCAGGACGGAGCTCTACTTTTTGAAAGTACAAAGATAAAGAATACCGAATATAATGATCTTGACACTCGTGCTAAGAATGTTATATTGGAAAAGAAGTTGGTTGGGAACCGAAAGTCCTGGACAGAAAAAATAAAAAGTCTGGCCTATAGGACTAAAGAAGTTCGCAATCTTACTGAAGTGCAAATTGATATGCTATCTTACCGGCAGATTGTAATTGACTTGATGGTAGAATTAAAAGCTACTATTTATAAACGAAGTGCATTCTGGGATTCATATCATAAAACGAAATACAGATATTACAGTTTAGATTACGATATGAAATTAACTAAGGAAGAAAAGATTTCATTCATCCAAGCTGATATGGCTTCACTTAAATTTCAAATAAAGCTACTTGGTGCTCATCTTGAATTTTATCAAGACTGTGTAAAGACATTAGACAATATGGCCTTTGCTATACGAAATCGAATTACTCTGAGTGAGTCAGATTATTAATTTATCTCTAGAACACTTAGATAAATATTTCAATAAAGTAAAGAATTGGGACATTAAAATAAAATAGCATATTAATGCAATTAACATTAAGTGAAAATAACAAATTCTTAGTTATTACTTCTTGTACAGAGTTAGAATATGACCAACTCAAAGCAAGTTTAACTAAACGCATCGATGGCTGGAGGTTTAATCCACTTGTGAAGCGTGGTGTGTGGGATGGCAAGATCTCATTTGTTAAGAAAAACCTCATCCCAGCTGGCCTATGGAAAGAAGTAGCCGATATATGTAAGGAATATGATTTCCAATTAACAATGGTTGGAATTACTCGTATTTTCAATGACACTATCAAAGTAGATGAGTTTGAAGCTTGGGCATTAAAATTCTTCGAAGGACGAGAAATCACTCCGAGAGATTATCAGATCGATGCTGCATTCAAAATACTAAAATACAAAAGATGTTTAGCTGAATTAGCAACTTCTGCAGGAAAGACATTAATTTCATTTATGGTCATAGGCTATCTTATGGAAGTTTTAGGTAAGAAGAAAATATTAATGATCGTACCAAATGTAAGTCTTGTGATTCAGGCAACAGGTGACTTTGAACAATATAACGCTGGTAAATTAAGCATAAAAACTCAGCAGATCTATTCGGGTGCTGAGATTCGTAAGAGTAGTAATATTGTTGTAGGTACTTATCAATCACTGGTAAACTATGATGAAGAATACTTCTCACAATTTGATGCAGTATTAGTCGACGAAACCCACAAAGCGAAAAGCAAGTCAATTCAAACTATAATGGATAAATGCTGGCATTGTGATTATCGCTTTGGTTTAAGTGGAACCATTCCAAAGAAAGGAACTGTTGACCGACTAGCATTAATGTCTGCTATGGGTCCCTTAGTAACCCAAGTAAAAGCAAAACATCTTCAAGATGAAGGTCATATTGCAAACTGTAAGGTTTTACAGATTACAATGGACTATGCTTCAGATGAGCAGAAAGAAGCATTCGCATTCTTATCTAAGAACCCAAAACAACGAAGAGAGTTATTTACACTTGAAAAGAACTTTATTAACCAAAACGAAAAGCGACTTAACTTCGTTACGAAAGTAATCAATAAGTCACATTCAAATTCGTTGGTGTTATTTCATAAGATAGATTATGGTGAAGCACTATATAGACAATTACGAAACATTACTGATAAGAAGGTCTATTATGTAGATGGTAGTGTTAGTGGTGATATGAGGGAAGAGTTCAAAGCAAGGATGGAGCAGAATGATGATGTGATCATCGTAGCAAGCTATGGAACTTTTAGTACTGGAATTTCTATTAAGAACATCCATAACATTTTTTTTACTGAAAGCTTCAAGAGTGAAGTTATCATTAGACAGTCAATTGGTAGAGGTCTAAGAAAACATCACTCTAAGGAATTGGTTAAAATCTACGACTTTATAGATGATTTCCGATATACTGGAGAAGATTTGAATTGGAAAAACTATATGTATAAGCATGGAGCTGAACGAAGGAAGATCTACGAGGAGGAACAATTTAAGTATGATGTTCAGACCGTCAAATTTTAAGAGTAAAACTATAGATATATAAATCAAATAAAGAAAAACATGGAAAGAAGAATTAAGAAGTTCTCTGAAACTATAAACGAATCTAAAAGTAGGGGAGCAGACATTCTCGAAATTGTTAAGAAATTAGGGTTTGGTAGTTTAGAAGAAATTAAGAAAGAAAAAGCTATATTGATTAAACTTGAAGCTTTATTCAAAGAACTACCTAAACATGCTGATGTAAGTGAAGACGCTGTTGAAGACATCGAAGCTAATCTGAAGAAAAAAGGAGAAGAGAAATCACTTGCTAATAAAGCTGGCGAAAAAGAAGAGGACGGAGTAGTAGGTGGAGATAATGATGTAGAAGTTGCCGAAGATGCAGCTGAAGACATTGAAGACGAAGTTAAAGTTAAAGGGGAACCTGAAAAAGTTGCCGATGAAGAAGGCGAAGAATTAGTCACTACTGATCAAGAAGTAGCTGGGAAAGTTCCAGATAGTCCAGAAGATACGAGCGATGCAACGGTAATTCCAAGATCACGGATTATGTCATTTGAAGAATTCATTAAAGAAAGCGAAGAAACAGTTAATAAGAACATTAGCTATCGTGATGATGAAGAAGAAGAAGACGATGCACTACCAGTTGCAGACGGAAAAGACAATAGCGAATTTGCATCTATTGAGGATGAAGAAAAAGCCGCTAAACTTAAAGAGGATGCAGCAGAAGATATCGAAGCACGTGCTAATCCATTAAGTATAACTAAAGAACTCGATGACGATGGAGAATTAGTTACTAAACACCAAGAGATTGTAATTAAGCCTGAAGATTCAACAGATGATTCAGATATTCAAGGAACTGTCGTTGTATCTGAAGCAATGCTAAAAGAAGCTGATATTAAAACTGACGCTGATTTTGAAGAATATGCAAATGCTGTCTTGATGAAAGCTCATCCAGATGATTTCGATGAGAAAGTTGCAAATAAAGTTATCGCTGATCTTAAGAAAAAATACAAAGACGATTACGGTGCAATGATCGGTGCATTGTCAAGCGGAAAACAATAAAAATACCAAATGAGACATATACTGTTATTTGAACAATGGCTGACTAATGATAGTCAGCCATTGTTGTTAGAAGGTGGAGCATATGGGCACTTAGCACATCCGTTTGAGGATCTCGACCTAACTATGAGAGACGTACAAGATATGATCGATGCAACTATTGAAGGTGCCTTCGGTCCAGATAATTTTGTACAGGAGAAGGTTGATGGTCAAAACATTATGATCTCTTGGAAAGATGGGCGGTTAATTGCTGCGAGGAATAAGAGCCACTTAAGAAATGCTGGCGAAAATGCACTTACCGCTCAGGGCATGGCTGATTTATTTAAAGGTCGAGGGGATATTGAAATTGCATATAATACTGCAATGACAGATTTAGCAGCTTCTATCGGTGCACTATCAGAGAAAGATAAGTTAGACTTATTCGATAGTGGTAGAAAATTTGCAAGTGTTGAAGTAATAACCCCCGTAACTCAAAACACTATCCCATACGGTCAGAATATTTTAGTATTTCATGGTTTAGTTGAATATGATGAAGCTGCTAATGTTATAGGAGAAGATAAAACTGCTGCACGAAAAATCGGCAATCTTATCAATGATGCTAACGTAGCAGCTCAAGCAACCTATTACGTAAGAGGTCCAGTTGATATTTCTATCATGCCATTTCCAAATACTAAGAAAAGAGCATCTTATTATAATAATGAACTGAAGAGAATCATGGCAGAAAGTGGTACTAATCTAAATAGTACTATTAGAGACTACGTTATGGGCAGTGCCGTTAAAGTACTTCAGGACGAAGCCAAAAAAGCTAAAGTTAGTATACCAAGTGATGCTGTAGAAGGTCTTGCTAGACGAATCGGAGGAGTTGATAAGTCGTATACTATACCAACTCTTAAACATGAACTTGGAGATGACGCTCAATGGTTCATTGATTTAGAGAAGAAAGACTATAAAAGGTTAAAGCGTAAAATTTATGCACCTCTTGAAGGAATATTTTTAGAGGTAGGAACTGAAATGATGAAAAACGTATCAGTGTTCCTATCAGCTAATCCTACAGCCGCTACGCAGGCAATGAAAAAAGAAGTCGAAGGTGTTATTAATAGTATTAAGACAGGTGGTGACGCTGAAGATGTTAAAAAACTCGAAGCGGAATTATTAAGACTTACAGCTGCTGGCGGAATTGAAAGTATAGTTCCAACAGAAGGTATTACATTTGTGTATAAAGGTAAGCCGTACAAATATACTGGAATTTTCAGCCCACTTCACCAGATTCGGTCAATTTTAGCTTTTAAAAAATAAACGACATGGCATACATTAAATTATTTGAAGAATTCATATTAACTGAAAGCGGTAATTCTGTAGAAGATGCTCAGCCATTTCAACAAGATCAAGTTACTGGAACTTTAAAGTGGTTAGAGAAAAACGTTTTTCCTAAGATTGGACTATCTGGGATGGGTGACGATGCTGCAGTTATTGGAAGTGCCGGGAAGAAATTGCCAGGAGACACAAGCGGTGACATTGATATTGCAATTTCAGCAGACCGAGTTGCTGGGTATTTAGATGTTTCACTTCAGAACGTTTTAATTGAACTAAACAGTACACTCAAGAAATTAGGCTACGAAACTAAAATGGCCGCAGGTTTTGGCCAAGTAAGTATAGCGGCTCCAATTGACGGTGACATTAAGAATGGTGTTGGTCAAGTTGACTTAATGCTTTCAACTGATATGGAATGGTCTAAGTTTATTTACGAATCACCTGACTTCAGAACCGGAGAATCGAAATATAAAGGAGCATATCGTAATATTTTATTAATGTCAATAATAGGACAATCCTTTGGCAAGACATTAAGTAAAACTCCAGAAGGAGCAACTAAAGAATACGAAGCCAGAATAATTAGATTGAACCAAGGAATAGTTCAAATTAGAAAAACATTTCAAGGTAAGAAAGGATTGATTAAAACCGCGAAACTATTAAGAGACTTTGATAAAGAGATCACAAGAGAACCACAAGAAGTAGTAGACATGATATTCAACGGTGCAAAACCAAAGGATGTTAATACATACGAAGGATTGAAAGCATTATTAGAATCAGGATCGTTTAAATTTCCAGAAAAAGTAGATGCTATTCTTGACGAATTTAAAATGAGAATGACACATTCTGGTTTACCATTACCATCAGATGTAGGATGATATGACACAATCACAACAAAACAAATACCACTCAGTTTACGACAAACTTAAAATAGCCAAAACGAAGGATGAGTTCTTAGAAAGTATCGATTTTGTGTTAGATGAAATATTTGAAGACAAAGAGCATGCTCAGCATAATCTTGATGTTTTATCAGATGATGATTGGTGGCACGGACATGATTGACAATACTTGTCAATAAATAAACAAATGCAAACAGATGGGAAAGTACATAGACAGTTTTAAAATCTTCGAAGCTAAGTATCAAACCTACTTAGACTACGGTCAAGCTGGTGATACTTGGGCTACTCCAGAAGAAGTAAAGAGAGATGCTGAAATTACAGTTCAACATATGATCCCAAAAGATTGGGATGATGCAAAAGAAAGCATTGTAAATATCGTCGATCAATCAAGCGATAAGAAAGGTATAAAATTTGAAGTTACTTTACATTCAGGTGACATTATTCATTTGTACAAAACTGGAAGATTCAGAGGCGATTGGGAAGTTTACTTCAATAAGAAAAGGATGAAAGATGCAGCTACAGTAAGAAAAATTCTAAGTGCTAGGGAAACTGATCTTGATCAATATCTACTATCAATAAAAGGATATGATAACACTTGGCACTATGCAGATGATCAAAGAGCATATAAGAACGGTCAAGCACATCAAAAAACTCTAAGTGATCTGTATTCTAAACTTTCATCGACAGAGCAGAAACTTGCATTTAAAGCCTTTGGGAAATTATTCAAAACTGATACAGAATTTAAAGACTTTAGTGGAACATAAACTATGAAAGAACTTCATAACATATATAAAGATGCAGGTCAAGGATTTATTGACGACTTACTAAGTGACTACGTTATAGTTACTGAGAAGTTATCTGGATCATCCTTTGCAACTGAACAAACCAAAGACAGACTTCAGTTTTTTAAAGGAACCTCTCAAAAACCTATTAACTTAGTAGATAGGACGATTATGGTTTATTATGAACCAGCAATACAACATATTAAGAATATACTGGCTTCAAGTAAAATAGAACTTCCAAATAACTGGAGATTTTGCTTTCAGTATTTTGTTCATAACGAACCTGGTATTATAAGCTATACGAAACTTCCTGAGAATAATTTAGTACTTACACATATTCACATAAGAGGTGAAACTGGAAAGACAGCTAAAGTTATAGATGATCCGAGAGTAATAAAAGATTGGGCAGCTAATCTAACTGTAACAGCACTCCAACCATTTTATTCTGGTAACTTAACACCTGAACAAAAATCAAAGATCGAAGAATTTATAAGAATTCCTACTGAGGATCAAGAAGAACTATTTGGTACAGCATCTTTTGCTGAATATATCTTACAAGTTCTTAATCCTAATACAACTTCAACTACATTGCATGGTAATTTATCAAATCCTATAGATTCGTTAATCTTTAAATTTATTACAGCTGGAAGTGGCAAATCATTCTCAGCTAGGATGATAGATCCTTACACTAAATTCTTAATGAAAGAGAAAGTCCCAGTTGATATGAGACGAGCACCAGCAGATATGAACGAAATCATTCTGCTTGATTTGCTTGCTTTTATTGAAGAGCGTGGAATCACAAAAAGTGATACATTAACGGGTAATGGTGAAGAACGGTATATTCAATTAGTATCATTACTTTTTAATGAATATGTTGCTCAACGGGGCGATAGCCTAGAAGGTATAGCATTCAATAAAGCAGATTTTGCATCGGCACCAGAGTTTGATCTAAACACAGATTTAATATTAAACGAAAAGACAAAGAAATTAGTATCAAGCTCAGAAAGTCTTAAAGATCTATACAAAGTTATGTTAGGATCGTTAAGAAAGAAAAGAGACCCAAAGAAAACAGGTGCAATACTTACACCATCAGTGATAGAAGACTTTAACAAAATGGTAGATAAATTCAACAGTATCAGCACATCTAAGGATGATGGTAAATTCAAAACATTTGAAGATTACCTTAAGCTCAAAAAGGTAAACGAAACGGTAGAAGAAGACCCAGTCAAATCAATTAGTGAAGAAAAAGTATTAACTTTTAAAGACTTCCAAGCTCTTGATATAGTTGATCTATCGGCAGTAAGTGAAGCACTAACAGTTCCATATAAAGAACGTGGTAAGAAGAAAGTCAATATGATCGTCGGACGATTTCAGCCTTTTACTTTAGGTCATGTTAAAGTCTTCGAACAGCTACATAAGCAAAACGGACTCCCAGTAGTAGTCTTTACTGTAAGAGGTAAAAAGCCAAACCCTGAAAAGAGTCCATTTAGTGAAGATGAACAGAACGTTATGTTCAATAAGATGAAGAAGCAATATCCATTTTTAGAGGCTATGTACACAGTACCTAATGCAGCTATTGATACTCTTTATGCAACGTTAAGACCAGCTTACGAACCAATGTTATGGGGATTTGGAACAGATCGTAAGAAGGCATATGAAGGCATGATTAGCAAACCAGAATATCGAAAAGACTTAGATGTTGAACCAGAATTTAAAGGATATGAAATTAAAAGAGGTGATGACGATGTGTCTGCTTCTAAAGTTAGGACAGCAATTGAATTAGATGATGAGTCTACTTTCAAGAAAATGACTCCAAAGAGTATTCATGACATGTATTCAATTCTTCAGAATGTTCTTACCCCCGAAATGACAGAATCAGAAGAGCTAATAACTGAAGCAAGTGAAAGGAAGTATATGTATTTGGCACAGTCTAATAAAAAAGAAGATAAAGATGCTCTTTACGATTTAATCAATGTGAGTTTGTTTAAAGGTAAAGCACCATACGACGGTAGGCTTAAGTTAAATAGTTTTAATACTAGTGATATAAAGAAGGTTGAAAAATATCTTAAAGGAGACCAAAACGCAGCAGATATATTAGTAAAGTTAGGCGCTGACGTCACTGGGATAGGTAGAGGTGAAATTATGTTAGCTTATATTATAGAAAATTGCAGTATTGGTGGAGGCTCGCAAGATATTGATTTAACGCTGTATAATGATAAACATGCTGTATCAGATCAAGCGGAATTAAAAGAAGCTCAGCTGTCTATAGACGGTTGGCTATATAATTGGAGGACTGGTGCAAAGCATAGATCTATTATTCAGCATACATTAGCAAATCTTAAACTTCTTTATGATGGCCTTAAAGATGTACTACCAGAATTAGACATATCAACAAAACTAGGATCTGAGATAGCAGCTTTAACAGGAAGACAAGAATTCGGAAAATTTGTAAAGGAAGTTAGAAGTATTGACCCTGTTGAAATTCACACCGCATTAGCTTTTAATATTGAAGAATCACCAACCAATAAACTGATAATATCTAACTCAAGCGGAGAAATTTTGGGTGATCTTACTGATGCAAAAACATTAAGTAAAATAAAAACTATCTTATCCACAGGTAGTACGTTAACACTAAAATCTTTTAATGCAATTGAAAAAGAACTAGTTGCTGGGTTTGGTAAAGTTAATGAAAAGTTTATATTTGTACAAACTAATAGTAGGAAGCGTTTTATGGGCATTCATTATAAAGATGCTATTTCAGGCAGTCTAGATCAAACTCAATTTTACGCAGCAACAGCTGGAACTGTTAAAGTAAAAGTAAAAGCTTAACTGGAAGTTTAACAAAAAAATAGTAAAATATGGAACATATAAAATCATTAGATGAGTTTCTTTTAGAAAAGAATGTTGTCATTAAGCGAAAGTATACAGAAAACCATCCAGCCAAAAATGCATCTACTTCAGCTCGTGTAAGAAACGCTGTCTTAGATGCAATGGCAGACGGAATATTATCTGAAGAAGAAGTTCAGAATATTCTAAAGACTGCTAATGCTGGTACACGATGGTTCAAAAAGAACGGTAATCTTTTTAAGATGACTGAAGACAAAGAAGGAGTGAAGAACTTTACATTGTCTAAGCACGGGAACCGTATTAGAACTCGTACAAGAAATTTAAATGAAGACTAAATGCCAGCAACTTCAAAAGCACAACAAAAAAATAGTAAAATATGGAACATATAAAATCATTAGATGAGTTTCTTTTAGAAAAGAATGTTGTCATTAAGCGAAAGTATACAGAAAACCATCC